>Ga0070739_10008668_pt1 | contig 10344 bp, 7 predicted proteins | sample Coa_R1_7_FD_66445 | JGI IMG/M metagenome (GOLD analysis project Ga0070739, IMG submission 66445) | Surface soil microbial communities from Centralia Pennsylvania, which are recovering from an underground coalmine fire - Coalmine... | ecosystem: Environmental > Terrestrial > Soil > Unclassified ...
AGTGAAGTCGGGCGCAGCGTCTGCGTTTCCGTGATGGGGACGTTGTCGCGCTCCGGGGAGCCGTATTCCGAGCAGCTGCCCACGTGAATAAAACGACGCAGCGGCCAGCTCGCAGTGGCTTCGAGCAAACCGGCGAGCACACCGACGTTGCCTTCAATCAGCTGCGCGGGGTCGCGATCCGCCTGCTGCACTCCGTAGGACGTGAGGTTGAAAACGATGTCAGCTTTGACTCCCCCCAGTTTTGATTTCAACTCCGACGCGGTAAAGGAACTCACCGCGACCGCTCTGACGGCGCTCGGCAAAAGACGGGTGTGATCGGCGCGGCGCGGTCGAACGAGGCAGAACGTCTCGATACCACGCGCGAGCAAATGCTCGACCAGCGCAGACCCGAGGAATCCAGTGGCGCCGGTCACCAGCGCAGATCGGAATGCAGTCATACGCCGGCCAGCCGCATGTAGCGTTCAATTTGCGATTTCGTGTTCGAGCACGCCGTCGCCGGATTGGCGTAGTAGTTGCGGTACCACTCCACCGTCCATTCAAGCGCGTCGTCGATTTTGAGAACGGGACGCCAACCGAGTTGCGTGCTGGCTTTTTCGCAAGCTAAACGGAGAAATGTTGCTTCATGCACGGCATTCGGGTCGGGATCGAGTTTCAGAGCGCCCTTGCCCCAGAGCCCGACGATCCGCTCCGCGAGCTGTTGCACAGGGATTGCATCTTCCTCGCGCGGTCCAAAATTCCACGGCTCCGCATATTTCTGGCTGTTTTCGAACAAGCGTTGCGCGAGCAGCAGATAGCCACGCAACGGCTCGAGCACATGTTGCCAGGGACGAATCGAATCGGGGCGGCGAATCACTACTGATTTGCCCGAGGCGATGCCGCGCACAATATCCGGCACGAGGCGGTCCTCCGACCAGTCGCCGCCGCCAATCACGTTCCCTGCCCGCGCGGAGCCAACGGCCGCACTGCCGTTCTGGCTGAAAAAAGATTTTCTGTATCCCGCCACGATCAGTTCGGCCGCGCCTTTGCTCGAACTATAGGGATCGTGACCGCCCATGGGGTCGTTCTCGCGGTAGCCCCAAATCCACTCGCGGTTCTCGTAGCACTTATCGCTGGTAACGACCACGATCGCGCGTACCGATTTCGTGTGGCGCGCGGCCTCCAGCACATGAACCGTGCCCATCACGTTCGTGGCGTACGTTTCGACCGGCTCGCGATAGGAGCGGCGCACCAGCGGCTGCGCGGCGTTGTGGATCACGATCTCGGGATTGTGGTTCTTAAAGAGAGTTGAAACGGCGGCGAGGTCGCGAATGTCACCCGTGATGGAGGTGATTCGTTCCGCAATTTTGGCGGCGCTGAAAAGGTTCGGATCAGTTTCAGGCGGCAGCGCAAATCCCACAACCTGCGCGCCCAGCAGCTTCAACCAAAAGGTCAACCAGCCGCCTTTGAAACCGGTGTGGCCGGTCAACAGGACTTTCCTGCCGCGATAAAAATTGCCGAAGGACTGAGACATCACGAGACTTTCCAGGGCGCCTGCCCGCCGGCCCACAGCGATTCGAGGAACTGCTTGTCGCGCAGCGTGTCCATGGGGTGCCAGAAGCCGGAATGACGGTACGCCATTAACTGACCCTCGGCGGCGAGTTGCTCAAGCGGCTCACGCTCGAGGGCGGTCTGATCGCCGGCAATATAATCGAGCACCTGCGGCTCGAAGACGAAGAACCCGCCGTTAATCCAGCCTTCACCGGTCTGCGGTTTTTCGATGAACCCGGCGACGCCGTCGCCGTCGAGGTGCAGGCTACCGAATCGTGCGATGGGTGAGACAGCCGTTACCGTCGCCAGCTTTCCATGGTCGCGGTGGAACTCGACTAAAGCACGGATGTCGATGTTCGCGACACCATCGCCGTAGGTGACCATAAACGTGCTGTCGCCCACCAGAGTTCGAAGCCGCTTGAGCCGTCCGCCGGTGAGCGTTTCCAGGCCGGTGTCAATGAGACCAACCTGCCAGTCCGGGGTGGAGCTGTTGCCGACGCGATACGAGCCATCGCGCAGGTTCACAAAGAGATCGCTGTTGTGAATAACGAAATTTTGAAAATATTCCTTGATCACTTCGCCCTTGTAGCCGCAGGCCACGAGGAAATCTTTGTAGCCGTGGCAGGAATAAATATTCATGATGTGCCACAGCATGGGCTTGCCGCCGATTTCGACCATGGGCTTGGGGCGGGCGGTGGTCTCTTCGGAGAGGCGCGAACCCGTACCGCCGGCCAAAATGACGACTTTCATGCGGCGGCCGTCCCGCACAGCGTGTGACGTATTTGGTTCATGAGGGCTGGGTGTATCTTGCAGTTAATTATCATAGAAATCAATGATCCGCCGGATTACGTCGGTGCTGGCGCGGCCGTGGGCGTACCAGCTGTTTTTTAATCTAATCGGGGCGCCCGAGCGCAGCCGCATCCTCGTGCGCGACTATATTCGCCCGCGGCCGGGGGATCGCATTCTGGAAATCGGGTGCGGGCCGGGAACGATCGTGCCCTACTTGCCGGATTCAGAGTATGTCGGATTTGATCTCAGCGAAGAATACATTGAGCAGGCGCGGAGGAAATATTCCGATGCTCATTCCCCGAAGAAGCACAGCCCTAGCGCAACATTTTTCTGCGAACGCGTGAGCCAGTACACGCTTCCGCACCGTAATTATTTTGATGTGGTACTGGCGCTCGGAATCCTACACCACCTCGAGGATTCCGAAGCGCTGCAGTTATTCGCAATGGCGCGCGAGGCGCTGAAACCGGGCGGAAGGCTGATCACGCTGGATGGGGTGTGGACGAATGATCAATCGCGGGCGGCACGATATTTGCTGGCGCACGACCGCGGCCAGTTCGTACGAACGCAAGAACACTACGTGGACCTCGCGTCGCAGGCATTTTCAAAAATCACGCCGAACATCCGCCACGACCTGCTCAGAATACCCTACACTCACCTGGTTTTGGAGTGCTCATCGTAGTCGGCCGTCGCGGCTCGCTCGCTCGACTCGGTGCCTGCGGTTGTGCTTCTCTCTACGTATCCATCTGGATGGTTTTTATGCCACTCCCAGGCGGTGCCAATGATGTCGTACAACGCCGTGTACTGAGGATGCCAGCCTAGCTCCTGCCGGATCTTATTTGAACTGGCCACCAGTACGGCAGGGTCGCCGGACCGGCGTGCGGCTTCGACGGTCGGTATGGGATGGCCGGTAAGCCGACGAGCAGCTTCGATCACTTCGCGCACACTAAACCCGTTTCCGTTTCCGACGTTGTAGATCAGCTGTTCATGGCGCGAGAGTGCATCAAGCGCGAGCAAATGTGCCGCTGCGAGGTCAACGACGTGAATGTAGTCCCGAATGCAAGTGCCATCTTGTGTCTCGTAGTCAGTTCCATAAATCGAAATGCTTTCCCTCTGGCCTAGCGCGACCTGCAACGTGAGAGGAATCAAGTGGGATTCCGGACGATGATCTTCTCCCAAATCTCCGGCACCGCCCGCCGCATTGAAATAGCGGAGGCTGGCGTAACGCAGGCCGTGAATCGCATGAAACCATGGCAACATCCGTTCGACAAGTAGTTTGGATTCGCCATACGCATTGATAGGTGCGAGCGGAGCAGTTTCCTCGATCGGATTGGACTCCGGATGGCCATAAACAGCGGCCGTTGAGGAAAAAACAAGGCGGCGAACGCCGTGGTCAACCATGGTTTCGAGCAGCATCAAAGCATTGGCTGTATTGTTCCGGAAATACCGCTCGGGAATTTTCATCGACTCTCCGGCATCGATGAAAGCGGCAAAGTGCATGACCCCGTCGGGTGAGCTGCGGCGGAAGGTGTCGCTCAATTTATCGCGGTCGGCGAGCTCACCAACGATCAGATTAGCCTTGGCTGAAACGGCTTGGCGTTTTCCCTGGACGAGATTGTCGTACACCGTCACTTGATGGCCGGCTTGCACAAGCTGAGTCGTGACCACGCTACCGATGTAACCCGCCCCACCTGTCAGAAGAATCTTCAAGCCTACTTACCTCCCACAACGCTAAGACAAATCCGTATTACGGCCGGTAGCCTGGTCGTGTCCTTCAGGCCGGCTAACCTGTGATTGCTCCAGACTTGCCCGCCTTTTGTGTACCAACGCACCTAACTTGGCAATGCTGCTAACAAATGCTCGCAGCGGCGCCGTAGCTTTCCACGAGCGGGAATGTTCAAAAGCACGCAACGTCTCAGCAAGGCCCTCGCCTTGAACAGTTTTTGCTGCCAGAGCCTCAGAACTGCGAGCAAGCTCATCCTCCAGGTGATAGATAAGCTTCTCCCTGTCGATATGAAATTGCGCAAAGTCAGCAATCATGTCTTGAAATTCTTCGCGGTGTTCGATGACGTACTTAGGAAAACTATCGTCGAAGAGAACGCAACACCAAAAAAACTTTCGGCGGCCCACCAAATCCAGGCCATACTTCATCCGGTAAGCAATAGCGTCGGGGTCGGTGAACCGTGGATGGTTGTATTCCTGATGCGAGAAGGATTGCAACTTAAGACTGATGCCTGCCGGATCCTGCATGCATGAAAAGTGCCAGCCGGCATTGGACACGACTGGCGTTGAATGTTTCCAGTAATAAAAAGCGCGTAACCGCGCTTCTTGTGGGGCGGTGAGAAATTTCCTTTGGAGCACAGCGGGTGCAACCCACTTATGCGCCAAACTCTTGCAGTTCAGCTTGTAATAAAAGTATTCCAATTCCAATGCTGCGAACTCACTTTGGAAGGACTTAATGACGTCGTGACGCGGAATTTCGTCAACGTCGGAAATGATAATCAAGTCGTCTGGTCTTGCTTCGGTGAGCCCCCGCATGATCGCATTCCTCTGAAATTCTTCGACGTCCCAGGCGCTTTCGTGACGTTTCGGCATGTCTTCCACGATGACATGCCGAATTTTTGTTGCGTACTTGGCGAAGAGTGCACGATGTTCTTGGAAGTATAACGGCTTCGGTCGATTGGAAAATGTGTGGGGCGACTCGACTAAAACAAAGAAATCTACAACGTCCCATAATTCCTCCAATCGGAGTTTGAGTATCTTCAGCTCGTCACAAAAAAGAAACGTATCAAAGATCATCTTTCCGACCGCCCTTCGAGCAACGGAACTATGGCGAACCACCTGGGGGCGCGAAGCACGGGCATCAGATGGTCGATATCGCTGGAAAAGCCAGGACGAATGCGGTGCCGAAACCAAGTGCGCCCAGTTATTCTCTCGTGAGGAAAACGCTCACTCTCTATGGCTTTGTTGCGACAGCGATCAAACTGAGGCCGTACCACGGCCACACACGGTCGATTCGCCTCGCGACTGGAACAAACGTATTTACGAATTTCAACTGAATTCTTGAAAACGTCTTCCTTTTCAGGAGCTTTCCGTTCCACCACCAGCCGGGAACGGAGAAGCGGTTGAAGTCGAATAACGCATCGAAGTGGAACCCAGCTGATTCCATAGAGGCCCGCAATTTGGCGGGCGTATACCGCTCACGGTGTCCCAGGACTTCGTCGAGGCTGCCGTATATCGCCGGGTGGCCGGGCACAAGAATAACGGCGCGTCCTCCCGGAGCTAGAGCAGACCAAACATTCCTCAGTGCTTGTTGTTCGTCCGCCAGGTGCTCCAGGACGTTGATCATCAGGACGGTGTCAAACTGTCGTTCCAGTTCGGCGAAGTGCTCCTTGTTGAGGGCGTCAATATGGCGAACGTGAAGGTAGGGTTTGCCGTGTGCATAAGAGCGCAGATAACGCAGATAGTTCGGGTTGACGTCAGAAGCAACATAGTAGTCGCGGGGGATAAATTGGTTCGTCAGATTCCCGATACCGGCGCCGATCTCTAGAACCCTATCACCAACGTAGGGCCGCAAAGTGTGGCCCATCCAGAGGTTGAATTTACGAGTGGCTTCAAGACGCCGCAGGATAGCTGAGCCGTACTCGTCACACTGATAGATATCATCTACCAGCCAATGCTTAAGTATCGAGGACAGGGCGAGAAACCCGTCACGTGCACGGATTTTTTTCCCCTCTTCGTAGCTCCGGGGAGAATAGCGGATAGGAGCCTCAAAAATTCGAGCGCGCCGTTTCGCCAGCTTAAATGTCACCTCAATTTCAAACCGAAAATCGTTACTGCGCAGGGGAATAGATTTCAGCAGGTCCGTGTTGATAGCTTTATATCCAGTCTCAATGTCGCTGAGGTTGAGGTCCGAGAACAGGTTTCCCAGATTGGTTAAGAACTTGTTCATCAATGTATGGCGATACATCAGCGTCCGTCGGTACATGGAAGGCAAGTAGCGCGAGCCGAAGACCGCATCCGCTCCCTCCTCGGCAAACGGAACGAGTAGGGTCGGGATGTCGTCGGGGTTGTATTCGAGATCGGCGTCATGAACGACGCAAATATCTCCCGTCGCATGCGAGAGGGCTGTTCGGACCGCAGCGCCTTTACCCTGGTTATGGTCGTGCCGAACCAGCACAATCCGGCTATCCTCGGTCGCCAGTTGCTGCAGTACGCCGAAGCTCCCATCCGTACTGCAATCGTCAACCACCACGATTTCCAAACTGTCGATCAGAGTGTCGGAAAGCTTAAGCACGCGACGTAGGCTCGCCTCAACGAGATGCCTTTCGTTGTAAACGGGCACCAGTACGCTGAGGTGGTAACCAGGCTTCGCTGGAGATTGCGAGGAAGGACCGATTGCATCTCGAAAGACGACTTGGCCGTCATGCCGCACCAGCGGGGTGACGTTTTTCAACATGAGCTGCCTGCCAGGTATGCTCGAAGGATGTGAAAAAATTTATCATACTTGAGTCCCTGTCGTCACGCGATCACAGCCACAGCACTGTTCCGCGTTCCCATTGCGCAAAAACTTGCCACTGAATATGATCGGCTATTCAGCAGGCCAGTTTTGCGTCGCGCAAGAAGCAATTGCGTTTCCCGACCTGATGGTAGCCTATGAGCGAGTTGAACCAAGAATCTTCAATGGTGTCGTATGCAACCGGCGAGAACAAGCAATCGACGGACAAGCGCGAGATGTTCTGGGCCGTAGTGTACTGTTGTTTATCGGCTGCAGTTTTCTTTCGCGGCCCACTTTTTTTTCCTCGCCAGTGGGTTATCCCGTACGATATCGCCGGCTACCATTACCCGCTCTCGTCGCTTATTTCTTGGTCGTTGCGGGAATTCCACCAGATTCCGTGGTGGAACCCGTTTAGCTATATGGGGCAGCCGTTTGGTGGAAATTTGTCGGCTGCAATCTTCTACCCTCCAACACTGATCACGGTGTTCCTAGGCAACGTTCTGTTTGGCGGCTTGCCTTATCTACTGTTCGAGACACAATTGGTTGCGCATGTCGCGCTCGCGGGTGTGGGCACATACATTCTGCTGCGAGCCCTTCGGGCGGAGCGGTGGTCCGCATTGACGGCTGCAACTGTCTATGAACTCGGGGCTTTCTTCGCATCGCAGACCCAGCATATAGGTGCGATGAGTTCCGCCGCGTGGCTGCCGTGGTTTATCGCTGCCCTGCTCAGGGTTGAAAGAAATCGCGACCTCCGAAGTGCGGCCCTGGCGTCCCTTCCATTCGCTTTGTTGATTCTACCGGGCTTTCCTGCTCAGTATCTTCCCATCCTTTTTTTTGGTCCTCTCCTATTCTGCATTTGGATGTGGCAGCGGAATCCGGCACTGCAATGGAGCTCGCATCGTCGAGGCATCATGATGCTCATGGTGACAATGATTCTCGGTTTCTTGCTGAGCGCGGCCTCGTGGGTTCCTGGGATGAAGCTTGCACATAGTTCTGCCGCGACGCAGCGCCCGGCGATGCAAGGCATGTACGGAATGCCTTTTGAAGCAATAACGTCGTTCGTATGGCCGAATCTATTCAATCAACTGCACGGTTTAGCTTGGTTGCAAATGAACCGAAGCTTCCTGCACCTGTATCAGAGTATTCCTGCTCTTCTGCTCGTGCTATCAGCATTACCTTGGTTGCTCCGCTCACGACGGGCCCAGCCTTTCTTAGCAATGGGAGTGATCGCTTTTCTGTGGATGTTTGGAAAATCAACGTTTGTAGCATCATTGTTTTACTTACTCTACCCAAGATTTATTCGGAAAGCTCTCTATTCCGAGTATCTACTGGCATATTTCTGCTTATCGTTCGCAGTTCTGGCGGGCTTGGCTCTGCAGGCATTTCTCGACGGGGAGCGTGAGCTACCATACCCAAGTAAGGTATGTTGGCGTAGTTCTCTGGCAGCCGCGCTCATCTCCTTAGTCGTGTTCATAGCAGGACCCGTCGGCTCTGCAAGCTCGAACTTTCAAGTTCAAGCGACCGCGGCGGCAAGTTACCTCGTCTGGGTTGCCTTGGTATGTGCCGCGGCAGGATTGCTGCTCTACTGGTGGGAATATTCGTCTAGGACAGTGCGACGGGATCACCTGGCAGCTGCAATATGCGCCCTCATTTTCTTGGATCTGGTGACGATTGGTTCGCAGACAGACTTGAACACCGCGGAGGAAACCCGCACGGACCCGCCAGCAATCAGCTTTCTCAAAAAGGAGCTCGGGGCTTCGAATTATCGGGTTGACGTAACAGGGATCACGGGCGAATGGCAGACGCGTGTGCCTGAGTGGAGGTTGCCATCGGCGAATGGGATGGATCCTCTCCTTCTCCTCGACACTGAGAGATATCGAAATCCGTTCTCCACCGTGGCGGGACGAGTTTTCACCCTCACCGATCCGGGGTCGCCGCTCTTGGATCTAGCCGGGGTTCGCTATATAGTGACTCCACCCCAGCAAGATCATCTTAAAGGTGCCGCCCTCATATATCACAACTACGTCAATGTTTTTGAGAACCCGCGCGCGATGCCGCGGTTCTTTCTCGTTGGAGCAGTACATTCGGCAGCTGAGGCCGACGCGCTCCAAGCAATTCAAAGCCGCGCGGTCGATGTCTCCCAGGTTGCGTTGGTCGCGCCCGAAGATGAGAAGCTCTTCCTTGGGCTTTCTGAACCGGCTGCAATGACTCGTTTAGGCGATACTCAGTTAGTCAAGTACTCACCGAACGAACTTCGGCTAAGAGTTTCGGCATTACGTGCGTCGCTTCTCGTGGTCACTGATACTTTTTGGCCCGAGTGGCACGCGACCATCGATGGTTCTCCGACGGCTCTGGCGCGGGTTGATGGACTATTTCGAGGAATCAGAATTCCAGGCGGCGTACATGAAGTTCGTATGTTCATTCGCCCTGATTCCGTTTATCTCGGAGCGGGACTATCCAGTGTAGGACTGCTGCTGGCGTTTATATTCATCATGCGGAGCCCTGGGTCCGAATCGAGCGCCACTTCTCATACCTATATGTCAGAATCGCACTGAGGACCAGACAACTCACCGGCTGAGATATCCCAGCCGGCAATTACTCACCAGTTGAAGTTGCCCGTAACGATGGTGAACAAATCCATGCAATGTGTTCCGGAACGCCGTAATGTACTATCACTGGCGGCACACAATGCCCACGGCTTTCCATCTTTTTTGATGTGAGTCACTAGCAATGCAGTCCTCACCTTCTCACCTCGCGACAAAGGAACGATACCCTACACGTGGTGGCTTTTTTGTTCATCCGGACGCCAGAACGATCATTGCGTTAATTGCATGTACCGGATTGTTTCTTTTCTTTGCCTGCTTTCGCGTCCAAGAGCCGGGCTTGGAATACGATGAGGTCCTTTTCGCCAATGCTGCTTTGGGGAATTTGGACGGTTCCTTCCTTGCGTATGCTTTACGCATTGGCCACCGGAACGTGCCAATCATGCTGATGCCGTACATAGGCGCAGTAAAGGCCTGGATTTATGCGTTCATTTTCACAGTAGCACCGATCTCCCCAGCGACCGTGCGCCTCCCAATGATTTTCCTCGGCGTCGTAACGCTAGTCGCCACATATCTTTTCGCAGTCACTTTATTCAATCGAACAACAGGATTTATTACGGTCACTCTCCTGTCGACCGACCCAGTATTCATATTTCAAAGCCGGATGGACTGGGGCCCCATCGCGATCATGATGCTGCTCAAAATGGGTTCCCTCTACTTATTTGCCAGGTTTATTGAGACCAGGCGGATCCTTGTTCTTGCAGCCGCGTCCTTCTGTCTCGGATTAGGGGTCTATGACAAAGTAAATTTTGCCTGGTATGTCCTTGCACTTCCTTTTGCAGCAATACTCGCATGGAGAGCACAATGTCTTCAGTTCGTTAATCGGAAAACTATTTCTGTCTTTGTTCTTGCTTTGCTGCTTGGCTGCTGGCCTCTTATCGTTTACAACATGGTGCAGCCAGGGGCAACTTTCAAGGGACAACTCGAGTC
>Ga0070739_10008669_pt1 | contig 10343 bp, 9 predicted proteins | sample Coa_R1_7_FD_66445 | JGI IMG/M metagenome (GOLD analysis project Ga0070739, IMG submission 66445) | Surface soil microbial communities from Centralia Pennsylvania, which are recovering from an underground coalmine fire - Coalmine... | ecosystem: Environmental > Terrestrial > Soil > Unclassified ...
GTGCCGAGATCTTTCGCGCTCACGTTGACGATGCCGTTGGCATCGATGTTGAACGTGACCTCGATCTGCGGCACGCCGCGCGGCGCGGCCGGAATGCCTTCCAAGCGGAATCGCCCCAGCGTCTTGTTGTCCCCGGCCATCGGGCGTTCGCCTTGCAGCACGTGGATGTCGACGGACGTTTGACCGTCTTCGGCGGTCGTGAAGACTTGGGACTTCTTCGTCGGAATCGTCGTATTGCGCTCGATGAGCGTCGTCATCACGCCGCCGAGCGTTTCCAGTCCGAGCGAAAGCGGCGTAACGTCGAGCAGTACGACGTCGCGGACTTCACCGGCGAGGACGCCGGCTTGAATCGCCGCGCCGACCGCGACGACTTCGTCCGGATTGACGCTCAGGTTCGGTTCTTTGCCGGTGAGTTTGCGAACGAGTTCCTGAATGACCGGCATGCGCGTCGCGCCGCCGACCATGATGATCTCGTTGAGCTGCGAAACATCGAGCTTCGCATCAGCCAGTGCGTTTTTGAACGGCTGAACGGTGCGGTCGGTGAGATCGCTGGTGAGCTCTTCGAACTTGGCACGCGTGAGCGTAAAGTCCAGATGTTTCGGACCGTTTTGATCCGCCGTGATGAACGGCAGGTTGATGCTGGTCTGAACCACCGAGGAAAGCTCGATTTTCGCCTTTTCCGCGGCTTCGGTTAGGCGCTGCATTGCCTGCTTGTCGCCGCTCAAGTCGATGCCTTGCTCTTTGCGGAACTCGGACACGAGCCATTCGACGACGCGCCGGTCGTAATCGTCGCCGCCCAAATGCGTGTCGCCGTTGGTGGCTTTGACTTCGAAAACGCCGTCGCCGACTTCGAGAATCGAAACGTCGAACGTGCCGCCGCCGAGGTCCCACACGAGAATCGTCTCGCTGCCCTTCTTGTCCAAACCGTACGCCAGCGCCGCCGCCGTGGGTTCGTTGATGATGCGCAGCACGTCCAGACCCGCGATCCGTCCGGCGTCTTTCGTCGCCTGACGCTGCGAGTCGTTGAAATAAGCCGGCACGGTGATAACCGCCTTGGTCACCCGTTCGCCGAGGTAGTTGCTCGCGTCGTTCACGAGCTTTTGAAGGATCATCGCCGAGATCTCTTGCGGCGAATAGTCTTTGCCGTCGATCTTGACGTGATAATCCGTGCCCATACGCCGCTTGATCGAAGCGATGGTGCGGTCCGGATTGGTAATGGCTTGGCGCTTCGCGAGTTGCCCCACGAGCCGCTCGCCGGTTTTGGTGAATGCCACCACCGACGGGGTCGTGCGCGACCCTTCGGCGTTGGCGATAACGGTGGGCGTCGAGCCCTCCATTACGGCGACGACGGAATTCGTCGTGCCGAGGTCGATGCCGACCACTTTTGCCATGTAATTCTGCCTTTCCGAGCTCATGGACCAGCTCTTCGCCCCGGCCTGCGCGCCTGGAGGCGCGCGCGCCGGAGCTACTGGGCCTTGCCGCTTACTGAGCTACAAGGAGTATTTGCGTTCGATTATAGTACGTGATTCGGACGCAGCTGTTCCAGCACTTAAGACCCCGCGCCGCCAAAAATGGATGCAGGAGGCCCCTCCCGGCGCCTCGTAGCGCTGGAGTTGCTAGAGTGCACACTTTTTGGTACACTAAAAGCGCTCCAAATGGAGGATTCAAGATGCCGCCGGCTGTCATAAAGACTGTTCAAGCGAAAGAAGCCCGCGCGCAATTTAGTGCGTTGCTGGACCAGGTGGAACAGGGGCAAACGCGGCTGATCATTCGCAACTCTAAACCGACGGCAGCGTTGGTTCCCCCGGACCAAGCGCGACTGCTCGGATATCTTGGCGATGTATTGGCAGATCTTGGAGAATCGCTTGAACTGTCAGCCGATGCAGACGTCATCGCCCAAGTCAAAGCTGCAAACGAACAGATCGCACAAGGAAAGATCGTTTGGTATGAGGTCTAACCATGCCCCGGCGCGGCAGCCGCAAGAAAGAACGAGCGCCCGATAACCCCAATACGACAGAGCCCGTGCAAGAAACCGAGCTCAAAGTACGGCTCGGTTTTGCCGCTTCCGCAGACGCGTTTTTCAAGCGCCTCTCGCAGCGCGAGCAAAAGGGCCTTCTTCGGAAACTTAAGGACCTCGCGCTCAATCCGCGATTGGGGAAACCACTCACGGGGCAACTCGCCGGCCATTGCCGTATTATGTACGGGCGCTTACGTTGCGTCGTGCGCACGATCGACAAAACACCGGTGCTGCTCGTCGTCGTCCTCATTGCGCTGCGGGCGGAGGGAACGCGCGACGACGTCTATCAACTCGCCGTGAAGGCGCTGCGCTCCGATCCATCCATTGAACAGCTCTTTGCGGCACACGTTCGCGCCTATCTCGAAGAAATGCGTTCCGCCCAACTGCGACAGTAAATGAAGAGGGCGGTGGTAGCCGCCCTCTTCGCGTGTCGTTACGGCCCTTGCCCTTGATCGGGCGGCTGCTGTTCGAGACCGGTTTGCGCCGGGCGCGAACCGAGCGTCACCGTTACCAAACGCTTCGTGCCTTGGGACCAGATCTCGAGATTGATGCGATCGCCGGCGTGCATTTTGGAAATGGCGTTCGACAATGCCTGCGGATCCGAATAGGTCCTTGCGTTCATCTTCAGGATGACGTCGCCGGGATTGAGTCCGGCCTGGTCGGCGGCCGAGCCGCTCACCACTTGGGCCACGCCGACGCCGCCTTGGCCGCGATAGCCGGTCTGGTTGCGGAACCCTTGATTTATCGGCGCGAGGCCGACGCCCAAGAAGGCTTGCAGCGGCGGCTGCGTGATGCCGGGATGCGCGAGGATCTGCTCAACGGTACGCTTGACCATGTTCGAGGGAATCGCGAAACCGATGCCTTCGGCGCCCCCGCGCAGCGTCGATTGGTTCACGCCGATGACGTCGCCGTTCACGTCGACGAGCGGACCACCGGAGTTTCCCGGATTGATCGGTGCGGAGGTTTGAAGCAACCCTTTGAAGGTGATGGTTTGCCCCGTGTCGGTTTGAATCGGTTCGCTGCGGTCGAAAGCGGAGACGACGCCGACCGTTACGCTCTGCTGCAGCTCGTACGGCTCGCCGATCGCGATCGCCCACTGCCCCTGCTGCAGCTTGTCGGAATCAGCAAGCGTAAGGGCGGGCGGCAGATTTTTCGTATCGACGCGGATTACCGCGATATCCGCACCGATATTCGCGCCGATGAGGCGCGCTTTGGCTCGCGTGTTGTTCGGAAAGATGACGGTGAGATCGGTGACTTGCGCGTTGGGCAGCGGCGGGCGTGCCACGTGCGCGTTGGTGACGATGTCCCCTTTGTTATCGAAGACGAATCCGGAGCCGGAGCCGCGTTCTTGGTACGGCTGCGTAACGTAAGGCTGTTGCCCGAAAAACTGCTGCAGGAACGGATCGACGGGTATGTATTGTTTGCCGTTCACCGAAACGTTGATCGCGACGACCGACGGTTTGGTGCGCTTCACCGCGTTGACGATGCGCTCTTGGTCACTGCCGCCGCTGCTTAGCGGGGCCGCGCTGACGACCGGCGGCGTATAGTTGGGGCCGGCCGCGTTGGTGAAATGGCTGCTCGCGTAGAGCATCATGATGAATGCGCCGACGACCGCGCCAACTAGTGCGACGATCGCCGTCGGCATCAGACGATTTTTCACGAAGAACTCCTCCGGCGATTTCTACCCCCGGCACGTACCAAATGTAGCGGGCCGCTCGCTTAAGATTCGATGAGAGAAGCGGGCTGCGGCGCCGGCCGGCTTGCCGGGGGCGCGTCCGAAACGATCAGACCGTCGAGAACGCGCAGGATGCGCTTCGCGTGCGAGGCGACGTTTTCATCGTGCGTCACCATGATGATCGTGCGTCCGGAATCGTTGAGCCGGTCGAACAGCCCCAGAATCTCCAGGCTCGTGCGCGAGTCGAGGTTGCCGGTCGGCTCGTCCGCGAGGACGACGGCCGGATCGTTGACCAACGCTCGCGCGATTGCGACGCGCTGCTGCTCCCCCCCGGAAAGCTCGTTGGGTTTGTGATGTCCGCGGCCGGCGAGTCCGACTTGCGCCAGCTGCGCCTTCGCCGCGGCGATGCGCCGGCGCGGCGGCACGCCCGCGTAGAAGAGCGGCAGGGCGACGTTTTTTATCGCGTCCGTGCGAGGCAGCAAGTTGAAGCCCTGAAAGACGAATCCCAGTTTGTTCAAGCGGATTCGCGCGAGCGCGTTGTCGTCCAGCCCCGAAACGTCAACCCCGTCGAGCAAGTACGTTCCGCTCGTGGCGCGGTCCAGGCATCCCAGCACGTTCATCAGCGTCGATTTGCCGGAACCCGAAGGCCCCATGATCGCGACGTATTCGCCGCGATCGATCGTAAATGTGACGCCGCGCAGCGCTTGGACTTCCAACGAGCCCGATCGATAGACTTTCGTGACGTCCCGCACGTCGATGGCGCGCGCAGCGTCATTCATATCTGAGCGCTTCGATCGGATCGAGTTGCGCGGCACGGTATGCCGGATACGTGCCGAACACGAGCGTGATGACGGCCGCGAAAGCAATCGCGAGTACGACCGACTGCGTCCACGGCAGCGCAACGATAACGCCCGAAATCTTGATGAGATAATGCGAATTCACGTACCAGCCGGCCGCCAGTCCAAGCACTACGCCGAGCGCGCATCCGGAAACGGCAAGCAGCGACGCTTCCAAGAAAAACTGCAGCAGAATCTGCGTTCGACGCGCGCCGATCGCCTTGCGCACGCCGATCTCGCGCGTACGCTCCACGATCGACACCAGAAGAATGTTCATGATGCCGATCCCCGCGACGACGAGCGAGATCGCGCCGATCGCGCCGACCACCAAACTCACCACGGCGAACGTTTGATCCAGGATGGTCGCGAAGAACCGGCTGTCCAGCGCGCGGTATTTCGCCTTGCCGTTGGAAGCCGCCGCGAGGTAGTCGTTCACTTCCCGTTCGGTTTGCGTCATCGACGAAGTGTCGTTGACGAGGACCTGCGCCTGAAACAGCTTGTTGCCCAAGGAATGTTCGCGCGCGAAAACGGTATACGGGACGAGCACGTCCGGAGAAAAATCGAAATTGAGCGCGCCGGTCGGCGCCTTTTTCATGACGCCCACTACCGTGCAGTGATTGTCGCCCGCGCGCAGAGAACGTCCGAGGATCGTCGATGTGTCGGTCTGCAGCTTGGAAACGGCGTTGGCGGAGATCACGCATACCAACGTATGTGACGCGACGTCCCCGTCCGTCACCGGGCGCCCCGCGGCCAGCGGCTGCGCCAGGAAACGCGGGTCCCCGCCGACCGGCGCCACGTTGAGCTTGGCGGTCTGCGAGCCGAAACGAGCGACCACCGGGAGTTGCGTGTACGGGATCGCTTCGACCACATTGGGCATCGTGTTGATCGTCGCCAGATTCTGCAGCGTGAACGCCGATTTCGGATCGAATCCCTTCTGCGTGTCGGGAAGCACGATGAACGTATCTTGGCTCATGAATCGCAGCGAGCCGCTCAGCGCGCCGGCCGTTGCCTGACCCAGGACTTGAATCGCGATCACCGCGCCCACGCCCACGATCAGGCCGAGCAACGCGAGCACCGTGCGCAGCCGGTTCGCGAGCAGCACGCTGAGCGCTTCCTGAAGGTAATTGCTCACGATCGCAGCGCCTCGACGGGGTCCATGCGGCTGGCTCGCAGCGCCGGATAGACGCCGAAGATCGCGCCGATCGCGATCGAAAACGTGAGCCCGTAAACCAGCAGGTTTGCGTATGGAATCATCAGCGGGCCCATTTTTGCCGCAAGCGCGGCCGCCGCTACGTCGAGTACCAGCAGGCTCAATCCGAATCCCAGCAGGCCGCCGACGGCGGACATGAGCGCGGCTTCCGAAAGAAACTGCAGCACGATGTCGCCGCGGCCGGCTCCGATCGATTTGCGAATGCCGATCTCGCGCGTGCGTTCCGTCACCGAAACGAGCATGATGTTCATGATGCCGATGCCGGCGACGAGCAGCGAAATGGCGCCGATCGCCGTCAGGCCCACCGAAACCGCATCGAGCGCCTTCTTCATTTGCAGCAGCGATTCGCGATTGCTTTGGACTTGGTACACGGCGCGCTTTCCGTGCGTTCGATGCAGCGTGTCCAGCGCGATTTGCTTGGCTTGGTCTTCATCGTCCGGCGAATTGAGCCAAATGTAGATTCCGCTGATGGACTCGGGAGAAAAGTTGTTGAACGTGCTGAAGGGGAGCACGAAAAAGTACGTGCCGCCGAACGCGTTGGCGCCCGTTCCGCGATCGGTGTCGGCGACGCCGACGATGGTGAAGCGCGTTCCGCGCACGTCGAGTTCTTGCCCTACGGCTTGATCGTCACCGCCGAAAAATTGGTACGCCAAATCGTGATTGACGAGCGCGACGCCTGCCGCGCTGTGTTGCTCTTCCGGCGAGAGGTTGCGGCCGGCGCGCAGTTTGAGGCGGTCGTCTCCTCCGTACCACGAGTACGCCAGTGCAACGACGTGCTGCGAGGCATGCCGCAGTTGGAAGATGTTGGAGCCGCCGAACTGCGGCGCGTAGTACGGCGTGACCAGAGATGCGAGCGGTCCTTCAGCATCCTTGATCACGGTATAGTCGCGGTAGCGAAGCTGCGCGATTGCCGGGTTTGCCTGCTGCGGATCCGGCGCGATCGTCAGCGACGGGTTGTTGCCGGAATTGACGTTCGCGCTGATTGCGGCTGCTGCGCCTTTGCTCAGGCCGTACACCGAGAGCACCGCTGCGACGCCGATTAGCATGCCGAGCATCGTCAGCAGCGTTCGGGCTTTGTTGCGCATGAGTGCGAGGAACGCTTCGGAAACGTATTCCAGCAGGCGCGCCATGGAATTACGTGCCGGGCGACGGCGCCGGCGACGGCGTGGCCGCGGCTACGAGCGATCCGTCGTGCACGTCCGGATTTTGTTCGGCGACGATCCGATCGCCGGGACGCAGGCCGCTTAGGACGATCGTTTCCGTATCGTTCGAGATCCCGGTCCGTACCGGCTGCTTGTACGCTTTGCCGCCGCGGATCGCGTAAACGAACGTTTTCCCGGATGCGTGGTTGAGCGCCGCGTTCGGCACGGCAAGCACGTTTTTACGATTTTCGGTCAAGATGTCGATGTCGACGCTCATGCCGTCCCTGAGGAATGCCGGTGAGGAGTCGAGCCGGATCGTCGCGAGCACCTGGCGCGCGGTGCTGCTCGTGTCCGCGGAACGAATCGCAAGCGGCGAAATCGAGGCGACGCGGCCCACGAGCGTCTTGCCGGGAAAATCTTCGCTCGTCACGTCGGCCGTTTGGCCGGGACGCACGTTGATGACGTCCTGCTCGTCGATCTGCGCCTTCACGATGTATCCCGCCGTTTGAGCGATCGTGAACAGCGCCTGCCCTTGCGTGACGGCGTCTCCGGAGTGCAGCGCGCGCAGCGGATCGTTGGGCTGGGAGGCGATGCTCTGAATGATGCCGTCGAAGGGCGCCGTGATGCGCGTGAACGCGAGCTGCTGCTGGTTCGCCGCGTTGACGATGCCCATCTTCTGCGCGTTTGCTTCGGCGTATTGCACGCTGTTTTCGCCGTAGCCCGTTACCGCGCCCAAACGCAGCTGTCTAACGGCCTGCTCGTAGGCTACTTGCGCTTGATCGAGTTTGGTTTTGTCCGCGTCCACCTGATTGCGCGGAATCGCTTTGCTTGCGTAGAGCGCGACGTCCGCATCGTACACGCGGCGTGCTTCGTCGAGGTTGGATTTCGCCGTAGCCACCTGCGCTTGGTAGGTGACCTTGGCGTTCTGCTCTTGAATGCGGGCGGTTTGAATGTTCGCCACCGCCGACTCGTAATCGGCGCGCGAGCCCGCCGCGGTGGATTCCAAGGCCGGATTCTCGATCGTCGCGAGCAGCTGTCCCGCGGAAACGCGATCTCCGGGTCTCACGTAGATGTCGCCGATGTTGCCGGCCACGAGCGTCGGCACGGTAACGACCTGCGGGCGCTGCACTTCGCCGTTTTCCGGCAGCTTCGTTTGGAAGATCGTGCGCTGCACCGTCACCGTTTTTACTACGACGTCGTTCGTGCCGCGCTTGCCGGCAAGGATCGCGACGGCGACGACCGCCGCCAGGGCAACGAAGATGATGACGAGATTGCGTGTCCGGTTCATGCGCGCCCTAAAGATCGGCGACGGCTTGCTGAGGCGTAAGGAGCCCCAGCGCGACGCGCAGTTTGACGATCGCGGTCGCGTATGCGACCCGTGCGTTGTAGAGATCGACTTGAGCCGACAGCGCCGCTTGCTGCCGCTGCTGCACGTCCACGATGGAGATCAGGCCGTGCGCGTACTGCAGCTGCGACACGCGGGCTGCTTCCGATGCGTAGCGCGCCTCATCTTGTGCCGCGGCCAGTTGCGTGAGCGCGGTCTGCGCGGCGCGATACGATTGACGCACGTCGATCTCGCTCTGCGTGCGCACGGCTTCCACGTTGGCTTGCGCCGCGGCGATCTGCTCGTCCAGGTTGCGGTGGTTTTCGCGGCGCGCTCCCCAGTCGACGAACGGCAGCGAGATGGTCGACACCGCGCCGATGTTCCAAAAACCGGGATTCCCGCGTGCTACCGGGCCGAAGTGCGCCTCCTGCGCGGCGAGCGTCGGCGAAAATTGATTGCCGAAGCTCGCGAACGTTTGAATCTGCGGAAAGAGATCGGTGTCGGCGGAGCGCCGGTTGGTTTGCGCAACCGCGAGCGCGTCCTGCGCCGAAGCGATGTCGGGACGATGCGCTTGCGCTACGGCGACCAGCTCGTCTACCGGCTGCCGCGGCAGCGGCGGCCGCGCGACGGCTGCGGGGACGTCGAACGAAATGCTCAGCGGAGCCCCGATGATTTGGGCCAAAGCTTCGGATGCATTCTGCGCGTCCGCCTTGGCCGATGCGAGCGTGTACCGGCTTTTTTCCTCCGAAGCCTGCGCGCTCATGACGTCGACGCCGGCTGCGACGCCGGCGCGTTCCTTTGCTTGCGCAACCGTTACGAGCGTGCGCTGGTAGCGCAAATCGCCCTCGTCCAGCCGCACGCCTTCGTTTTTGGATGCTAAAGTGAAATAGGCATTTGCGACGTCGTTCGTCAGCTGTTGCCGTGCGCGCTCCAGGTCCGCTCGGGCCTGATCGTACTGCTGACGCGCGGCGAGCGTGAGGTAATGCGAAAGGCCGCCGTTGTACGTGTACGAGGTGCCGATGCTCGCGGTGTTTTGCGAGAAGACCGACGCCTGCGACGCGCCGATGACCGAGTACTGCCCGCTGTAGTTTTGCGACTTCGAGAGTTGATTCTGCAGCTGTCCCTGCACGCCGGGCAGTGCTTGTGAGCGCGCCTTGACGTACGCCTCGCGCATCTGCGAAACGGCCGCTTCTTGTTTGGCGATCGTGGGACTATGCGAGAGCGCGAACTGTACCGCACCCGCGAGCGTCAGCGCTCCGAGGAGCATTAGAACATTCCGAACTTCTGACCGAACGCCGCGCCGCCGGCCGCGAACAGCGCTCCGAGCACCAGCACGATTGCCGCGAAGGTGTACGCGATCGAAGCGGACGTTTTGCCGGTGATGCGCAGCATCATGCTGTTGAGGATGAATCCCCAGATGGTGAAGACGCTGACGCTCGCGAGAAAAGCGAGCACGGGGGGACTGCTCGCCGGCACGATCGACGCCACGCTCGGAACGGAAGCTGCGACTTGCAGGGTGTTTGAAAACGAGTCCGCGCCGCGAACCGTCGTGATGATGCCGAGCACGATCGCGCCCAGGCCGAGCGTAGGAACGGCGATGTTCATCGAGCCGCACCAGAGCTGCTTGAAATTCGCCTGACCGCGTCCCGCCGCGTTGCCGGCGAGCAGAATCAGCGCGTTCAGCAGCACGGCCAGAAAAACCCCGATTAGCGCCCCGATGTATGCGAACGGCGAAGGTCGCGACGCGCGCTCCACCATCTGCTGCTTCTGCGCATCGCTCATGGAGGCCATCGAAGTGTTGGCGCTCAGCATGTGCCGCGTTTGCTGCGCGCCCGCATGACGCGCCGCAGGGCCTTGCAAGTACACGCCGATCAGCACCAGGATCGTCGCGAGGATTGCGGCCCATCCCCACGTCGGCGCGGTTCGCTGACGCTCGAACGCGACCGCCGGCGCCGCAATCGTATCGACCACCGTCGCCAAACCGCTCGCGCTGCCCGCCGCGGCATCCGCGGAAACACCCATGTGCCCTCCTTAGAAATGCAACCGGCCGCACTTACTACCGTTGCGGCCGCCGCGCTGTTTCAACGAGGGCGTTGCTGCAGCCTCCCGCGCGTGCGTTGCGTACCCGACTCGAGAAGC
>Ga0070739_10008671_pt1 | contig 10341 bp, 10 predicted proteins | sample Coa_R1_7_FD_66445 | JGI IMG/M metagenome (GOLD analysis project Ga0070739, IMG submission 66445) | Surface soil microbial communities from Centralia Pennsylvania, which are recovering from an underground coalmine fire - Coalmine... | ecosystem: Environmental > Terrestrial > Soil > Unclassified ...
GGTCATCGCGTCGGCCCCCAGCGTCAATGCGGGCCGTGGTTCGTTCGATTGGGTTCACATCAATTCGGCGGCCTACGTGGGTCCGAATCACTGGTATGACGAAGGCGATCGGCGCTTCGCGCCAAACAACGTCATCATCAGCAGCCGGGAAGCGTCGTTCATTGCGATCGTTGCCCGGGATGGCTCCATTGTCTGGCAGATCGGGCCGGACTTCAGCGCTTCGCCCGAGCTGCGCGCGATCCGGCAGACCATCGGCCAACATCACGCGCACATCATTCCGAAAGGGCTGCCGGGCGCGGGAAATCTGATGGTGTTCGATAACGGTGGCCCGAGCGGCTACGGGAACCCGAGTCCGATTGCGCCCCAAGGGACGGGCATCTATGCGCGGCCGGCTTCTCGCGTGCTCGAAATCGATCCGGTGAATCTCAAGCTGGTGTGGTCGTACACCGCGTCGGCGTTCTTTGCCACTAACATCAGCGGCGCGCAGCGCCTTCCCAACGGGAATACGCTGATCACGGAAGGCCCAGATGGTCGGCTCTTCGAGGTGACGCGCGAGGGCACGATCGTTTGGGAGTACGTGTTTCCGCTGTTCACGCCGCCCCGCTCGACCAACTCGGTCTGCCGCGGCTATCGGGTTCCTTATGATTGGATTCCCCAAATTCCGCGACCCGAGGAGCGCCCGGTAACGCCGCCGCCCGCGGGCGAGTTCCACGTGCCTTAGTCGGGCTCTGGCCGGCTTTGGGCAAAAAGCGTCAGTGAATAATCAACTTCTGGACGCGCCAATTGCTGGTTTCCGCGGCATACACGACATTTTCCGCGGGGCAAGCAAGCTGATGAATGCCGGAGAACTGTTTCAAATTCCGTCCCGAACGCCCGATCACTCCTAAGACTTTGCCGTCCAGCGAGACCTTGAACAGCCGGCCAGGGTAGGTGCTATCCCCCACGTACAGCACCTGGTTCGGCCCGTTCGTGATGCAGATCGAATTCGGCGCGCCGATCACGGCCGCCAGGCGCGGGCCGGAGGGCGTGTTGCCGTTGACGGCGCGTGTGGATGGGATCGGGAGGAACGTCGATGGTGAATATGCGCTTGAAATTTCCGTCCGTATCGAAGACCTGGATGCGGCGGTTCGTCCGGTCGCCGACGTAGATTGTCGTTGCGGTCGATCACAATGGCGTGCGGGATTTGAAACTGGCCGGGCTTGGTCCCCTTCTCGCCCCAGGATTGACCCAATCGCCGTTGTCATCGTATTTCGCGACGCGTGAGTTGATGTATCCATCGATGATGTAAAATATTGCCCCGGGAATCCCAGGCGACGTCCGTCGGCTGGCGGAAGAGGCCGTCCGCGGGAGGCAGGGGAGGATCGACATGCTCCCACGGTTTGGCGTTGTCGGCGGGTTCCTGCCGCCGCCCGAACACCCAGACTACGCGCCCGGCGGGGTTGAACTTGATGACCATATCGGAGCCCTTGTCGATGGTTCAGATATTGCCGTCCTTATCGACACGCACAGTATGCGCTTCGGACCAGGCATAGAGTCCCTTACCGATTTCGCGCAGGAACTCGCCGTCGGCCGCGAATTCGAGCAACTGGGCCGCCGCGGGCGCGTAGGCGGGACCCGCCGCGGTATTCGATCTCGTGAAGACGAAGATATGCCCCGCGGAAGTGACCGCCACCCCTGGAACTTCGCCGAAATTCATTCCAGGAGGAAGCTTCAGAAAATCGGGTACGGAATCGAAGGGAAGTTTGGGTACGTTCTGCTGGGCGAAGGTCGCGGAACTGAGCAAAAAGAAGAACGCAAGTCGAGAGGTCATCAGCCAAGCCTCCTGTGATGGCCTGGAGTATACTTTCTTAGAGAACCCGCGCACAACGCAAGGCCGCTGCCCTCAGATTCGGCGATCCATCCGGCGTCCGCGGCACGCCGGCGGGCCATGGAGCGCCCGCGGCGAGGACAGCCGCCGAGCAGCGGCGTGATCGGGGCCTCGCGCACGGGACAAGGCAGCCAGCCTGATCTCACCGGCCGCCTCCCGCTGGCTATCCGAGGCTTGAGAACTCGTTGTTTCAGGAATGCGCCGAAGCGCCCCTGCGCCTCTTACTGCCGGTCGTACAATGCGACGTTCTTGACCTTTTCTCCGTTAAGGGTGCCTTCGTAAGTTATGGTCATTGTCTTGCCATCGCCCGAAACAACCCGCCGCGCCAAACCAATGACGTTTTCCCCGTGGATGATTTTCGACTCGGACGTGAAGAAATCGATTTTGGTCATGATGATGCCATCCTTGTCAGGAGCACCGGTGACGGTCTGCTCGCGCCCGTCAGAGTTCGACGGGTATTTTTCCACGATGGTCTGGCCCGAATGAGTGACCATAGTCACCGTCGCCCGGATCCCATCCGGCGCGGCTTCATAAACCCGTGTTTCGCTTCGCGGCGCAGGACCGGGAAGATATTTCGATTTTGCGACGTTGAGTTTCCAGGTGCCGATCACCGGATCGTCCGCCGCAAAATGCAGCGCCGACCCCGCGACAAGTACGGCCAATAATCGAATGCAAGCACGCATATCTCTTCACCCTTTGTCCGGGAGTATACACCTGCGGAGCGCCCGTGGCATCCCATCCAGAACTCCATCCCGGGCGCCAGAGCCCCGCGCCGGGATGCGCGTGGCTCAGAGGCCTTTGCGCCTTTCGCCGGGATCGGGCCATGAGCGCATGATTCTGGAACTCTTCACGTACAAAGTTCCCTGATTTCCGACCACGTAGACGTTGTCGAAGATCCGGGCCGGTTCGATGGGTCTGTTTCCGAATCGGGTTTGGAGGGCGCGCCCGGAGGCGCTTGTGCGGCCAGCGCACGGCGCTAACCAGACCAGCGAAGATTCGAAGAGTCATGCCAGCCTTCACCTTTTGAGCGTGCGGCAAGCCGCGGAAGCATCGTTGCCGATGGACCGCGTTGCGGGGCCCGGGCTAATTGTGGCGCCAATCCGAATGGGCGCGCGATACCTGAGAATCCCGTTACGAACCGGCCGCGGGATCTAGGTATTAAGCCCAATTGATCGTACCGTGGGACTCAGTCCATTCTGGTTATGCTCAATACGCCGGAGGGAAAATCATGCGATCGCTTGTCTGCGCCGCGGCCTTATTGGCCGCCGGAACGCTTGTATACGGCCAGCATAACGGGGATGCGAACGGTAAGGCCAACGGCCGGGGCGACCGCCCGATCGGCGCCCTTCCGCCGCCCGGTTCTACGGGCACGGGAGCCATCCTGCTCAACTACAACGGCGGTCCAGTCATGCTGGGCCAGACGCATATTTACTACATCTATTACGGCGATTGGAGCGTGGATACCAAAGCCGCTGGCATCCTCAATAGCTTCGCCAACAATCTTTCGGGGTCGGGCTACTACAACATCCTGACGCAGTATTACTCTGGTTCCAGCCCGAATCTGTCATATATATCCAATTCCGTCAGCCTCGGCGGCAGCACAGTGTCCACTTATGTCGCCGCGAACCCGACCAATCTCACCGATTCCGATATTCTCGGGATTGTCCAGGCGGCGATCAACAACAAGAGCCTGCCCTACGACCCGAACGGCCTGTATTTCGTGCTCACGGCGCCGGGGGTGGGCGAGAGCTCGGGATTCTTAAGCACTTACTGCGGCTGGCACACCGCGGCCTTCTTCAACAACAACTGGATCAAGTATTCGTTCGTGGGCGACGCGGGCAATCAGAGCGGCTGCTCGGTGCAATTCGGCAGCAGCCCCAACGGCGATCCCCCGGTGGACGCGATGATCAGCGTGATCGCGCATGAATTATCGGAAGCCGTTACCGACCCGTTGATTAACGCTTGGTATGACGCCAACGGCCAGGAGATCGGCGATAAATGCGCCTGGAATTTCGGCGCCGAGTTCCCGGCTCCGAACGGAAGCAGCGCCAACATCATCCTCGGCGGCTATTATTTCCTGATCCAGCAGGAATTCTCGAATGCCTCGGACTCCTGCGTGATGACCTATGCGGCTATGCCGGATTTTAACCTGTCCGTCGCGCCGTCATCGCAATCGGCGCCGCCGGGCTCCTCGACCGGGAACTACACTGTGACCGTAAATGACGCCAACGGGTTCACCGGGAGCGTCACCTTGAGTGTCAGCGCGGGGCTTCCCGCGGGAGCCACCGCGAGCGCGTTCACGCCGAATCCCACCACCGGCGCCGCCACGTTCCACATCAGCCTGGCTGCGGGCACCGCGCCCGGAACCTACCCGCTGACCATCACCGGAACCAGCGGAACCCTGACGCATACCGCCACCGCGACGCTGGTTGTGCTGGCTCCGGATTTCAGCATCTCGGTCTCGCCGGCGTCCCAAACCGTGGTTCAGGGCGGCTCGACCGCGAATCCCTACGTCGTGACCGTGACTCCGTTGAACGGTTTCAGCGGCACGCCTACTCTTTCAGTGACCGGCAATCCGGCGGGCAGCACCGTCAATATCACCGGGCTGAGTTTCACGATCAATTCAGTGCCCCTGACGGCGAAGGTCCAGACCTACACGCTGACGATTACCGCCACGAGCGGGAATTTGGTGCACAGCACGACAGCCAGCCTGGTGGTCAATCCGGTGGGCTCGTTCACGATCTCCATCTCCCCCCCGTCGCAGAGCGTGAAGCGCAAGGGCTCGGTGGTGTACACCGTTACGGTGACTCCTTCGGGCGGATTCAACGCCTCGGTCAGCTTTGCCGTCACCGGCCTTCCCAATCGCATCACCGTTAATTTCAACCCGACTACGGTAACCGGATCCGGCAGTACGACGCTGACGGTGGGGACGGCCGCGAGTACGCCCACCGGCTCCTACACTCTGAAGGTGACGGGCACGAGCGGGACCCTGACGGCCTCCGCCACCGCCGGTCTGACGGTGAAATAGCCACGTGATCGAGCGCGTATAGCTGCCGATCGAGGGATTTCGGCCGCGCCCATCGCGGTATACTCTCTACGCTGGAGAATCGGGGAATTCCTCAGCCGAAGGAGGTCACAATGACGGCGCGCACCTTTGGATTTTCCGCGCTGACGGCGGCTACGGCCTTGGCGGCGCTCGCCCAAACCGGGGTCGCGGATGAGAGCAAACCGGCGATTCGAAGCCTTTCGCACGCCATCCACGCCGTGCAGGATCTGGATACCACGCTGGCCTTTTATCGCGACGTGTTCGGGCTCAAGGGCACGCCCAATGATTTTCCGAATCCGGCGGTGCCGCAGCTTACGAATGCTCCAGGCGTGACTCTGCGTCTTTCGATGATGCCGTTGCCTGGCGCGATGCGCTTCGAGCTGACGCACTTCAAGGGGCTGGAGCGCCAGCCCGGGCGAGCCGCTTATACCGATCCCGGAGCCGCCAGCATCGTGCTTTACGTCCGGGACCTCGACACCGCGGTGGCCAACGCGAGGAAGGCGAACGCGCCTATCGTCACCACCGGAGGAGCGCCGGTCGAAATCACCACTGCCAAAGGCAAGGCCCGTTCGATTGTCCTGCGGGATCCCGACGGCTTTTTCGTTCAGGTGGTTCAGGAAACGCCCGCACGCGGCGCGCCTGAAGGAAACGTCCATCGGGTCTCGCTGGCCTACACCATGGAAAGCGCGGAAGCCACGTTGAAGTTCTACCACGGAATGATGGGCGTGGAACTCTCCGGCCCTTCCGCGTTCGCGAAGGATCCCGCCTGGATGCGGCTGGTCGGCGCGCCAGAGAATACGGAGTTTCGCAAGTTGACGGGCATTCTCCCGGGACCGCCCGCCTACGTCGAATTCACCGAATTTCGCGGCGTGCCGCGCACCAAGTTCCATTTGCGCGTCCGCGACCCCGGCGCTCCGGCGATGGCGATCCAGGTCAATAACCTGAAGGGCATGGTGGCGGAGATGAAAGCTGCCGGCGTGAACCTGATATCCGCCAACGGCCAGATCGTGGACTTCGGCGGAGGCACCTACAATATTTTTGTCGAAGATCCCAACGGGATGAACATTGAGTTGTTCGAGCGCTCCGGCGCAGGGCGCCAGGCAAAGTAGCCATGCTGGTAGAGATCGCTGCGATGTTCCATTCCGGAAAGTCAGCAGGCCGCCTTGTCCTGATTACGAGCGCCATCGGCCTCGCCATGGCTGCGGATCTCAAGAATCAGGCCCCCCTCCATATCTCGCCCGAGACTTGCGCTGCGCTCCAGGGCTTTTCGATCCCTGCCTCGGCCATCGGCCTGCCAAGTTCGGGGGCCGTGGTTCAGTCGGCAACGTTTGTCGGCGCGTCGGCGGAAAAAAACATCAACGGCGACTTTTGCAAGGTGACCGGCGTCGTCAAACCTCATCACCCCGGCTCGCCGGATCTGGAATTCGAGGTGAATCTTCCGGCCGCATGGAACCGCCGCGCCTTGCAGATGGGCGGCGGCGGATACGATGGCTCGCTGGTGACCGGTCTCACCCAGTACTCCAACGAATCGCCCAACAGCGATACGCCTCTCAAGCAAGGCTACGTCACGCTGGGCAGCGACGGCGGCCACAAGGGCAAGCCCGGCTTTGACGGCACCTTCGGCTTGGACGACGAAGCACTGCTCAATTACGGGAAACAGTCCGTGAAAAAGGCCCACGATGCCGCGATGGCGATCCTCCGCAAGGCTTACGGACGCCGGCCCGAGCGGTTCTATTTCATTGGCGGCTCGCAGGGCGGCCATGAAGCGCTGGACGCCGCCGCGCGTTATCCGCAGGACTACGATGGGGTGGTCGCGCACTACCCCGCCTATAACGTCACGATGCTGCATCTGGGGTCGCTGAACGTGGGCAAAGCGCTGTACGCCGATGGCGGAGCGGGCTGGATCAATCCGGCCAAGACCAAGCTGATCGGAGACGCCGTCAACGCCAAGTGCGACGCTCTGGACGGCGCTGCGGACGGCATTATCAGTAATGTTCGCGCCTGCGATACCGCCTTCGGCTTGGCCGCGCTGCGTTGTCCCAACGGGGCCGACACCGGCGACACTTGTCTTTCGGACGCGCAAATCGTGGCGGTCCGCACCATCACTTCGCCCTACAAGCCTGGTGTCACCATCGCGGGGATGGATACGTTTCCGAAATGGGCTCTGCTGGAAGGCGCACTCTTTCAGGGGGGGTCGAACTTCGGGCAAGTGCGGCAGCCGGGCAGCCCGATCACGGGCAAAGAAGCCCTGCTCTATTCTGCAGGCGATCAAACGGTGAAGTTTATCATCACCCGCGATACCCACTACGATCCGATGAAATTCAATCCTACCCAGTGGCGTCAACGGATCGCGACCGTGGCGTCGATCCTGGACGTGACCAACGTGAGCCTTGAAAAATTCCGGGCCAAAGGCGGCAAAATCATCATGACCCACGGCACGGCGGACGACTTCATCACGCCTTACAACTCGATCGAATACTATAAGCGGCAACTGGCGCAGTTTGGCCAGGATCGCCTGAACAGCTTCTTCCGGTTCTACGTTATTCCCGGCTTTGCCCACGGTTACGGCAAATTCAACGCCAAGTTCGACAGCTTGGTTGCCCTGCAAAACTGGGTGGAAAAGGGACAGGCGCCCAGCGGGCTCACCGCCGTGGACGGGAATCCGGGAGCCAACCGCACGCGCCCGCTGTGCGAATGGCCGAAATGGCCCAAGTTCACTGGCGCTGCGGGAACCGAGAATTCCGCGGCCAGCTTCACCTGCGTTGCCGAATGATCCGTCCTGAGAAATTCGCGCGGTTGCGCGCCTGGCAGTAGCGCTGTAAAATTCTGGTCAACAAGGAGAGACGGGCATGCTTACCAGACCTTCATCCCGCCTTGCGCCCCATGGGCTGATTCTGTTCGCCCTGGCCATGGCTTGCGCCGGGACCGCCGCGGCTGCCGATGAGCCGTTGTACACAGTCCTGAATCCAACCGGCAATCCCCCGCCGATCGAGCGCAGGGCCATGGCCCCGCGCCCGGCGAGCCTTTCCGGCAAAACGGTCTATCTGGTGGATGAAACCTTCGACGGCGGAGATAAATTTCTGCTCGAGATGCAGAAGTACATGGCCGCCAATATGCCCGACGTCAAGACCGTCTTTCGGGCCAAGAAGGGCGCCTACGCCGCGGACGATCCGGATCTGTGGAAGGAGATCAAATCCGTCAATGGCCTGATGATTATGGCCATTGGGCATTGAAGCACATGCGCGCCGGCGGTCGTCGGCCATGTAGCGAATGTGGAAGCGAATTATGGGATTCCCGCGGTGGGAGTCATTATTGACGTTTTAGCCGATCTGGTCCGGGACAAAGCCTATGAGGAAGGCATGCCGGCGCTGCGGCTGGTCTTTACGCCCACTCCGGTAGGAGGAAAGACCCCGAAGGAGCTCGCCGCATATATCGCGGGCAACGATCCGGTCACCAAGAAACCTCTCATGCAGGAGATCGTGGACGATCTCACCAGGCCCCTGAATGACGAGGAGAAGAAGACGGGAACGGTCAAGCGCGAGAAGAAACGGCTCATCGGACCGGATACTTCCGACAATATCCAAAAGTATTTCGACGACCGCTTCTGGACCGACCAGCTCCCGATCATCATGCCGACCCAGGAGCGGGTCAACGCGATGCTCAAGGGGACACACCATAAGCCCGATGAAGTGGTAGGGCGCATGCGCGTTACCGGGGAACGGGAAGCCTGGCAATACACGGTGGAGACGGTCGCCATCAACGCCGTGATGGCGGGAGCCAAGCCCGAGCACTTCCCGGCCATCCTGGCGCTGGCTGCCTCGCAGACCAACGCGCATTCGAGTTCGACATCCTCGATGGCCGCCATGGCGGTCTTCAACGGGAAGATCGTGAACGATCTTCAGTTGAACTCGAGCACCGGCGCGCTCGGGCTCTACAACAACGCCGGGGCGCTCATCGGGCGGGCCTGGAGCCTGTTATCCATGAACGCCACGGGCGGGTCCGTGCCGGGGCACACGTATGAGGGCGTGCAGGGCAATCCGATGGCCGACGTCCCCGCGGTGTTTGCGGAAAATGTCGCGGGCTTGCCGCCTGGTTGGAAGCCCCTGAGCGTGCAGAAGGGTTTCCAGCCGGATGAGAGCGTGGTCAGTACCTTCGACGGCTGCCAGAGCCAGAACACCATGATGGTTCTTCAGGACGAGGACTGGCAATGGGCGCTGAAACGGATCATCGGCGGTCTCGGCTCTCCCCAGCGGGGAGGAAAATTGCTGCTGATCGATCCCGCCGTGACGCCGCCGTTACTCCGCTTCGGCTTCGATACCAAAGAGAAGCTGATTAACTGGGTGAAGGAGAACGTCACCATGCCGAAGCAGCATTATTGGCTGGACCAGGAGGTCATCAACTATAAGCTCGGACCGGCCCGGGCCGGACAGGAGCCCTACGCTTCCTGGCTGAAGGCGGCGGACGACGCCCCGATCCCGTACCTCAATAACGTCGAGGTGGTGGTGGTCGGAGGAAGCGGCAATATCCGGTGGAGCGTCAACGAGTGCGCCTACCGGAGGAGTGTCAAGGTCGACGATTGGCGATGATCCGGAGAGTGGGGCAGCGGGTTTTGCTTGCTGCCATGGTTCTTGCGATCCGTGGGTTTGCTGCGCAAGAGCAATCCTTCTGCGCCGCGCAAGCCAAACCCGCCAATCTGAACCTGACATTCAAAGACGTCAACGGCAAGCCGTTCGCTTTATCCGATTACAAGGGCAAAGTGGTGCTGCTGGATTTCTGGGCGACCTGGTGCCCTCCCTGCCGGAAGGAGATTCCCGGATTCATCGAGCTGTACAATCGCTATCAGTCGCGCGGCCTGGTCGTGATCGGCGTGTCAATGGACGAGTCCGCCGCGGATGTGAAGAAATTCGCCAAGAAAATTAAGATGAACTACCCGATCGTCATGGGCGCAGGGCGCGAGGACGACCTGAAGCCGGCCTTCGGGGAACTCCCCCTGCCCACCTCCTTGATCATTTCCCGCGACGGCAGGCTTTGCGCGAAGCACGACGGTTTCATGCCCAAGGAAGACTATGAGCGCGAAATATCCGCATTGTTTTAGAATCGGGTTGGAGGTTCGTTTTATGAGCCGTACCTCGTTTTGCCTGGCCGGCGCGTTGGTTGCGATTGCACTGGCCCCCGCTTCCGCCGTCGCCCAGGACTGTAAGGGCGCGTTCATAGATGGCGAATGCGTGGAAGGTTATGTCTATGTCCCGGATTTCATGTCTCCCGAAGAGCTAAAGAAAGACATCGATCAGCATTCGAAGGACATCGTGATCGTGGACACGGCGGCTCCGGCCATCTGGGAGGACGAGCATATCCCGGGGGCCGTCAATTTGCCCTACACCAAGAACCTCACCGCGCCCGTGCCTCTGCCGCGCGAAAAGACCCTGGT
>Ga0070739_10008672_pt1 | contig 10339 bp, 17 predicted proteins | sample Coa_R1_7_FD_66445 | JGI IMG/M metagenome (GOLD analysis project Ga0070739, IMG submission 66445) | Surface soil microbial communities from Centralia Pennsylvania, which are recovering from an underground coalmine fire - Coalmine... | ecosystem: Environmental > Terrestrial > Soil > Unclassified ...
GCTCAATATCCGCGAGCCGGTAGACCTCGCGGTAAATCTTCCGCAGCCGAGCGCTGGCTTTTTCGATAAGCTCGCGCCGCTCGTTGTCCAGCAATCGCTGAGCCGGGCAAGTATTGGCCCTGGGATCTTCACGTTCCAGTGCGGCCAGAGGAACATTCCTTTCGCGTTCCCGGTGGCGGTTGGCTTTCCAGCGATGCATCAGGGCCGTATTCCTCGCCACGCGGTACAGCCAAGTCGCCAGCCGACATTCGCCCCGGAAGCTGTCGAGCTTGCGGAGGACCCGCAGCATCACTTCCTGAGCCACATCTTCGGCATCGTCTTCATTGTCGAGCACGCGGCGAGCGACCTTATATACCAGGCGCGCATGAGTATAGAAAACCCGTTCCGCTGTTACGGCACGCTCCTCCTTTGCTGATTCGTGACCCGCAGCATTCGACCAATAATCCAGATATGTCATAGGTGCGATCTCCTTCACGACCCTGGACGAAGTGCCCTAATCAAGGACGCCGAAGAGTGCAAGTACCGCGACGGCAGCGGCAGACAGCATTGCGAAAATCGCCAAGGTATTGCTCGCATCCCTCTGCCACCGATCTTCCCATTTCTCTCGAATGATGTTGATGAAGTGCATCATGGACCTCCAGGCAAAGACTGATACCATCGCTTCTCGCCGACCTTGACGAGCCGGCAGTACGGCTTTCCCAGCGCCGAGAAGGATGGTCTTCCTCGCCGCTAGGAAAGGGTAGCACAAAGCGTGCAAGGAGTAGCGATGGAAGACAAATCTTCGTTCTCGCTATTCCTTACACGCCGCTTGCCCCTCATGGGCTACTTAACTTGTTAGGTCAAGGGGTAAGGTTTCCCATCACCATTTTAATGGTGGGGCGAAACATGATGATGGTGATGGTGGTGATGGTGGTGATGGTGGTGGTGGCTGGGATCAAAGCCCCGAAGCCAAAAAGCAGTGTGCGTCAAAGCCTGCCCGAACCAATTCAACCCGGGGTTGAAGGATGCAGGAAAGAGGGAGTTCGTCAACTTGGCGAAGTTAACGAAATCCTTGAACGGATTGGACTGGCTAGACAGGATCCACGACAGAAGATAGGCGTCAACGGTCGAGTTGTGGGTGAACTTCCATTCTTTGACAAGCACAGCGTCCTTGCTGGCCTCGGCTCTGTCTGCATCTTCGTCTTGCTTTTGAGCTTCCGACCGTGCCACGGTTTCAGCGGGAGCTTCCCAGTTCAAGAGTCTCTCCAAAGCGCCTCCAGAGGCAAGCGCTTGCTCCGCGTTCCCCGGTGTCTTCCAGGCGGCAAAGACTTCCGAACTGAAAGCGGTAAGGCCCACCGTGCCAACGGCCAACAGCAGAGTGAGGGTCAAGCAGACCCCGACAGCCCGTTTCCACGTCTTGCTCCCTCTCTGTCCGATCTCGGTAGTCAATGGCATGGTGAACTTCCTTTCCTTCGTGCGACTGACCATGATGTCCTCCCTCGTCGGTTGAAGAAACGTACCTTCCCTTCGGAGGCCCGCACGGCGGACCCTCTCCGTAGCGGGTCTTCCGCTGTTCTGCCGTGATAGACTGTCCTGGGCTGGCCGCTCAGCGCAGCCTTAAATAGGCGAGGGCGCCGCTCACGATCCGCATCGTTCACGACGATTGGGCGTGGATCCTTGTGGGGAGCGACTCTTGCTCTGCTCCGTCATCATTGACAGGCGTGGGCTTGCTGCACGAGTGCAGCGGGAAATTGGCCCAGGGGTGTCATCCAAGACCCAAAAGTTACCCCTGAGCTTCGGGATCTGGGCCGATCAAAGAGAATTTAGGGATGCTGAAAACGAATGTCAAGTGTGAACTTATAAAAAAATGATGTAACTTAAATCTACAGGTCCCTGCAAGAAGTGGATGCCTTCCAATCGCCGAACTGCCCTGCGGCCAGACGGTCGATCTCTGGACGCAGCGCCCGCAGGCGGGCCCACAGTTGATCTCGCTCGGAACTCTCCTGCGCCTGCTCGGAGTCCATGAGATAATTCCTTGCCCTTCGGGAAGCCCCCTACCTTATCCGCCCCTCGGTTTCGGCGTCCCCGATTCGTCGGGCGGTGGACCGTAACTTTCGCCAACGGGGTCGTTGAGAAATGCGATGTGCATGCCGACTGGACGGCTTGTGAAAGCGAACCTAAACGCTCAGCAGTCGGAAAGGCTGAAATAAAGGACAATGCGCTCGTCATCATGTTCGCCGATGATTGGATCGAGCGGTGGACCGCCGTTGACAAGCGCATGGTGGTCGAACACTGGTTCCCCGCCGCAGCGTATCCTGCCGGTGCGAGAGTGTTGGGGATCGCCGATTCCGAGAAGGAACAGGTCTTATTAACCGACAAGGATACGGCGGACAACATCGAAGTCCGGCTCGTTGCGGCCAAAGTGAGCGACAGCAGGGCACTGAACCTGGTCGCAAAGTTGGTTCCCCTCAAAGGGGAGCAGAAAGAGTTCACGGTGCGGTTTCCCGCGCATAGTCACACGACACCTCTTGTCTCTGCCATTCCAACGCCTGCCATTCTGGCGTTTTTTGTGCAGTAGTTGATTCAAATCCGCTGGCCTTCGAGTGGGCGGCGCATACCAATACCGGCAGAGAGAATATCGCACCCAACCGGAGAACGAGCCATGCCGCCTGCATCAGCTGATGAGCAAGAATTGAGCAAGATCAAGAACGAGATAGACGAAATGGAGCATTGGACAGAGCACGCGATTGCTCAGGGGGACCACACGCTCCACGAATTGCGTGAGATCAAAGAGCGCCTTACCAAGCTGGAAGAACAAGTCGCCGCTCTCAAGCGTTGCCATTTTCTGCGTGATCTCGGCGCATAGTCCTTCTTCTCATACATACCTGTTGTCAAGCCTTTCTCGCCACGGCTCGTTTGCCCAAAACCCTTGTACAAGTCCGTTCGGTGCTTTGTCCAGCGGTGTGGATGAGCGAGCAATATCGGGAAAAAGTCGAAACAGGAGAGAGGATTTTCTTGACGAGCGATGTCTGCGTTGTTACAAAAAATAATTACTTCATCTCATGCGTGGACAAAGCATAGAACCTCCCGGCGGGGTTTCGCGGCGAGATACGCAATCTCCCAACCCTTTTCTTCACTAAAAGGGCGGCAGCCGTTGCTGCCATTTCCCCTTTGCCCAACCGAATCCTTTTGCGGTCAAGGTAGACTGACTGCCGGCGGGCCTGCGTCCGGCAACCCCCATTGAGGTGGCTCTTTCTCTGACTCCACGAGGCCCCAAGGAGAGTCAGAATCCGTCGTCTTTCACCACACAAGGAACCGCGTATGAATCTGCAAGACAACGGCACCCGAACCGACGAGTTGTCCCGAGGCGACTTCGTGCGAATTACCCAGCAAAACCGCATACCCCGTTATAAACCCGGTGATCGCGGCATGATTACGCAAGGGCCGAATAACCTGGGAGGAGGGCAGCGTTACTACCTGGTGATAATGGAATGCGATAACCCCCTATGCACCGTCATTTTCACCGAGGATGAGATTGAACGGGATTCTTCAACTCGCGTCGCGTGCTGTACGCAATAGCAAGGAGAGGCGTAGGGGAACGGATGAGTTGATCTCTAACTTGTAGATGGCGAATCCCGCCTTCAGACGATGGGGTGCCGTTGTTTTTTGCGCAAATTCGCAAGGGGCTACAGGTGCTTGTTCGCTCCTGGTATTTTCTCTATTTAAGGTGTTAAATGTTGCCAGTCCCTTCGATTACACTTGCTCTGGCCGCTGGCTTCGTGTTACACCATGCGGCGGCGTTGCGGTCTGTTGGTCCAGTTGCATTCCTATTGCCTGAGAAGCGTTTGACCGCCGCGCCAGTTTTACTCTCGTTCCCGCTCGGCTAGAACTTCGGCCGAATCCGAAGCCTCCCTCGGATACCCGTTTTACGCCTCAAGTCTGATCTTCTGTAGTTCCGACCATTCTATACAGCCCTTCGCGCTCTCATCATTTCGGCACGCCGTTCTCGCCACGGCCCGTCTGCCCCAAAAACCCCAGAGGTTTTTAGGCAGGATGAGGTTGTGAGGTGAAGCCGCGAAGGCACAGATATTGCACAAAATCTATAGAACTTGTCCGAATGGAGACGGGAAGGGAGGCTCCCCGATGGCGACAAAGTTTCTACTAATCGTTGACGACAACTATATCACCCGTGAAGGACTGGCTATTGTCTTACGCCGCGAAGGCTACGAAGTCGCTCTGGCCACCAACGGGGCCGAAGCGCTTGCTATTCTGGGCAGCCTGCGGCCGGACTTGATCTTACTGGACATGCTCATGCCCATCCTGGACGGATGGCAGGTTCTCCAACAAGTCCAGGCAAGGCACTTCCCACCCGTTCCCATCATCCTGGTGACAGCGACCGGCCTAACCCGCCAATGGGCAGAGGATCACGGCTGCTGCGGATTCGTTGCTAAGCCCATCATTCCAGCTGAGCTACTCAAAGAGGTTCGGCGCTGCCTGCAAGAGGGAGCGTCGTCCGACCGTCCCGCCGTTCGATATGAACGGCAACTAGCGAGCGCCGAATAGTTGGTCGTCAACACGTTGGAAAGCAGCCGGCCCTATCCGACCGGCTGCTTTCCGCTTCCGCCGACCAACAGTCGGCAAATAAATTAGACTAGGCAATTTGCTGGGAGAGACAGAAGCGGTGAACGCCGACAGCACCGTGACTGTGGTGGTCAGTGTGTTCGACATTCCTCTGATAGCGGCCACTTACCACTGGTACGGAAACCTTGTGGGAGCGATGACAGCCTCAAGGTCCAACCGGACGGCCAAGTATGCCGAAGCCGGTCTCGGTAGACATGTCGCCTACCTGATCGGCTGACAACGTGCCATGAAAGGAGCGGCCGAAGCACATTAACTCCTGACGCGGCGGCACATCAGCCGCGAGCAAATTGGACCCGACCGGGAACGGCTTGCGCTTTTTGGTCCGACACAGCTGATTTTCTGCCTCGTTCGTTAGCCAGACTTTTTCACCTTTGGCGAAGCCAAAGAGGCGATAACCTCGACTGGTTTCGCTCCGAACAAAAAAGTAGGCTTCCCACCGGGCAACCTCGCCGTCAAGGGTCAATCTTCGTCGCTTTGGGTCAAACATCAGGTTCATCTCTCCCCCTTTCGCTTTCGCGTTTTCTCGATAGCCTGAGAAGTCGGGAATTTCGCAGCAGCGGCAACGGCTGTTCACCGATTTACTACCCTACCTGCACGCAGGTTCGCCGAGGCCATCTCCGCCCGCTGCGTCAGCAGGCCATCCGCCAGAGCGTTGCTATATTCCGATGGTCGCGGCAGGCCCTATTAGAGAAGTCACAAAATGGGCGCTTTCAGGGCGCGGATTCGATGGATGTATTGGCGCCCCGCTTTGACCAATTCCCGCTCACGCAAACGGGCCGCTGAAAGTCAAAGCCAGCATCCTCAATTCGGACGGTTAGCAAAAAGGAAGCGGCGCGCCTTGGCCCACAGACTATGCTGTTCACGGTGAACGACCGCCAGACGCTCGTTGATCCAGGCGTGAAGGCGGATGTCTTCGGCAGTTAGCGACGGTCGATTGTCGAGGACACGGATCGCCCTGCCTGATAGAACTATCGGCTCGGAAACTCGGTACAACGGGTGGAGATTCGCGCTTGCAGCAACCATGTGTTTTGCTCCCCTAAGTCCGCTTGCCTTTGTTAGTAGAGCCGTTTAGGGGAGAGCAACTGTTGTGCCAGAACAGGCAAGAACCGGAGAGGGATTTTTGTAAGCCCTTGAATTACAAGTCTTTTCGTCTGTTCGTGCTCTCGCCCGACATGCCGACCGGCATCACAAGCGAGGAGTCGTGTTTTGAATTGATACAGTAGAGGGCCGTAATCGAATGAACGATTTTGTGTTGCCACCATCGCCTCCAGACGCTTCTCAATGCGGTTGAAGGCTGAAATGAAACGGGAAGTCAGTTCGTGCATGGTTCCAGCCTCGTTGCCCTACGCCCACGGAAGGTTGCCCGGATCGCTCACCGCGAGAGTGCAGTCACATATAGAATTGTACCCGGTCTGCAATGGCTCGCCTTCCGGGATGTGTTTCATGATCTCACCGACCTTGTGCGAGAGCGAGAGCGTGATCGGCGTCCCATCGGCAAAGGAACAGTTGTTGACGTTCATCTTGGTCAGTTCCAGAACCTCTCGGAACAGGTCTTTCTTCGAGCTTCCGCCGTGGTGTTCAACGATGTGCCAGGGGTCGGGAACGTAGGAGCCAGGGTAGGTGGCCAGGTAGGGGATGAACGCCACGGCTCGATCTCCCAGATGACTTGCAGTTCTTCGCCCAGGCCGTCGTCCTCGACCGACGACAGCGTGAGCAGGTTTTGTGGGCCACTGAAGGTGGGCTTGAGCGCCGGGGCGGGGAGAGTGCTGGATCGAACGTCAGTTACGATTATTATCGACCATGAGGCCGGGCTTGACAGCGAGAACAGCGAGCGAGGCTGACCGAACCGCGTTGACACGGCAGAACGATTCCCGGTAACATCGGTCCCTATCGCCGTGGAATCGGATTCCTGACCACCCCGCTGAGGGAAAGCGGGGATGCATTCCTGTTGAGGAAAGGATGTCTCGCATGAACCGTGCAACCGCTCTATCTCTGGCAGCCGTCTGCTTGCTGTCCGCCGGCTCTACCGCTCACGCCGATCGGATTACTTACCAGTTTTGGACGCCCTCTCCGCCGATCTCTTCCCTTCACGGTTACGAGGCTATCCGTCTGACGGATGCTTCCGGCACCCTGCCGGCACATCTCAGCACTACCCCCGTGATCATCGGCACCAACGTGCTCGCCTTCCCTTTCTCTCCTCGTCTCTTCGCGGGACAACAGAGCGATCCCGCTACCCATTCCACACTGAATAGCTATGCTCTAATCAATCTGACGCTGACGGATAAAACAGCGAGTGGCGCTACGTTACAGAAAACGCTCCACCTTGGTGCTCTCTCCGGGTCGTTATCGATTCATTCGGACCTGGATTCTCATTCCTCCGGTTTCTCCGAGTCGTTGTCGATTCACTCGCACCTGGATTTTCATTCCTCCGGTCCACAAACCGTGACGTTCGGCCCGAAGACCTACAAGATTAACTTCGTATCCGATACCATTCATCCCACGAGCTGGTTCCTCAGCCAAGGGCGGCTCAACTTCGCCATCAGTGATCCGCCCAGCGCACCCCACAGCGCGGGAGCGCCCGAACCGTCCAGCTTCTTCCTCGCCGGCATCGGCGTGCCGCTGCTTGGCGTCTTCCTTCGCCGCCGTCGCATCTAACAGGTGTGTCGGGTAAGGGAGCAGCGTCGTCGGGCAGGCCGGCGCGCCGGCACAGGTCGCAGATGAGTGTGTGCAGCGGTCGGGCAGTCATGTTCCCTCCACAATCCCCCGACTCAGTGAGTATAGAGCCGGAGGGAGGTCCGACTGCTGCACCATCGCACGCGATTTTTTTCCGCCAGGGCAGGGTTGGCGGCGCCGCTTATTCGAGCAGTTTTTTGGCTTTTTTCGGGTCGTCCACGGCGAGGGCGAGGTCCACGAGATCGCCGTCCAGGCCGACGACATAGAGGGCATGGACGTTGACGTTGGCCTTGGCCAGCTTGTCGGCCACGTTTTCCAGTTCGCCGGCATGGTTTTCCAGTAGCACCGTCACCACCTCGTTTTCCTCGAAGGGGATGTTGTTCTCGCTCAGAGCAGCGCGGGCCGCCTCAACGTCGTCAGCGATCAGCCGCAGCACGCCCTGGTTGCCGATGACCACGGCGGCCACCGATTTAAGGTTGACGCCTTTGCGGGCCAGGGCATTGGCGACGCGGGCCAGCTCGCCCGGCCGGTGCGTCAGGTGGATGGCGAAATCGCGCATGGGGACCTCCAATGCAGAGATGAGTTTCCTCGCCGTCAGCGGGCAACGCGTCCCTCCGCCGTTCCGCCCGGTAGAATAGCCCGCCCCGGCACATCCGGCAACAAGAACGCCGCCCGCACCAGCGCTCAGTCGATTTGTCGAATGACTCGGCTGAGCAACGGCGTGAGGGGGAGGACGCAAACAAGGTGGTGGCCGAGCAGGTAAAACTGATCCGGGCACGACGACCCCGCAGCCAGTCTGGTTTTGCCCGTTTTAGGGGGAAAATGATGCAGCGAAAACAGCTGACCATCGCTGGCGCCTCACTCCTGGGCCTCGTAGCCCTGGCCGTCCTCGCCTCGAACTTCCTCCGCACCAAGCCTCCGCAGCCATCGAGGTCTTCCTCCAGCGATGACGAATTCGCCCAAGGCAGCAAAGCAAAGAGTGGGACGTTCAGCATCACGCTTACTCTCAACCGGGGCTGTCAGTCGAAGCTTACAGTCGCTCGCATGATACAGCCTACTGTCAAGGAAAGCTGACAGTCAGACCCCTCCAAATTAGCTGAGGAACGAGTCTCCAGTCGATCGTTCCTGGAAAGATTGCGAAAGAACCTTGAGGCAGCGATTTGTTTTGTAAGCAGTTGCATCACAGATGTACGAGTCACCCGCTGGATGTTGGCATGAACTTTGCTCCTTCAACTCATGAGCTGAAACACACCCGGCATGGAGCCGACCTGAGCCGAATCGCATTCTCAATTATCATCCCTGAGAAGAGGAAGGCCATGACGCAGTTTGAAGTTCAGAAGGCGGGCTTGGCGGGCACGCAGTGGACGACCGTATGCCGTGCCCCCGAACAGAAGGCCCGCGCTATCTTTCAACGGCAACTGCGACTGTACTCGGTCGGTCGCTTTCGCCTGGTGGCACCTGACGGAAAGATCGTTGCTGAAGGTAAGGCGGCACCACTTTTCAGCAACAACTGACTCGCCAATCCCTTGACGACGATGGCTTGACGCACTGAATCACGCCCAAGTCCGCCAACCTCTTCAGCTCGCGGTTCGCAGGACATCTTCGAGCATCTGCTGCAACTTCGGGTCGAAGTCGCGCAATTCAACGTCCTTCGCTGGGGCAGATTCGGAATTGAAGTCGGACTTATCGAGGGCGCCGAAATCAAGCAGCTCATCGGACATGCTTTGCTCCATGTTCAACCGGGCAGGCCACGGCAAGCAAAGCGGAATGGAGCTACCACCTTGCTTACCGGGCCGTCGCCGCGCAGCGTCCCGCACGGCGTTCCCGTTTGCCTTATTTACGATCTACTGCGATTCCTGACCTATTCCCGCAGTCTTGAGGACATAAGCCGATGGGAACAACCATCGCTGAACATGATCGGCCACGGCGCGTAGGCGTTCATCGCTGATGGTTTCCCGGTACACGGCGCTCATGTGCGGAACTTCGTGCCCCATGATAGAATCGACGGCGGGTTGATCTTTGCTCTCATCTGCGATGGTCCTGAAAGTGTGTCGCAGGGTGTAAAAATTGCGATGCCCATTGATGCCGAGCCGATTGAGGAGTTTCCGCATCTCTTGGGTGACAGGTCCGGCGTTGTCGTCCTTGCTCCAGCTGGTGCCATACTTGGTGATGAAGACAAGGCCGTCGTCTTCTTGGCTCTTGGGTTCCGGTCGCTTGGTCAGAACGGTACGAATAGCCTCAACTGTTTCAGGCCACAAGGCACAGCGGCGCGGGATACCGGTCTTCGGACGGGGATAGTCGGTGATTCCTTTATCCAGGTCTACAGCGGACAAGGGCAGGTTGCCGCAATCCGAATTTCCGAATCCGCAGTTGATTCCGAGTAGGATCATCGCTCGCATCGATGGGCCGGCGGCGTCGATTAAGCGGCCGACCTCCTTAGCCGTGAACAGCTTCGGCCCTTGCTTGGCGCGGTGCAGCCGAAGAGTCTTCTTGCTGGTTCGCTTGAACGCAGGGCCAAAGCGGATCGGCCTATCGAGTAAGCCGGACTCGTAAGCGTGCTTGAAGGCACAACGGATAACTTGAATCACCGTAGACATGCGATGAGGGCCATTCCGCTTCGCTAGTTTGCTCTTGAGCGTGGCGAAGTCCGCAGGTTCCAGGTCCGCGACACACCGGCGCGGGCCAATCCCCTTGAGGAGCATTTCCAAAATAGAGTTGTAGTCGAGCCATGTCCGCCGCGATAATTCGCCAGCCTTCATCGCCTCTTCCTTGGCGTACAAAAAGCTGTTCACCACGTCTTTGACTGTGGGCGTCTCCGGATCGGTGCGGGGAGTCCGTCCAGCGTGCAAGTCATCCTTCTCCGCATCGTACTTCGACAAGGCGACATCAGGACCGCTCCACGCTCCGAAATAGTGCATACGCCCGCGAATCTTCTTTGCCCATTGCCCGGATGCGTGGGCAAACAGCGGGAACTCTGGATAGGGTTTGTTGGCTTGATTGGACTGTGGCGGCGATTCGGCATTGTAATGCGGGGCGGTTCTTTTCC
>Ga0070739_10008675_pt1 | contig 10335 bp, 9 predicted proteins | sample Coa_R1_7_FD_66445 | JGI IMG/M metagenome (GOLD analysis project Ga0070739, IMG submission 66445) | Surface soil microbial communities from Centralia Pennsylvania, which are recovering from an underground coalmine fire - Coalmine... | ecosystem: Environmental > Terrestrial > Soil > Unclassified ...
GCGTCGCGCAGCGCGGCCAGCTTGCGCTGGAACTCCTCCCGGTACTCCTCGGGCACGAGCCCCACGTCGAGGAACGACATGACCTGGCCGACCTTCATGGCGGCGCCCTTCATCGTCCCCAGGGCGGCGACGATCTGCTCGGCCGCCTCGATGTGGCGGCGCTCGAGCGCCGCCTGGCGGCCCTCCTTGGTGCGCGTGACGTTCGCCGCGCGGGTGCCGGCCTGCCGGATGGCCTGCCCGGCCGCGAGCCCCCCGATCTTGGCGGTCCGCCCCACGCGCGAGGTGGGGATCTTGTCTTTCGCCACTGGAATTCAGATGCTAGCCGTGGCTCGCCCGTCGGTTGCCGGCTAGTGGCCGCTCCCGCAGATACGCTCGCATTCGAGTCCCGTCTGGCGGCGCCCACCTTTGTCCTCGGATCCTCGTGTAGTGCTGCTACACGTCGGCTCCTGCGTCCGCGCTGGGCATCCCCCAGCCGGGCCTCTCGGTGCGAACGTACTTCCGGCAGCGACCACTAGTGCGCGCCGGAGCGCTCGACCCGCGACCCCGGCACGATGTCGTCGCTGCCGTCCGGCCAGCGGACCCACGCCTTGTGGCCGCCGTCGTAGTCATCGCCCCAGAGGATCAGCGTGGCCGGCTCGCCGAGCGCGCGGCAGGGCTCCCCGCCCTCCGGGTCGAGGCCGCGCCAGATCCGCACGAAGCGATTGCGCTCGAGCTCGTGGCCCACGGTCGTCGGCTCGGTGTGGCCGGGATGGATCCGCGTCTGCGGCGGGAGCTTCAGCAGCTTCTCCATGATCGACGCCTTCAGGTCGGCGTAGGTCGTGTGGCCGGGCGCCCGCACGCCGCCCACCGAGCCCTTGAACAGCGTGTCGCCCGTGAACACGTCGCTGCCGTCGACGAGCAGCGAGATCATCCCCGCCGTGTGCCCGGGCGTGTGCAGGGCGCGGATCTGGAGCGCGCCCGACTCGAGCATGGTCTCGGGCTCGAGCTCGCCGGTGGCCTGCGGGACGTGCTCGCGCTCGAGCGCGTGGATGAGCACGGGCGTGCCGGGGTGGCGCTCCAGCACCCGGTCGAGCTCGGCGACGTGGTCGTGGTGGTGGTGGGTGAGCAGGACGTGGGTGAGCGTGAGCTGGCCGCGGGCCAGGAAATCGAGCAGCGGCTCCACGGGGCCGCCGGCGTCGATCATCACCGCGTGGCCGCCCGGCTCATCGGCCACCACGTAGGTGTTCGACAGCCAGCTGTCCGCCATCGAGCGCTCGACGATCATGAGTTGCAGCCTACTGCCGCTAGTCTTCTAAGAAGCCCCTCATGTCGACCGCGGTGGTGCACGAACCGGACCGGCTGCCGTCGCGGCCAAGCCTCAGGACGCTGTTCCTGCACATCCCGAAGACGGCTGGGCACTCGATCTCGAGCGCACTCGGCTGGGCGTATCCGGCCGACCGCCGCGCGCTGGCGTTCGGCCGCGGGCTCGGCCCCGGGTCGATCTCGCGCGACGATCTGCTGGCCATGCCCTACGACGCGTTCGTGCGCGAGCGCGAATTCGCCACCGGGCATCTCTTCGCCGCGGACCTCGAGCGCTGGAGTGGCGGACGGGTGTACGAGGACTTCGCGCTCGTCACGTCCATCCGCGAGCCGCTGGAGCGGGCGGTCTCGACCTACGCCTATCTGCGCGAACGCGCGTACGAGGGCGTCGTGCTGCGGGCGTGGATGCCGGCGTCGGCGCGCGTGGCCACGATCGACTGCGCGCAGGCGCTGACTCGCCACCCGACGCTGCGGGCCTTCCTGCGCTCGCGGCCCTTCGAGGGTGAGATCATCGTCTCGCAGTGTGAGGCCGTTTCGGGCAGCCCCCGGTTCGCCCGCGCGCGCGCGGCGCTGCGCCGCCGCTTCGTCGGCTTCCCCACGGTCGAGTACCTCGAGTCCTTCGCCGCCGAATACAACGCACGCGTCGGCGGCCCCGCAGCGCCCGTGGGCACCCTGAACGCGAGTGGCAGCCGGGCGCTGATCGACGAGCTCGACCCCGACAGCGTGGCCTGCTTCTACCGCGACTGCCTCGACGAGGTGCAGCTCTACCACTGGGCCAAGCGCCACTGGCGCGAACACCTCCACGCCGCGCTCGACCGGCGCCTCGCCGCGGGGGCAGAGGCTGCGCGAGCTCCCGGCGGCGCGACAATGCACCCATGAGCCTGATCCACACCTGCTACCGCATCACGGACATCGATCGCTCGGTCGCCTTCTACGAGGCGCTCGGCTTCCAGGAGAAGGGACGCGTGCCCATCCGCGAGGAGGCCATCAACGTCTTCATGGGCCTCCCCGACGACGGCGACGAGCCGCGCCTCGAGCTCACGTACAACATCGGGCGCACCGAGCCCTACGAGCTAGGCACGGGGTACGGCCACATCGCGATCACCGCCCCGGACCTCGATGGCGCGCTCGCGCGCCTGCGCGAGCAGGGCATCGAGCCCGAGCGCCCGCCCTACCGCATCCGCGAGGGCGGCTCGCGCATCTGCTTCGTCCGCGACCCCGACGGCTACCGCATCGAGCTGATCGAGCGGGGGTAACCTAGGCCACGATGGCGGCGGACACGGGCAAGATCGCCAAGCTCCTGAAGCTGGTCGCGCAGGGCGTGGCCGCTCACGACCGCGAGAACCCCGGGCACCACACCTGGGGGATCGGGATGGCCTACTTCGACATCGAGCGCCTGGGCCTGGAGGAGGGCGAGGAGCTGCTCCCCGGCATCGTCCTCCAGGGCGATGGCGGGATGACGGGCCAGTTCCGGATCCTGTGCGACGGCCAGCACGGCCACGACGCCGTCGAGGAGGAAGAGGAGGCGATCGAGGCCGTCTCCACGCACGAGATCGCCGTGCCCGCCCACGGCGAGCCGGCGCCGCCGCTGAAGCCGCCGGTCTGAGCCGAGACGGCGGAGCGCTTCAGGCCGCCGGGGCCGCCGGCGCCGCGATCCCGGCGCGCTCGGCCACGCGCACGCTCAGCCAGTGCACGGCCGGGCAGGCGATCCCGTGGCGTGCGCCCGCCCGCAGCACCGCGCCCGCGATCGCGTCGAGCTCCGGCTCGCGCCCGGCCGCGATGTCGCGCTGCATCGAGGAGCCGAGCCCGGCGTGGGCCTCCTCGAGCTCGCGCATCGTGTCGGCGGGGTCGATCGAGGCGCCGTCGGCGGCGGCCACCGCCGCGGCCTCGGCCACGGCCTGTTCGAGCGCGCTGCGCCAGCGGGGATCGTCGCGGATCTCACCGAGCGCGCGGTCGGCGGCGCTCGTGCTGAGCGCGAGCGCGCAGAGCCGCACGAGCTTGGACCACAGCACCTGGGCCTCGCTGTCGCTCGCGCGCGCCGGCACGCCCGCCTGCTCGAGCGCGCCGGCCAGCCGCTCGAGCGCCGGGCGCAGCTCCGGCCGCGCCGAGGCGAGCTCGACGCGCAGGAACGGGCTGCTCTGCACGATCAGGCCGGTCTGCGGCCGGTCTGACTCGATTCGAATCGTGCCCACGGCCACCCGGCCGGCCCCGAAGCGCTCGCGCAGCAGCGCCATGTGGTCGAGCCCGTTGAGCAGCGGGACGACCAGCGCCGGCTCGGCGACCACGCGCTCGAGCGCGCGCTCGAGCCCCGTCGCCTTGGTGCTCACGAGCAGGACGTCGGCCGGCTCGGTGAGCGTGCTCACGACGGTCGGGCGCGCGGTGAAGTCGCCCAGCCGCACGCTGCGCACGCGCAGGCCGCCCTCGCGCAGCAGCGCCGCGGTCTCCTCGCGGGCGATCAGCACGACCTCATGGCCGGCGCGGTCGAGGGCGCCGGCGAGAAAGCCGCCCACGCCACCCGGGCCGAGGATCGCCACGCGCACGGCGAGAAGCCTGCCACAGCCTTTTCCGCGCCGCCGCGCCCGAGGCAATAGCCTGCGCCCTGGCATGAGCCGCGCGCGCCAGGGCACCTACTCGATCGTCGCTCGCGACCCGGGCACCCGGGAGCTCGGCGTGGCCGTGCAGTCGCACTGGTTCTCGGTCGGCTCGGTCGTGTCGTGGGCCAGGCCGGGCGTGGGCGCGGTGGCCACGCAGGCCAACGCCGAGATCGCCTACGGCCCGAAGCTGCTCGACCTGCTCGAGGCCGGGCGCTCGCCGCAGGACGCGCTGGCCGCCCTGCTGGCCGAGGATGCCTCGGCGGCCAGCCGCCAGGTTGCGGTGGTCGACGCCGCCGGGCGCGTCGCCGCCCATACGGGGCCCGACTGCATCCCGTTCGCGGGCCACGTGACCGGCGAGGCGGTCTCCTGCCAGGCCAACATCATGGCCAGCGCCACGGTGTGGCCGGCCATGCTCGAGGCCTACGACGCGGCCGAGGGCAACCTCACCGCTCGGCTGATGGCCGCGCTCGAGGCGGCCGAGGGGCAGGGCGGCGACCTGCGCGGCAAGCAGTCGGCAGCCATCCTCGTCGTGCCCGCCGAGGGCGAGCGCTGGTCGACCGTCGTCTCGCTGCGCGTCGAGGACCACGACGCGCCGCTGCCCGAGCTGGCGCGGCTGATCACGCTGCACGACGCCTACGCCCTGGCTGCGCGCGCGGACGGGTTGGTGGGAGAGGGGCGCCATGCCGAGGCCGGTGAGCTCTACGAGCGGGCGAGCGCGCTCGCGCCCGAGAACCACGAGCTGCTGTTCTGGGCCGGGCTCGGGGCCGCGGAGGCCGGGGACCTCGATGCCGGCGTGCGCCGTGTCCAGGCCGCAATCGCGATGCACCCGCCGTGGCGCGAGCTGCTCGAGCGCCTACCCGAGCACGTCGCGCCCTCGGCCGCGCCCGTCGCCGACGCCCTGTCAGGACGCGACTAGCTACGGTTGCCCGCGATGTCCGTTGAAGTCACCTCGCGTGCGGCGACCTCGGTGCAGGTCAGGCCGGTTCGCGGCGCCGCCGACCTGCGCCGCTTCGTCGCGCTGCCCTTCCGCCTGCACGCCGGCACCACGTGGATCCCCCCGCTGAAGCTCGAGCGCTACATCTTCCTCAGCCGCCGGCTCAACGCCTACTTCAAGCACGCCGAGGCCGAGTACTTCCTCGCTCTGCGCGACGGCGCCGTGGTGGGCCGGATCACGGCGCAGATCGACCACGCCTTCAACGCCTACCACCAGAGCCGCTGGGGGATGTTCGGATTCCTCGACTTCGAGGACGACCCGGAGATCCTCGATGCGCTGCTCGCCACCGCCGAGCGCTGGCTGCGCGAGCGCGGGTGCGAGCGGATGGTCGGCCCCATGGACTTCTCGATGAACGAGGAGAGCGGAATCCTCATCGAGGGCTTCGAGCACGAGCCCATGATCCGCCAGCCGTGGCATCCGCCCTACTACCAGCAGCGCTGCGAGGCGGCCGGGCTGGTCAAGGCGATGGATCTCCTCAGCTGGAAGCTTCACATCTCAGACCGCGAGCGCATGCACCCGCTGCTGCCCAAGGCGGCCGAGCGCGCGCGGACCAAGTACGGGATCACGATCCGCAAGATGTCGCGCCGCCATCTCCGCCGCGAGATGGACGAGTTCGCGAAGGTCTACAACGCTGCGTGGGCGCGCAACTGGGGCTTTGTCCCCTACTCCAAGGAGGATCTTGACGCCTACGCGCTCGACATGCAGCTCGTCTACGACCGCGACTGGTTCATGATCGCGGAGCACGAGGGCGAGACCGTGGCCATGGCGATCACGATCCCCGACATGCACCGGGTCTACAAGAAGATGCAGGGCCGGCTCCTGCCCTTCGGCTGGTGGCACTACCTCAACCGCTCGCGCGTCATCGATCGCGTGCGCGTGGGCTTCCTGGGCGTCCTGCCCGAGTTCCAGCACACAGGGGTGGCGGCCGCGCTCTACCTGGAGCACTTCGACGTGGCCGAGCGCACGCGGCGCAAGTGGGGCGAGGCGAGCTGGATCCTCGAGACCAACACGGCCATGAACCGCGGGCTCGAGGCCATGGGCGGCCAGGTCATCAAGCGCTGGCGCGTGTACGAGCGGCTGCTCGAATCGCCGGCCTGACAGCGGCGCGGGTAGCTTTTGCGCCGTGCCGGCGCCCCCGCGACATGTCCTGGCCCGCGGCCCGTGGGAGCTCGACCAGCTCGAGGTGTCCTGGCGCGCGGAGCCCTTCGAGCCGGCGGCCAGCGAGACCGAGGCCGCCGACGTGGCCCTCGACGAGCTGCGCCGGCGCGGCTCCCCCAGCCACGACGGGTTCGCCGCTCGGCTGGCAGGCTTCGAGGTCCGCCGGCAGTCGCTGGCGCTGGAGCTCCAGCCGGCGCGATGGGCGCTGCGGTTGATCGCCGCCGGGGCCGCGGGAAGCCTGTCCGCACTGTGCATCGTGCGCGCGGCCGACGGCGCCTGGCTGGCCGGCCGCCGGGCCGGGTGGCTGGCCTCGTGGGCCGGGCGCTGGGCGCTGGGCGCCGGCGGTGCGGTCGAGGTGCAGGAGAATCCGGCCGACACGATGCAGCGCGAGCTGCTCGAGGAATGGTCGGTGACCGCGCAGCGGCTGCGGGTCGAGGCGCTCGTCCGCCTGCCCAGCGAGGCCGTGCTCATCGTGGGGCAGGCGTGGCTGGCCGAGGGCGCGACCGTGACCCCCGACGAGGAGCACGACGAGTACTCCTGGTGGCCCGCCGACGTGGACGACTGGCCCGAGCACGCCGACGAGCCCCTGCGCCAGATCGCGCATCTCATCGGCGAGCGGTGAGCTGGATGGCCGGCCACGCCGCTGAGCGTCCCGCGACTGTGATCACGTTCGGCCGCCTGGAGACCGTCTCCTTCTGCCATTCGGCGGTTTACCTGGCCCTGCTCATCTGCGCGGTCATCGGTAGCCCCGAGCCGGAGACCTTCGTGCTCGGCATGAGCCACGGCCTCCTGTGGATCGCCATGTCGCTGGTCTGCATCTGGGCCGCCCGCCGCCACGTCATACCCTTCTGGCTCGCCGTCACCGTGGCCGTCCTGGGCGGCCTGGGACCGTTCGCGGGCTCGATCGGGTTCATCCTGCAGGAGCGCCGGTCCAGGCGCCCCCCACAGCCCGGAAGCGGGGTGGAGAGCCCCCCGCCCGGGCCGTCGGGCACGCGTTACAGTTGAACGCGGAATGGCAGTTGATTCCGGCACCGTGCAGGTCGTCATGCCCGCGATGGGCGATTCCGTGGCCGAGGGCACGGTGCTCGAGTGGCACAAGGGCGAGGGCGACACCGTCGCCGTCGACGAGACGCTGGTCGAGATCTCCACCGACAAGGTCGACGCCGAGGTCCCCTCGCCGGTCGCCGGCACGGTGGTGAAGGTCCACGCCGCCGAGGGCGACACCGTCGCCGTGGGCGCGCCGCTGGCCGAGATCGCCACTCAGGGCAACGGCGCCGCGCCGGCCGTCGACGGCGGTGTCAGCGGCAGCGCCGCCGCGCCCGCCACTCCTGTCTCCGCCGAGTCCCCGCCCGCCACCGCGGAGGAAGCGCTCGCCGCCGCCAGCACCGAGGCGGCCGGCGACGCCGCGTCCGCCGCCGGGCGCGGCGAGGTCATCGACATCGTCACGCCCACGGGCGGCGAGTCGGTCACCGAGGGCACGATCCTCGAGTGGTCGGTGAAGGTCGGCGACACGGTCAAGGACGGCGACACCGTGGTCGAGATCTCCACCGACAAGGTCGACATGGAGCTTCCCGCGCCGGCCTCGGGCACGATCACGGAGATCCTGGCCGCCGAGGGGGACACGGTCACGGTCGGGCAGGTCATCGCTCGCATGAGCGCCGCGGCCGCCGGGACGCCGGCTCCGAGCGCGGGCGAGCCCGAGTCACCGCCGGCCCCGCCCGCGGCCGAGACGGCCGGCAGCGCCTCGCCCGTGGCCCGCCGGATCGCCGCCGCCGAGGGCGTCAGCCTGTCCGGCCTTCAGGGCAGCGCCCGGGGAGGGCGGATCACCAAGGCCGATGTGCTGGCCGCGGCCTCGAACGGCCACGGCGCCACCCCGGCGCCGGCCGCGCCGGCCGCGCCGCAGGCCACGCCGGCCGCGCCGCAGGCCACGAGCTCGCCCATCCGGGGTGGCGCCGCCGCGCTCGCGCGCTACATGGACGAGAGCCGCTCGATCCCCACCGCGACCTCATTCCGCACGCTCACGGTCACCGCCCTCGAGCAGCGCCGCGCACAGCTGAAGGAGGCCGGACGCCGCGTCTCCTTCACGCATCTGATCGCCTATGCGATCGCGCGCGTGGCCACCGAGGAGATGCCGGTCATGGCCCACCACTTCGCCGAGGTCGACGGCCGGCCGCACCGCATCGACGACGGCGCCTGCCATCTGGGCCTCGCTGTCGACGTGGAGAAGAAGGACGGCAGCCGCACGCTGATGGTCCCGGTGATCCGCGACGCCGGACGCCTGTCCTTCGCCGAGTTCCTCGACGCCTACAACGCGCTGGTCGAGAAGGCGCGGACGAACACGCTGACGGCCGACGACCTGAGCGGCGCGAACCTGACGCTCACCAACCCGGGCGGCATCGGCACGATCGCGTCGGTGCCGCGCCTCATGGTCGGCCAGGGCACGATCGTGGCCACCGGCTCGATCGCCTACCCGGTCGGCCTCGAGCGCGTGGGCAAGGCGATCGGGGCGGAGAAGGTCATGACGATGACCTCGACCTACGACCACCGGATCATCCAGGGCGCCGAGTCGGGGCGCTTCCTTCAGCGGATCGAGGCCTACCTCCACGGCGAGGATGGCTTCTACGAGTCGGTCTTCTCCTCGCTGGGCGTCGAACTGCCGTCTGCGCCCGCAGCGCCTGCGCCGCCCGCGGCGGCTCCGACCGCGGTCGCTCCCTCCGCGGCGGCACCGGCGAGCGAGGAGATGCTGGCCGCTGTGCAGGCCGCCACCTCGCTGCTGAAGGCCCACCGCACGCACGGCCACCTCGCCGCGCGGCTCGATCCGCTGGGGCGCGAGCCCGAGGGCGATCCCGCGCTGGCCCCGGAGCCGCTCGGGCTCACCCGCGAGCTGATGGCGCGCATCCCCGCTCGCATCCTGCGCATGTACGTGCCCGGGGAGACGCTGGCCGACGCCCTGCCGCACCTGCGCGAGACCTATTGCGGCCCGATCGCCTACGAGATCGAGCACATCGCCTCGCACCGCCAGCGGCTGTGGTTGCGCGAGGCGATCGAGTCCGGGCGCTTCCGCAAGCCGCTCACCAACGACGAGCAGAAGACGCTGCTGCGGCGCCTGACCGAGGTCGACGCGCTCGAGCGGTTCATGCACAAGGCCTATCTGGGCCAGAAGCAGTTCTCGGTCGAGGGCCTGGACATGACGGTGCCCATGCTCGACGAGCTGATCCAGCTCGCGGCCACGCGCGGGGCGCGCGAGGTCGTGATCGGCATGGCCCACCGGGGCCGCCTGAACGTCCTCGCGCACAACCTCGGTCGCCCCTACGACTCGATCTTCGCGGAGTTCGAGGGGTCCTCGACGCTCGAGCCGATCACCACCATCCCGCAGGGCGGCACGGGCGACGTGAAGTACCACCACGGCGCCCAGGGCTCCTACCAGCTGCCGAGCGGCGAGTCGATCATCGTCCGCCTGGAGTCCAACCCCAGCCATCTCGAGTTCGTGGCTCCCGTGGCCGCCGGCGCCACCCGCGCGGCGCAGACCACGCGCCAGGGCCCGCACGCTCACCGCGACACCAACGCCGCCATCCCGGTCATCCTGCACGGCGACGCCGCCTTCCCCGGGCAGGGCGTGGTGGCCGAGACGCTCAACCTTCAGGCGCTCGATGGCTACACGGTGGGCGGCACGATCCACCTCATCCAGAACAACCAGGTCGGTTTCACCACCGATCCCGACGACGCCCGCTCGACCACCTACGCCTCCGACCTGGCCAAGGGCTACGACGTCCCGATCATCCACGTCAACTCCGACGACGTCGCCGCGTGCATCTCGGCCGTGCGCCTGGCCTTCGCGTTCCGTCAGGAGTTCGGCCACGACGTGCTCATCGACCTCATCGGCTATCGCCGCTTCGGCCACAACGAGGCCGACGAGCCCGCCTACACGCAGCCCGAGATGTACCAGGTGATCAAGAAGCACCCGGCCGTCCGCGAGCTGTTCGCGCGCAAGCTGATCGAGGAGGGTGTGGTCAGCGAGCAGGAGTCGACGGAGATGACCGACGGCGTGTGGGAGGTGCTCTCCGAGCAGCACCAGCGCCTGAAGGCGCGCATCGCCGCCGCCCGCGAGGTCGAGCATGCCACGGGCGAGTACGAGCTCGATCGCACGCCCTCGCCCGAGGTCAAGACGGCTGTCTCGGCCGACCGCCTCCACGTGCTCAACGAGGAGCTCCTGTCCGTCCCGGACGGCTTCACGGTCCACCCCAAGCTGGCCAAACAGCTCGAGCAGCGCCGCCAGGCGTTCGACGACAT
>Ga0070739_10008678_pt1 | contig 10333 bp, 9 predicted proteins | sample Coa_R1_7_FD_66445 | JGI IMG/M metagenome (GOLD analysis project Ga0070739, IMG submission 66445) | Surface soil microbial communities from Centralia Pennsylvania, which are recovering from an underground coalmine fire - Coalmine... | ecosystem: Environmental > Terrestrial > Soil > Unclassified ...
GATCGCCGCAGACCGGGCATTCGGGGTTGCGGCGGAGCTTCAGCTCGCGGAAGCGCATGGCCAAGGCGTCATAAAGAAGCAGACGGCCGATCAACGGTTCGCCTACGCCGAGAATGAGCTTCACGGCCTCGGTGGCTTGAACCAACCCGATGGTTCCGGGCAGGATGCCGAGCACGCCGCCCTCGGCGCAGCTCGGAACCAGGCCGGGAGGTGGCGGCTCGGGATAGAGGCAGCGATAGCAGGGCCCACCGGGGTAGGCGAAGATCGAGGCCTGGCCTTCGAAGCGGAAGATGGAGCCGTAGACGTTGGGCTTCTTGAGGATCACGCACGCGTCGTTGACCAGGTAGCGCGTGGGGAAGTTGTCGGTGCCGTCGATGATGATATCGAAGCCCTTGAGGATATCGAGGGCGTTGGAACTGTCGAGGGCCACCTCGAAGCGCTCGATTTCGATGTTGGGGTTGATATCCAGCATGCGGTCGGCGGCGGAGTCGAGCTTCTTGCGGCCGACGTCCTTGGTGCCGTGAATCACCTGGCGCTGGAGATTGGTGTAGTCCACCACGTCGAAATCCACCAGGCCGATCTTGCCGACTCCCGCCGCGGCAAGATAGAGTCCCAGAGGCGCGCCCAGACCGCCGGTGCCGACCAGCAGGATCTTTGCGTTCTTGAGCTTTAACTGGCCCTCCATGCCGACCTCGGGCATGATGAGGTGGCGCGAGTAGCGCAGGATTTCGTCCTTGGAAAGAGACGCGGGCGGAGGCGGGGCGACGGTGGTGGCGCCTCCGGCGATGCTCGGCACGATCGAAAGCGTGTCCGAGGAGGCCACCGGGGTGGCGTCCTTTTTGAGATACCGGATGTCCTCGTCGTTCAGGTAGACGTTCACGAAGCTCCGCAGCTTGCCTTCGTCGTTGAAAAGCTGCTTGCGGAGGTCGGGGAATTGTGTGGTGAGGGCGGACAAAACCTCGCCCACCGTGGCGCCGGACAACTCCACCGAATCGCGTTTTTCCGCGTACTGGCGCAGAGGCGTAGGAATCAGGATTTTGGCCATATCAATTCTTCTTTCTCAGCGGCGGTTTGATCGGCGTTCGGGAGGAAACTGGCCGCATGATCGAACTTGCCGCTTTTCACAGATAATACGACGAACGAATACCAGGGGCAGGAGTTTTCCAGATCGGTCTTCGAGAAATAAGCGTCGCAATCGGGATGCGAGTGGAAGATGCCGATCAGATCGAGCCCCGCAGCGCGGGCCTTTCGGTCGGCTTCAAGGAGATCCTCGGGACGCAGCTCGTAGCGCGCGCCCTGTTCGCCGGCGTAGGCGTTCTCCATCGGGACCGCGGCGGTGACTTGTTTCTCGCCGCCCTCAATGCGGCCGATCATAGCGCCGCAACATTCGTTGGGGAATTTATTTTCGGCGTGGGCGACCATGACCTGCCACGCCTCGGAGTTAATCTTGATCATCCCAAAAAGGTTCGCTCAAATATTTCGTCGCGCCGTCGGCGAGCACCGTGACGATCACGCCAGGGCGGCCCTGCCCGGCCAGCTTGCGGCCGACCTCGCGCGCGGCGTGGACATTCGCGCCGGAGGACATGCCCACCAGCAGACCTTCGTTGCGGCCGAGCCAGCGCGTCATGCGGTAGGCGTCCTCGGTCTCGATCCACAGGTTCTCGTCGGCCAGCGACGGATCGTAGATTCCCGGCACGATGGCCGTCGGCATGTGTTTCAAGCCTTCAAGACCATGAAATCCCGAGGAGGGCTGCGCGGACACGCAGGTTACGCCCGGAATGTCGCGCTTCAGGCGCCTCGAGTTGCCGGTGAAGGTTCCGCTGGTGCCCATGGAGGTGACAAAGTGCGTGATCGCTCCCTTGGTCTGTTCGATAATCTCGACCGCGGTGCCCTCGAAGTGCGCCTTCCAGTTGGCCGGATTGTTGTACTGGTCCGGGTAGAAATAGGCGTCCGGATCGGCCTCGTACAGCTTGCGGCACAGCCGGATTGCTCCATCCGATCCTTCCGCCGGATCGGAAAACACCATCTCGGCCCCGAAGCCTTTCAGGATCTGTTTGCGCTCGTGCGAAGCGTTCGCCGGCAGGCACAGCTTCACGCGGAATCCCTTGACCGCGCCGATCATGGCGTATGCGATCCCTGTGTTGCCGCTGGTCGCGTCGATCAGGATGCGATCGCGGGTGAGGCGCCCGGTACGTTCACCATCGAGCACCATGTTCAGGGCCGCCCGGTCTTTCACCGACCCGCCCGGGTTGAAAAACTCGGCTTTGGCGTAGATTTCCACCCCCGGCAGTTCGGAATCGAGTTTCGCCAGACGCAGCAGCGGCGTATTGCCGATTTGGTCGAGCAATGAAGAAGATAGCGGGACGCGTGTCGGACGGGGCACAGCCAGGGCCATGAGCGTAAACCTCTATTCTAAAATATCTCCCTAATGTCAGTCAAGATTGGGGAGATCGCTGCCGCCACTTCATTAGAAGACCAGGAGCGGCACGAAGTCGCAATTATCTTGGACCCCGGTAGAGCCCTGATTGCTGCCCATGAGGACGGGATTCCCGCTCGCGTATAAGTGGGATATATTGTTGGCATGCGAACGGCGGCGTGCGCCTGTTTGTTGTGGCTGCTCCTGGGGCTGTTATGGGGCCAAGAGACGGTGTGGGTCTGCCCCATGGATCCTGACGTCCGGTCGAATCAGGCGGGGGTTTGTCCGCGCTGTGGCATGAAGCTGACCTCGGGGATTCCGGATCGCGCCGAGTATCACATGGACCTGGTGACCACGCCGAAAGTCCTGAAGGCCAACCAGCCGGCGCGGATGGAGTTTTTCATTCACGACCCCTGGAAGGACCGCCCGGTGACGAATTTCCAGGTGGTCCACGAGAAGCTGTTCCACATGTTCGTCATCAGCCAGGACCTGGAGTACTTCGTCCACGACCACCCCATCTTTCAGCCCGACGGGAGCTTCCGATATGACACGGAGTTTCCAAAACCGGGCATGTACCGCGTATTGGCCGACTTCTATCCCGATGGCGCGACCCCGCAGTTGATCGCCAAGACGGTGATCGTTCCGGGCGGCAAGCTCGAAGTACCCACGCTCCAGCGCGATTACGCGACGAAGACGGCGCAGAATATGCAGGTGGAGTTTCGCACGGAGCCTCCGCAGCCGATCGTGGGAATGAAGACGCAGTTGCATTTTCACATCTCGCCGGGCGACGGATTCGAGAAATACCTGGGAGCGTGGGGCCACATGCTGGTCGCCAGCGACGATTCCATTGACCTGATCCACACCCATCCGTTCATCGCGGACGGCGGGCCGGACATCCAGTTCAATGTGACGTTCCCGCGGACGCGTACGTATCGCGTGTGGGTTCAATTCCAGCGCCAGGGGGTGGTGAACACGGCGCGCTTCGATGTTCCGGTGCAGGAACTGAAGTGAAGTTCCTATTTCATCGAGCGGATGAATAGCCAGGCGGTCACCGTCCAGGCATAGATCAGGATCGCGGTGCGGGCCCGGTCGGGGTCGAGCCGCTTGACCAGTTTCGCGCCCCAATAGCCCCCGGCGATGCAGGCGATCATCATCGGCAGCCCGACGCTCCAGATGATGATCCCGCGCACCGCGAACAGAATGATGGCGACTGTGTTGGTCAGAGTGCCGCACAGGATGCGCAGGCCGCTGGCGGCGTGCACGTCCATGTTCGCGGCGATGGTGTAGAGCACCAGGATGAGCACGCCCATGCCCGCGCCGAAATAGCCGCCGTAAATCGCTATGAGGAACTGTCCGGCAAGCAAAGGCCCGAGATGCGTCGCTTTGGCGGCATGGGAACTGGCGGCTTTGCGCAGCTTTCCCGCGAGCGTGAAGATCAGCGCCGCGGCCAGCATGAGATAGGGCACGGCTCGCTCGAAGCTGTGTTCGGAGGTGTGGAGCAGCAGTTCGCTTCCGGCGAACGCGCCGAGCATCGCGACCAGCACCATGGCGACTTGAAATCCCAAGCCATGGATGAGCCGGTCGCGATAAACCCAGGTGGAAGCGTAGCCGCCGGGATTGAGCACGAAGGTCGCGGTGGCGTTGGAAAGAATCGGAGGCTGGCCGGCGAACAGCAGCGCGGGAAACACCAGGAACATCCCGCCGCCGGCCAGCGCATTGGCCGCGCCTCCGCCGATGGATGCCAGGATCAGCACGATCCAGGAAAAAGGCGACATTCTTAGCCGGCCATCGCCTTCAAAGATTTTTCGTAAGGCGGCTTCGCGACGCCGCGTTCGCAAATAATCGCGGTAATGTACCGCGCGGGGGTCACGTCGAAGGCGGGATTCGCCACGGCGATGTTCTCGGGCGCGACGGACACGCCGAAGACATGCGTGACCTCGGAGGGCGAGCGCTGCTCGATCGGGATGGCGTCCCCGGAGGCCAGCGCCAGGTCGAACGTCGAGACCGGCGCCGCCACGTAAAACGGCACGCCGTTTTCCCTGGCCAGAACCGCCAGCGAATAGGTGCCGATCTTGTTGGCGACGTCGCCGTTGGCCGCAATGCGGTCCGCGCCCACGATCACGCAGCCGATGCGTCCGGAGCGCAGGAAGTAGCCGGCCATGTTGTCGGTGATCAGCGTCGTCGGGATGCGGTCCTGCTGAAGCTCCCAAGCCGTGAGCCGGGCGCCTTGCAGAAACGGCCGGGTCTCATCGGCGAAAACGTCGATGTTCTTGCCGGCTTCGACCGCCGCGCGGATCACGCCGAGCGCGGTGCCGTAGCCTGCCGTCGCCAGCGCGCCGGCGTTGCAATGTGTCAGCACGGTCTTTCCGTCCGGCACCAGATCGGCTCCATTCCGTCCGATCGCACGGCAGATGGCCACATCCTCTTCATGAATCTTCCGGGCCTCCTCTGCCATACGCCGCTGAACCTCTTCCGCCGCCGCGCCGTTCATGGAGGCCCGGACGCGGCGCATACGCTCGATCGCCCAGAACAGATTGACGGCCGTCGGCCGGGTGGCCGCGAGCGTATTGCACACGGTCTCGAAGTCCGCGCCTTCCTGGACTCCCAGGGCCACGCCCATCGCGGCGGCGACCCCGATGGCCGGGGCTCCCCGGACCACCATGGAACGGATCGCTTCCGCGACTTCCAGATAGCTGCGGCAGATGACGAACTTTTCCTCGTGTGGCAGGCGTGTCTGGTCGATCATGACCACGCCCGCGCCGGTCCACTGAATGGTCTCCACCATGAATTCTTATTTTCCCTTGAGCGTGGCTTGGTACGCTGAAAAGATTCGATGGCCCGGAAACGCTTCGAGTGGAAGTTGCGCGACAGGACTTTGATCCTGGGCGAACGCACCCTGATCATGGGAGTCCTGAATGTCACGCCGGATTCGTTCTCCGACGGCGGCAAATACATGGACCCCGACCGGGCCTTCGCCCGCGCCATCGAACTCGAGGAACAGGGAGCCGACATCCTGGACATCGGCGCTGAATCCACCCGGCCGGGCTCGGCCCGAATTTCCGAAGCCGAGGAACTGCGGCGGCTGGTCCCGGTGTTGAAGCGCCTGCGGCATCAGCTCACGATTCCGATTTCCGTGGATACGTACAAATCCGGCGTCGCCGAGAAAGCGCTGGAATACGATGTGCAAATCCTGAATGACCCGAGCTCGCTGACGTTCGATCCGGAACTGGCGCGCAAGGCCTCGAACGGCGGCGCTGCCCTGATCCTGAATCACATGCGCGGCACTCCGGAAACCTGGGCCAAGCTGCCGCCGCTCAAGGATGCCATCCGGACGATCGCCGCGGAACTGGACGCTTCCGCGCATCGCGCGCTGCGCGCTGGCATCGACCGCAAAAAGCTGGTGATCGATCCCGGCCTCGGATTCGGAAAACGCAAAGAGCAAAACGCCGAGATTCTGGCGCAGTTGGGCGCGCTGGCGCGGTTGGATCTGCCGATCCTGGTGGGGCCGTCGCGAAAACATTTCCTGGCTCGCGAGGCGGCGGACCTGACTGAGTTCGCCACGGCGGCGGCGGTGACCGCGGCGATCCTGCACGGCGCCCACATCGTTCGCGTGCATGAGGTCAAGGCCATGCGGACCGTCGTCGACGTCGCGGATGAGGTTGTGAGAAGCGCCGAAGCCAGCTAAAGCCAGATTAGGGAAGATCGAAGCGGTCGATGGTTGCGCCGGCCAGCGTTTTCGCCTCGAAATGCGCCTGCTTGCCGTTCACGTTCACGATCACGAAGTTTTCCGTGCTCTGGACCTTCACGGTGATGCCCGCCGGGGGCGTGTCCACATCGTAGAGCGGAGCGCCCCCGCCGCCGGATGTGACGTAATGAATCCCATTTTTCATGAAATGCTGATAGTTGTGGTCGTGGCCGAATAGTCCCGCTGAGACTTTGTATTTTTCGAACAAAGGCTCGAGCGCAATCATGTGCGGATTTTCGCCCTGGCGGCGGCGGACGGCGGTCATGGGCGCGTGATGAGCGACCACAAACCGGAAATCGGCCTTTTGGGCGCTCTGGAGATCGGTTTCGAGCCAGCGGACTTCCTGCTGCCAATACGCCTCGCGTTCAGGCTCCGTGGCGGCGAAATTCTGGCGATCGCTGTCCAGGACGCTGAAATGGGCGCCGCCCCAATCGAACGAATAGTACGGCTTGGCGCCTAAATAATCGAAATAGTTCCGCGCGTTATGCTCGTGGTTGCCGATCGCCGGAAAAAAAGCCGTCTTGCGCAGCAAGTCCCGCTCAATACTGAAAAAGACCGGCCATAACGACGTATCCGAGCCGTCTTCCACCAGATCGCCGGTTTGCACGACGAAGTCGGGATTCGCGTATTTGAGGATCGCGGCGATTACCGAGCGATGAACGTCGTGGCGCGTGCGCACGTCCCCGTAGAGCACGAACTGGAAGGGCGTCTGGTTGTCGCGAGGCGCGGTCTTGAACGATCCTTTTCCGGCCTCGCCGTCGAAGGATTGGTAGTAATACGTCTTGCCGGGCACGAGCCCGGTGAGTCCGACGTATTCGGCGTGCAGCGCCGGCGCCCTCTTTTCGACTTTTCCCGGCTCGGTGGTCACCGTGACCTCGCCGGTTTGCACCAGCCATGCGATCGTGGCGACTCGCTGGCCGACATTCACGGTGTAGGGTCCGCCGACGACCTTATCCTCGGCGGAAAGCGATGCGGCAAGCATCGCCATGAAAACGGCGATCGTGCAGGGCTGTCTCATAGATGTTCTAAACCGCTATGATCGCATCGGAGGGAGTTGTGCTTCGATCTGCCTTGTTACATTTCTGTGTATGGCTGCCGCTGGCCGCCCAGCAGCAGCCTGCCAACCGGCCCGCGGCGTCTCCCCCGCAGGCTGCCGCTCCGATCGCACCGGCCGGAGGAGGTCCCGGCGCGGTCTATACCGGCGCAATCGACGAAACGCCGGCGGTGACGCATCACGAAATCGAGGTGAACGGAACCCGCCTGCGTTACACCGCGACCGCTGCTCAGATGCCTATCAACGCGGCCAATGGGGACAATGAGGCGCATATGTTCTATGTGGCCTACACGCTGGACGGCGTCCCGGATCTGTCGCAGCGGCCGCTCACGTTCGCCTTTAATGGCGGGCCCGGATCGGCTTCGATCTGGGTGCACATGGGCGCGATGGGGCCGCGCAAAGCACTTCTGATGGACAACGGCGATCTGCCTCCGCCGCCGTTCAAGGTGGTCGATAATCCCAACACCTGGCTCGACCAGACCGACCTCGTGTTTATCGACCCCGTCGGAACCGGCTACAGCCGCGCTCGCACGGAAGAGATCGCGCGGCGCATGGACAGCCTTCAGGGCGATCTGCAATCCATCGCCGAGTTCATTCGCCTGTACCTGACGCGGAATGACCGCTGGAAGAGCCCCGTATTCCTGGCGGGCGAAAGCTACGGCACCATGCGCGCGGCCGGCCTGGCCGGGCGGCTGATCAATCAGGGCGTGGCTCTGAACGGCATCGTGCTGCTTTCGACCATTCTGAATTTTCAAACCGAGCGGCCGAACCGCAGCAACTCGATCGCCTACGCCGTGCAACTGCCGACCTTCGCGGCGGATGCGTTTTATCACAAGAAGCTCGCCGGGGATTTGCAGCGGGATTTGAACGCCACGCTGAAGGAGGCCGAAAACTGGGCGCTCACCGGCTACGTGCAGGCGCTGGATAAAGGCAGCCGGATCACGCCGGCCGAGCGCAAGACGGCCGTCGACAAGCTGGCCCGCTATACGGGGCTTTCGCCGGGCTACATCGAAGGCAGCGATCTGCGGATCGACGTCGGGCATTTCACGCGCGAGTTGCTGCGGGACCGTCATCTGATCATCGGGCGTCTGGACGGGCGGCTCACCGGGCCCGCACCGCTTAACCAAGGCGAGCGCGCCGACTTCGATCCCTCTAACACGCTCCCCGAGCCCGCTTTCCGGTCGGCGTTTCTCCAATACATCCGTGGAGAGCTGAACTACAAAAGCGACATGTTCTACTACATCAGCGACGGCATCGCGCCGTGGAACTGGAACTCGGATAACAGCTATGCGGAAACGGGAGGCCTGCTGTATGAAGCCTTCGCCAAGAACCCGCACATGAAGCTGCTGGTTTGCGCCGGGTATTTCGATTTGGCAACGCCCTACCTGGCGGCCGAGTACAACTTGGATCACATCGGTCTCCATGAGGACATGCTGAAACGGGTCTCCTGGCGGTTCTATCGAGCCGGGCACATGATGTACATCGACAAGGAATCGGCCGCCAAGCTGCGGCACGATGTGGGCGAGTTTCTGCTTAGCGCCGTGCCGCGGGAGTAAACGCGGGAGCGCGGCGCGTAAACCTGCTTTACCCGGGAGTTCGTCAACTTCGATAGAATCCGCTCGGAGGTGGCGATGACCGACCGCGCGTTCGGGAGATCGGCGTTATGCATCGTGGCGCTCGGGGCGGCCTGTTTTCCCGTTTCCGCGCAGTGGCTGAACCACCCGGCGCCGGGTATCCCGCGCACCCCGGAAGGCAAACCGGATCTGGCAGCCCCGGCGCCGCGCGCGCCCGACGGCCACCCGGACCTTTCCGGGCTCTGGAACAAAATTTCTCCGAAGTACTCGCGTAATATCGCCGCTGATCTCAAGCCCGAGGAGATTCAGCCCTGGGCAAAAGCGCTCGTCGAGCAGCGCCGGGAAAATCTCGGCAGGGATTATATGAACGTGCTGTGTCTGCCGCTCGGTCCCGGATATGTGACGGCGGCCGACAGCACCGGCTCGGAAATGATGAAGATCGTCCAGACTCCTTCGCTGATCTTGATTCTGAACCCGGATCTGACGTATCGCCAGATTTTCATGGACGGCCGCGCCCTCGAGGCCGCGCCCAATCCGAGCTGGATGGGCTACTCTGTGGGCCACTGGGACGGCGACACGCTGGTGGTGGAAAGCTTCGGTTTCAATGACCGGACCTGGCTCGATCACGACGGCAACCCGCATACCGAGCAGCTCCGAACCACGGAGCGCTACCATCGGCGTGACTTCGGGAACCTGGACGTCGAGGTGACTTTTTCGGATCCGGGCGCTTATTCGAGGCCGTGGACCGTCAACGTGCGCGCCGAACTCGCGCCGGATACCGAAATGATCGAGTGGGTCTGCAATGAGCAGGCGAGCACCCTTTCGCACTGGGTCGGCAAAGCGTCAGATGAGCGCAAGGGCGAGATTAAGGTCGCGCCCGAAGTTCTCGCGAAATACGCGGGCACGTATGTCGAAGGCCCAAAGCTGTGGAGGCTGGAGCCGCGGGTGATGGAAATTTCCGTCCAGGATGGCGCGCTCTACGCCAACATGGACGGGCGCGGCAAAGTGCGGCTGGTCGCGCAGTCGGAGACTTCGTTTTCGGGACTATACGGGCTGGGAGTCGAGTTTCTGAAGCGCGGGCCGGGGCAGCCGGATCTGCTGGTGAAACACGTCTCCGGCGATTATCCGTTTTCGCGGCGGAAATGACCGGTTAAATCGCGTCCTGCACCTGAGCCGCGGGCAGTTCCATGTTGAAGCTGTAGCCGAAGCCGCGCACGCTGCGGATAAAGGAAGGCCCGCCTTCTGTCTCGATCTTTTGCCGCAGGCGCAGAATATAGACGTCCACGGTGCGATCCGTAACCGCGCGGTCGTGGCCCCAGACCGCGTCGAGCAACTGCTCGCGGCTGAAGACCACGGCCGGGCGGCTCATCAGAAATTCCAGGAGCCGGAATTCAGTGGCGGTCAGCGAAACCTCCTGCCCCGCCAGCCGCACCTGGCAGCGCGCGCGATCCAATTCCAGATCGCCGGCCTTCAGCAGCTTGGAAGAGGGCTGCGGGCCGCGGAAGTGTATTTTGATTCGGGCGATCAGCTCTCGCACGAAGAAC
>Ga0070739_10008679_pt1 | contig 10332 bp, 10 predicted proteins | sample Coa_R1_7_FD_66445 | JGI IMG/M metagenome (GOLD analysis project Ga0070739, IMG submission 66445) | Surface soil microbial communities from Centralia Pennsylvania, which are recovering from an underground coalmine fire - Coalmine... | ecosystem: Environmental > Terrestrial > Soil > Unclassified ...
TCCCGAATACCAGCGAATGCTAGACCAGTCCCTCGAGCTGCGTTTGGGACCGAGCAGCCGGGAAAGGCGGCTGTATGTGTCGCGCATGCATCATCACCACACAGGGTCCTTCTACGGCGAAAGCTATGTCGAAGCTGCCCTGAAGGAGAATGGCTTCGAGATCATCTATCCGGAGCAACATGCCCTCACCGAACTGGTCGCTATGCTCCGAACCAGCGCAATCGCGGTTTTTGCGGAAGGCAGCGCAATCCATGCGCTGGAACTCTGCGGATCCGCCACTCCAGACGTCTTTGTGATCGGCCGGCGCGGGCGGTCGATCGATCGTTTCTCGCCCTTGCTTTCTAACATTTGTCGAAAATGGATGGTCTCCGATCGCTTGCTGTTCAATGCAGGCATGTCGGACGATCCGAAGAAACATTCCGGGTTCGTGGATCTCGCCGGGGTCATGGATGACCTGTGGGCGTTTGCCGGATTGTCCGGCCCGATAAATCCTGCAGACCTCCGCGCCGCCATCGACCGTGACCTGCAGCAGCATATCGAGGACATAAGAAACGAGCGGTCGGCAGGTTACGACGCGCGCGCGCGCGAGCTCACGAATCTCATTCGCTCATACTCGTCCGAACGCCAGGCAGCGAGCGCCTGACTAGGCGATCAAACCCGCGCTGCAACGATCCGGGCAAGAATTTGATCGAGCGGCGCGATGTGGAAGCTGTCCCTCTCTAAGAAGAGATGCTTGTAGGCCTTTTCCCCGACCTCGCTTAGAGTGCGTCCGGGAACGGCTTCACGCGGTTCGCGCCACATGACCAACTGCCCGTGGTTGTTGTTCACGGTCGAATAGCTGAACTGCTGGCAGAAGGTCTCGATGAAGAAGACCAGCCGGTACACGTCGCCCATCCAAGCGCCGAGAGAGTCGCCGGTCGCCTGGCGGATCAGGCGCGTTTCAGCGCGGTCATGCAAGGAAGCGGCATAGGAGCACGGGAAAACGTCATCGACGATCATCACGCCATTCGGCTTGAGGAAGCTGATGGCGTTGATCAGGTCCCGGACCGTTTGCTCGCAGGTGTGCAAGCCGTCGAGGTAGATGACGTCGAACGCCGTGTCGCGACCGGCGATCCTGCCGAAGTAATCGTCGCTGGTCGTCTCGTGGAAACTGGTGCCGGGAACCTCCTGAGCTACCGTGCGGTAGTCGAACAGGAACTTGGGATCGACGGCCACTTTCGTTCCCGCCTTCACGTTATTGAAGGTCATCCCCTTGTTCACGCCGATTTCGAGGTAAGCGGGCGCTTCGAACAGATCGAGCACCGCCTGGACAACGCCGTTCCTGGAGATTGGATTGTCTGGCGTCAGGCTGGGCAATTGGCCGGTCCTCACGGGTTCCTCCAATTCCGGTGCGGCCAGATTCACGTTTATTTCTCCTCGGTTTAGCGTGTGCAGCGGCATCTACTCGATCACGCCGGAACTGCAACGCCAAACGCTATTGCTGGACTAGTCCACGGCTCCTATGCGGCAGGCGAATCTCTCATTACGAGGAACGTTTCGGTGAGCCTCTGGCAAGATTTCCTGACCAACGACGACAAGGTGATTCACAAGTGGGCGCACTACTTCCCCATCTATGAACGCCATTTCGCGCCGTGGCGGGACCGTTCAATGGTGTTCTGGGAAGTCGGCGTTTACGGCGGTGGGTCTCTGCAGATGTGGCAGCGCTATTTCGGACCGAACGCGCTGATCGTGGGCCTCGACATCAACCCGGAATGCTCAAGTCACGAGGCGCCGGGCATCAAGGTTCGGATTGGAAATCAGGCCGACCAGGCGTTCCTCGGCTCCGTGATCGAAGAGTTCGGGGCGCCAGACATCGTCCTCGACGACGCAAGTCATCACATGAAGCCGACCTGGGACATGTTTCAATACTTGTATCCGAAGGTGCCCAAGAACGGCGTCTACATGGTCGAAGACATGCACACGAGCTATTGGGAGCACTGGGGCGGCGGGCTGAACGTCGAGGATTCCTTCATCAACCGCAGCAAGAAGCTGATCGACGAGCTGAACGCTGAGCACACGAAGGGCGAAATCGAGCCGACGGAGTTCACGCGCACCACCGGATCGATTTCATTCTACGACAGCATCGTCGTGTTTGAGAAAGCCAATGTGTGGTGGAAAGACCATTTCCGGACCGGCGCCGACACCCGCAAGGCGCCGGCCGTGGCGCCCAAGCCAGCAACGGTTGAATAGACCTTCCGCCGACTAGGCAGGAACCTGATCGCGCGAGGCAGCCATCTCGCGATGGAGGCTCTCCATCCGGTTATTAAACCGTTCGTCGACATTTGCCATGGACCGGCTCTCAACAAACCACATGTAGACCATGGCGCTCTCACCGTAGACAATCTGATGTGAAATGAGGCGAGACTCTCCGAGCCACACCTCGCCGGGCTCGAAAGCGACGCGATGGCGGGGCTGCTGATCCATCCAGGTCGAGCGAGTGCCGCCGAGGACGTTGACGCTGATATAATCGATGAGCAGATTTGGATCTTTGCCGGCGAACTGGGCGAGCTGGTGCTCGTCGTAAAACTTGCGCATCCAGTCGGGCAAACGATCGCTGACGTTCCAGATCCGCGGGCGGCTATCCAGATTCGCGAACAGTCGCGCTTGATGGAAATCGTCGTCGATCGAATGGTTGTCCCAGTGCAAGTTTTCGAACAGGGTCTGGGTAAGGCGGACGCTCGGCACAAAACGGAACGGCTTGTAACTTGGAAAGCAAATCCAGAAGATGCGAAGCGCCTCTTCATGAGCCGATTTCAGGGCCTGCGCGGCTCGATCGAATACGGCTCGGTCGCCACGGCACATCACGTCGAAAATGGCTTGCCGAACCGGATCGGCAAAGATCAGCGTGCCGTTGCGTTCGACCGGCGGCTCGCCCTCGAAGAAGTAGGGACTGGTTAGCTTCTTAATCCTCTTGCGCATCTCACGGTCGCGGATCGCGTCCGTGGACCTGTCCAGGGCCTCCAAAGCGCCAAAATCGAAATCGAGGCGATAGTCCTTGATCAGGATGAGCTGCCCGGATTCGAAGATGTCCGCGACACCGCCGCGAGCCTCGATCTCCGCCAGCGACATGTCGACGAAATAATCTTCAATGTAAGGGTGCTTGTGAATCAAGGCCATCGTGTCACGTCCTGGTACTCAAATCCTGGATTAGCCGAATGCCGGCGGCGGCTATTGCATGGCCGCGATCATCTCGCGCTTCGTCTTGAAGGCTTCGCCGATCGACGCCTTGTAGCGGAAATAGACCTCTTCAAAGTTATCGTGCTCTTCGATCGCGCCTTCGTTGAAGAGTAGGAATCGATTGCAGGTGCTTTTGAGGTATCTGTGACTATGCGAGACGATGAGCAGCGCCTTGTGGCTGCGCTTTTCGAACAGTTCCACGCGGCAACGCTCGCGGAATCGCTCGTCGCCGACCGCCATGACCTCATCGATCAGGTAACAGTCGAAATCGATGGTCATGGAGATTGCGAACGCAAGGCGGGCGCGCATGCCTGACGAATAGCTTGAGACCGGCTCGTTGAGATAAATCCCCAAGTCCGAAAATTCTTTGACGAACTCGAAGCGCGGCTCGAAGTCGACGCCATAGATCCGGCAAATGAAGCGGACGTTGTCCGCTCCGGTCAGGGTACCGTGGAATCCGCCGCTGAACGCGAGAGGCCAGGACACGGACATATTTCGTTCGATGGTGCCGCGCGTGGGCGGCTCGGCGCCGCTGATCAGGCGGATCAGAGTCGACTTGCCCGCGCCATTACGGCCCAGAATCCCGACGCGCTCGCCGGGGTGGATCGTGAGGTTGATGTTGTCGAGCACGCGGCGCCAACCGACCTTCGTGCGGTAATCCTTGCAGACATTGGTGAGGCGAATCATTCGACGTCGCTCGTATCAAGTTGAGATTGTCGGACGAGGCTTAGCCCCACAAGTGTAAGCACGGAGTTGACCGACGCCACATAGACCAGGTCGTAATGCGCATGCATCAATGAGCCGAACCAGCCCTCGCGGAGATATTCCAAGGCGTTGAGCATCGGCAGGTACAAGGCGATGTTCTGCAATCCTGACGGCAGCGCATCGACAAGAAACGCAACGCCCGACAATGGCATCATGAAGTAGGACAGCGGGGGCCAAAGCTTGGTCACGAGGTTGGATTTCGTTGCGAGGCCGGCGATCGTCATTGCCAGGCCCGCGCCGAACCAAGCCAGGAGCAGCCATCCGGCCAGAACCTGAAGCGCGTCCTCCGGCGGGCTGAGCCAGTCCATCGCGTAGAAGACTATGGCCAGCGTGACGAAGCTTGTGGTGGTCGCCATGAACTCCAGCAGGATTCTCGCGATGTACACGTCGAGCACTGTGACCTGCCGGTGGTGCAGCAGCGACATGTTCGATCGCAGCGCGCTGTTGCAGCGGCTCGGCATGTTGCGCCACATCAACAACGACGAGTAGCCCGTCAGCGCGAACGCTACGATCGGAATATCTGACCCGTGAATTTGTCTCGTCAGCGACCACACGGTGGTGATCGCTAGTGTGAACATCATCGGCTCGACGAAGAGCCACAGGAACCCGATGTTATTCCGGCCGTAGCGAGTCAGGAGCTCACGAAGCAGCAGCGCGCCGATGACGCGAACGCTTATCTTCCAGGAGGGATCTCGGAGAAGCGCGCCCGTCGGAACGGGCACCTCATTACTGGGCATGCTCTCGAACACCGGCCAGCAGCATCCGGAGAATGGCATAGGCGACAAGACTCAGCGCAAGAGTGGCGATGATGCCCCGAATCCTCCGCGGCTCGAGCGGCGAATCCGGCAAGTTCGGCTCGACGATGCGTTCCACATAGGCTTGCTTGTGCTGCGCCTCGCTTCGCGTCTCTTCGAGCGAAGCAAGGGCCGCGGAGAGCTGCTTGTCGGCGAACTCGCTCTCGAGCGTCAGGCGCTGGAATGGCACCGTGCTCGCAGCGAGCGAACGGCGGTTGCCTGCGACCTTGCCCAGCTCTGCATCGATCTGGCGCTGGATGGTTCCAATCTGCGTCTCAAGCACAGGAATGCGCGGGTTTTCCGGCGTATACTGCTGCAGTTGCGAAAGCTCGGTCTTGGCGGCGATCAAATTATCCTGCAGCTTGGATACCATCTGCATTTGCGCAGCCGCCTGCTTCTCGGGATCAACCACGCCCGCTCGGTTGCGGTAGGCAGCGAGCGCCAACGCTGCACGTTGAGACCGGATTTTTGCGTTGTCGACTTCGCTCTGCGCGTAACGAACGAGATCCTCGCGTCCTCGCTCATTCAGGCGATTCACCGTCGCCTCGGAGAGCTCAAGCAACTCCTCGTTGAACCGCCGCGCGTCCTGGGGAGTGTAGGCGCGAACTTGCAACGTCGTGATCGAGGTCGTGCTGTCGTTCTGAAGACTGATCTTTCCCTGGAAATATTTGTACAGTTGCTCGAATGAGCGGTTGAGGCCGAGCGGGTTAAAGCGGTCGAAGATCGAGATCTGCGGGCGCGAGTACGCCTTCTCAAAGTCGCCATTCCGGTTGATTGCGCGCAGTGCGTCCCTCGACGCGGCATAAGTCTGAGCGGCATAAATCTCATCGCCCGCATTGGCGAATCCGGCAGTTTTCAGGATCACGCCAAGACCGGTCGAAGCTGGCTTGTCCGGACTCCGCACAACGAACTTCGATTCGGAGATGTAAACGTCCGAAGCGAAGAAACCGTAATAAAGGATCGCGCCTAGAACCGGCAAAACAACAGTAAGGATGAACAGCCGATCCCGAAGTCTCGATTTCTTGGTCGGCCGCTCATCGAGGTTTAGGTTCCACGCGGATGAAGTCAGCATCTTCAATTTATATGATCCTGTCGCAGCAGCCTTCGGTGGGCGAATGGGGAAATTTGCGTGATTTTGCAACGCTCATAGCGCGTCGCTCCCCGCCGGTCACCCTGTCAATGCGGGCGCATGAATGGCGTTTGAACATCTCACCGACAGAAACGGTTCGCGGGTCGTATTCAGCGTTGAGCAATCGCCTTAAGCCTCTTAAAGGCCGCGCAATTCTTGAAGTGGAGGGGTGATAATGAGTCTCCAGCCGAGCGCTCGGCCGAGCGCCAGCCGGAACCTGTCTCGGTGGGCTGCCTGTGTGCTGCTCATGGGCCTTTCGGCTTGCACCTCGCTTGGCGCGGCGGGACCAAGTACGACCACGGTCCGCGGCGCGCACGAAGCCCCTCTTGGCGCTGCAAACATCAAGGTCATCGACGTCACGAACTCGGTCGCAGCACGGATCGTGGCGGAGAACCACCCTGCGTCTTTGGCCACCACCATCGGCGACGCCGCACCAACCAACAGCATCGTTGGCCGTGGCGATGTTCTCGAGGTCACCGTGTGGGAAGCTCCCCCCGCCGTTCTTTTCGGGGCGAACGCGAATTTCGGCCCATCCGGGAGCGACTCGATCCTGGCCGCCTCCGCCGGTGTCGGCCAGAAGACGTCGCTCCCGGACATGATGGTTGACGGGGATGGGATGATCCGCATTCCATTCGCGGGAGCCATCCAGGCTGCGGGTCGAACCCCCCGGCAGATAGAACGCGAGATCGTCGCTCGCCTCCAAGGCAAGGCGCATGATCCGCAAGTCGCTGTGCGACTGGCGACGAACGCCAACGCAAACGTCACAGTCGTCGGGGACGTGGCCACGAATGGACGCGTGCCCCTTACGCCACATGGCGAGCGCGTGCTGGATGTTATCGCGAGCGCGGGGGGAGTGAAGCAGCCTGTCGGCAAGATGACCATACAGGTCACTCGCGGTGACCGCGTTGCAACGCTGCCTCTCGAAGCCGTCATCCACGATCCGGCAGAGAACATCCGGCTCGCTGCGGGAGATGTTGTTACCGCGCTCTATCAACCGTTCAGCTTCACCTCCTTGGGAGCAACCGGGCGCAGCGATGAGGTGCAATTTGAAGGGACCGGCCTGACGCTTGCCCAGGCGCTAGGCCGCATTGGAGGACTGAAGGACGATCGCGCCGACATCCGAGGCGTGTTCATCTTCCGGTTTGAAGACCCGGCAGCGCTTGATCCCGCTCTGGTGGCAGGCGCACGGCGTACCCCGGACGGCAAGATCCCCGTCATCTATCGTGTGAACCTGCGGGACCCCGCGACCATGTTCGTTGCCCAGAGCTTTCCGATCCGAAACAAGGACGTGCTGTACGTCAGCAGCGCGCCTTTGTCGGACTTTGCCCGGTTCATGAGCGTCGCATCGTCAATGGCCTTCACCGCGATCGGCCTCGGTCAAGCAATTCCTTGAGCGCCAAAGGCGCACCGAGCTCGGCTCGCGATTGCCTGATCGACGTATCGCGCCTCATCTGGCGGGCGTGGCGCGGGCGTCCTGCGACTGGCATCGACCGTGTTTGCCTGGCCTACCTTGAACGGTTTGGACCGCGGGCGCTCGCCGTTGTGCAGCGCAAGGGCCTCATCGTTGTCCTTTCGGCTCGGCAGTCGGACCGGCTCTTTGCCGTGCTAGCGCGCGGGTTTGACGGCCAAAGGATCAAGTTCCTTGCAACCATCGTCGGAGCGGCGCGGACGCTTCGTCTCACGCCGCCTCGCGCCGGGATGGTCTACTTCAACGTCGGACACACGGGTCTCGACGATCCCAGTCTGCCCAGTTGGATCAGCCGAAACCATATCCGCGCGGTCTATCTCATTCACGACCTGATTCCGCTGTCCCATCCACAATATTGCCGAGCGGGAGAGGCCGAACGGCACGCGCGCCGCATGACTCATGCGCTGCAAAGCGCAGCCGCGATCATCGGCAACTCGCAGGAAACCGTGAAGGAGCTGCGCAAGTTTGCGCGATCGCGCGAGCTCCCGCTGCCGCCCGTCTTGTCGGCCCCAATCTGCGGGTACGATGGGTGCAACAACCTTCGTCCAAAGCAAGTCGAACGACCGTATTTCGTAACCGTAGGAACCATCGAAGCACGCAAGAACCATCTGCTGCTGCTTCGCGCTTGGGAGCGCATCGCCGAGTACATGGGCAGCGACACGCCCCGGCTTGTGGTGATCGGCAATCGTGGATGGGAAGCTGAGCAGGCCATTCGCTGGCTCGACCGACTTGGGTCCCTCGCAGCTCATGTCGTCGAGATTGACTCCTGCAACGATGACGATCTCGCCACGTGGATTGCCGGTGCTCGCGCCCTGCTCATGCCGTCGTTCGTCGAGGGCTTTGGCCTTCCGGTCGTGGAGGCACTCCGTCTTGGTACGCCCGTCATCGCGAGCGACCTGCCGGTGTACAGGGAAATCGCCGGCGAGATTCCCACCTATCTCGATCCAGCGGACGCGGACGCGTGGGCACGCACATGCGAGGCTTTCACGGGCGAAGACCCAGAACGTAAAAGACAAATTGACGCAATCCGGAGCTATTGCCCCCCTACATGGGAAGGGCACTTCGCGACCGTCGAGCCGTGGGTGTCGGAGATTGTGGCCGGCGCAGGCTTGCTCGGGAGTGACCCAATTGGGACTTGAATCGGCAATGTGGTCGTCTAATCCAACGCGGCCGGATCGACCCCACGTATCTCAGGGAAAATCAATGGAATTCCGCACCTTCGGGATCGAAGGTCCTCTTGAGCTTGTGCCGAGGAAATTCGAAGACGACCGGGGCTATTTCTCCGAAATCTTCCGCTTGGGCGCATTCGTCGAACGCGTCGGACCTATGGAACTTGTGCAGGATAACCAGTCCCTTAGCGTTCGCCCTGGCACAATCCGTGGCATCCACTTCCAGTCCCATCCGCACGCCCAAGGCAAGCTCGTGCGGTGCACCGCGGGCTCGGTGTTCGACGTCGCCGTTGACCTCCGGCACGATTCGGCGACCTACGGCAAGTGGATCTCAGTCGTGCTCACAGCGCAGGCATTGAACCAGCTTTGGATTCCAGTCGGCTTCGGACATGCCTTCTGCACGCTCGAGCCGAATTCTGTGATCAGCTACCGGGTAACTGATTATTACAGCCCCTCTGATGACATGGGGGTTGCGTGGGATGATCCGGACATCGCGATCGAGTGGCCGAATGTGGCTGATCGCGAAACGCTCTCGGGCAAAGACCGGGCGCAGCCGGCTTTCGCTGACCTTCCGCCACTCTTTTCGCTGAAAGGCCCACCATGCGCGTGATCGTCACGGGGGGCGCGGGATTTATCGGCTCGGCACTGGTTAGGCATCTCGTCCGGGACAAGGGGTACGAGGTCCTCAATGTTGATGCGCTCACTTATGCAGGCAACCTCGCGTCGCTCCATTCGGTCGAAGGAAAGCCGAACTATCGGTTCCTCCACGCGAACATCTGCGATCGCGGGGCAATGGAGCGGGCGGTCGAAGAGTTCGCTCCGGACCGCATCATGCATCTTGCCGCGGAAAGCCATGTCGATCGTTCGATCACCGGCGCCGCGGACTTCATCCAGACCAACGTGTTCGGCACGTTCAATTTGCTCGAGGCGGCGCGCGGCTATTGGATGAAGCTGGAGGGTGCGCGGAAGTCGAGCTTTCGTTTCCTCCATGTGTCGACGGACGAAGTTTACGGGTCCCTTGGTGACGAAGGCCTTTTCACGGAAGAAACGCCCTACGATCCAAGCTCGCCCTACTCGGCGTCCAAGGCTTCGTCCGATCATTTGGCTACGGCCTGGCAGCGCACCTACGGCTTGCCGGTGGTCGTCTCCAATTGCTCCAACAATTACGGGCCATATCACTTCCCCGAGAAGCTGATTCCGCTCACGATCCTCAATGCGCTCGCCGGTGACCCGCTGCCGGTCTATGGCAAGGGCGAGAACGTTCGGGACTGGCTGTACGTCGAGGACCATGCGCGGGCGTTGGACCTGATCGTGGAGCGGGGCCGGATCGGGGAAGCTTACAACGTCGGAGGACGCAATGAACGGCGCAACATCGACGTGGTCCGACGCATCTGCGAAGTCCTCGACGAGATTTCGCCAGCGAACCGCCCGAGAGTTGAACTGATTTCGTTTGTAACCGACCGGCCCGGCCACGACGCGCGCTATGCGATCGACGCGACAAAGCTGGAAACTGAACTCGGCTGGAAAGCCCAGGAAAACTTCGACACAGGCATCGCAAAAACGGTGAAGTGGTACCTCGATAACGAATGGTGGTGGCAGCCTCTTCGGGAGCGGTACGCCGGGCAACGCCTCGGACTTTTTGAAAAAGCGCGGCGATAGGCAAGAAACCGATGCGCATTGCCGTCACAGGTCGGATTGGCCAGGTCGTCCGCTCCCTGCTCGAACGCGCGCCAGCCTTCGCTTGCGAGGTCGTGCCCGTCGGGCGGCCCGAGCTCGACCTCGCAGGAGACG
>Ga0070739_10008680_pt1 | contig 10332 bp, 8 predicted proteins | sample Coa_R1_7_FD_66445 | JGI IMG/M metagenome (GOLD analysis project Ga0070739, IMG submission 66445) | Surface soil microbial communities from Centralia Pennsylvania, which are recovering from an underground coalmine fire - Coalmine... | ecosystem: Environmental > Terrestrial > Soil > Unclassified ...
GCTCGTCGGGAAGCCCGCGGCCGACGCGACGGTGATCGTCGTCTGGGCGTTCGTGATCGCGCCGTTGAGCGTCGTGCCGCAGGCCGTGCCGGTCCCGGGGCCGCCGGCGACCGAGACGGACGTGGTCGCCGCGGCCGCGCTCGCGCTCGCGCAGAGCTGCTGCGACGTGCCGCCGAAGCCGAGCGAGATCTTGTCGCCCGCGGAGACCGGGCCTTCGAGCGGCGTCACGGTCAGGCTGCTCGCGGTCTGCCCGGTTCCGATCGTCGTGCCGGAGGCGACCGTCTGGTTCAGCGTCGTGTTGACGTACGGCGCGAAGACGGAGAAGAGCGAGGCGTCGATCGAGCCCGTGTTCGCGATCGTCAGCTTCGCCTGTCCGCCGACGACTCCGGGCGCCAGGTTCGTGAGCGAGAGGATCGAGCTGCAGGCCGCGTTGTAGTTGTCGTTCGACGCGGCGCCGTAGGAGTTGCAGACCGTGCCGGAATTGACCTGGTCGCTCAACGTCAGCGTGCCCGAGGCGAGCGAGCTGCCCGGGTTCAGCGTCTGCGCGCTGAAGCTGGCGAACGTCGAGCCGCCCATGACGAAGGCGATCAGGCCGAGCAGGATGCCGAGCACGAGCAGCTTCTTCGTCAGGTCGAGCCGCTTCTGCGGCGCGGCGGCGACCGCGACGGCGACGGGCGCCGGCTCGGCTTCGCTCGCGGCGGGCTCGGGCTCGGGTGCGACAGGCGCAACAGGCTCGGGCTCCGGCTCCTCGATCGCCACGGGCTCGGGCGCGGGCTCGGGCTCGCGCGCGGAGGCGGGCTCCTCGACGGCGACTGACGGCGGAGCCGGCGCGGTCTCGTCCTCCTCCACGAGGTCGCCGAAGCTCTCCCGCACGAGCTCGTCGAACTCGAGCGGCAGCAGCCCCTCGACGTCGGCGTACTCGCGCAGGTAGTGGAGGAGGAACGTCCGCTCCTCGTCCCGGACGGCGTCCGCGCCCGCTCGCTCCCGCGAGAGCCGGTCCAGCTCCCACACGTTCCAGCGCTGCCGCTGGCCCGTGGAACGCCGCAGTTCGGGGGTGCCGCTGGTCATTCGTCTCCTCGGAGTGGGCGGGAGCCGCCGCCCCGCATGGCGGCGGCTCCCGATCCGGTCGAGCCGGACAGGAGCGGATCCGGCCCGGTCGGCAACGTGTGCGCCTCGCTACTGGTCGATGTGCCAGGACATGTCGAACGAGATCTTCCGGTTCTGCAGCGTGTTGTCCTGAGTGACGCCGCCCGGAACGATCTTGATCACGTAGTAGCGGGTGTCCGTCGCGCCGCCGGCCTTCGTGAACGTCGCATTCACGCCGCCGACGGTCTTGAGGTTCGCGAACGCTCCGGTCGACGCCGCGGAGAGGTTGAGACCGCTGCTCGGCGCCGCGCAGGCGACCGAGGCAGAACCGGCCGCGCAGTACACGTTCGTCGCGAAGTCGCTCTGCGTCTCCTGGATCGTCAGGTACATCTGACCGCAGGTCGGCGCGGTGCCGAACGTCGCCGTTCCGCCGTTCGTGCCGACGGTGCAGTTCCCGACCTGGAACTGGATGTCGCTCGCCGGGATCGACCCCGCGTTCGACAGCGTCAGGTGCGCGGTGGCGCCTGCCGCGTTCGTCAGGTCGATGTTGTTGAACAGGGTGTCGCAGTTGTTCGTCGAGAGGTTGTCGCTCGACGATTCCGACGTGCACGTCGTGGTGCCGCCGTTGTCGTGCAGGTACAGCGTCCCCGAGACGAATGCGTTGTTCGGGTTCTTGACCTGCGCGCTGAAGTTGGCGAACGTGCCGCCGCCGCTCATCGCAACGGCGATCACGCCGATCGCCATGAGTAGCAGCAGGTACTGCTTGAGCCGCTTCCGTGACATTGTTTTCGCTCCTGTTGTGTTGGAGGCAGTCCCGGGCATCTCCGAGGGCCCCACGGTTTGCCGCAGCGGGGCTACTTCGATGCTCGGTCGTGCGATCCTTCGGTCAGCCGCCTACAGGGTGGCACGCAATTACTGTTACCTCTTCCCTCGGACGGGGGATCAGATTTCCCCATCCCCCGATCGCGGGAGACTGCACGAATCTATGCAAACCTCCGCGGCCGGGAAACGCGGCGGCGGGGCGCCGCGAGCAGCCTCGAAGGCGGCCTAGACTGGGCCGAGATGGCGATCACTGACAGGGGGAGCCAGCCCGGCAGCGCGGACGAGTGGCGGCGGCGCTACGAGGCGTCGCCGGAGCGGCAGGGAGAGCTCTTCTCGACCATCTCCGGCGTCGAGAACGAGCCTCTCTACTCGCCCGAGAACGTCGAGGTCGACCACGACCGCGAACTCGGCTGGCCCGGCGAGTATCCGTTCACGCGCGGGGTCTATCCCTCCATGTACCGGGGACGGCTCTGGACGATGCGGCAGTTCGCCGGCTTCGGCACGGCGGAGGAGACGAACGCGCGCTTCCGCTACCTGCTCGACCACGGCCAGACGGGCCTCTCGACGGCGTTCGACATGCCGACGCTGATGGGCTACGACTCCGACCATCCCCGCTCGCTCGGCGAGGTCGGACGCGAAGGCGTCGCGATCGACTCGCTCGACGACATGGAGACGCTCTTCGCCGGCATCCCGCTCGGCGAGGTCTCGACCTCGATGACGATCAACGGGCCGGCGGCGATGCTGCTCGCGTTCTACGCGTGCGTGGGCGAGGAGCAGGGCGTGCCGGTGGAGCAGCTGCGCGGCACCGTCCAGACGGACATCCTCAAGGAGTACATCGCGCAGAAGGAGTGGATCTTCCCGCCCGAGCCGTCGATGCGGCTCGTCGTGGACATGATCGAGTGGTGCGCCGGGCGGATGCCGCGGATGCACCCGGTCTCGATCTCCGGCTACCACATCCGGGAGGCCGGCTCGACGGCCGCGCAGGAGCTCGCGTTCACGCTCTCCGACGGCTTCGCGTACGTGGAGGCGTGCATCGAGCGCGGGCTCGACGTCGACAGCTTCGCGCCGCGCCTGTCCTTCTTCTTCAACGCGCACCTCGACTTCTTCGAGGAGATCGCCAAGTACCGCGCGGCCCGGCGCATCTGGGCGACGCAGATGCGGGAGCGCTACGGCGCGCGCGACCCGCGCTCGCTGCTCATGCGCTTCCACACGCAGACCGCGGGCGTCTCGCTGACCGCGCAGCAGCCGGAGGTGAACCTGATCCGCACGGCGATCGAGGCGCTCGCGGCCGTGCTCGGCGGGACGCAGAGCCTGCACACGAACTCGTTCGACGAGGCGCTCGCGCTGCCGACCGAGCACGCCGTCCGGCTCGCGCTGCGCACGCAGCAGGTGCTCGCGCACGAGACCGGCGTCGTGAACACGATCGACCCGCTCGGCGGCTCCTACTACCTCGAGCACCTGACGAACGAGCTCGAGCGTCAGGCGTACGACTACTTCGAGCGGATCGAGCAGCTCGGCGGCGTGATCCCGGCGATCGAGCAGAACTTCCAGCAGCGGGAGATCGCCGAGGCGAGCTTCCGCTACCAGTCGGAGGTCGAGCGCGGCGAGCGCGTCGTCGTCGGCGTCAACCGCTACGAGGTGGCCGAGGAGCAGCCGCTCGAGATCCTCCGCATCGATCCCGCGCTCGAGCGCAAGCAGGTCGAGCGGGTGCAGGCGGTGCGCGCGCGCCGCGACTCCGCGGCGGTCGAGTCCGCGCTCGGGCAGCTGAAGGAGGACGCCGCGCGGGAAGATCGCAACCTGATGGAACCCATCTTGTCTGTCGCGCGGGCGTACGGCACCATGGGGGAGATGTGCGACGCCCTGCGTGAGGTGTGGGGGACATGGCGCGAGACTCCCGTCTTCTAGCGGGCCTCGCGCTGGCGCTCACGGTCGGCCTGCTCGCCGGGGGCTCGGCCTCGGCCGCGTCGACGGGGCCCCTCGTCGAGCACTTCGACGGCAGCTCGTGGACGCGCGTCGCCGTTCCCGGCGGCGGCCAGCTCTCCGCGGTCACCGCGCTCTCGCCCAAGGACGTCTGGACGTTCGGCTCGTTCACCAGCCGCAGCCCGTTCGCCGAGCACTGGGACGGCAACTCGTGGACGCGGATGCGGCTCCCCGTCCCCGCGGGCGCCGAGAACGTCGCGCTGCAGAACGCCTCGGCCGACGCGAGCGACGACCTCTGGCTCGTCGGCTACTGGGAGGGCATCACCGGGCCGCCGCTTCGCAGCCTCGTCGAGCACTGGGACGGCAACGCCTGGCACATCGTCTCGAGCGCCACGACGCCGGGCTACGCGACGCTCGGCGGCGTGCGCGCGCTCTCGCCGGGCAACGTCTGGGCCGTCGGCGCCTACGGTGTCGCGGCCGGCCGCCGGATCGCGCTGAGGACACTCGTGCAGCACTGGAACGGCAAGACGTGGACGCGCGTCGCGAGCCCCGACCCGGCCTCACCCGGCTCGCGCGGGGCCAAGGTCGACTTCTCGCTCACGTCCGTCGACGGCGTCTCCGCCGACGACGTCTGGGCGGTGGGGAGCTACTCGTACTACGCCGCGAATGGCAGCCACACGACGCACACGCTCGTCCTGCACTGGGACGGCACGGCGTGGACGCAGATCGCCAGTCCGAGCCCCGGCGGCGCCCGGCATGCGAGCTATCTGTACGGCGTGACGGCCGCGTCGTCGGACAACGTCTGGGCGGTCGGGCGCTACGGCCGCCGCGGCAAAGGCCTGCCGCTCGTCGAGCACTGGGACGGGAGCGGCTGGCAGGTCGTCGCCTCGCACGGGTTGCCGACCACGCCCGACGTGCAGCTCAACGCAGTCGCTTCGACCGCGAACAACGACGTCTGGGTCGCCGGAACCGACTACTCGGAGGGGCCGCCGTCGACCCTCGTCGAGCACTGGAACGGGAACGCCCTCTCCCGCGTCCAGAGCCCGAACCCGCCCGGCGCCGACATCGCGCTGACGGCGATCTCCGCCGACTCGCCGAACGACGTCTGGGCCGTCGGCACTCCCGGCTTCCCGTAACCGCGCCTCGCTAGCATCCCGCGCGTGGCAGGGAAGATCCGGGTCGTCGTCGCGAAGCCGGGCCTCGACGGGCACGACCGAGGGGCGAAGATCATCGCGCGCGCACTGCGGGACGCCGGCATGGAGGTCATCTACACCGGTCTGCACCAGACGCCGGAGCAGATCGTCGAGACCGCAATCCAGGAGGACGCGGACGCCGTAGGGATCTCCATCTTGTCCGGCGCTCACATGACGCTCGTCCCCCGCATCCTCGAGCTCCTGCGCGAGAACGGAGCCGAGGATGTCGTCGTGGTCGTCGGCGGGACGATCCCGGACGACGACGCCGAGGAACTGCGCAAGCTCGGCGTCGCCGGGGTCTTCGGCCCCGGAGCGCCGACGAGCGAGATCGTCGACTTCATCCGGGGCGCCGTCGGCTCGCCGGCGTGACGGTTCTCGTCGAGCAGGACGGCGCGGTCGCGGTCGTCACGATCGACCGCGAGCAGGCGCTCAACGCGCTCGACGTCGCGACGCTGACCGAGCTGCGCGACCGGCTCCGCGAGCTCGCGGACGACGAGGCCGTTCGCGCCGTCGTCCTCACCGGCGCGGGAGAGCGGGCCTTCGTCGCCGGCGCCGACATCAAGTACATGGGCGGCCTCGGCCCGGGCGAGGCGAAGGAGTGGGGCGCGCTCGGCCACGAGGCCGCGCGGCTGCTGGAGGAGATGCCGAAGCCGACGCTCGCGGCGATCAACGGCTTCGCGCTCGGCGGCGGCTGCGAGCTCGCGCTCGGCTGCGACATCCGCTACGCGGCGAGCCGGGCCAGGCTCGGCCAGCCGGAGATCGACCTGGGCATCGTCCCCGGCTGGGGCGGCACCCAGCGCCTCGCGCGCGTGTGCGGGCTCGGCGTCGCCAAGGAGCTCATCCTCACGGGCCGCACGATCGACGCCGAGGAGGCGCTGCGGATCGGCCTCGTCAGCGAGATCTCCGACCCGGTGCTCGATCGCGCGCTCGAGACGGCCCGCGCGTTCGCGGAGAAGAGCCCGGGCGCGCTGCGCGTGGCGAAGCGGCTCCTCAACCTCTCGCCCGGCGCGCTCGAGCGGGAGGCGGAGGAGTTCGGCGACCTCTTCGCGAGCGAGGACGCGAAGGAGGGCCTCGCCGCCTTCGCCGAGAAGCGCCCGCCTCGCTTCACCGGCCGGTAAACGGGCGGCGAACGAGGAAGGAGACGCGGGCGGCGGCGCGTAGTCGGGCGTCGTGCGCATCCGCCTCGTCCTCGCAGCGCTCGTCGCGGCGGCCGCGGCCACGGCCGCGCCGGACGCCCTTGCGTCCTCCTCGACCGCGCAGATCGCCGGCCTGCAAGTCGCGCTCCGCGCGCAGGGGCTCTACCGCGGCGCGATCGACGCGATCGCCGGGCCGGAGACGGTCGCGGCCGTCCGCGCCTTCCAGCGCAGCCACGGGATCCGCGCGACCGGCATCGCCGACGTCCGCACCCGCGCCGCGCTCGGGCCGCTCGGCCGTCCGCTCTTCGGCGCCAGGACGCTGCACCGCGGCGACTTCGGCTGGGACGTGGCAGTGCTCCAGTACCTGCTCGTCCGCCGCGGGATCGACGTCCCGATCAACGCCTACTTCGACGGGCCGACCCTGCGCGGCGTGCGCCTCCTGCAGCGACGGCTGCGCCTGCCGACGGACGGAATCGTCGGCCCGCACACGATCGCGGCGGTGGCGCACCGCTCCGTCGCGCTCGCTCCGCGCCGGGTCGTCCGCCGCCTCGTCCGGGTGCACGTCGTCCTTGCGGGCGAGTCGCTGTCGTCGATCGCGCGTCGCTACGGCACCTCCGTGAGAGTGCTCGCGCGGCTCAACCATCTCGACCCTGCGCACGTGCTGCTGGTCGGGACGCGGCTGCGCCTGCCGACGGGCGCGAAGGCGAGGAGCGTCGTGCGGACGCGGCCGGTCGCCGAGCGCATCGGCAGCGTCGCCTCGGTCCGTGCGCTGATCGACCACTGGGCCGTCTACTACGGCGTCGACGTGCACCTCGTGCGCGCGCTCGCCTGGATGGAGTCCGGCTACAACAACGCGCTCGTCTCCAACGTCGGCGCGCAGGGGATCATGCAGGTGATGCCCTCGACGTGGCGCTACGTCGAGACCTCGCTGATCGGGCACGGCGTCCGCCACGACGCGAGCGGGAACGTCCGCGTCGGCGTCGCCTACCTCCACCACCTGCTGCGCGACTTCGGCGGGAACGAGCGGCTCGCCCTCGCCGCGTGGTACCAGGGGGAGCGCGCGGTGCGCGCGAGCGGCATCTACAAGGTGAGCAAGCCGTTCGTGGCCGACGTGCTCGCCCTGCAGCAGCGGATGTGAACCGGCGGCCGCGGCGCCGCGATTAGAGTCTCCCGCGGCATGAGGATCGCCGTCTGCGTCAAGCACGTGCCCGAGGGGACGTCGCGGCTCGACCCGTCGACGAAGCGCCTCGACCGCTCCGGCGAGGGCGCGCTCAACCACTTCGACGCGAACGCGGTCGAGGAGGCGCTGCGCCTGAAGGGCGATTCCGACACCGAGGTCGTGGCGGTCTCGCTCGGGCCGCAGAAGGCGATCGACTCGCTCCGGAAGGCGCTCGCCATGGGCGCCGACCGCGCGGTGCTCGTCTCCGACGAGGCCGCCGCCGGCTCCGACCTCGTGGCGACGAGCCGCATCCTCGCCGCCGCGCTCGCGAAGGAGGAGCCCGACCTCGTCCTCTTCGGCCAGCAGGCCTCGGACGCCGACGGCGCCGTGCTCTGGGCAGCGGTCGCCGAGCGGCTCCGGCGGCCCGTCGTCTCCCAGGCGATGGAGCTCTCCGTCGACGGCGGCTCGCTGCGCGTGAAGCGCCAGACGGAGCACGGCTACGACACGATCGAGGCGCCGCTGCCCGCGGTCGTCGCCGTCAGCGACGCGATCAACGAGCCGCGCTATCCGTCGCTCAAGGGGATCATGGGCGCGAAGAAGAAGCCGCAGGACGTCCTCTCGCTCTCCGACCTCGGCGTCGACGCGGGCGAGGCGGGCGAGAGCGGCTCGCGCACGACCGTGCTCGCGCTCGGCGACCCGCCGGCGCGCGGCGACGCGCGGAAGATCGAGGACGACGGCAACGGTGCGCAGGCGATCGTCGACTTCCTCGCGGAGAAGAGGCTCGTCTGATGGCCTCCCTCGTCTTCCTCGAGCATCGCGGCGACGAGCTGGAGAAGGGCTCGCTCGGCGTCCTTGCGAAGGCTGCGCAGCTCGGGGACGGCGAGGTCGCCGCCGTGATCGCGGGAGCAGGCGCGCGCGCGCTCGCGAGCGAGGCCGGGAAGCACGGTGCGGCGAAGGTCTGGGTCTGCGAGGACGAGCAGGTCTCGCAGCCGCTGCCGGGCCCGCGCGTCGACGTGCTCGCCAAAGTCGTGGCCGACGGCGGCTACGACACCGTCCTCTTCGCCAACTCGGTGCTCGCGGCGGACGTCGCCTCCGCGCTCGCCGCCCGGCTCGACGCGGGCCTCAACTGGGATCTCGTCGACGTCGAGCTGCGGGACGGCGAGCTCGTCGGCAAGCGGCCGGCGCTCCAGGACTCCGTCTACGCCGAGGTGGGCTGGAGCGGGACGCCTCGCATCGCGCTCTTCCGCGCCGGCTCGTTCGACGCGGCCGCGGCCGGCGGCGGCGAGCCTGAGATCGACGAGGTCTCGCCCGAGTACGCGGCCCACTCGACCGGCGCGCGCCTCGTCGAGCAGGACGAGGAGCAGAGCAGCGGGCCGTCGATCGAGGACGCCGAGATCGTCGTCGCCGGCGGGCGCGGGCTCGGCGCGCCCGAGAACTTCACGCTCGCGGAGGAGCTCGCAAAGGCGCTCGGCGGCGCGGTCGGCGCGACGCGCGCCGTCGTGGACGCCGGCTGGTATCCGTACTCCGCGCAGATCGGCCAGACCGGCAAGACCGTCTCGCCGAAGCTCTACGTCGCGCTCGGCATCTCCGGCGCGATCCAGCACAAGGTCGGCATGCAGAGCTCGAACGTGATCGTCTCCATCAACAAGGACGCGAACGCGCCGATCTTCGAGTTCAGCGACCTCGGCGTCGTCGGCGACGTGCACGAGATCGTGCCCAAGCTGACCGAGCTGATCCGCCAGCGCCGCGGATGAGCCGCGCATCGAACTTCCCGCCGCCGTTCAGCGCGGCGGACTTCGTCGCCGAGCCGAGCGATCCCGCGGACGAGCGGATCGAGGTCGGCGTCCTGATCGTCGGCGCCGGGCCGGCCGGCCTCGCCTGCGCGATCCGGCTCGGGCAGCTGCTCGCCGAGCACCCGGACGTCGCGGAGGGGCTCGGCGAGGTGCCGGTGGCGGTGCTCGAGAAGGGCAAGCAGCCGGGCTCGCATCTTCTTTCCGGCGCGGTCGTCAACCCGCGCGGCCTGCGCCGTCTCTTCGGCGAGGGCTTCCGCATCGAGGACATCCCGTCGTACGGACCGGTGCTCGGCGAGGCCGTCTACCTGCTGACCGGCCACGCGGCGCTCCGCATCCCTCCGCCGCCGCCGATGCGCAACCACGGCAACTGGATCTTCTCGCTGTCGCAGCTCGGCCGCTATCTCGGGGAGCGCGCGGAGGAGGGCGGCGCGATGATCCTGCCCGAGACGTCGGCGCGGACGCTGCTCGTCTCGCACGGGCGCGTCGTCGGCGTCCGCACCGGCGACAGGGGGCGCGGCCGCGAGGGAGAGCAGCTGCCGAACTTCGAGGCCGGCTCCGACATCGTCGCCAAGGTCACCGTGCTCGCCGAGGGGACGCAGGGCCATCTGACCGGGGTCGCGCTCGACCGTTTCGACCTGCACGGCGAGGACCCGCAGGTGTGGGAGCTCGGCGTGAAGGAGGTCTGGAAAGTCGCGAAGCCGCTCGACAGCGTGATCCACACGATGGGCTGGCCGCTGCGGACGGCGACGAAGTACCGCGAGTTCGGCGGCTCGTTCGTCTACCCCATGGGCGACGACATGCTCACGCTCGGGATGGTCGTCGGGCTCGACTACCGCGACGCCGCGCTCTCTCCCCACGACCTGCTGCAGGAGCTGAAGACGCACCCGAAGATCCGCAAGCTGCTCGCCGGGGGCGAGCGCGTGCAGTGGGGCGCGAAGACGATCCCGAGCGGCGGCTTCCACTCGCTCCCGCGCAGGCTGCACGCGCCCGGGCTGCTGCTGTGCGGCGACGGCGTGGGGATGGTCAACGTGCCGCGGCTGAAGGGCATCCACTACGCGATCGAGTCGGGCCGGCTCGCGGCGGAGGCGGCGTGGGAGGGAGAGCTGTCGCGCTACGACGAGTCGCTGCGCTCGTCGTTCGTGTGGAGCGACCTGCGCTCGGTGCGCAACATGCGGCAGGCGTTCGGGTCGGGCTTCTGGCGGGGCTCGGTGGTTGCCGGTCTG
>Ga0070739_10008683_pt1 | contig 10326 bp, 8 predicted proteins | sample Coa_R1_7_FD_66445 | JGI IMG/M metagenome (GOLD analysis project Ga0070739, IMG submission 66445) | Surface soil microbial communities from Centralia Pennsylvania, which are recovering from an underground coalmine fire - Coalmine... | ecosystem: Environmental > Terrestrial > Soil > Unclassified ...
ACGGTCGAGACGGTCGCCGCACTCGGTGTCGACGCCTTCGTGGTCCGCCACAACGCGCCCGGCGCGCCCGCGCAGGTGGCGCGCTGGGTGGACGCCGCGGTGGTGAACGCCGGTGACGGCTGGCACGAGCACCCCACGCAGGCGCTGCTCGACTGCTACACGATCCGCCAGGTGCGGGCCGAACGGGCCGGCCGCTCCCCGGCCGAGGTGGGGGTGGAGGACTTCGCCGGCCTGCGGGTCGGCATCGTGGGCGACGTCCGCCACAGCCGCGTGGCGCGGTCGCTCGTCCTGGCCATGGCGGCGCTGGGGGCGGAGGTGACGCTCGTGGCCCCGGGGACGCTGCTGCCCGTATCGCTCGAGGGCTGGCCGGTGGCCGGCACCACCAACGACCTCGACGCGGTCCTGCCCGAGCTCGACGTCTGCTATCTGTTGCGCCTGCAGCTCGAGCGGGGCGCCGGCGCGTTCGTGCCGTCGCTGCGGGAGTACACCACCGCATACGGACTGACGGCCCGCCGGGCCGGGCGGCTGGCCGACGCGGCACTCGTCATGCACCCCGGTCCCATGAACCGCGGGGTGGAGATCGCCGACGAAGTTGCTGATCTTCCCCGGTCGGTCGTGCTGCGCCAGGTGGCGAACGGGGTGGCGGTGCGCATGGCGGTGCTGTTCCTGTTGCTCGGCGGCGACGGCGCCAGCGCCTTGCGGGGGTTGTCGGCCGATGGCTGAGCACGCGCTGGTGCTGCGCGGTGGGACGGTCGTCGACGAGACGGGCACGCGCCGGGCCGACGTGGTCGTGCGCGGGTCCTCGGTGGTGGCGGTGGAGGAGGGCGTCGACGTGCCCCGGGGGGCCACGGTGCTCGACGCCGGCGGCTGTCTGGTGACGCCCGGCTTCGTCGATCTCCACACCCACCTGCGCCAGCCCGGCGCCGAGGAGGCCGAGACGATCGAGTCCGGCAGCCGCGCCGCGGCCCTCGGCGGCTACACCGCGGTGCTGGCCATGCCCAACACCGAACCGGCCATCGACGACGCCGCGGTGGCGGGCGAGGTGCTGTCGCTCGGGGAGAAGGCCCTGTGCCAGGTGATGGTCGCCGGTGCCATCACCGTCGGCCGCAGAGGCGAACATCTGGCCGCCATGGGCGAGCTCGCCGCGCTCGGCGTGCGGCTGTTCACCGACGACGGCGCCGGCGTGCAGGACGCGGCCGTGATGCGCCGGGCCATGGAGTACGCGCGCGGTCTGGGCGTGATCGTGGCCGAGCACTGCGAGGTGGCCGAGCTGGCCGCCGGTGCCTGTATGCACGAGGGGGCGTGGTCGAGCTGGCTCGGTGTGGCCGGCATGCCCGCCGAGGCCGAGGAGGTGATGGTGGCCCGCGACATCGCGTTGTGCCGGCTGACCGGCGCACGGGTGCACTTCCTGCACCTGTCCACCGGGCGCTCGCTCGCCATGGTGGCGGCCGCCCGGGCGGAAGGTCTCCCCGTGAGCGCCGAGGTCACGCCGCACCACCTGTCGCTGACCGACGGGGCGCTCGCCGGGTACGACCCCCTCTACAAGGTGAACCCACCGCTGCGTCCCGCAGCCGAGGTGCGGGCGCTGCGCCGGGGCTGTGCCGACGGTCTGGTCGACGCCGTCGCCACCGACCACGCGCCCCACCCGGCCGAACGCAAGGACACGACCCTCGACGATGCCGCGCCCGGCATGCTCGGCCTGGAGACGGCGCTCCCGGTCGTGCTCGGCGCCCTGGGCCCGGCCGACGGGGCACCGGCCGACGACTCGGGAGCCGAACCGGCGGGCATGGCCATCGCCGATGTGCTCGCCCTGCTGTCGTGGCGCCCGGCCCGCCTCCTCGGCGTCACCCCCGGTGACGGCGGTGAGCAGGGCGGCCCGGTCGCGGCCGGGGCGCCCGCCAACCTGTGCGTCGTCGACCCCGCCGCCACCTGGGAGCTCGACCCCGGCCGCCTGGCCAGCCGGAGCCGCAACACGCCGTGGGCGGGGCGGTCGCTGCGGGGACGGGTTCGGCACACGGTCCGCCGGGGCGAGGCGGTCGTGATCGACGCCGAGGCCCAGCGATGAGCAGCGTCACGGACCAGGTGGACGACTTCTTCGCGGGCGAGCGTCCGCCGGCGTTGCTCGTGCTCGCCGACGGGTCGGTCTTCGAGGGCGAGGCCATCGGCGCCGCCCCGCCCGGCGGCGTGGCCACCGGGGAGCTCGTCTTCAACACCGTGCTGTCGGGCTACCAGGAGGTCGTCACCGACCCCAGCTACGCCGGCCAGGTGGTGGCCTTCACCTATCCGCACATCGGGAATTACGGCGTGACGCCCGACGACGACGAGGCACGCCGCCCGTGGTGCCAGGGGATCGTCGTGCGCGACGTGCCGCCGAGGCCCTCGAGCTGGCGCTCGCGCGAATCGCTCGAGGGATTCCTCGTCCGCCACGGCGTGCCCGGCATCACCGGTGTCGACACCCGCCGGCTCACGAGGCGCGTGCGCGAAGCCGGGGCCATGGGCTGCGCCTTCGGCACTGCCGACGAGGACACGCTGCGCGCCGCGGCGGCCGCCGAGCCCGGCACGACCGGACGCGACCTCGTCTCCGACGTCACCACCGGCGAGCTCTACCGGGTCGGCACCGGCGCGCTGCACGTCGTGGCCTACGACTTCGGGGTGAAGCAGACCATGCTCGAGTGCCTGGGCGAGCTGGCCACGGTCACGGTGGTGCCCGCCTCCTTCCCGGCCGACGACGCGCTCGCCCTCGGGCCCGACGGTGTGTTCCTGTCGAACGGTCCCGGCGACCCGGCCGCGCTACCCGCCCAGGTCGGCATCGTCGAGTCGCTCCTCGGCCGGGTGCCCGTGTTCGGGATCTGTCTCGGCCACCAGCTCCTCGCCACCGCCCTCGGGGGACGGACCTACAAGCTTCCCTTCGGCCATCACGGCGGCAACCACCCGGTCCGGCGGGTGGCGAGCGGCGTGGTCGAGATCACGAGCCAGAACCACAACTACGCGGTGGCCGAGGACTCGCTCGTGCGGGGCGGGAAGCCGGTGGCCGAGGTGACGCACGTCAATCTGAACGACGGGGTTGTGGAGGGGATCCGGGCCACCTCGGTCCCCGCCTTCGGCGTGCAGTACCACCCGGAGGCGGGTCCCGGACCGCACGACGCCAGGTACCTGTTCGACGACTTCGTCGACCTGATGCGCGAGGAGAAGCGCTGATGCCGCGGCGCACCGACATCGAGAGCATCCTCGTGATCGGCTCGGGCCCGATCGTGATCGGCCAGGCGTGCGAGTTCGACTACTCGGGCACCCAGGCGTGCCGGGTGCTGCGCAGCGAGGGCTACCGCGTCGTGCTGGCGAACTCCAACCCGGCCACGATCATGACCGACCCCGGCCTCGCCGACCGCACCTACGTGGAGCCGCTCGATGCCGAGGTCCTCGCCGCCATCATCGAACGCGAGCGACCCGACGCGCTCCTCCCCACCCTCGGGGGCCAGACAGCGCTGAACCTCGCCATGGCCATGGTGGAACGGGGCGTGCTCGACGAGCTCGGCGTACAGCTCATCGGGGCCAACGCCGAGGCCATCTCGACGGCAGAGGACCGAGACCGCTTCAAGGCGGCGATGGAGGACATCGGGCTCGAGGTGCCGGCGTCGGGCTTCGCCCACTCGCTGTCCGAGGCGCTCGACGTGGGGGAGCAGATCGGCTTCCCGATCATGATCCGCCCGAGCTTCATCCTCGGCGGCGCCGGCACCGGCCAGGCCCGCGACCGCGACGAGCTCGCCCGGCTGGCGGCCGAGGGGCTGGCCGCGAGCCCGGTGCACCAGATCCTCATCGAGCGCTCCATCGCCGGGTGGAAGGAGTTCGAGCTCGAGGTCATGCGCGACCGGGTCGACAACTGTGTGGTCGTCTGCTCTATCGAGAATCTGGACCCCATGGGGGTGCACACGGGCGACTCCATCACGGTGGCGCCGGCACAGACGCTCTCGGACGTCGAGTACCAGGCCATGCGCGACGACGCCTTCGCCTGCATCCGCCGGGTGGGCGTGGAGACCGGGGGGTCGAACATCCAGTTCGCCGTGCACCCCGGCACGGGACGGCGCCTCGTCATCGAGATGAACCCGCGTGTCTCGCGCTCCTCCGCGCTGGCGTCGAAGGCCACCGGTTTCCCCATCGCCAAGATCGCGGCACGTCTGGCCGTCGGGTACACCCTCGACGAGATCGCCAACGACATCACGGGCGCCACCCCGGCCAGCTTCGAGCCCACCATCGACTATGTCGTGACGAAGATCCCGCGCTGGGCCTTCGAGAAGCTCCCCGGCGCGCCCGACCGGCTCGGCACCCGCATGCAGTCGGTGGGCGAGGTCATGGCCATCGGCCGCACCTTCCCCGAGTCGCTGCAGAAGGCCATCCGCTCCCTGGAGCAGGGACGCCACGGCCTCAATGCGGACATCGGCGAAGGACGCTACGAGCTGCTCGACGACGACGAGCTCGTGGCCCGGGCGGCCGAGCCCACCCCCGAGCGTGTCTTCCACCTCGAGGCCGCGCTGCGGCGCGGTATCTCGGTGGAGGACGTGGCTGCGGCGACCGGCGTCGACCCCTGGTTCCTCGACGAGCTCATGCGCATCGTGGTGGCGCGCCGGCAGGTGGAGGCGGCCGGGGCCGCCGGCGTCGGCGCGTTCGACCGCCGGCACTGGCGGCGGATGAAGCGCCTCGGCTTCTCCGACGCCCAGCTCGCCTACCTCCTGAACGGCTCCCGTCCCTCGTCGCAGTCCCCGGTCACCGAAGCCGACGTACGGGCCGCCCGCGAGGCGGCGGGCGTGGTGCCCACGTTCAAGACGGTCGACACCTGCGGGGCCGAATTCGCGGCGCACACGCCGTACCACTACGCCACCTACGAGGACGAGGACGAGGTCCGCCCGAGCGAGCGGCCCCGCGTGGTCATCCTCGGCTCGGGCCCGAACCGCATCGGGCAGGGCATCGAGTTCGACTACTGCTGCGTCCACGCCAGCGTGGCCCTGCGCGAGGCCGGCTACGAGACCGTCATGGTCAACTGCAACCCCGAGACGGTGTCGACCGACTACGACACCTCCGACCGTCTCTACTTCGAGCCGCTCACGGCCGAGGACGTGGCCAACGTCCTGCAGGCGGAGACGGCGGCCGGCGCCGAGAGCGGCCAGCCCGTCGTCGGCGTGGTGGTGTCGCTCGGCGGCCAGACTCCGCTCAAGCTGGCTCACGCGCTCCCACCCGGCGTCGTGCTCGGCACGAGTCCGGCATCCATCGACCTGGCCGAGGACCGCGAGCGGTGGAACGGGTTGTGCGAGCAGCTCGGCATCCCCCAGCCTCCGGGTGGCACCGCCACCACCGTCGACGAGGCGCTCGCCGTGGCCCACAAGGTGGGCTACCCGGTACTGGTGCGGCCGAGCTACGTACTCGGCGGGCGGGCCATGGAGATCGTCTACGACGACGAGCGCCTGCAGCAGGTGGTGGCCGATCTCCACGGATCGCTGCTGCGCGAAGGAGGCACCCCGGCCGAACGGCCGGTTCTCGTCGACCGCTTCCTCGAGGACGCCGTCGAGGTCGACGTCGACGCAGTGCGCGACCGTTGTGGCGAGGTGCTCGTGGCCGGGATCATGGAGCACGTCGAGGAGGCCGGCGTGCACTCGGGCGACTCGGCCTGTGCGCTCCCGCCGCAATCGCTCGAGCCCGAGGTGCTCGACACGCTGCGACGCCACACCGCCGCCATCGCCGAGGCGCTCCAGGTGGTCGGGCTGCTCAACGTGCAGTACGCGGTGAAGGACGCGCACGTCTACGTGCTCGAGGCCAACCCCCGCGCCAGCCGCACCGTGCCCTTCGTGGCCAAGGCCACCGGCGTGCCGCTCGCCAAGGTGGCGGCGCGACTGCTCGTCGGCGACACCCTCGCGGCGCTGCGCGACGAGGGGCTCCTGCACCCGCCCGTCCAGGGCGGCTATGTGGCGGTGAAGGAGGCGGTGCTCCCCTTTAGCCGCTTCCCCGGCGTCGACACGCTTCTCGGCCCCGAGATGCGCTCCACCGGCGAGGTGATGGGGGTCGGGTCCACGTTCGGGCTCGCCTTCGCCAAGAGCCAGATCGCCGCCGGCACCGCGCTCCCGGCCGAAGGGACCGTGTTCCTTTCGCTGGCCGATCGCGACAAGCAGGTCGGGCTCGAAGCGGCGCGCGGATTCTCGGCTCTCGGATTCAGCCTGGCCGCCACCTCGGGCACGGCCGCCTTCCTCGAGTCCAACGGCGTGCCGGTGGCGACCGTGGTGGCCAAGGTGGGGGAGACCGGCGCGGCCGACGCTGTGGAGCTCATCGCATCGGGCCGGGTGCAGCTCGTGGTCAACACGCCGCGCGGCCGCGGGCCGCGCGCGGATGGGCTGCACATCCGCTCGGCGGCCCTGGCCCACCAGGTGCCCTGTCTCACCACGGTGGCCGCGGCGCGCGCGGCGGCCGCCGGCATGGCCGACTGGCGCCACCACGGCTTGTCGGTCGTGAGCCTGCAGGAGGTCCACGCCGCGGACGGCGCTCGGTGACAGGCGGGAGCGGTGCGGTCGACCTGACCACGCGCGTGGGCTCGCTCGCGCTGCCGAATCCGGTGCTCACCGCGTCAGGCACGGCCGGACACGGCGCAGAGCTCGGTGCCTACGTCGACCTGGCCGACCTCGGCGCGGTGGTGGTCAAGTCCTTGGCGGCCGATCCCTGGCCCGGCAACCCGGCGCCGCGGGTCCACGAGACGCCGGCCGGCATGCTCAACTCCGTCGGCCTGCAGGGCCCCGGCGTGCGTGCGTGGCGGGCGGAGGAGCTCCCCGCGCTGCTCGACAGGGGAGCGAGGGTGGTGGTGAGCATCTGGGGCTGTCGGGTCGACGACTTCGCCCGCGCCGCTTCCTTGGTGGCGGGCGCCCCGGGGGTGGTGGCGCTCGAGGTGAACGTGAGCTGTCCGAATCTCGAGGACCGAAGCCGCATGTTCGCGCACTCGCCGTCGGCCACGGCCGAGGCGGTGGAGGCGGCCGGTGCCGCCGGCCTACCCCGGTGGGTGAAGTTGAGCCCCAACACCGACGCGCTCCTCGACGTGGCCGCCGCCGCCCTCGGCGCCGGGGCCGATGCCCTCGTCCTCGTGAACACCGTGATCGGTCTCGCCGTCGACGTCCGGCGCCGGACCTACGCCCTCGGTTCGGGACCCCGGGGCGGGGGTCTGTCGGGACCGGCCATCCGCCCTATCGCCCTGCGCGCCGTCCACGACGTGCGGGCCGCGTTCCCCGACGTGTCGATCGTCGGGGTCGGCGGGGTGGGCCGGGGGGTGGACGCGGTCGCCATGCTCATGGCCGGCGCCGACGCCGTGGAGGTCGGTACGGCCACCTTCCGCGACCCGCGGGCGCCGGCCAAGGTGCTGCGGGGCCTGCGCCGCTGGTGTCGCTGGCACGGGGTCGCCCGCGTCCGGGACCTCGTGGGTGCCGTCCATCGCTCCCTGCCTCCCGCCCCGGCACCCGACGCATCGGACAGGGAACCGGCACCCGAGGTGACGGGCGGATATACGGTGGTCACGGACCCGACCGCCGCGGAGGGCGGCGGCACCCCGGACCCGGGGCCACGGGGGGACGATGTTCGGCGATGACCCGCGGGAGCACCTGGCGCTCGCCCTCGACGTCGACGACCTCGTCGTCGCCCTGCGCCTGGCCCGGCGGCTGCGGCCGTGGTTCGGCGTGGCCAAGGTGGGGCTGGAGCTCTTCGGCGCGGCCGGGCCGGAGACGGTCTCCGCGCTCACCGTCGAGGGCTATCGGGTGTTCCTCGATCTGAAGCTGCACGACATCCCGACCACCGTCCGCCGTGCCGCCACCGTGATCGGCGGTCTCGGGACGGCCTACACCACGGTGCACACACAAGGGGGGGCGGCAATGGTGCGCGCCGCGGTGGAGGGGATGGCGGAAGGGGCCGCCGCCGCCGGCGCACCGGCACCGTGCGTCCTCGGCGTGACCGTGCTCACGAGCGACACCGATGCGCCGCCCGGCCTCCTCGAGGAGCGGGCCGCGCTGGCGCGGTCGGCCGGGTGCGGTGGCCTCGTGTGTGCCGCCGCCGATCTGGATATAACGGGGCGCGTGGCACCCGATCTCGTGAAGGTGGTGCCCGGCATCCGCCCCACCGGTACCGCCCACGACGATCAAGCGCGCGCGGCCACACCCTCGGCGGCGATGGCCGCCGGGGCCGACATCCTCGTGATCGGCCGCGCCGTCACCGCGGCCCCCGATCCCGAGCACGCGGCGGCGGCCGTGCTCCAGGAATTGACCCGGTCGATGACCGCACAACACGGATGACCCCCCGACGAGGAGGACGCTAAGGTGGCCGGCATGCCGCAACCTCCTGCCCTGACTCCTGAGCAGCGCCAGGCAGCCCTCGACAAGGCTGCCAAGGTCCGCCGTGAGCGGGCCGAGGTCAAGGAGAAGCTGAAGATGGGCTCGATCAGCCTGTCGGAGCTTCTCGACCGCGCCGACAGCGACGAGACGGTGGGGAAGATGAAAGTGCTCTCGGTGCTCGAGTCGCTTCCCGGTCTCGGCAAGGTGAAGGCGCGTCGGCTCATGGACTCCGTCGGCATCAGCGAGAGCCGTCGACTGCAGGGTCTCGGTGTGAACCAGCGCGAAGCGCTGCTCTCGCACACCGGCAAGACGTCGTAGCAGCAGTCAGCTGATCTTCGTCATCTCCGGTCCCGGCGGGGCGGGGAAGGGCACGCTGGCGGCCCGTCTCGTCGCACGCGATCCCACCTTGTGGCTCAGCCGCTCGTGGACGACGCGCCCGCGCCGACCCGGCGAGCCGGAGGACGCATACACCTTCGTCGACCGCGCCGCCTTCGAGCGCAAGGTGGCGGACGGAGGGTTCCTCGAGTGGGCCGAGTTCCTCGGCCACTGCTACGGCACACCCTTCCCCGAGCCTCTTCCGGGCAAGGACGTCCTCCTCGAGATCGACCTGCAGGGGGCGCGCCAGGTGCTCGAGCGTCACCCCGAGGCCGTGCTCGTGCTGCTGCTCCCGCCCTCGCCCGAGGTGCAGGCCGAGCGCATCCGCAAGCGGGGCGACGGCGAGGACGAGGTGCGCCGCCGCCTGGCGAAGGGCGTCGAGGAGGAGCGCCTGGGCCGGTCCCTCACCTCCCACGTGGTCGTCAACGACGACCTCGAGACGGCGCTGTCCCAGGTGGCCGGTATACTGGACGCTCACCGTCAGGCCGCCCCTCCAGCAGCGGGCGCCGATCTCCCAAGAGGAAACTGATGGCCCAGCGCCGCCCCACGCTCATGGATCCGCCCGTCGAGGAGCTCCTCGACAAGGTCGATTCCAAATTCACCCTGGTCGCGCTGTCGGCCAAGCGTGCCCGCCAGATCAACTCGTACTACAACCAGCTCGGCGAGGGTCTCGGCGTCATCGTGCCGCCGCAGGTGACCTCGCTGTCGGGCAAGCCGCTCACGATCGCCTTCGAGGAGGTGGCCGCGGCCAAGGCCTCGTTCCACCGTCCCGACCCCGAGGCCGAGGGTGAAGGGGGCGAGCTCGTCGTCGAGGGTGCCATCGACCCCGACGGGCTGACCGTGCCCGCCGACCCCGACGAGTCGGACCCCGGCGCCTGACGCACGCGGCGTCACGCCGCCCGGCTCCGCGCCCGTCATGTCCTCCCCCTCCGCCGGCTCCTCAGCGCTGAGCGGTAGGCGCGTGGTCCTCGGCGTCACCGGGGGGATCGCCGCCTACAAGGCGGTGGAGGTCTGCCGCCGACTGGTCGACGCCGGCGCCCATGTGGTGCCGGTGCTCACCAAGGACGCCACCCGCTTCGTCGGTGCGGTGACGTTCTCGGCCCTCGCGTCCGAACCCGTGCGCGACAGCCTGTGGGACGACACCGACCCGATCCCGCACACCCGTCTCGGCCAGAGCGCGGACGTCGTCGTGGTGGTGCCGGCGACGGCGCGCTTCATCGGCACCTACGCGCACGGCCTTTCGGCCGACCTGCTGAGCGCGACCGTCCTCGCCACCCGGGCCCCGGTCGTCGTGTGCCCGGCCATGCACACCGAGATGTGGGAGCACCCGGCCGTGCAGGACAACCTGGCGCTGCTGCGCCGTCGCGGCGTGGTCGTGGTGCCCCCCGCCGCTGGCCGTCTCGCCGGGGGCGACGTCGGCGCCGGACGGCTGGCGGATCCGGCCGACGTCGTGGCGGCGGTCGAAGAGGTCCTCGCCCGCACCGGCGATCTGGGCGGGCGCACGGTGGTGGTGAGCGCGGGGGGCACGCGCGAGGCGATCGACCCTGTGCGCGTGATCACCAACCGTTCGTCGGGCAAGCAGGGCCACGCCATCGCCGAGGCGGCG
>Ga0070739_10008685_pt1 | contig 10325 bp, 9 predicted proteins | sample Coa_R1_7_FD_66445 | JGI IMG/M metagenome (GOLD analysis project Ga0070739, IMG submission 66445) | Surface soil microbial communities from Centralia Pennsylvania, which are recovering from an underground coalmine fire - Coalmine... | ecosystem: Environmental > Terrestrial > Soil > Unclassified ...
CGCGGCCAGACTCGGGACGTCGGCGGCGCTCGGGTCGGCGACGTCCTCGAGGGCCACCAGGCGCGGCGGGCTGGTCGGCGCGTCGGCACTAGCCCCCGGTTGGCGCGGGTCGCCCCGCTCGGTCAGCGCGCGTCGGCCGATCTCGACATAACGCTCGCCCGCCAGGAGCAGGCGCGGCGCGGCCACGCCGAGCATCGCCGCCAGCTCCCGCGGGTGGGCGCGGTAGGTGAGGGGGACGAACACCGCGCCCAGGCTGGCCGCGGCGTACAGCGCCTCCAGCACCGCTGGCGTGTTGGTGTCGAGCGCCGCGACGCGGTCGCCCGGCTCGACGCCCAGGGCGCGCAGCGCGCCGGCCGCGCGCGCCACGCGGTCGGCCAGGGCGGCGTAGGTCGTTCCCCGCCCCTCGAAGCGCAGCAGGACCTGGTCGGGGGACATGCTCGCCGGGATGGTCAGTAGCTCGGCCAGGTTCACGCGTCGCACTCCTGTTCGTGGGCCCGGCCGCGCAGCCCGGCGGCCAGGCGCGCCTCCAGCCGCAGGCCCTCGGCCAGCGGCAGCTCGGCCCCATCGCGCACGGCTCGCCGCGCCGCCCGCACGGCGGCCGGGTCGAGCGCCGCGAGCCAGGCAGCCAGCGCCTCCGCCTCGGCGGCGAGCTGCTCCGGCGGCACGACCCGCGAGACGATCCCCAGCCGGAGTGCCTCCGCCGCATCGACGCGGCGCCCGGTCAGGACCAGGTCGAGCGCGGCACCCAGCCGCGTGGCCCGCGGCAGCGTCTGCGTGCCACCCGCGGCCGGGATCAGCCCCAGGCCCGCCTCGGGCAGGCCGAGTAGCGTTCCCTCGGCGGCGAGGCGCAGGTCGCAGAGCAGCGCCAACTCCAGGCCCGAGCCGAAGGCGAAGCCGTGCAGCGCGGCCACGCTCGGCACCGCCAGCTCGCCCAGCAGCGCCCACACGTCCCGCGCGAAGCGAATCCGCCGGCCGATCGTCGGCGACGGCGCGGTGCCGAACTCGCTCAGGTCGGCGCCGGCGCAGAAGGCCCGCCCGGCCCCGCGCAGCACCAGCGCCCGCACGTCCGGATCGTCCCGCACCGCCGCGAGCGCCTCGTACAGCTCGTCGCGCATGCGAACGCTGTAGGCGTTGAGCACGGCGGGACGGTTCAGCGTCACCCAGGCCACCGCGTCGCGCTTCTCGTAGGATATCGACTCGAAGCCCGCCGATGCCGCATGACTAGCCGCGGGCTGCTGGGCTGCGGAATGCTCGCTACTCATCCCCGGCCGCTCAACCACTCTGGGAGATCATCGAGCCCGCCTTTCTGAGAGACCCACCCGGCTAGCAACGAGCACTCGCGCGGCGGCGATACCCAGCGCAGCGCCGAGGACGCCAGCAAGAACTTCCAGAGCGATGAAAGTAGCCCCGCAGCCCCATAGTAATCCTAAGCCGGCCAGCGTGCCCCCCTTTCCCATCCCTGGGCGCCAGGCCGAGGGCCTGCTCGGCGAGCTCTCCATACCCCGCTCCGAACGCGCATCCAATTCCAAGAACGGCTGCGAAGGACGGGACTAGCTCGAGCGCCATAGCGATCGACGCGGCAGCCATCACGATCATTCTCGGAGGCGACAGCAGGACGCTGAGGCGTGGTGCTAGCTGCGGCAGCACCAAGGGCGTCATGATGAGACCGATCGTCTCGGCGAGGAGGACGGCCGACCCGATCAGCAGCAACACGATGACCGAGTAAGGCAGGAGCAGCGCTAGCCCGATGGCCTCGCCGTAGAGATAGACGCCCAGGGGGTTGTCGAGTCGCATGCGCTGCTCCCTCGCCCCAGTTTATCGTCTCCACACCGTGCTGCTGCACGAGGACAAGGGTATATGGAGCAGGAGTAGCTTGAGGTCCAGGTCCGCGGCGGGCTGCCAGCGCTTGGATTACACTCGAGGCTGAGGGACGATTGCCCAGAGGAGCAGCGCGGCGGATTCAACGCCCGGGCGGCGTCCCTTCGGGCAGCACCTCGAGGTTGTCGACCAGCTCGCAGACCTCCCAGAGCACTTCCGGCGCCCCTGCTCCGTGGTCGTACTCGGCAGGCGCGTCGAGCCGCACGACATAGTAGTCGCCCCACGGGTCAGGGCGGACCACAACCCCCGTATCCGCCATGAGTCTTAGTCCCCAGGTCGGGGCCACCAGACGTACGCGAGTGCCAGGTCGGAGAGGGATCTGCCCGGCGGCATCGGTCGTCATCCCTGTTTTCCTTACTTGAGTGGCCGCCACCGGCCCTCGCTGCCCGCGATAGGTTGCCCGGTAAGCGGGTCCAGGTCACGGTATCGACCGCGGCGCCAGTCGATCTCGTGCCAGGTCCCACGCTGCGGGTTCGGATCGCGCTCGTACTCGCGGTCGGTAGTAGGATCGTACCAGACCCGGTGACGAATGGCGCGCCCAGCATGACTCATCCGAAGGCGCCAGGGGCGACCTCGGGCGAACGGCGGCAGTGGCATCCGTGCCTTACCCGAGCACTTTCGCCTGGGCGAGAATCACTGCCACCCCCTTGGGCCCGCCCGGGTCGCGGAGGAGGCGGCGGGTGTCGGCGCCGAAGGCGGGCGCCGGGCGCTCGCGGGGCGCGGGGACGCCGTGCAGGCGCCAGGGCGGGCGGGCGTAGTGATGGCCAGGACAGCCTCGCCCTGAGGCGACGAAGAGGCGCCGCGCGGCCAGGTGGGAGGCGCGCGCCACGGCGGACGGGTCGAGCGTCCAGGGGCCGGGCCGCTCGCCGCGCTCCAGCAGGGCCCCGAGCACCTGGCAGGCCACTTCGCGCTGGGCCACTTCCAGGTGCCCGCCTGGATCGGCACGGTCGCGGGCGAGCAGCGCGGCGAGGATGCCGAGCGCGCCGTAGGCGCCGGCGAGGTAGTCGAGGTAAGGGACAGGCGCCGGCAGCGGCGGGCCAGCCGCCGGCCAGGCGGCCAGGCCGGTCGCCAGCTCCAGGCCGCTCCCGTAGGCGACGTAATCGCGCCAGGGCCCGGTAGCCCCGAAGGCGGGCATGGAGAGCAGCAGCAGGCGGGGATTGGCCGCGGCTAGCGCCGCGTAGTCCAAGCCGAAGTTCGGCAGCACCCGCGGGCTGAAGCTCTCGACGACCACGTCCGCCCGGCGGGCGAGCTGCAGGAACAGGTCGCGGCTCGGGGGCCGCGACAGGTCCAGGACCAGGCTGGCCTTGCCGCGGTTCAGGTCGGCGAAGACGCCCGGGCAGGCGCCGCGGGCGCCAGCGCGCGTGCCGTCGGGCCGCGTCGGTCCCTCGACCTTGATTACGTCCGCGCCCAGCCCGGCCAGCAGCCGTCCGCAGTACGGTCCCGCCCAGACCATCCCGAGGTCAAGCACGCGCAGGTCGGCGAGGGGCTGCGGCGGCAGAGCAGGCGCCGCGGTTCCCTCTCCCCCTGGGCGAGGGCCAGCGGGAGGGCACGTCCCGGCGCCCAGGTCGAACGCCCTCACCCCCGCCTTCTGCCAGAGGGAGAGGGGGAAAGGGCGGGTCGGCTCTGAGCCTGCACTCTCCGCTAGAGGACCGCGTATGAAGCGGAACGGCGAGCGGGCGATCGGCATCTCGCCGTCCATGCGCCAGCAGTCGCGGGCAGCGCACTGCTCGTCGGCGAGCGCCTCGGCCGGCACCAGCACGGGCACGACCGGCAGGCGCCAGAGCTGCGCGGCGTGGAAGATCTCCAGGCGAGTGCGCGCGCGCAGCCAGGGCGCGAGCAGGCACCCCAGGTCGGCCGTCTCGGCGCGGACGGCGTCGACCCCGCTGAGCGCGGCGAGGTCCTCGCGGGCGAACGCCGTGGGCGCCGCGAGGCCGACGTAGCCGTCGGCGCAGGGCAGCACGGCCAGCCGGCCGCCAGGCGGGGACGCTTCGGCGACCGGCGCGTCCGCCGGTGAGGCGGGCTGCCAGTCGGTCCTAGGCGCCTGGGCTGGGGACGCGCGCTCCCCGGCGCCAGAGCCAGCCCCGGGGCAGGGCAGGCGGTCGCCGAGGCAGGTGGCGATGACCTCGAGCGCGGCGATCTCGGCCAGCACGCCGCGACGCTGGCGCCGCGCCCAGCGCAGGGCGGCCAGCACGGCTAGCGCGGCGTGGGCGCCAGTAAGCGCATCGTCCACCGCCGGCCCGAAGCTGGCCCACGGCGGCAGCGGGCCGGTGCGGTTGGCGGCGGGACCGTCCAGGCCGAAGGCGGTGGCAGAGACGACGACGCGGCTCGGCGCAAGCAGGCTGGAGGGCTCCAGCCCGAGCGCCGCGGCTTCGGCGGGCGGCAGGTCGGTGAGGACGATGTCGTGGCCTGCGGCAAGCGAGGGAACGCGGGCGAGGGCGGCGGGCGCCTCCGCCTGCACGCCCGCACCGAGGAGGGCCAGCAGCCGCGCGCAGGCGGCGGCGGCGCCGTCCCGGCTGAGGTCGAGCACGCGCAGGCCGGCCAGCGGAAGCGGGCCGCTCATCGGGCCTCGAAGCGCGGCCGGCGGCGCTCGCGGAAGGCGGCGAGCCCTTCGGCGCGGTCGCCGGTGGTCTGGAGCAGCGCGGCCAGGTCGGCCTCCAGGCGCAGGCCCAGCGCCAGCGGCGCCTGGCCGGCCGCGTGTACCGCCTCCTTCGCGTAGGCAAGCGCCACCGGCGCGCCGGCGCGCAGGGCGTCCAGCAGCGCTTCCAGATGCGTGGCGAGGTCCGCCGCGGGCACGACGCGCTGGACGAGGCCGCGCCCGAGCGCGTCCGGCGCGGGCAGGACCTCAGCGAGGAGCAGGAGCCGCAGCGCCTCGGCCGGACCGACGGCGCGGGCGAGCCGCTGCGTACCCCCCGCGGCGGGCAGGCGCCCCCAGTGCACCTCCGGGCTGCCCAGCCGCGCCTCGGCGGCCGCCAGGCGCAGGTCGCACGCCAGCGCTAGCTCCCAGGCCGGCCCAATGGCATCCGCACCGATCGCCGCCACTGTTGGCGGCCCGAGGCCCGCCAGCGCCGCCGTCGCCGCCGCCCAGGCCGGTGCCGCCGCGTCGCAGTCAGCCGCCCCGCGCGGCGCCGCGACGCAGAAGGCGTCACCGCTCGACACCACCGCCACCCCCGCCGGCGGCGCCTCGCGCTCCTCGACGGCGGCGCAGGCATCGGCCAGCGCCCAGGCCAGGCGTGCCGACGCCGCCCCGAGCGCCGCTGGGCTCGGCACGCGCAGGTAGACGATCCGCTCCCGCTCGGCGATCTCGAGCACGGCCGCGCGCCTCCGCCCCGCTCGTGGCTCGGGCTGGCCAGACTGGACTGGCAGCGGCCAACCCACCACCAACGACCTAGAGTGCCTTACGAAACCTGGGATAGCGGCGGTGAGCCAACCGCTCACTGCCGGTATGGAAAGCCGCTCTCGGAGGGGTAACATAGCGCAGGATGCGCCGGCCGCGCATCCTGCGCCGTCGGCGCCCGACGAGGGCAGGGAGGTTGAGGTGGAGCTGCCGACTTACGATACCCTGCTCGTCGAGCGCGCCGAGCAGATCACGACCATCGCCTTCAACCGGCCGGAGAAGCGCAACGCCCTCAGTCCCCGCCTGCACCGCGAGATGTACGACCTGCTCAGTCGCCTGGAAGGGGACGAGGCGACGCGCGTGCTGATCCTTACCGGGACGGGCCCCGCCTTCTGCGCCGGCCAGGACCTGACGGAGTTCTTCCACGACCTGGCCGGCAACGAGGCCGAGCGGCAGCGCGTCAGCCACCTGGCGACGATGTGGCGCGACCTGATCTTGCGGATGTTTCCGAAGCCGACGATCGCGATGGTGAACGGCTACTGCTTCGGCGCCGGCACGGCCATCGTCGCGGCCTGCGACCTGGCGATCGCCGCCGACGACGCCCTGTTCGGCATCCCGGCCGTGAACTTCGGCGGCCTCCCCGGCGGGATGGTAGCGAAGGCTATCGCCGATATGCTCGGCTACCGCGACGCCCTGTACTACTGCATCGGCGGTCAGCCGTTCGACGGCCGGCAGGCGGCGGCGATCAAGTTCGTCAACCGAGCGGTCCCGGCGGCGCAGCTGCGCGAGGAGACCTGGGCACTGGCGCGCACGCTGGCGGCGAAGGACCCGCTGGCCCTGCGCGCCACCAAAGAGGCGCTGCGGCAGGTGCGCGAGCTGGACCAGGAGCAAGCCTACTACTGGCTGGAGACCAAGCGCAACGAGCTGCGCTGGCGCCAGGCGCGAGCCGGCGCGGCGCCGCGCTTCCCCACGGGGGATTCAGGGTCTGGCGCCTGAGCGTGTGGAGGCAGGCCCGGGGCGAGCTAGCGGCTCGCCCCGGGCCTGCCCGGTTTGGTTACGCGCTACGAACATGCAGCGCGGGTCGCGCCAGAGCCCAACGGAGGCAGAGCCCTGGCGCGACCCGGGCCTGCGGGAGCCAGCCGCCCCGCGCGCCTCGGGACTGCCAGGCCGGGCACCGGCCGCAGCCGACGCCCGTCCCGGGGACGGCAACAGGCTACGAGCCCGACGACCCCGTGAGCGACGGGCTCGGCCAGTTCTGGTGGTCGACCTGGTTGGCCGGGACGGTGAGGATGACCCGGTTGCCCTCGACGTCGCGGACGGCGCTGAACGGGACCCAGACGTCGCGCTGCATCGTGCGGTCCACCAGGAATTCGTTGTCGCCGAGGGTCTTCACCTTCCCGACGCCCTCGTCGTCCGACCCGCACACGTCCATGCCCTCGCGCACGTCGGCGCGGCGCGTGCTGGTGCTGGACGTGGACGCCGGCCGTGCGCTGCTGGATACGGTGGACCCGCTCTGCTTCGTGGGCGTGTAGGTGGCCGCGGACGTTTGCGCCGGCTGGCTGCTCGGGCTAGTGAGCTGGGTCGCCCCGCCGCCGACCTGGATCCGCCGCGGCTTGGTGTGCTCGGCCTGGGGCAAGGTGAGGCGTACGACGCCGTTCTCGCAGGTCGCCTGCGCCTTGTCGGCATCCACCTCGGTCGGGAGCGTCACCGTGCGCTCGAAGCGGCCGAAGGTGCGCTCGCGATGCAGGTGCTGGCGATCTTCGGGCGCCTGGCGCATCTCGCCGCAGATTGACACTTGGTTGCCCTGGACCGAGATCTCCACGTCCTTCGGATCGACGCCGGGCATGGCGACCTCGACGACGTAGTTGTCCCCCTCGCGGTAGACATCCATCGGCGCGCTGGCCATGCCGCCGAAACCGCTCATGGGGTTGATGAAGCTCTGCTCGAACAGCCGGTCCATCGCCTCGCGCAGCGTCAGGCCCTGCCAGTAGGGCTCCCATCGCGCCAGTGCCATCACCGATACCTCCTCATGACGATATTCCTAGCCCTCAGTCGGAATTCTGACGCGCCGCGGGTGGCCGCGGGCTGAATGATGGGCTGATGCGCCTGAAGGTCTCCCGAAATCCGGGCAGCGTCGTGTTCCGGCTGCCTGCCAGAGGTCAGCGACGGGCGAGCGGCGGCCAGGCACCGTGGGAGGTACAGGGGCACCGGGCGACCGCGGAAGTAGTATGATTTTGTCAGTGGGAGCCCTCGCCGGTGGATCTCTGTGCCGTCAGATCGCATCTTGTGAGGTATTGCCATGGAGACGCAGGCCCGAGGCGTTCGCAACCGCTGGCTGATCGTCGTCGCCGCCATCTTCATGCAGCTCGCGCTGGGCGCGGTCTACGCCTGGAGCGTGTTCGTGAAGCCCTTGCGGGACGCGAACCCGGACTGGAACGTCACCGACGTGACCCTCACCTTCACGCTGGCGATCTTCTTCCTGGGGATCGGCTCGACGATCGGCGGGTTCTGGATGGATCGCTCCGGGCCGCGCATCGTCGCCACGGCTGCCGGCGTCTGTTACGGCGTCGGCGTCTTCCTGTCCGGCTTCGCCTACCACAACCTCTACCTGCTCTGGTTCGCCTACGGCGTGCTCGGCGGCCTGGGCATGGGCCTGGGGTATATCGTGCCGGTGGCAACGCTGGTGAAGTGGTTCCCCGACCGGCGCGGGCTGATCACCGGCCTGGCCGTCGGCGGGTTCGGCGCGGGCGCCCTGATCACGGCGCCGGTGGCGACGAGCCTGATCCAGACTCCCGGGATCGGCGTGCCCTTGACCTTCAACATCCTGGGGATCGTCTACTTCATCTTCGTCGTCGTCGCCGCGCAGGCCTACACCAACCCGCCCGAGGGGTACCGCCCGCCGGGCTGGGAGCCGTCCAGCCTGGTCCTCAGCCAGCGCGCGACCCACGACTACACTCTCGGCGAGGCGCTGCATACCTGGCAGTGGTACGCGCTGTGGGCGATGCTGTTCCTGAACGTGTCGGCCGGGATCATGGTCATCTCGCAGGCGGCGCCGATGGCCGAGAACATCACCGGCGTGTCGTCGATCGTCGCGGCCGGCCTGGTCAGCCTGATCTCGATCGCCAACGGCGCGGGGCGGGTGTTCTGGGCCTGGCTGTCGGACATGATCACGCGGCGCTACACTTACCTGGCGCTGTTCCTGGTGCAGGTCGTGGTGTTCCTGCTGATGACGCAGGCGCGGTCGTTCGGGCTGTTCGCCGTGCTCGCCTTCATCGTCGGCCTCTGCTACGGCGGCGGGTTCGGCACGATGCCGTCGTTCGCCGCCGACTATTTCGGCCCGAAGTACTCGGGGTTCGTCTACGGGACGATGCTCACGGCCTGGGGCGCCGGCGGCATCCTCGGCCCGATCCTCATCGCGCGGGTGAAAGACCTCACCGACAGCTACACCCAGGCGATGGTCATCATCGCCGTGATCATGCTCGTCAGCGCCATCCTGCCGCTGATCGTGCACCCGCCCACCACTGACCGTCGCGCCCCCGCCCAGGCGCCCGCGCGCACCTAGCAGTCTGTTACTCGTGAATCGGGGTGCGTTGTGCGCGCACAACACACCCCGATTCACCTGTGGCGAGGTACTAGCAGTTGAGAGGACGATCATGGCCAGCTTGCGCGAGCAGATCCCGCTCCTCGGCCGCATCGCCCGCCACGTCGGAGTGATGCCCGACCGGACCTTCAGCCAGGAGAGCGAGCGCCTGCGCCCGCGCATCGAGGGCGCGACGGCCACTGTCAGCGTCTGTCCCTACTGCGCGGTCGGCTGCTCGCAGCTCGTCTACCACCGCGACGGCAAGCTGCTCGACGTCGAGGGCAACCCGGCCAGCCCGATCAACGCCGGCACACTCTGCCCCAAGGGCGCCGCGACCTACCAGCTCAGCGTCAACCCACTGCGCCTGACGACGGTCAAGTACCGCGCGCCGTACTCCGACCACTGGGAGGAGCGGCCGCTGGACTGGGCGATGGAGCGCATCGCCCAGCTCGTCAAGGACGCCCGCGACCAGACCTTCGAGGAGCGCGACGAGCAGGGCAACGTGGTCAACCGCACCCTGGCCATCGCTCACCTCGGCGGCGCGACGCTCGACAACGAAGAGAACTACCTGATCAAGAAGCTGTTCGCCGGCCTGGGCATCGTCTGGATCGAGAACCAGGCCCGCATCTGACACAGCTCGACGGTGCCCGGTTTGGGCGCCCGGCTGGGTCGCGGCGGCGCGACGACCTTCGAGCAAGACCTCCAGAACAGCGACTGCATCGTGGTCATGGGCTCGAACATGGCCGAGAACCACCCGGTGGCCTTCCGCTTCGCGCTGATGGCGCGCGAGCGAGGCGCGCGGCTGATCCACGTCGACCCGCGCTTCAGCCGCACCTCGGCGCTGGCCGACACCCACGTCCGCATCCGCTCCGGCACCGACATCGCCTTCCTCGGCGGGCTGATCCGCTACGCCATCGAGCACGAGAAGTACTTCAAGGACTACGTCCTCCACTACACCAACGCCTCGACGCTGATCGACGCGCGCTACCAGGACACCGAGGACCTGGCGGGCCTGTTCTCCGGCTATGATCCGGACAAGCGCCAGTACGACATCAGCTCCTGGCAGTACGCGGCCGGCGAAGGGGCCAACGGGCAGGGCGGCGGCGACGCTCACGCTCAGACCACCCAGGAGCACTCCCAGGAAGGCATCGACGTCGGGCAGCAGCAGCGCGGCGCCGGCTTCGCCAAGGAGCCCTGGCCGCCCGCCCGCGACGAGACGCTCCAGGACCCGCGCTGCGTCTTCCAGATCACGCGGCGCCACTTCAGCCGCTACACGCCCGAGGCGGTGAGCGAGATCTGCGGCTGCAGCGTCGAGGACTTCCTAAGGGTGGCCGAGGCGATCACGGCCAACTCCGGCCCCGAGCGGACGACGGCGTTCTGCTACGCGATGGGCTGGACCCAGCACACCGTCGGCGTGCAGATGATCGGCACCGCGGCGCTGCTCCAGCTCCTGCTCGGCAACATCGGGCGGCCGGGCGGCGGCATCCTCGCCCTGCGCGGCCACGCCACGATCCAGGGCAGCACCGACATCCC
>Ga0070739_10008686_pt1 | contig 10324 bp, 7 predicted proteins | sample Coa_R1_7_FD_66445 | JGI IMG/M metagenome (GOLD analysis project Ga0070739, IMG submission 66445) | Surface soil microbial communities from Centralia Pennsylvania, which are recovering from an underground coalmine fire - Coalmine... | ecosystem: Environmental > Terrestrial > Soil > Unclassified ...
AGTTCGACAAAGGCTACTACGTCGAGCCCACCGTCTTCAGCGACGTGGATAATGGCGCGCGGATCGCGCGCGAAGAGATCTTCGGTCCGGTCGCGGCAGTGATCCCCTTCGACGGTGAGGCCGATGCGGTGCGCATCGCCAACGACACGCCTTACGGTCTCGCGGCCGCGGTGTGGTCGCGCGATATCTTCCGCGCGCTGCGCGTCGTCAGGGCCGTGCGCGCCGGCATCGTCTGGGTGAATCACATGCAGCCGACCTACGTGGAAGCGCCCTGGGGCGGCTACAAGCAATCCGGCTTCGGACGCGAGCTGGGACCCTGGGGCATCGAAGAATACCTCGAGACCAAGCAGGTCTACATCAACCTCAATGAGCAGCCGATCGGGTGGTACTGATGGGCGCGATTCGGATTCGCACCGCCATCCCCGGCCCGCGGTCCGCGGCGCTGGTCGCCCGCGAAGCCACCGCTGTCGCCCGCGGCATCTCGCAACTCACTCCCATCTTCGTCGAGCGTGCTTCCGGCGCGCTGATCGAAGACGTCGACGGCAATCGTTTCATCGACCTCGCCGGCGGCATCGGATGTCTCAACGTCGGCCACTGCGATCCGGGCGTGGTAAGCGCCGTGGAGCAGCAGGCCGCTCGTTTCCTCCATACCTGCTTCATGGTCACGCCGTATGAGGGCTACGTCGCCCTGGCCGAGAAGCTGAACGCGCTGGCGCCCGGCGCCTCCCCGAAAAAGACAATTCTGCTCAACAGCGGCGCCGAAGCCGTCGAGAACGCCATCAAGATTGCCCGGGCATACACGCGCCGCCCGGCCGTCATCTGCTTTGAAGACGCGTTCCACGGCCGCACCCTGCTGACGCTGTCGCTCACCAGTAAGACGCATCCGTACAAGGCGGGGTTCGAGCCGTTCGCTACCGATATCCACCGCGTTCCCTACGCCTACTGCTACCGCTGCTCTTACAACCTGACTCACCCCGATTGCCGGGTCCATTGCGCCCGGCATCTCGAAGACGCATTCAAGCGCGTGGTCGCGGCGGAATCGGTCGCCGCCGTGATCGCCGAGCCCGTGCTGGGCGAGGGCGGATTCGTCGTGCCTCCCCCGGAGTGGCTGGGAATCGTGCACGAGATCTGCCGCCGCCACGGCATTCTGCTCATCGCCGACGAAGTGCAGACCGGCTTCGGGCGCACCGGCCGGTTCTTCGCCTGTGAACACAATGGCGTCGAGCCCGAGCTCATTGTGACCGCGAAAAGCCTGGGTGGCGGTCTTCCCATCGCCGCTGTCACCGGCCTCGCGGAAATCATGGACAACACCGGACCGGGCTCGCTCGGCGGCACCTTCGGCGGCAATCCGCTCTCCTGCGCGGCGGCGCTGGCCGCCATCGAAGCCATCGAGCGCGGCGGCCTCAACGAACGGGCAATGACGCTGGGAGAGCGTTTTCGCCGGCGCGCGCTCCATTGGCCCGTCGGCGACGTCCGAGGGCTCGGCGCCATGCAGGCCGTCGAATTAGTCAGGCCCGATGGCTCCCCAGACGCCGAGTCAACGAAAAAGGTCGTCCGTTACGCGCTCGAGCGCGGTGTGATTCTGGTCACCGCGGGATCGTATGGGAACGTGATTCGCGTGCTGATGCCCCTGGTAATCACCGACGACCAGATGGATGAAGCGCTCGACGTGATCGAGGCCGGCCTGCGCAGCACCGTGGCTGAAGCCGCCATGGCGATGTGATACAAACGCGTACGCGAGATGCGTAAGAAGCGCCCACTAAGGCAGGAGGAAAAGGCGCCGCCGCGCCTCGGCTATCTCACCGTCGGTCAGACCGCGCGCATTCTCGGCATCAGCCCGTCAACCCTGCGGCTCTGGGAAAACGTGGGTCTCATCAGCCCCGCGCGCAGCACCGGCCGCTATCGTCTGTACAGCCCGGAGCTGCTGCAGGTGCTCAAGCGGATTAAGTATCTCCGCGATGTGAAGAAGCTGAGCGTTCCCGGCATCCGCCAGATGCTCGGCCCAAAGCTGGCTGCGGTCGCCCCTTCGCACCCGGACAGTAACGGCGATATCGGCTCGAAGCTGCGGCAGATGCGGCAGCGGCAGAAACTCGGCATCGTCGAGGCGGCGCAGCGCGCGAAGATCTCGCCGGGATTCCTCAGCGCAATCGAGCTGTCCAGGGCAAACCCCTCCGTCGCGACTCTCCAGCGTTTGGCGGCCACCTACAGCACAAACGTCCTCGAGTTCTTCGATACCGACCTGCCCGCCCACGCGCGCCGGCTCATCCGCCCCGAGCAGCGCCGCAGGCTGATCACCGAATCGGGCGTCTGCATCGAGCTGCTCTCGGTCGGCACGAAGATGCTGGAATCCCACCTGTTCCGCGTGCCGCCGAAATCGGGCAGCGACGGAGCCTACTCGCACGCCGGCGAGGAGTTCATTTACATGCTCGAAGGTGAGCTGGAGATCTGGCTCGACGAGCTCGAGTGTCACATCCTGCGCCCCGGCGACAGCTTCTGGTTCGAAAGCAACCTGGGTCACCGCTGGTTCAACTCCTCCAGCGTCGAAGCGGTGCTGATCTGGGTCAATACGCCCCTGACGTTCTGAGTGCCGCCTACCCGAGCGTTATGCTTGCAGCGTTTCGAACGTCATCGAGCAGGCGCTCCATATCCCGGAGCGTCGTTCGGTGGTTCAGAACACAGCCGCGCAGGGCGAATTTGCCGCGGATGCGCGCATTCGACACATAGCTGCTGCCGGCGCGCTGCAGTTCGACCAGAATGCGCTCGTTCAGCGCATCGAGATCGCCGCTGTACCCGGGCGGCCGGAACCGGAAGCAGAAGATCGACAGGCTCACCGGCGCCAGCATCTCGAAATCGTCCGACGGCTTCACCAGAGCCTCGAAATGCCGCGCGCACGCCAGGTTGTTTTCGATGGCCGCGGAAAACGCCCGCACGCCATGCAGTTTGATCGCAAGCCACAGCGGCAGAGCCCGGAACGGACGCGACAGCTCCGGCCCGAAGTCCCAGAACGCGAACGCCTCATCGCGCGATAGGCCGACAGGCCGCGTGTACTCGGCCTGGTGCGCAAATGCCGCCGTCGCCGACGACGGATCCCGGTACAGCACGCAGCCGCACCCCATCGACGAGTACAGCCATTTGTGCGGATCGAGCGAAACCGAATCCGCTCGTTCTATGCCGGTAAAAAGCCCCCGGGCGGATGGCGCAAGCGCGGCGAACGCTCCGTACGCTCCGTCCACATGGAGCCACATCCGGTTGCGCTCGGCAACGCCGGCCACATCGGCGATCGGATCCACCGCGCCGGTATTCACCGTCCCTGCATTTGCCACCACGCACATGGGCCGGAAACCTGCCTTCCGATCCGTCTCGATCCGGCGCTCCAGTTCGGCCACGTCGACCCGCAGCGAGGCATCGGTCGGGATCGCCTGCACGTTTGAAGTGCCGATCCCCAGCAGCCCGGCCGCTTTTTGAATCGAGAAGTGGGTCTCCTCGGAAACGTACACGCGCAAAGGCGCGCCGCCTGCCCCGGTCCTGGCGAACTCAGGATCCGCCGCGGTTCGCGCCGCCGCCAAACCGCAGAAATTCGCCATCGACCCCCCGCTCACCAGCAGCCCCGCCGCACTGGCCTCGTAACCGATCATGGTCTTCAGCCAGTCGATCACCAGATGCTCCATCTCGGCGGCGGCCGGAGCGGACCGCCATGCGGTCACGTTGGCGTTCAGTCCGGCGGCCAGAAAGTCCCCGATCGCGGCCGCCCCTGTTCCGGGCGAGGCAACGTATCCAAAGAAGCGCGGGTGGGCGTTGTGCCTGCTCAGCGGATAAACCACATCGCGAATGGTCGCGAGCGCCGCCTCGGGCCCCGCGCCCGCCTCAGGAAGAGGCTCGTACAGCAGCTCCCGGATGTCGCGCGCCGAGGTGGCGGGCATAACCGGCGAGCTCGCAAGCTCCGCATAATAGCGTTCTACGATCGCCGCCGCGTGGACCGCCGCGGCGCGAAACTGCTCCGCGCTCATCTCCAGATCGCTCGACATACGCCGATGCTATCGTGTGCGCCCGGCGCCGTCGACACATCGCATGATTCGAGTCGCTGTCCATCACCGGCGTCGTGCCGCCGTGATCCATGCCCAAACGTAAGTAGCCGTCGAGACAGGTGACAAGGGCGTTAGAGAAAGCTACTCCTGCGCGTTGACTATAATTGGAAGAAACACCATCGCGAAGGAGTCTTGTTTTGGCCGATTACGCAGTCCTTGTCGACTCTGACGCCCCGTCCGCGCCCGACAGACCGAACAGCGTCGTCAACGATTTCAGCATTCAGGTGGGAACCGTAAATGGCTCCGGCAGCCAGACTGCCAACACCGTCCTGATGCGCTCCATTTTCCAAATGGGCATTCCCGTATCGGGTAAGAACCTTTTCCCCTCCAATATCGCCGGCCTGCCCACCTGGTTCACCATTCGCGTGAGCAAGGACGGCTACATCGGACGCCGCCGCGATAACGAGTTTCTGGTGGCCATGAACGCGGAGACCGCCGTCGAGGACGTGAAGAAACTCATGCCCGGCGCGGCCGTGGTCTACGACGAGCCGCTGAAGCTGAACGCCATCCGCGACGACCTGCACTTCTATCCCGTGCCCTTCGATAAGCTCGTCGCGCCGGTCTGCCCCGAGGCCCGGCTGCGCAAGCTGGTCCGCAACATGATCTACGACGGCGTCGTAGCGTGGCTGCTGGACATCGATCTCGAGGAGATGCGCAAGGCCCTGGTCAAACAGTTCGGCGCCCGCAAAGCCAAAGCCGCGGATCTGAACTGGGGCGCGGTGCTGGCCGGCCATCGCTTCGCCGCCGAAAACCTGACCAAGACCGACCCATACAAAGTGCAGCGCATGGATCGGACCTCAGGGAAGATCATCATCGACGGCAATACCGCCGCCGCGCTGGGCTGCGTTTTCGCCGGCGTAACCGTGCTCACCTGGTATCCCATCACGCCCTCGTCCTCGCTGGCCGAAGCACTGATCGGATATCTGGGCCGCCTTCGAACCGACAAGGAAACCGGCAAGGCGACCTATGCCGTGGTTCAGGCCGAAGATGAGCTGGCTGCTGTCGGCATGGTCATCGGCGCCTCCTGGGCCGGGGCGCGAGCCATGACCTGCACCTCCGGACCGGGCATTTCGCTCATGTCTGAATTCGTCGGCTTCGGTTATTACGCCGAGATTCCCGCCGTCATCTTCGACGTCCAGCGCGTCGGCCCCTCCACCGGGCTGCCAACGCGCACCATGCAGGGCGACATGCTCAAGAACGCACTGCTCTCCCACGGCGACTGCCGCCATCCCGTCCTGTTCCCGTCCTCGCCCGAAGAGTGCTTCTCCATGGCCATGGATGCCTTCAACCTCGCCGAGCGATTCCACACGCCCGTGTTCGTTAACTCCGATCTGGACCTCGGCATGAATAACTGGATGGCCGACCCGTTCGAATACCCGGCCGAGCCCATCGATCGAGGCAAGGTTCTTGACGCCGAAGATCTGAAGCGGCTGGGCGGCTTCGCACGGTACAAGGATGTGGACGGCGACGGCGTCGGCTGGCGCACCCTGCCTGGCACGGACCACCCCGCCGGCTCCTACTTTACACGCGGGAGCGGCCACAACGAAAACGCGAAATATACAGAGCGCGACGACGACTACGTCCGGAACATGGACCGTCTCGCCGCTAAATTCGAGAGTATCCGCCACGCCGTCCCGAAACCGGAACGCAGCGATGGGCCGCCGGGCTCCATCGGTATTCTGTGCTGCGGCACCTCCCGCTATGCCTCGCAGGAAAGCCAGGCGCAGCTTGCGGCCGACTTTGGCGTGGAGACCGGATATCTGCGGGTCAGGGCCTTCCCCTTTGGTGATGATGTCGTCGACTTCGTCGACCGCCACGAACGCATTTACGTCATCGACCAGAACCGCGATGCTCAGCTCTTCACCCTGGTGAAGATGGACCTCGATCCCGAGCGCATCGCGAAGCTCCGCAGCGTCCGCTACTATTCCGGTCTTCCGATCGACGCCCGCTCGATCACCGACGACATCGCGCGACAGGAGGGATTGTGAGCACCGCGACATCGACGCCGCCGCCCAAAAAGCTGAACATAATTCAGCTCGACATGAGCAGCTACCGCGGCAGTAAGAGCACGCTCTGCGCCGGCTGCGGCCATAACGCCATCACCGAGCGGGTAACCGAGGCTTTCTGGGAGATGGGCGTCGAGCCCTGGCAGGTAATGAAGTTCTCCGGCATCGGCTGTTCGGCCAAAACGCCGGCCTACTTCCTGAGCTCTTCCCACGGCATTAACGCGGTGCACGGCCGTGCGCCCACGGTCGCCACCGGCGCGATCGTCGCCAACCGCACTCTGCCTTCCATCGTTGTCACCGGCGACGGCGACACGGCCTCCATCGGCATCGGACATTTCGTCCACATGCTGCGCCGCAATCTGCCGCTGGTTTACATCATCGAGAACAATGGCGTGTATGGTCTGACCAAGGGCCAGTTCTCGGCAACCGCCGATGTCGGGTCGACCCTCAAGACCGGAACGCCCAACGATCTGCAACCCATTGATTGCTGCCTGCTGGGCATCGAACTCGGCGCGACTTTCGTCGCTCGATCCTTTTCCGGCGACAAGCGCCAGCTGTCAGCAATTCTGAAAGCGGCACTGGCGCACAAAGGCCTCGCTGTGATCGACGTCATCTCGCCATGCGTGACCTTCAACGACCACGTCGGCTCCACGCGCAGCTACGCCTACATGAAAGACCACGAGGAGCCGCTGCACGAGCTCGATTTCATCCCCGGCTACGAAGACATCTCCGTGGAGTTCGACGAAGGCTCCACAACCGAAGTCCGCCTGCACGACGGCTCGCGCCTGCGCCTGAAAAAGCTGGATCGCGATTACGATCCCCGCGACCGCATGCTCGCTGTGCGCACCATCAATGAGGCCGCGCAGACGGGCGAAGTCGTAACCGGCGTGCTCTACATCCAAACCGAAGCGCCGACCCTGGTGGACCGGCTCAACATGACCGACGAGCCCCTGTCCACTCTGCCGGAAGCCCGCGTGCGCCCCAGCCGCGAGGCCCTGGCCCAAATCATGGACGACTTCCGCTAAAGACCCTTTGGGCGGCGACCTCGAGCATCCGATCCGCCTCACCGGCGCCGGTCAGGTCGCCTTCGCGGCCACCCTGATCGGCCTCGGAATCCAGGGTCTGGTGACACGCGATTTCACGGCGGTCTGGCAGCCAGTTCCCAACGGCGCGCCTGCACGCGTACTGCTCATTTATCTCTGCGCGGCCATCTCCCTTGCATCGGGTATCGGCCTGTTGTGGAGAGCGACTGCGGCCATCGCCGCCCGCGTGCTCCTTGCCGCTCTCGTGATTTGGTTCCTGCTGTGGAGAGTGCGCGCCCTCTTTCTTACCTCCCTCGTGGAGGGGACCTGGAGCTGCGGAGAAACCATGGCCATGATCGCCGCCGCCCTGGTTCTCTGCGTCGCATTCGCCTCGGGTAAACACAAGCGAAACGGCGTACTCCTCGCGAGAGTGCTCTACGCCCTCGCCCTGATCCCCTTCGGCTACGCCCATTTTGCTTACATCAAACACACAGCCGACATGGTCCCCGCATGGCTGCCCTGGCGTTTCGGATGGGCATATTTCACCGGCGCGACCTTTATCGCGGCAAGCGCCGGGATCCTCTTCGGCGTGCTTCCACGCCTCGCTGCCGCGCTTTCGGCGTTGCAGATGGGCTTGTTCGGACTGCTCGTGTGGGCGCCTCTCATCGCAAAAGGCCCGTTGAACGCCTTCCAGCAGGCCGAGGTCGCGACCACTTTGGCGTTAACCGCCGCCGCCTGGGTCGTCGCCGATTCTTACCGCGCCGCCCCGCGGCGCGAAGCGTTCGGTCCTCTCCCGCTCAAAACCCAGAGCGCCCAAAGCTCCGGCCCGACATAGCGTAGTCATTCAATGTGGTGCAAGCCTTGGGCTTGCACGCCGGCCGCGTCTACACACTGCCCCCGAGTGCTTCTCCTCACCGCCCCCCTAACTCTCCACGCGCGCCAACTCCGCCGCCAGCGGCCAATCGCCGATCCCGTGCGTGCCGCAATACTCCAGCCAACTCTCCGCCGTTCGCGTCCCGCTCCGCATCTCCTCGATGATCGCCCGCGCGTTCATTTTCGCGCCATTCTCGCTCTCCAAATAAAACACCCCGGGCTGCAGGTGGATTTTCCACCCGTGATCGACCAGCGCCAGCGTCAGCGCCTGCCCAATCACGTCGGCTGCTCGGCCCGCGCGCTGCTCGCGGGTGAGCAGAACGCCCGCCGGATCCGGGATCCGCGCTGCGACTTCGGTAAGCTTCGCCACGACCCCCGGCAGCCCCAGGACGGTCGCTGAACTCAGCGCCGGCGCCAGCTTCGCCACCTCGCTGCGCCAGAGCGGAACGTACACTTCCGCCCCCGCGTTGTCCCACTGCATGGGCTTCAGCTCCGAAGCGTTCAGCCCCGGCATCAGCTTCGTCAACAGCTGCAGTTCGAGCGCGGGCAGATCCTCCAACAGAATGATGGCGGGCCGGCCGTCTTCGGCGGCGGTGGCCATGGCCAGAGCGCGAGCTCTGTCCACACGCGCGTTCAATGGCGGATGCGAGTCCATCGGGTCAATCGCGCTCGTCCTGAGCCGCTCTTCGAGGATTGCCGATGCGGCCTTCGCGATTTCCGGAGCCTTCACGAATCGCCCGTATCCATCCGCGAGCTGCGGACGGTGCCCGCTCGCGGCTACCGGCACGATCACCTGATTCCAATACGGCGCGAAGGTTGCGGCGGCCACGTTTACCGAACAGAGACCCTTCGCAAAACTCTCGGATCCGCCCAGAAGGCAGGCCAGTTCGTCGCAGCGATACTCCTGCCTGCGCGAAATGTACTGCGTCACTCGATTGAAAAGCTTCCACCACAGCGACAGCCCGCCCAGGATGGCCAGCCGCAGCAGCGCCACCACCGCCCAGCGGCTGAGGAACGAGAGCACCACGGAATCCCGGCCCAGCCGCGTGATCACCTGGGCCATGTTGATGCGCGCCCGGTAGACCCACGGACCCATGCGCGTGTCGCCCGCGTAATAGTGCCCGAACTCGTGGGCCAGAATGGCGCGAAACTCGGAAACCGTGAGCAGCTGCAGGATCGGCAGCCCAAGTAGCATGATGCGTCTCTTCCCGCGCTCGAGCACCGCCGCGTTGGCTACCGGAACCAGATACACTTCCTCGGGCATCTTCTCGTTCAGAGCCCTCGCCAATCCCTCGATCTCCGCGCGCAGGCGGGTCTCGCGTGAGAGGTCCACGGCCACTCCGTTCGTCTCAAACGGAACCTTGCGCGGCAGCAGCGACCATAGCACCGTGCCTCCCATCGTCAGCGTGAATACGCCCATCAGCACACCGAAAACAGAGATGCCCGCTTTCAACATTCCGAGCAGCACCAGAATTCCGAACAAAAAACTCACCACCCCGAGAGCGCACGTGATCAGGTACGTCAAAATCACGGAGAGCGCCGCGATCGATGTCCAGATAACCATCGACCAGCTCCTGTTCGGCCGGGCTGTGGCGGGCGTGTGGATCAGAGGAACTGCGCTGCTCAAACTTCTTTCTCCATTTGTGGGCAAAATATCGGACCGGATTGGATCCAATTACCATACCAGACCTCCGCGTGCCATGGAACCTGATCGCGCCCGCCCGCGTATTACGTGGCAGATCGCCGAGATGAGCCGATGTCCCGCAAAGCTGTGGCATGGTCGCTGGCCGCCGCGGTCGCGGTGTGGGCCGTCCTTCTGTTCAACTACTGGGCTTCGTTTCAGCCGCTAAGCACGATTGCCTACTCCGGAATCGTGCTCGCGCTTCTGGGACTGGCCAACCTGGCCCGTCCGTTCCGGTTTTTGGGGATCCGTAGACGCGCCGCCGGAGCTCTGATTTTCCTCGGTGGTCTGGCCGTCGCATTTGCCGCGCTGCTCTGGCCGGCCCCGGTCATCCGCGCTGCACAGCACAGAACCAGTCTCGATGACGTCATGCCGGAGTACCAGTTTTTCGAGCGGCACTCGCTGCGTGTTCACGCCCGCCCTGAGCAGGCCATCGAGGCTGTTCGCCAGTCCACGTTCGGGGACATGACATCCCTGAATATGCTCCTGAGAATCCGCGGAGCGGCTCTGCGCCAGCCTTATCGCGCCAGCGGCTTCTTTGCCCCGGATAAGCGGATTCTCGATGCGTTTTCGGCATCCGGTTATGTCTTCGGCGGCGCCGGGCATGAAATCGTCATGTGCTTCGCCGCGAATATGCGCCTCAGGGAACGCCCCCGG
>Ga0070739_10008687_pt1 | contig 10324 bp, 7 predicted proteins | sample Coa_R1_7_FD_66445 | JGI IMG/M metagenome (GOLD analysis project Ga0070739, IMG submission 66445) | Surface soil microbial communities from Centralia Pennsylvania, which are recovering from an underground coalmine fire - Coalmine... | ecosystem: Environmental > Terrestrial > Soil > Unclassified ...
GTCTGGGCCGCCCGCTTTTTGCTGCCGCTGCCGATGAGCCATGGCATCACATAGTAATTGAACTTGCCGCCGGCGCCCGCCGCAAAGTTGCTGAGCGCCAGATACTGCGAATACTCGGTCTCGGCTTTGGGTAAGTCGGCGGTCGTTTTCGCCCCGTCGTCATAGAGACGCAGGCTGTCGGCCAGCCATAAGTGAGCCTCGGCCTTGTTAGGAATCAATTTCACCGAATCCTCTCCGGCCTTCACCGCCTGTTCGTAAGCGCCTTTGCGGAAATAGGCCTGAGATAGAAGGTAAGCTGCCGTGCCGTTGTTGGCATCATGCTGGGTTACAAAGTTAAGCTGCCGGATAGCTTCGTCTAAGTCGCCTGAATCGAGCAGCCCGCCCGCATAACTGATGCGCGCATCCAAGTCGGCAGGCTCAATCTGCACTGCTTGCTTAAAGTATTGATTGGCGGTATCAAAATCGTTCAGTGCGCGATAGGCGCGGCCTGCATAAGTCGCAGCCTGGTTATAAGTAGGATCGATTTGTAGCGCCGCTTTGAACTCTTCCGCCGCCGCCTTGTAGTTCTGTTCGTAGCCTTTGTTGTAAAGCTCCATGCCGCGGTTGAAATGATCAAGCGCCGCCTTCTTCCTCACCTTCGCAATCAGAATACGAATGCTGACCGTCGTCTCTTGTCCGGGATAAACTTCTTCCTCGCGCGGTCCATCCGGCATATAGCCTTCGCGGTTGCCTTGAATGGTATGTAGTCCCGGCTGCAGGCCGGGAAGACGCAGCGGAGTCGCTTTATTTACAACGCCCTCGCTCTTGCCGTCCACCGTGATTTCCACGCCGTCCATATTCGTCTCGATCACGAGAGTGCCGGCCTTGGGCTGCAATGGATTCGGTGCCGCCGCGCGGCCCGGATAATAGGCGAGCACCGCATCTCCCGCGTCCGACGTGTTCGCTGGCTCCGATACCGGATGCTGGCGGTCGGCAGTGGCTTGCGCCACGTTGTACTTTACGTAGTTGCTCAGATCCATCGGATCGATAATGCCCGTATGCGCATCATCTGCTTCGCCCTCGTAGCCTTTCACCAGATAGTAAGTGAAGATGCCATGCCCGCCGCCCCACGCCGGCCCTTCGAAGCTGACCTCGCCTGCTTTACTCGCGCTGAGAACAAACAAGGAGTTATTCGCCAAGCCCAATAACTCCTGATCGAGATGCGCGCGGTCTGCAATCGCGCCGCTGTGGCAGGCGTCTGCAAACAGTACTTTTTGTTTCGCTTGAATATTCTTGCTGATCACATCGCCCAGCCGGCTCATCGGGTAAGCGCTGCCGCCGATATTATTCGGATCGACATCGTAAGGCGCCAAATAGCTGTGCCCGTCGATGACAAAGCCATGTCCTGCAAAGTAGATGAGCACGTTATCGTTCGCCTTGGCGACAGACGGCAACCAGTTTTCGAGCTGGTCTTTTAGATTGGCATAAGTAGCCTGGTCGTCTTTGAGTACATGAACGTTCTCCGCCGGATACTGCCCGCCTTCTTTGCTGATCAGCACCGTGTACATGGAGTCGGCGTCGCGGTCCGAATATTTTAGTTGCGCTTGCGGCGGCAGATTCTTGTAATGCGAGATCCCCACGACCAGCGCGTACCAGCGAGGTACCGTCGGATTCAACGGCTTTCGGATAGGCGATGTCGTCGTAGGTGGTGCGGTATTCGTCGTCGGTATGGTTGGATGACCAGGTACCAGGACGAGATCGCGATGCTGCTGATCCTGAGTTGGCGCGGATGGCGCGGGCGGCGTTTGCGCCCAAATGCTCCCACAACAACCCGTCAGTAGAAGCAGTATCGTAGCGTATTTCATGTCAATTTCCCGGACTTACTTATGAGCGATTCTGAAGTGATAAACCACCGGTGCGTCGAACGGCTCCGTTGAAGAGACGGAGGTATCGTTCGACGGCTTCACCACGACTAAGTCGCGGCTGCCCGAGGCAACTTGTGGAACATTTAACGGTAACGTCTCGCCTGGCTGCACTGGCTTCAATCCGGCCTTGCTGTCCAGGCATTCCCCGCGCGTGCGAAATAACTCATCGTCACAGCGCGGTGTGGCCGATTCAAACGCCTTCGCATCTGCGTCCGATTGCTGCGTATGCACTTCCGGCCGGTCCTGTTCTTCCCGGGCGTGAGGAAAAAGGGATTTGCCCAGATCCAGCGGCGAGATCAGAAGATACACCGTTTCGTAGCCGGGCGGACCCTGAATTCTAAACCAGCCGGAATCCGAATCCGGAATCACGTACTCGTGGCCGGCCTGCACTTCACGGTCTCCCGATTCGCCCGCTCGTGGAAAGAGCTGCTCATATTTGCCGGAAGATCCGTGGTTCAGCACATACAGATAGCCGTTCACGCCCGGCCGCAGCCGGAAGCGGATCAGATCGCCTCCGTCAAATATGTGCGCCGGGTCCATAACCCGTACTGCACTCCCGTCCTTTTTCTCGAGGATCAGATCGTAGCGGCGATTTAACTTCGCCCGGGTCTGCGCCCATACGGCGATGGAACAGACGAACAACACGCCTGCGGCGGCACGGCGACCAGTAACATGCATAATTCTGCGGGCTTACTTGTGAGAGAGGACAACGTTTACAACAATGTGAGGATCTGCGGTTTTCTCGGAGGCCTTGTTCACCACATACGTCGCCTTATCTGACTGCGACGAGCTTGCGGTGTCGTCAGCCTTAGTAAATACCAGATCGCGCGACTGTACCTCGCCCTGTAATTTCGCAATCACCTGATCGTTCAGCGCGCCGCCATTGGCACGCTGCAACGATGCGATTGTTTCATCCAGATTCGTTTCCGGCTCGCGGCTCAACAATACGAACAGCTTCTCTTGCCCGCTGTCTGCATCGAACTGGAAAGATCCGTCACCCGGAACCAGATACTCCTGCCCCGCGCTGAGCTTTGTCTCGCTTCCTCCGGGCGGCGGATAGAGCGGGCGCCATTTGCCGCTCGATCCGTGCTCAATGATGTAGAGATATCCCGGCTGGTTCGACATCAGGCTTAGCCGGATGGAGTCGCCCGCATGAAACTCCGAATCCGGAGATACTTCTTCGAATGTCCCGTCCGCTCTTCTCTTCAGAACCGAGTAGCGCAGGCCCAAGGGCGCTTTCACCGCGACTTTTTGAGCGCTAGCGGCGCTCCTTTTCGGGGCAGTCTTCTGCGGCGTCGGCGGGCGCTTGCCCACCAGATCGGCCGCAGACCAAAACGCATCGCGCGCGTTCAGCCCGTTATCTTGGGCGCTCGCGAATGTGGCCAGAAAAAAAGCCGCCGCGGCGCACCCCGCCAGCCGGCCCGTCACACGTGACATTGTTACTCCTCTTACCCTCTATGCTACTGCGCGTCCTGGACGCAGCGGAAACCAATTTTCGGCGAAGGTACATCTTTCGGATAGCCGCGCCTCATGTAGCAGCGCCCCTGCTGCTTCAAATCCGCGGTCTCGCCGAAATAGCCGCCTTTGACAACCTTCCAATCTCGCGAGAACTTGTCTGTTCCTAATGCTCGCTTCAGGTCATTAATCTCGGCCGGGCCATCAGGAAAATGGCTGGTGGTCCATTCCGCCACATTACCGGCCATGTTGTACACGCCGTATGGCGATTCCCGATCGGGGTTACTCAAAACCGGCTGCAGCGTGGTGGGAGGATCTATCCACGGCTCATCGCCCCACGGGTAAAGGCGCCCCTTCGGCCCGCGCGCCGCTTTTTCCCACTCTTTCTCACTGGGCAGGCGTTTGCCCATCCAGTTGGCATAAGCCTCGGCATCTTCGAAAGAAACATTCGAGACCGGAAAATCCGGATGCGTCGTCAAGTCCGCCCCGGCCGGCGGCTTATGCCCCGTTTCATCGCAGAAGATCTTGTAACTGGCATTCGAAACTTCCGTCCGGTCAATATAAAAAGCCGGTAGATTCACCGTCTGCTTTTCATTGGGCGAAAGAGGATCCGTACTGTTGCCGAAAATGAAATCTCCGGCTGGCACCAGCAGCATGATGCCTTTGAACCGGTCGCGCCGCACGGTTACTGGCGTAGCTGCGGTTTCCGCCTTGGCTACAGGAACCGTTTGCGCCGGTTTAGAAGCGGTTTTGTGCAAATAGAGGTATAGGGCGCAGCAGGCCAGAGCCAGAATCGCGATGACCGGAACAACAACCACCGCTTTGATTCGGAATTTTCCCTTCGGCGCTGCCACTGCTGCCGCAGGATTCGTAGCCGCCGGTGTATTCGCCTCCGGAATGATACGCCCGCTGACCACCGGCGCCACCGAATTAGGCCGGATTCCGAGCGGGGTTTGCGCTCCGCTGAACGTGTTTAAATCACTCATCAACTCCTCAGCGGACTGATGGCGCTGGGCCGGATTCTTTTCGAGCAGCCTTTTGACAATCCGGCAAAGCTCAGGCGGGATGTGCGGATCGAGTTGCGTTAGATCGGGCGGCGGCTGCTCAATGTGCGCCAGTTCAATCGCCCGGTACGAATCACCTTCGAACGGCTTGCATCCGGCCAACAATTCAAAGAACACCACGCCTAGCGAGTAGAGGTCGCTGCGCACATCGCATGGTTCGCCGCGAATCTGTTCCGGGCTCATGTAATACGTCGTGCCCACCCGCTCGGTGGCGGCGGTCAGCAGGCTCGGTACGTCGGTCGCCTTGGCAATTCCGAAGTCCAGCACAATAACCCGCCCGGCGCGGTCGAGATATAAATTGGACGGTTTAAGATCCCGGTGCACGACTGCGTGCGCTGATGCCCAAGCCAGCGCGTCCGCCACCTGGCAGATGATCTTGGCAGCATCCGCTGGATTCATTTTTGGATTGCGCCGAAGATACTTCGCCAGATCCTCGCCCTCAACGTACTGCATGATGAGGTAATACAGCCCGTTGGCCGCGCCAATGTCGAAAATAGTCACGATGTTGGGGTGGCCGGATAAATTCGCGGCGGTTCGGGCTTCCTGCACGAAACGGGCGACAATGCGATCATCTTGCGCCAGCTCGAGCGATAAAACCTTCACGGCAAACATTGCGCCATGAACCCGGTGTCGCGCCAGATACACTTCGGCCATTCCCCCGCCGCCGATCCAGCGTAAGATCTCGTATTTATCGCCGAGTGTCTGGGTCAGCAGATCCTGAATCCGCTCTTGAATCTGCTCTCGATGCATCGATCTCTATCACTCTACCGCTCACCGGGTGGAGCATGTTGGGGCAGCTATCTGATTGTAAGGAGGAATATAGCTCAACCCTGTTATTTGTGATATTCTAAACACCGCGAAGTACCAGGCGATTCGAATAGCACAGGAAATAAGAAGACACATAATGCAGCGTGCCTCACTTTGTGGCCTGATTGCCGCCGTCGCAATCCCACTGGGTCTAGCGGCTTACCAGGTTTCGCCTTCCGCCTTTCACATTGCCATCATTGATGGCGATGGCGCCATGAACAATATTCAGGGCCGCGTGGCGCAGGAACCTATCGTTCAGGTGACGGATGAAAATCATAAGCCGGTCAGAGGCGCCTATGTCTTCTTCAGCGGTCCGAAATCCGGCCCGGGCGTGACATTCGCAAACGGCTCGACGGAATTCACCGCCACCACGGACGATCTGGGACGTGCTGTCGCACAAGGATTAACGCCGAATGGCCAGACCGGCAGTTTCGATATCCAGGTCCGCGTTACGTATAACGGCCAAACCGTCGGCGAGACCAAAATTCATGAATCGAACGTGTCCGGCAACGTGGCCAATCTATCCCGCAGCCTGCAATCCGGCGCCAGCAATACGCCGATCGGGCCGCTGGGGCCAGGAGTTCTGGGCGTTGCAATCGGCCCGAGATTTGACCTGAACGGCAGCGAAGTCCCGGACAACGCGAACCTCATGGCCGGCGCACAGATCGTTTCTTTAGACAAGACCATCCGAATTCATCTGAAGGACGGCTGCGATTACCTTTTAGCGCCTAATTCAGCAGCCCGCATTGAGAATGGCAGGCTGATTCTCGAACGCGGCACGGTGCGCGCGCGCCACTGCGGGAAGTGCAAAGTGGTGGCTGGTTTTTGGATCGTGACCGGCGATCCGGATGCCGATGGCGTAATTGCCTATTCGGGCGGAAATCTGCAGGTCGCATCGTTAACCGGAACGCTGCATGTTGCGGGCAGTCAAGGCGCGCTCGCCGGCACAATCGTTCCCGGCGGATATTCCACCTTCGGCGCGCAGACGGGCGCGGCTGCCGGTGCAAGCGGCGCCACCGCGACGGGTGCTGCTCCGGCCGGCACCAGATCTCTTGTGCTCTATAGCGCAGGCTTGGGCGCGGCGCTGGCAGGCTTAGGAATCGCTGTGGACGCTATTCTGCAGCCTGGCTCACCCACCAGCCCGTAAACGCTGGAGCCGTTCGCCCGCAGCGTTCAACGTCTCCGCCTTCTTTGCAAAGCAGAACCGGATGAGGTGTGCTCCGTCTTTTGCATCGGCGAAAAAGCTCGATCCGGGAACGGCCCCAACCCCGATTTCTTTTACCAGATAACGCGTAAACGCGACATCGTCGGGAAAGCCGAAACTCGAAATGTCGCACATGATGTAATAAGCGCCTTTCGGCACGTAGCAGCGGAAGCCCGCATCTTCGAGGATTCCCAACAACACATCTCGTTTTTCCTGATAGCTTTGCGCCAGCGCCGAATAGTAACTGTCAGGCAGATTTAACGCCGTCACACCAGCTTGCTGCAACGGAGCAGGCGCGCCGACGGTGAGGAAATCGTGCACCTTCCGGATGGAAGCTGTGAGTTCCGGCGGAGCAATGATCCAACCCACCCGCCAGCCGGTCACCGAATACGTCTTGCTCAGGCTATTTACCAAAACAGAGCGCTCGCGCAGACCGGGCAGAGTGATCGGTGGAATATGCCGCTCGCCGCCGAAGACGATGTGTTCGTAAATCTCATCCGTGATGAGAAGGCAATCGAACTCCGCGCATAGCCTGCCGAGTGTTTCCAGCTCGCTGCGCGAGAAGACCCGCCCGGTGGGATTATTGGGCGTATTTACGATCACGGCGCGTGTCCGTTCGTTGAACGCGGCGCGCAGCTCCTCCGGGCTGAACGTCCATTCGGGTGCGTGCAGGCGAACATAGCGGCAAACCGCTCCGCTCAACTGAGAATCCGGCCAGTAGTTTTCATAAAACGGCTCGAAAATAACGACTTCGTCTCCTGCATTCAGAAGTGCGAGCAGGGAAGCGATCATACCCTCGGTCGAGCCGCAGCAGACCGTTATTTCGCGTTCCGGATCGATCTCCAGGCCATAGAACCTGCGGTAATAGGCGGCGATCGCATCCCGGAAAGGCTTCGCACCCCAGGTGATGGCATATTGATTCAAATCGCCGGCGATAGCCTGCTGAGCCGCTGTTTTTAGCTCCGTGGGAGCCGCAAAGTCCGGAAAGCCTTGCGCCAGATTGACCGCGCCATGCTGGATGGAGAGCCGCGTCATTTCGCGAATGACGGATTCCTGGAACTCGGCCACGCGCGCATTCTGAAAACGCCGGCCGAGCGAAGCCGAGGGCATATTACCGAACCTCCAGAGTCACGGTCACCGTGACGCTGATATCGATGTCACCGGGTTCGATCGGTGTGGAAACCGTTTCGGCGGCGCGTGCCATTCCGGTGTTCAAACTGGCGAACTGTTGAAGGACTGGAACGGGAGCGCCAGTCTGCGCTTCCAGTACTCCCGTAATCGTCAGATTCAGCGACTTCGCAATAGCCACCGCGCTGGAATAGGCTTTGCGGCTCGCTTCCGCAAGCGCCTGCGCTCGAATCGTTTCGTCGTCCTTGAGTGAAAACCTGACGCCCTGAATTTGAGTCGCCCCGGCCGCAATTGCGGTGTCGAGGACTTTAGACACAAGCCCCAGGTCTTCGAGTGTAATCGTGAGGTGGTTGGTTGCAGAATACCCGGTGATCTTGGGCGTCCCTCCACCTTTGGGGTATTGCATCTGCGGGCTGGCATAGAATCCGCTGGTTCGTATTTGGCCTTTTGAGCCAATCGCCTGTTTGAGCGCGGCCAGCACGGCGGAAGTAGCTGCCGCATCCTGTTGCGATGCCGTTTCCGCCGTGGGCGCTTGCGAATAGACGCTGAGAGACACCGTAGCCCGGTCGGGTTTGGCGGTGATCGATGCATCTGCCGACGCACGCACCGTATGCGGCGGTTGCGTTGTTTGCTGCTGCCCCATGATGGCGAGGGGCAAACCGAAGAGAAGACAACGTAGAAAATTTAGCCTCTTGGCGCTGATCTGAAACACGATTCAACTCTACTTCATCTGCACTAATGCGGGGGGAAATTTCTACGGAGAAAATTACACGGAAGCGGCTTGCCTACGCAATCGTTGCAATCTTCGTGTTGGGGCTGGCCGTGGGTACGGCGGTGTTCTTTTGGGCCAGGAACAAGGTTCAGGATTTTGCGCCGATGGCGCGGAAACGCATTATCCAGGCGATTGAGGACCGGTTCGACGCGGATGCCGATCTGAAATCGCTGACCATCAAACTGTATCCGCATCCTGAGGCGATCGGAGAAGGGCTGTCGATCCGGCACAAGAATTGGACCGATCCGCAGCCACTGATTTACATTCGCAAGTTCGTCGCGGAAACGGATTACGACACCGTCGTTTCCAGACGCAACCATGTCGATCTGGTTCGGCTGGAAGGACTCGTGATCCGCATTCCGCGCCGCGGTCCGTCGCTGATGAAGATGGGCGAGGAGCAAGGTCATGAAGTAGACAGCGAGACCCCGGGGCAAGACCGCACCCAGTTTAAGTTCCTGATCGAAAAAATTATCGCCGATGGAACGCAGATCGTCATCGAGCCAAAAATTGAAGGCAAGAATCCGCTCGAATTCGATTTGCAGAAATTGACGCTGCGAAACGTCGGGCCGGGGCGGCCAATGACCTTTGTTACCAAGTTGACGAATGCAAAGCCGCCTGGACTGATCGATAGCCAGGGAAGCTTTGGCCCGTGGCAGCGCGATGATCCGCGCTCCACAGCGGTTTCCGGGTCCTACAATTTTCAACATGCCGATCTCGGAGTTTTCAAAGGCATCAGCGGAACGCTGTCGTCTACTGGAAAATATAGCGGCGTGCTACAGGAGCTCAGCGTGGATGGTTCGACGGATACGCCAAACTTCGCATTGAAGCACGGGGGCGCACCGGTGCATCTGGTCACGAATTTTCATTCCATCGTGAATGGAACGGACGGGGATACGATCCTCGATCCGGTCGACGCGAAGTTCCTCAAGTCCGAATTCATCTGCCGGGGCGGGGTGGTACGCCAGCAAGGCGATAAAGCCAAGACGGTATCGCTCGATGCAGTAACCACGCATGCCCGCATGGAAGACATTCTGCGGCTTGTAGTCAGCGGAAAGCCTATGCTGACCGGGGCGGTGGATTTCAAAAGCAAAATCGTGATCCCGCCGGGCCAGCAAGACGTTCTCGACAAGCTGAATCTCGACGGCAGCTTCAAAATCGCGCGTGCCGAATTTACCAGTCCGGAGGTCGAGCATCGCCTCGTCGTGTTGAGCGATCGCGCGCGCGGCATCTCCAAGAAAGAAGAGGAAGAACAGCCTGCTCAAACCGTGGCTTCCGATTTCGACGGCCGGTTTCGTCAGGACAATGGCGTCATCTCCTTCAGCACTTTGAAGTTCAGCGTGCCGGGAGCAGCCATTCAATTACATGGCACTTACAATTTGCGGACGCAGGCCATTGATATGAACGGCATATTCCGCATGCAGGCGACACTCGCGGACACGCAATCCGGTATCAAGCACTGGCTGCTGATACCGTTCGACAAATTTTTCGAAAAAGACGGCTCCGGTTTCGAGGTTCCCATCACGATTACGGGAACCAGAGATCATCCTGAAATCGGCGCGGACATTTTTCACCACCGGTTCACCATACACTAGAAAAAGTCTGATCCACTTTTTATGAAACGACTTCTCTTAGTTGCTGCTGCCGTTGGCTCGCTATTGGCACTGACCGCACTCTCCCAGAAAATGCAATCCTCCCCGGATATTCAAAAAGAACCGTTCGGAAAAGCGCCGGACGGAGAGCAAGTCTTTCTTTACACATTGAAAAGCCCGTCGGGAATGACGGTGAAAATCACCAACTACGGCGGCACGGTGACGCAAATTCTGGTTCCGGATCGCAACAAAAAATTCGGCGACGTGGTGCTTGGGTTCAACTCACTCGATGGGTACACGTCAAAGGACAATACTGCCTATTTCGGCGCGCTGATCGGGCGTTATGCGAATCGCATCGCGGGCGGCCGTTTCACACTGGACGGCAAGACGTATCAGATCCC
>Ga0070739_10008688_pt1 | contig 10323 bp, 10 predicted proteins | sample Coa_R1_7_FD_66445 | JGI IMG/M metagenome (GOLD analysis project Ga0070739, IMG submission 66445) | Surface soil microbial communities from Centralia Pennsylvania, which are recovering from an underground coalmine fire - Coalmine... | ecosystem: Environmental > Terrestrial > Soil > Unclassified ...
GGCGCCAGCACGGTCAGCGCGGCCAGCGCGGCCAGCACTCCTGCCCCCCAGACGCTCTTGATTCGCATAAGCCCCATCTCCTCCGTGACCAGGCGCGTGGCCCGTCCCCCTGCGGCCTGTTTCCCCCAGCCGCAGCCCCGTTGTCGGACAGAATGTCCGCCACGCTCGTCCGTGGTGGACTCTAGCTCGCGACAAGAATTGAAGGGTGGCGGATAATAACAACACTTGCAACCCTGTCAAGGGGAGTTTCCCCTAAAATCCGCATAGGCGGAAAAATTTCCCCCGGCGAGCGGGGGGCGTAAGGTCCCTGTTCGGAAGCAACAGGGGGCTTACGCCCCCCGCTCGCAGGTAGATTCGATAAAAGGGGCATTTAATGTTTGACACGATACTTCCTACCTCTGTATAGTTGCGTTAACGAGGAGATCTGCGCTAACGACTGGATTGCTTTCTGTCTCGCCTGAATACCCGCCTACCTCCGCGTTGATCTATCTTATTGTGAGGAACCCACCATGCTCGTGATCCCCGGACAAGCAGGTAGAGCGACCTGCGACGGAATGACGCGCCGGGAGCTGCTGCGCGTCGGCGGCTCCGCGTTGATGGGCGTCAGTCTGGCCAATATCTTCGCGCTGCAAGCCCAGGCCAAGAAAATGCAGACCGGCGGCGGCCCCGGCTTCGGCAAGGCCAAAAGCGTCATCCTGCTCTATCTTCAAGGTGGACCCAGTCACCTTGATTTGTGGGATCCCAAAGACAACGTACCGGACAATGTCAAAAGCCCATTCAAAGCCATCGATACCAAGGTGCCCGGCTGCAAGTTCACAGAACTAATGCCAAAGCTCGCCCAGGTCAATGACAAAGTGACGCTGCTCCGCGCCATGAGCTATACGCCGGTCGGCTTGTTCAACCACACGGCGGCGATCTATCAGATGCTCACCGGCTACACCGCCGACAAGGTCAGCCCCTCTGGACAACTGGAGCCACCCAGCCCGAAGGATTTTCCCAACGTCGGTTCCAACATCTCTCGGCTCAAGCCGCCGACGGTGCCCATGCTGCCGTTCGTCATGCTGCCGCGGCCGTTGCAGGAGAGCAACGTCGTCGGCAAGGGCGGCACCGCCGGCTTTCTAGGCCGCGCTTACGATCCGTATCTGCTCTATCCGCCCGGCGACGATATGGACATGAACAAAATGGATCGCATCAAGACCGACGATTTGCAACTGCGTGGTGAAGTGTCGTCCAAGCGGCTGGAGCGCCGGGCTCGGCTGCGCGATCTCATCAATGAAGGCATGCCGGCCATTGAGGAAGCCACTGCCAAGTACAGTCTCGATGAATACTATGGCAAGGCGCTGGGGCTGGTCATCTCCGGCCGTGCCCGCAAGGCGTTCACGCTGTCCGAGGAGCCGCGAAAACTACGCGAGCGCTACGGCATGAACACCTGGGGCCAGAGCTGTTTGTTGGCTCGCCGGCTCATCGAGGCCGGCACGTGCTTCGTCGAGGTCAACTGGCCCAAGGTCGCCAACTCCGACAATCACTCCTGGGACGTTCACGCCGGCCTGACCAAGCGCATGAAGGACCAGGCAGCGCCGATGCTCGACGCGGCTCTATCGGCGTTGATCGAAGACCTGGACCAACGCGGCTTGCTATCGGAAACACTGGTGGTTGCCATCGGCGAATTCGGCCGCAGTCCGCAGCGCGGCGTCAGTACCTCGGGCAACGAGAATCAGGACGATGGCCGCGATCATTGGCCGTACTGCTACACCGGCGTGATCGCTGGCGCTGGCGTTAAGCGCGGCCTGGTGTACGGCAAATCGGATAAGACGGCCTCGGCTCCCGTGGAGAACCCGGTGCATCCGCGTGAATTGCTGGCCACGATCTATCACAGCGTCGGCATCGATCCGGCTACGATGGTGCTTAACCACCTCAATCAGCCGCGCGAATTGGTGCAGGGCGATCCGGTGACGGGGATTTTGTCGTGAAGTGTGCGTTACCAGCCCGAAGCGTAAGCGAGGGCGGCCCTCGCTTACGCTTCGGGCTGGTAACGATGCTCATCAACCTTCTTACTTGACCTTGAGCAGCTCCACTTCAAAAACCAGCGTGGCATTGGGCGGGATGACATTGCCGGCGCCATCGGCGCCATAACCCAATTCCGGCGGGATCGTCAATTTGCGTTTGCCGCCGACTTTCATACCGGCGACGCCTTCGTCCCAGCCCTTGATTACTTGCCGTGCCCCCAGCTTGAAGCTGAACGGCTGCCCGCGATCGACACTGCTGTCGAACTTCTTGCCATTGGTCAGCCAGCCGGTGTAATGCACTTCCACTGTGTTGCCCTTCTTGGCCTCGTCGCCATTGCCCTCTTTGAGATCTTCGTATTTCAACACGGCATCCCCCACTTTCTTTTCCTTGACCTTGTTCTTGTCCTTCTCCTGAGCTTGCGTTTCCAGGGCGGCCAGCACTGCCACGCTGAAGAGGGCCGCGCCAAGCAGTAAACCGAGACGTTTCATCATGGGATTCATCCTTTCCTGAAGAAACGGGTTGATGGAACAGAGGCGATCTCATTTCCAGCGCAACACGACGCCCAGGTACTCGTCTTTTTTCTTGAGTAATCCGTCGTAAGCGCTGCCCAAGTCCGCTGCATCAATGCGATGCGTAATGAGACTATCGAGATTCAGCCGTCCGGAGGCGAGCGCGGCCAACAGCCAATTCTGGGCCTTGTCGATGTCCCAGGCGCCGGCCAGGCGCGTGTGGGCCGGCTCAAACAGCATGTTACCGTGCGCGCCGGTGACTTCGAGATAACGACGGTGCAAATCATCGTAGAAATTGACTTCCTTTGCCTTGCCGCGCGGGCTGCCGACAACCACGACCTGCCCGCCGTCGCAGGCCAGCGACATCGCTAGCGGCACGGCATCGGGTACGCCAGTGGCATCGGCGACGATCTCGGCGCCGCGCTGATTCAAATAGCGAGACAAGTGCTCGCGGACATCGCCGGCCGATGGATCGAGGACATGATCGCATCCGGCAGCGAGAGCGGCCTGTCGCCGCATGGCCACCGCATCAATGCCGACTACGGGATGAGCGCCCGCGGCGATCAGGCAGCGTAGGGCAAACTGGCCGATGACGCCCAAGCCCAAGACAGCGGCGGAGCGGCCCAGCGTTATGCCGGCGCGGATCGACGCGCCCAGACCGTAGCGGGCGATACAGGCCACGGAGGCTTTCTGCATGTCGAGATTGTCCGGCAGTCGCCACAGCCGGCCGCGCTCATGGCCGAGCGTCAGCAGTTCGGCGGAGGCGTGATTGCCGGGATAGCTGACGCGATCACCCGACTTCCATCCGGACACCGCCGAACCGACCGCCACGATCGTTCCCGCTGCGCTGTAGCCGGGACGAAAAGGAAACTTCCAGTCCGGCAGCGTGGGATCTTTCAGCCATTGATGCGTACCGGTCCACACGGCCAACTCGGTGCCGGCACTAACGGCGCTGACTTCGGTGGCGACAAGGATTTGATTGGCTGTCGGTGGCGGCAGCTCGACCTTGTGGACGGATGCCCTATACGGTTCGGTGATGACAGCCTGGCGTGCGTGCATGAAACCCTCACAGGCTCCGTGGGTGGAACATTGTGGATAGCCTATGAGATCAAGCTAGAGAATGGAACCCGCCTGTCAGGCAGCGACGCCTTGGAGATGAAATGCTGCGTTGAGCGTGTTCACCGTTGTCCCCTCGGCGTCGCGGACGACGACGGAGATACCGCAGTTGTCCAGCGTCACCTGATTTGCCTGGTCGGGCATCAGGCCGAGAAGGCCGGCCAGATAGGTGCGGTTGACGATGTAATGACCCACGACCAGAATCGACTCTCCGGCATGAATGGTGAGCAATTCATCGAGTGCCCGCATCACGCGGTTATGCACGTCGCGGAAGGATTCGCCGCCCGGATAGCCAAACTCGGCCGGGTTGGTGTGGAGACTCTGGTAGCGGTCACTATCGAGGGCGCGGATGGTTTGCCAATCCAGCCCTTCCCAGCGGCCCACGTCGCATTCGGTCAGCGCTTCGAGCGGCTGCGGTGTTAGACCGTGCGGCGCTGCCACGATGGCGGCGGTCTGAACGGCACGTAAGAGCGGACTGGCGTAACAGCGATCGATGGGTCGAATGGCCAGCAGGTCGCGCGTCGCCTCGGCCTGGCGCACGCCCAGGCGGGACAGCGGCGGATTGTGTCGGCAGCCCTGCAAACGCGGCGGACGTGCCAGATTCGCCTCCGTCGCGCCGTGACGGATCAAATACAAAACCGTCGGACGCTCGATGCCTTTCGACATGCACTCGATCTCCCTGCCAGCCCCTAGACGGCAAAAAGGCGGAGCGGATAATGCCCACTCGGCAGGGAAAAAACAAGGGGGAACGCGCCCGTCGCTTGCGCTCCGGGCTAGTGAATTCCTGCTCAAGCTGGTATGCTGCATCCCAGGACTAGGCGAGCGGGGGGCGTAAGCCCCCTGTTCCTTCTTCTAACAGGGGGCTTACGCCCCCCGCTCGCCACGAGGAGAACGCAAGATCACCCATGACCGACACGAAGCTGATCCGCAATTTTTCCATCATCGCCCACATCGATCACGGTAAGTCCACGCTGGCCGATCAGTTCCTCCTCAAGACCGGCGCCATCACGGCCCGCGAGTTCCGCAATCAAGTCCTCGATGATATGGATCTCGAACGCGAGCGCGGCATCACCATTCAGATGCATCCGGTCACGGTTTACTACACCCATCGGGGCCAAACGTATGAGCTGAACCTTATCGACACGCCCGGCCACGTCGATTTCAGCTACGAAGTTTCGCGAAGTCTTGCTGCTTGTGAGGGGGTGATTCTGCTTGTCGATGCGTTCCAGGGTGTGCAGGCGCAGACGGTTGCCAACGCCTACCTGGCGATGGAAGCCGATCTGACGATCGTGCCGGTGCTGAACAAGATCGATCTACCCACAGCGCGTCCGGATGACGTGATTGCCGAGATGCAGTCGGCACTGGGCGTCGAGCCGGCTGACGTGCTGCGGGCCAGCGGCAAGACCGGCCTGGGTATCGACGAGGTATTGCAAGCGATTCTCTCACGTGTGCCGCCGCCGCCGGGCGATCCCGCCGCACCCTTGAAAGCCCTTGTTTACAACAGCCATTTCGACACCTACAAGGGCGTCGTCGTCTATGTCCGGGTCAAAGACGGCGTATTGAAAAAAGGTCAACGCATCCGCCTCATGCAGGGAGCCACCGAGTACGAAGTCACCGAGATGGGCCAGTTCCGCCCGGCCATGACGGCGTGCGACGAGCTGTCGGCGGGACAGGTCGGCTATTTCATGGCCCAGATCAAGGAGTTGGCCGACGTTCACATCGGCGATACGGTGACAGACGCGCTGAATCCGACGGCCGAGCCGCTGCCCGGCTACAAAGAGCCGAAGCCGATGGTATTCAGCGGCCTGTATCCGGCCAACAACAAGGATTTCGAGACGCTGCGGGAAGCGTTGGCCAAGCTGAAATTGAACGATTCCAGCTTCACCTATCAGCCGGAAGTCAGTGAAGGACTCGGTTTCGGCTTCCGCTGCGGCTTCCTGGGTATGCTCCACCGTGAGATCATTCAGCAGCGTCTCGAACGCGACAGCGACCTCGATCTGGTGCAGACGGCGCCGAACGTCACTTACGAAATCCTGACGCGTAAGGGCGAGATCCTGTCTATCGATAGTCCGCAGAAAGTGCCGGACGCTGGGCAGATTGAGGAGTTCCGCGAGCCGTTCGTGCGCATCAATTTCTTGGTTCCGGCGGAGAACATCGGCGATCTGATGCAAATGTGCGCCGAACGCCGCGGCGTCTACGTTCGCACCGAGTACCTCAGTCCGACGCGGGCCATTCTCGTGTACGAGATGCCGCTGGCGGAAATTATCTACGATCTGTACGACAAGCTGAAATCGGTGACGCACGGCTACGGTACGATGGATTACGAGTTCCTCGGCTACCGCGCCGCCGACCTGGTTCGCCTCGATGTGTTGGTCCACCATAAGCGCGTCGATGCGCTATCAACCATCGTCCACCGCGCCACCGCGGACCGGCGCGGACGCAAGCTGCTCAAGAAGCTGCGTGAAGAGATTGATCGCCATTTGTTCGAGGTGGTTCTACAAGCGGCGATCGGTTCGCGGATCATTGCCCGCGAGAACATTGCGCCGTTGAAAAAGAACGTGACGGCCAAGTGCTACGGCGGGGACATCACCCGCAAGCGCAAATTGTGGGCCAAGCAGGCGGCGGGCAAGAAACGCATGAAACAAGTGGGTCAGGTCGAGATTCCGCAGGAAGCCTTCCTCGCCGTACTCGAAGCGGAGTAGGGATTGCGATTTCTCCTTGCGGGCGAAACGAGAAATCGCGCCGGGACTGCCCCTTGTTGGTGATGGCCTGCTTTGTGTACTATCCCAGAAGTGGGCCGATCCGCCCGTTGCCGTCTTCCGGCATAAAATGCGGGTGAGGCGGCATCGAAGTATTGTTTGGGGCGTCGCTTCCGCTCAGTCAGGGTATTCTAATGTCACATGAACATATTCCCGCCTCTTCACCGCATTCTCCGGCCCCGATCACGACCAGTCCGGACGTGAATCCCTCCGTCAACAACAACGGCCAACTGGCCAATCACAATCCCTCCGCTCCCGCTGAAAACAAACCTTGGTTAGCGGCCCTCATGCTGGGCATAATCAGCTTTCCCGGACGATTGTTCCGCTCCACCAAGTTCCATCCCGAGACCGAGGCGCGCACCGAGACACGCAAACGGCCGCAGCAGCTCCAGCACAGCGACAGCGTCCGCGAGGTCATCGAAACCATCGTCTTCGTCGTCGTTCTCGTTCTGCTGCTCAAGTCGTTCGCCGCCGAGGCTTTCGTCATCCCCACCGGCTCGATGGCGGAGACGTTATTGGGCTACCAGAAGGAAGTCACCTGTCCCGATTGCGGCCTGAAGTTTCCCATTAATTGCAGCCAGGAGGTCGATCCCAGCGAAGGAGCCCGGCCAACTCCCGTCTTCGCTTGTGTCTGCCCCAATTGCCGCCAGCACATCCATTTTCCCAATGCGCCCCGCGAGTTCATGCACAACAAGGACTCGGCCCTGGTCCCGGATCCCGGCTGGAACAGCGGCGACCGCGTCTTGGTGGCCAAGTTCGTCTACGATCTGTTGAACAAAGACCCGGATCGGCTCGACGTGGTGGTGTTCAAGTATCCCGGCGGCAATGACTTCCCACAAAGCGGGCCGCACCGCGGTCATGTGCCGATGAACTACATCAAGCGGCTCATCGGTCTGCCGGGCGAAACCATCGCCATCTGTGGCGGCAATCTATATTACCTTAGTCCCGACAAGGGACCGCGCTACGACGACTATGCGAAAGCCAAGCTCGATCCCGATCTGATGGCGACCTTGTGGAAAAAAGAAAACATGCACATCGACGAGGCCGCCGACCTTTTCCGAAAGGGCCGATTCCAGATCATCCGCAAAAACCCAGAGAACATCCTGTCGATGATGCGGTTGGTCTTCGACAACGATCATCACAGTCGATCCGATCCTGCCTCAACGGATCGCTGGCGTAGTACCGACGAGAACTGGAAGGAAGTTGAACCGCACGGCTTCCGCCATGTCGGCGGCGGCGGCGGCCAAATGGATTGGCTGCGCTATCAACACTTCCTCCGCGAATTTCCGGGCAGGCGGTCGCTCATCATGGACATCATGGGTTACAACACCTACCAAAGCGGATTCGGCGGGGTTGTTAATCATGCCCCGCTCTTAGGCGATAACTGGGTTGGCGATCTCATCCTCGAATGCGAAGCAACGATCGACAATCCGCAGGGAGAGCTAACGCTGGAATTGTCGCGCGGCGTCGATCGCTTCCAGGCCCAATGGGATCTCAGCACCGGCACTTGCACTCTGGTGCGCATCGGCACAAACGGCGAGCAAAAGCTGGAGAGCAGGCCGACGGCGATGAAGAAGAAGGGCACCTATCGGCTGCGTTTCGCCAACGTCGATCAGCGGCTGGTGGTCTGGGTGGACGGCGACTTGCCTTTCGACAATGGCGTGACCTACGCGGCCCCGCAGGATCTGGGTCCGCGTGAGGAAAATGATCTGGAAAAGCCGGCCAGCATCGGTGTTCGCGGTGCTTCGGTGGCCATAGAAAAGCTCAAGCTGTTCCGTGATACCTACTACACCATCGGCGGGGCCAAACAAGGGATGCCGCACGAAGCGGACGTGCGAATCGATTCGCTCGATCCGCGCAGTGGGCACTGGGATGAGCTGAGAGATCCGCCGTTTGTGACCCTGTACGTCCAGCCGGATCATTTTCTCTGTCTGGGCGATAACAGCCCGGAAAGCTCGGATGGCCGCTCCTGGGGTGCCGTGCCGCGGCGATTGCTTTTGGGCCGGGCGCTCTTGGTCTATTATCCGTTCGGACGGGCCGGACGCATCCGCTGAGACGAAGGGGAAAAATGACCAGCGGCGAAGTCACCATCCGCGTCCGCTACGCCGAAACCGATCGCATGGGGCTGTTGCACCATGCCAACTATTTGATTTACTTCGAGCAGGGGCGCACCGAACTGTTGCGTTCGCACGGCCTGTCCTACAAGGCCCTCGAAGATCAGGGTTTTCTGTTGGTGCTGACCAAGATCGAGGTCAAGTATCGTTGGCCGGCCCATTACGACGATGTGTTGACGTTGAAGACGATTGTGACGCGCACCACGTCGGTGCGGATCGATCATCGCTACGAGCTGTACCGCGAGGGCCGGCTGCTCGCCGAAGGCGCGTCTACATTGGCGTGTGTCGATCGCGATGGCCGACCGCAAGCTCTGCCGGATTTTCTGCGCGAGGGCAAGGAGCGAGCATGATAGGCAAGAGAAAATCCCGACTGGCGCTTTGCCTGGCTGGCGCTCTGATGATGACGGGCCTAGCCTGTCAGCCGTCCGGCACTCCGACCTCAGCACCGACCACAAGCAAGCCGGCGGACCAGAAACCGGATAAGAAGCCCAGCGGACCACCCAAGCCGGATCCGGGGTAGCAATCGCGCGGCGAGCGGGGTCGCGTAAGCGCCCCGAGACAGAGAACACTCGGGGCGCTTACGCGACCCCGCTCGCCGGGGTTTCGACGAAAGGGACCAAGCATGCGCCGTCGCTTGATTCAGACTGTGCTGCCGTTGGTCTTTTGCCTGGCACCTGCGTTGGCAACATTTCTCATCGCCGCCGCCCTTCCGCGACAAGCTCGCAATTTCTATCTCGAACGTCTCACTCCGCTGGACGGTCTGATTCTCGGACTCGGCGGCACTCTGTTCCTAGTGCAGATACTGTTGACCTGGACGGCCTTGCAATGGCGTGGCAGCAGCTTTGACGAACGGCCCGACCGCTGGCTGTCCAATCTGGCGCAGGCCGCCGAGTGGTTTCCGCTTCTGGGTCTGATCGGCACCGTGGCCGGCATTCTGCAAACGTTCAGCTCCATCAAGGGACCGACGCCGCCGGCGCAGATCATCCAGTTGTACGCCCCAGCGATCACGGCGACCGGCAGCGGATTGTTCATGGCCCTCATCAACATCCTGCCGAGTTGGGTCGTGCTTCTGGGCCGCGACATCATCCGTTCGCTGGGGGGTGAATCGCCGCCATGATTCAGCTGCCGCAGCGGAGCGTGACGCGGTTCTTCATTCCGCTCATCGATGTACTCACGCTGCTGTTCTGCATTTTCCTCGTGCTGCCGTTGGCCAAGGAACCCGACGATGTCTCAGCCGACGTCGCCGCGCTGGAAGACCGTTTGCGCCAAAAGGAAGAGGAATTGGAGCAAATCCGAGCCTCCGGCCGCGACTTGCCGCGCGAGCTGCGCGACGAAATCGAAAAACTGCGACAGGAGAAGGGCAAAGCGTTACAAAAGCGCTTGGCGGTGCGCGTGCTGGAAATCGGCGGCGATACGGGTAAATTGTACTATCGCGATCCGGAATTAATCCCGATTCCTGACGAAGCATCGGCGCACGCTCTCATCGAGAGCGATCGCCGTAAACTGGGGCAGAAGGAGTTGTACTACCTGATTCTGTATCCGCGCAGCCGCGGCAGCACCTATCCTACAGTTGCTCAGCGCGAGCAGTACGATCGTTGGTTCAAGGGCGTGGCCCTGGGTTACGATGTTCCCGGCACGCCGCAGGGAGGATCGCAACCGTGACGACAGACGTGGTGGTGAAGATTCTGGCGGTTATCGGCAGCGGCGCGGGCGGCGGCCTGGGACTGGGGCTGCTGGCGCAGCTCCTGTTGCGCACCATGACCACCCGCCAGCCGCCGCGTTGGTCTGTACAGACGATTCGCCTGCTGGGAGGCGTGA
>Ga0070739_10008689_pt1 | contig 10323 bp, 9 predicted proteins | sample Coa_R1_7_FD_66445 | JGI IMG/M metagenome (GOLD analysis project Ga0070739, IMG submission 66445) | Surface soil microbial communities from Centralia Pennsylvania, which are recovering from an underground coalmine fire - Coalmine... | ecosystem: Environmental > Terrestrial > Soil > Unclassified ...
TTTCCGTCCGAGTCACCACTTTCCACAGTCCGGCATCGATCCCGGCCGCCCCTGCCATCGAACTGGCCGCTACAGCGAAGACGGCGGCGGCAATTAATCTACGCATAGCGTGCGTCCCCTGAGCCGTGGCGCAGACGCCGCTGCGGGGTCTCTTGTCTGCTCATCTGTCGTTAACCCTCCGCTAACCATCTAGTCGGCACATTTTGCCTGGGAGGCAGGAGCGTTTCCACCGCACTCTTCGGGGGCAGCCTTGGACGCGAGCGCGGCGCCACTCATGCGTGCCGGCGGTCCGCCAGCCGCCGCGCACAGTTTTGGGCCGCGCGAGCGCAATCGACGCGAGACAGCGACAGGAATGACCGACGCGACATTGGGCGAGCGGAAAGAATCGCCGCTAACGCGGCTGGCCGACCTCGGCACCATGCTGCGGCGGAGCGACATCGGATTGGCCGTCGGCATGATGGCGATCCTGGTGGTGCTCATCCTGCCGCTCCCGGCCATGCTGCTCGACTTCTCACTCGCCATTTCGATAACATTTTCCGTTTTGATCCTGATGACGTCGCTGTTCATCCAAGCGCCGCTCGAATTTTCCGCTTTCCCGACCGTCTTGTTGATCGCCACCATGCTGCGGCTGGCGCTCAACCTCGCCTCGGCACGACTCATCTTAGCGCACGGTCACGAGGGTACCGCCGCGGCCGGTCATGTCATTCAGGCCTTTGGCAATTTTGTCATGGGTGGCAATTTTGTCATCGGCCTCATCGTGTTCACGATCCTGGTAATCGTAAATTTCGTCGTCATCACAAAAGGTTCGGGACGCATTGCCGAGGTGGCGGCCCGCTTTCATCTTGATTCCATGCCCGGCAAGCAGATGGCCATCGACGCCGATCTATCGGCTGGACTGATCGATGAAAAGGAGGCGCGTCGCCGCCGCAAGAGCTTGGAGGACGAATCAGGCTTCTTCGGCGCGATGGACGGCGCTTCGAAATTTGTGCGTGGCGATGCCATCGCCGGCCTGTTGGTCGTTTTGATCAACGTGCTCGGCGGCATGATTATTGGCATCCTGCAGCAGGGCCTGAGCTTTACCGAAGCGGCACATACCTACACCTTGCTGACAGTCGGCGACGGCCTGGTCACGCAGATTCCGGCGCTCATTGTCTCGACGGCGGCCGGACTCTTGGTCTCGAAGGCAGGCGTCGCCGGCGCGGCCGACAAGGCGTTGCTGCGCCAGCTGTCAGGCTATCCCAAAGCGCTCGGCATGTCCGCGGCAGCGATGCTCAGCATGTCGCTGTTGCCAGGCATTCCGATGCTGCCGTTCCTGATCCTCGGCGGCGGCGCGGCGGGACTAGCGTACGTCATCGACCGCCGCAACAAGCAGATGGTCGCGGACGAAGCCACGAAGATCGAAACGACCAAGGCCGCGCCAGCCGAAGAGCCGATGTCGGCCGCTCTCAAGATGGACGACCTGAAGATCGAGATCGGGTACGCGCTACTGCCGCTGGTGAGCGCTCCGGATGGTTCCGACCGACTGACCGAGCAGATCAAGGCGCTGCGCCGATCATTGGCAATCGAGATGGGCTTTGTCATGCCGTCAGTGCGGATTCTCGACAATGTGCAGCTCGACGCCAACAGCTATGTCATCAAGATCAAGGAGGTGGAAGCGGGAAGCGGCAAGGTATGGCCGGGCCAATACATGGTCATGGACCCCGCAGGAAATCAGGTGACGATGCCGGGCCTGCATACCACCGAGCCGACATTCGGGCTTCCGGCCACTTGGATCGATGCGGCGCTCAAGGAAGAAGCATCGGTAAAGGGCTACACGGTCGTTGACGCCGCTACCGTCCTGGCGACGCATCTCACCGAGCTCATCAAAGCAAATATGTCGGAATTGCTCTCGTACGGCGAAGTGCAGAAGCTGATCAAGGAGCTGCCGAAAGAGCAAGGCGAATTGATAAAGGATATCGTACCGTCGCAGATATCAATTTCCGGCATTCAACGCGTGCTGCAGATTCTGCTGGCCGAACGGGTATCGATCCGCGACCTCGCTACGATTCTGGAAGGCATCGCCGACGGCCTCGGCGCAACGCGCAATCCCACCATCTTGGCAGAACACGTCAGGGCCCGTTTGGCGCGCCAGTTGTGCGCGCAGCATACGACCGGCGCCGGGTATCTGCCGATCATCGCGCTGACCGCCAAGTGGGAACAGGCATTCGCCGAATCGATCGTCGGCCAAGGCGACGACCGTAGCCTCGCCATGCAGCCGTCGCGGCTGACCGAATTCATCAATCTCGTTCGCGACAAGTTTGAAGACGCCGCCAAGGATGGAGAAGCGCCGGTACTCGTCACATCTTCAGGGATTCGCCCTTTCGTGCGGAGCATCATAGAGCGGTTCCGGGCGCAGACCAGCGTGCTCGCGCAGTCCGAGATTCATCCGCGTGTGCGGCTCAAGACGGTCGGCAGCATCTAGCTAAGGTGCGACTGATAGCCCCTTGACCCGATGCCTCTCGATCAAGCGCGCCACCAGCCCGGAGCGCTTTGCCTCGGCGACAAACTCGCTCAGGAAAGCAGCGCCCGCCGTGTTGACCTTTGCGGTGCCAATGGCCTGCTGCACGGTCATGAAGTGGCCCGGCAAGATCGTGCTACCTGGCAATTTGGCAAGGTCGGCTAACAGTTGCGGCTTGAGCGCCGCATAAGCTTCCAGCTTCTCAGTCACAAACTGGTGGAACGGACCGTCCGCGCTGTCCGAGCGCAGCACGGTAGCGTGCTTAATGTTGCGCTCCAGCCAAAGATCGTAGGCCGCACCCCGACGCACCGTGATGCGAACGCCCGGCCGGTCGACTTGGGCAATGCTGGTTATGGATGAATTTGGCTGAACCAAATAGGTAGCCTCAATCTCGCAATAGGCAGGCGTGAAGCTGATTTTCTCCGCGCGCTGGGGTTCAGCACCAATCAGGCCGACGTCCCATGTGTTGGTCCCGGCGGCGTCGGCCAGTTTTGAGGGTCGCTCAAATTGGACGTAAGTGACCGGAACCCCAAGCTTCCGCGCGATTTCCGCCGCCATGTCGGGGGCGACCCCCTGCGGATCGCCGGATGGCGTCCTGCCGGTCACCAGGAGAAAATTGCTCATGTTTATGGCAGCGCGGAGAACCCCCGTGGGTGCAAGTTCGGCGACGATTTTGCGATCCATCTCCCCCTCCCGGGCTCGTGATCGGCCCTAATCTCTTGATCGACCAGTTGCTTACCGGAACCAAGGGCGGGATCAATCGTTATCACGCATCTTCACCGTTCGGTGATGGTGCATGTATCGGTAAAGCCCGATACCCAACTGGTGCTTTCGAGCGAAAACCTTCGGCCCGGTTGCCGCGACCAATCGGCAGACAGGGGAGACTCCGATGAACCACTCCATGTACAGCGCCGACCGCGTGACGCATCTGAAGATCGTGGTTGTTGGGCTTATGTGCGCGATTGCGGTGGCGGTGGTCGGAATCTTTTCTCACGTCAACTCAATGGACCTTGGCACCGCGGCCTTGGTCAAAGCCGGTGAGCCGACCGCGTTCAGCGGCCAACCCCCCACAATTCGCTGATCGCCGGCTATAGCAATTCTGCGCAATTCGCCCGACCCTCCGCATCATCAGGTCTTCGGCGACGCGGGCCTCGGCGGCGGAGCGGCCGGAACGGCCTGCACGATATCACCGGTAAACAGCACCGGCCCGGTCGGGACACCGGTGGGTGAGCCGCCAGGGGGCTCGAGCGAGACCGCGTAGCGTGCGGAACGCAACGTTTCGACATCGAAGTTGGCCGGCACGGCGCGCTCGGTATACTCATCGGCTCCGACCAAACCGAGCGAGCGTGGGGTCGGAAACTGCTTAGCGATCAACCAGAGCTGATAGCTGCGTCCCGGTTCGGGCGTGGCGGAAACCCGGCGCACGATCATGGTCCGGCTTTGCGGGTCAACCGTAAGCAAAAATGCAGGTCCAGTCGGCTCATGCTGGAGCACAGCCACGAGCTGAACACCAAGCTGCGTTGCCGCGGTTTGAGCGGCTCGGCGCGCCGCCGAGCCGCCGAATGGAAGCGAATCAGGCGCAAACTGTGCGAGACCGACGTAGAGCGCAAGCAACGCGGCGATTGCTCCGAAAGTGAAGCTCAGGCTACGCCAGCGTCCAACACGGTGCCGGAGTTGAATGACCTCGGCACTGTGCTCGGTGGCCGGTGTCGCCTCCGGCCCAGTCTCTGAAGTCGGCGCTTCGCCAAGGGACTTAGCAAGCGATGCGGCAATCGTGTCGGACGCGGCGTCTGCCAGCGGCTCGGCCACGGGCTGGGAAGCGCTTGCTGCCTCGGTTACTGCCTCGGTTACTGCGTCCGCTTGCGGCACCTCGGACGGTGGCGGTGCCGCTTCGGCAGTCTCAGCTGCAGGGGCGGCGGGTGCCTCGGTGCTGGGAGCGGCACTTGGCGCGCTCGACTCCTGCGGTGTCGCAGCGGGGCCAAGCTCTGCTTTGATTTTATCCCACACTGCAGGGGATGGCTCGACTGCCTCCACCATCACGTTGAGTTCGCCGAGCCGGCGTTCCCATTGGCGCACGGAATCGGCAAATCCGGGATCGATTTCCAGCAGCGCCTCAGCGTGCTCGCGCTCATCGGCGGAAAGCGTTCCAAGCACATATTCGGCGGCAAGTGCATCTTGGGCGTCGTCGTACATCACCGGCTTTGTCCCGTTTCTCCGCCTGTTGGGCCTCAGCGCCCCATACAGTCACGAATTTCGAGCAGACTGCGGCGCAACCATGTCTTGATCGTGTTCACTGGGATGTCGAGCTTGGTCGAAAGCTGCTCCCGACTCCAGCCGCTATAGTAGGCCAGCAGCACGATCCGCTGCTTTTCCGGATCCAGCTTGCCCAGGCACGCGAGCAGACGCTTGAGCTCCTCGGTCATTTCACGGCGTGCCAAGGGCGAGGTCGATTCAGCGGCAATATTTTGCGCCTCCGGCTCCTCCTCGATCGAAACCTCACCACGCTTGCGCATGATGTCGATGGCTCGGTTGCGCGCCATAGCCACCATCCAGGTGATCGGGCTCGCCAACATCGGATCGAACTTGTCGGCCATTTTCCAGACCTTGAGGTAGGTCTCTTGCATGACCTCCTCGGCGAGCTCCGACCTGCCCAAGATACGCAACAGCACGCCGTAGAGTTTCGCTCGCGTGGCGGCGTAAAGCCGCTCAAAGGCCGCCACGTCCCCCTTGGCGATCTCGCCAAGCAGCCAGACCAGCTCTCCCTGCATCAACATGATTGCCCTGGCCCCGAGAAGGCGTCCCCAATCTTTGCCCCGATCCGATTATCGCCGCGGACCCGGGCATTCGTCGAGAGCGAAACAGGGCCACCATGCCCGGCGCGCCCGGGCATGAAAATGGGGGTTCATCTTCTTCGAATTGACCCGATCCCGGTCACCGGAATTGGGCATCTCGGGGCCGCCTTGAGCCCCGAAGGATGCCAGCACCCAGGGCGCAAGCAACCTTCTGGCCTCTTAGGCCGGGGCGATGCCGCGCACCCGCATCAAAGCGATGCTGTCAAGCTCTGCTTGCTCGGCAGCGGATTCGGCTTCCCGCTCCCGTATCTGATCACGTTCATCGAGCAGCTCAACCTTCTTGAGCTCCTCGAACGCCTCTGCCAACGCCAGTTTCGCATCCTCGAGCTGCGTACGGAGCTCGTCGACCGAACGCTTCAGATTTTCACGTCGTCCAATCGCCGCCTTGGCATAGGTCGGATAGGCAAAATGTCCTGGATCATGGATGCCGGCGCGATCTTGTTCGATCTTGATCTCACGCTCCAGATCGGCGGCCATCCGCTCAAACTCGGCGATCATGGTCTCGATTTGCGTGACCTTGCGCCGCTTTTCGTCAACCTGAAACTTTTTCAGGCGAATGAGTGTCTCTCGGGACTTCATCGACTATCTTACTCCCCGAAGCCTCTGACTCACGGTATGCCGCCAATGCCAGCTGTGCGGCGCTCTCGGACCGTTGGATTGTGGGCCATATATCGTTAGCGTTCGGTTTCCGGCGCCGCCACGATCTGCGCCAATCGCCGATATCCTTCCGCCAAGGTGGTTGCTTCTTCCTTACCTTGCGCCAGGAAGTCCTCCAGCGGCTGGTGGAGCCTTATCGCTTCGTCCACTTCGGGGCTGGTCCCGACGCGATAGGCGCCAAGCCGGATCAATTCCTCCATGTCCGCGTAAGTGGCCATGAGCTGACGCGCCTTTGTCAGCAACGGCAGGTATGCCTGATCGGCGGCCCGCGGCATGGTGCGCGATACCGATTTGAGGATGTTGATCGCCGGGTATCGGCCGCGCTCGGCGATCGCCCGCTCCATCACGATGTGCCCGTCCAGGATGCCGCGCACGGCGTCGGCGATCGGCTCGTTGTGATCGTCGCCGTCGACCAGCACGGTGAAAATGCCGGTTATGGTGCCCTCATCGGTACCCGGCCCGGCGCGTTCCAAAAGCCGTGGCAATTCGGTGAATACGGTGGGCGTATAGCCCTTTGCCGTCGGCGGTTCGCCGGCTGAGAGCCCGATTTCGCGTTGCGCCATAGCAAAGCGGGTGACCGAGTCCATCAGGACCAGCACGTCTTTGCCCTCATCGCGAAAATACTCGGCGATCGCGAGCGTGACATGGGCGGCCTGGCGGCGCATAAGAGCCGGCTCATCGGACGTCGAGACCACGACTACGGAGCGGGCAAGGCCCGCGTCGCCAAGATCGTCCTGGAGAAACTCCTGCACTTCTCGACCGCGCTCGCCAATTAGGCCGATAACGCTGACGTCCGCCATGACATTGCGCGCCAGCATGGACAGAAGCACCGACTTACCGACACCAGAACCGGAAAAAATGCCCATGCGTTGCCCGCGGCAGCAGGTCACGAACGTGTTCAGAGCACGCACGCCGAGATCGAGCGGCGAGCCGACCCGACGGCGGGCGTGGGCCAAAGGCGGCGTGTTGCGGAAGGGATATGGTGACGGTCCGGCGAGTAATGGCCCTTTGCCGTCGATTGGCTCGCCCAACGCGTTAACGACGCGGCCAAGCCACCCCGCCGACGGCCTTACCGCGCCGGCAACGCCTGTGACCAGCGCGCGACAGCCGCGTCGAACCCCTTCTAGGGGCGCAAACGGCATTAACAGCGCGTTTGCCCCGGAGAAGCCGACCACTTCGCACGGAATGTTCTTCGCCTCTGTCTCGACGACGACGCGCGCGCCCACCGACATCGCATGGAGCGGTCCCGATACCTCGACCATGAGTCCGCGCACGCCGACGACACGGCCGTAGATTTCAATGCCGTCAAGCTCATTGATCTGTTCGGCGAGAGCTTTCATGACTGAGCGCTATGACCGCCCCGAGACCGCCCAAAGAGTCCAATAATGGTTACTCTGTGTGTCTCTGCCTTAACTCTGTATTTACCCGGGGCGTTAATCATCTCGTTATCGTCCTTGGGAGCAAGCGCTCGCACGGCCGCTATGGCGGGGCGAGTCGCCTGAATCGGTTAGCGCCGAAACTTCATTTGAAACATGAGCGCTGCTGTGGCTAAAAAACCACTTCCATGCAACATCTTAAGGCGATTCGCAGGAATCTGCCTAGGGGGCGCTTGCGTGACAGAATTAGGTTTTGTTAACCATACCGCCCTTAGTGTTTCGAATCAGTTTGTCCCAAAGGCGTTTTCCAGGGGCCGCCGCTGCGGCGTGCCGACCTTAAGCCCTCGCGGCGAGGAAGGGGACTGGCATGCGCGTATTGCTGATTGAAGACGATAGCGCCACGGCGCAATCGATTGAGTTGATGCTCAAATCGGAGAGCTTCAACGTCTACACGACCGATCTCGGCGAAGAAGGGATCGATCTCGGCAAGATCTACGACTACGACATCATCCTGCTCGACCTCAACCTGCCGGATATGTCCGGCTTCGAGGTGCTGCGCTCGCTGCGGGTGTCGAAGGTCAAGACGCCGATTCTGATCCTGTCGGGGCTGGCCGGCATCGAGGACAAAGTCAGAGGATTGGGCTTCGGTGCCGACGACTATATGACCAAGCCCTTCCACAAGGACGAACTGGTGGCTCGCATTCACGCCATCGTGCGCCGCTCGAAGGGTCACGCTCAGTCGGTCATCCAGACCGGCGATCTGGTGGTCAATTTGGATACAAAGACCGTGGAAGTCTCGAGCGCCCGCGTGCATCTGACCGGGAAGGAATATCAGATGCTCGAGCTGCTTTCGCTCCGCAAGGGCACGACGCTGACCAAGGAAATGTTCTTGAACCACCTGTACGGCGGCATGGACGAGCCTGAACTGAAGATCATTGACGTGTTCATCTGCAAGCTTCGCAAGAAGCTCGCCAACGCTTCCAACGGCAAGAATTACATCGAGACCGTATGGGGCCGTGGTTACGTTCTAAGAGAGCCATCGGACGATGAAGCGAAGATCCCAGCCTGAAATCTCCGTACAATCCTGATTGCGAAAGCCCCGGCCTCCCGGGGCTTTTTCATTTGCGCAATCCAATTCTAACGTCCGCCGTTCAACGCCACCAGCCGAGGAGCCGGCTTGATGACGGGCGCAGGCAACCGCCGGGGCGCAATTTGACTGGGACGATAGAGACCCCTCTTGTCGGCGAGCACGGCAAACTTATCCGTCAAACCCACCACTGTCTCCGCTGCGCCGAGCACCAGATAACCATCCGGCGCGATGGTGCGGGCCAACCGATCAAGTACGCTGCTCTTGGTCTCCTGATCAAAGTAAATCAGCACGTTGCGGCAGAAGATCAAATCAAAGCGGCCGAGATGGGAGAAGTCGGCAAGCAGATTGATCTGCCGATACTTGACCATGGCACGAATGTCGGGGGCTATCTGCCACAGTTCGCCGACCTGCGTGAAATGCTTGATGAGAAGCTGAATCGGCAGGCCGCGCTGCACCTCGAACTGGGTGTAGAGGCCTTGCCTAGCCTTCTCCAGGACCTCATTCGATAAGTCGCTGGCCAATAATTCGATTCGCCAACCCGCGATCTCCGATCGCATCTCCTTCAGGCACATTGCCAGCGAATAGGGCTCCTGGCCGGTCGACGCCGCCGCACACCAGATGCGAATGGCGCGGGAATTCTGCCGCGACGCGATGAGGCCCGGCATGACGGTCGAGCGGAAATGGTCGAACGGAATTTTATCGCGGAAAAAGAAAGACTCATTCGTCATCATGGCTTCGACGACTGGTGTCATCAGCAAGTCGGCACTGCCATGCATCAGCGCGCGCACAAGTTCACCAACATTGCGAAAACCCGCTTTGCGCGCAACAGGAAGCAGTCGGCTCTCGACCAGATATTCCTTATCGGCCGAGAGCACGAGTCCGGAGCGCTCTTTCAGCGCCTTGCGCAAAAAATTGTAATCAAGCGGCGTCACGACCGGCTCCCGGCAAGCAGCCTCAAAATTCGCGGTGCAATTTCGTCGAGCGGGAGAATCGCCGAGCAGAGCCCTGCCTGAGCGACCGAGCGCGGCATGCCCCAGACAACACTCGTCGCTTCGTCTTGCGCGATAATGCTGCCGTTGGCGGCGGCTATTTCAGCCGCGCCCGCAGTCCCGTCCGCGCCCATGCCAGTGAGAACCACGGCTAAGACCGCCGAGCCCCAGACGCTGGCCGCCGATGAAAACAACGGATCGACCGCCGGCTTGCAAAAATTGATTGGCGGATCATCGCCAAGCGCAATCTTGATCCCGTCGCGATCGCGTATCACGCGCATGTGCCGTCCGCCCGGCGCAACATAAATTCCGCCGGCCAACACCGGCTCGCCGTGCTCGGCTTCGTGCGCACCGCGCCCGCCGATCCGGGACAGATGTTCTGCCAAGACGGTCGTGAATGTCGGCGGCATATGCTGGGTGATTAGGACCGGCGCGCGATCGATCGCGGCAGTGAGCTTAGCGATGAGTGCCGTGAGCGCCTGTGGCCCACCGGTGGAAGAGCCGATGACGACGGCGCGCGGAACCGCCAAGGAAAACGGCCGCAGGCTGACGCCGGCTACCTCACCCGTCGCAAGCGCCGCCAAACTGTCGAAAGCCGCAGCCGGAGCAGGACCCGCCTGAGGTAGCCGAAGGTCTGTTTGTCCAAGGGTGCCGGTAGGCGTCCGATGACCAAAGCGGTGCCGGCGTCCTAGGTGGCGGATTTTCTCGATCAGTTCGCGACGGAATTCCGCGGCGTTTCCGGCCTCTCGCGTGCTCTCCGGCTTCGGAATGTAATCGGCAGCGCCCAATGCGAGGGCTCGGAGCGTCACTTCGGCGCCGCGGCGCGTGACCGCCGAAGCCATAATCACCACGAGGTCCTTCT
>Ga0070739_10008690_pt1 | contig 10323 bp, 10 predicted proteins | sample Coa_R1_7_FD_66445 | JGI IMG/M metagenome (GOLD analysis project Ga0070739, IMG submission 66445) | Surface soil microbial communities from Centralia Pennsylvania, which are recovering from an underground coalmine fire - Coalmine... | ecosystem: Environmental > Terrestrial > Soil > Unclassified ...
CGCTAGAGCACCCGGTTCCTCCCGTGCAGATGGTGCCGACATGATTTGGGAGGTGGCTGGCGATGGTCTGATAGATCGTCGGTCCGGCGGTGGGGTGCGCCTTGGTCGCGTATGCCAGGCCGTTCAGCGTCTCTGCAAAGAACACCGACCAGGCGCTGTTGGCGGCGCCGAAGCTGCTGCTGCTGCCGTCGAACTTGTTCGTGGACGAGCCGTACCACACGAAGTCGACGTGGCCGTCTCCGGTGGCCGCGACCCAGGGGAACACGGCGGTGTGCAGGCCGCAGGTCGAGGCAATCTTGGTGTAGCAGTTGGCGGTGCCGTAGGGCGTGCTGACCCGGGTCGGGATGCCCGTTCCGGCAGTGGCGGGATAGGCGGTGCACGGTGTGGCGCACGAGCCCTTGACGCCGTTCCAGGTCGTACCGTGGTCTCTCGACGACTCGAAGTAGACGTTCTTTCCGTCGGTCCACTCGGCGTAGACATTGCCGGCATTATCGACGGCCACGGACGGGAAGATGTAGTTGAAGCTGGGGCCAGTGCAGGTTTGGGTGGGAGCGGTACCCGTGATCTTCACCGGCGCGTTGTAGACCATATTGTCGTGCCAGGTCACGCCGCCGTCGTCGGAAACGGCCACGTAGATGGTATGCAGCGGGCAGGCGGCGGCGTTCTCGGCCGCGCCGTTCACGGAGGCGAAGATCTGGTAGATGTAGTGACAGGGAGCAGCGGCGCAGGTGCTGGGTGTGGGCTTGACCGGCGCGCCGTTGTCGACCACCAGGTTTCCCAGCTCGTAGTTCGCCGCCGCCGCCGGCAGGGCGTCGGTGATGGCCTCGGTGCAGGTGTGATAGCTGGCGCCGTCGTTGGTCGACTTACAGACGTTGATGGTGTCCGACGGGACCGTGTGGTAGGACATGTACGCGGTGTGGGCGCCTTCGGCCGCCACCCACTGCCGGTCCTCCGAAGTCGACGGATTGGAGACGGGGCTGGGCGTGGTGCAGGATGAGGCCGAGAGGTTCCCGTCCCGGCAGGTGACGTTGGTATTGTTGGCCAGGGTAAGGCTGGCGATGTACAGGTTGCCGGAGGTGCTGCCGGGAGCGGTGCAGGCGCCGGCGGTCTGGTTGCAGCTGGTCTTGTAGGGCGCGCCGACCGCCATATCGACGTCTCCACCGCCGTAGGCCACGCTGGTGCCGTTGAGCGGGCTGACGGTATCGGGTTGGCCCATGTAGAAGAAGGGGCACTCGCCGTTGCGCGCGTCCTGACAGAAGGGGGTGGTCGTCTTCCAGAGATCGGCTCCCGCAGGGACGCCTCGGATCGCGTTGACGTAGATGTCTCCGGAGGAGTCGACCTTGATGCCCGGCTCCAGCTCCTGAGCCCCGAAGACGCTCGGCTGGGAGGGGTTCACGAGCCGCTGGTCGCCGTTGAAGACCACCTTCGGAGCGGCGGTCGAGGCGGGGTACACGACGGTGGCCAGAGGGAAGGCGGCGAGAACGAGAACGAGGGCGATGGCTGCTGCGAAACGCTTCAAGCGACACTCCTCCGGAGATGATTGTGGACGCTGGCGAGGGCGCGGGCTGGTTTGACTACGTGCGTTTGGCGCCCACTCCGATAGTCCTCCTGTATTTTCGAGGATCGCACGGTAAACACTGGGTAGATATTTGGTAAATAGCCGGTAAACACGCGGGCCACGGTATACCACCTTCCACGAGCTTCCGCCATTATGTGGCCGCCGGACTCGAGCTTGCGTCGCACCACTGCCGGCCGAGCTGGGCCTGGCCACGCGAACCTCGTCCCGCCCCGGTCGCCGTTCCGCAGCCGGGGCTTCACCGTAGACTTGCGTATACGGGGGCGTAGCTCAGTGGATAGAGCATCGGTCTTCTAAACCGAGGGTCGTGGGTTCGAGTCCCACCGCTCCCGCCAATGTTTTAGCCAAATCTGGCAGTAACTAAGAGTCCAAAACAGGTCTGCGCTGCCAATGCGCTGCCAAACTTGACAGCAAACTTGCCAACCAAGCTAAGACCTTTTGGCGCCGACGAGTTCCGCCGCCGCGGCAGAGAAGACCTCACACCTCCGCAGCGCAACCCAATCCTCGATGCCGCGACGGGGCCGCCCTGGACATCACAGACGAGATGCATCCCCCGCCTCGTCTAGGAACCGACGAGACGCCCCGCCATCTCGTCGACAGTCGGAAGCCCTTCTCCCAGGATGGGGAGTCCTAGTAGATAGCTGGACTCAGATTCACCTCGATTCGCACAGCGTCACGCAAGAGTTCTCGTGCTATCTGGGCGTGAGGCGGCCGGCCAGACTAAACTAGTACAGGCGTTCCAGCGTTGCCAAATGACCAGGGTTTTTTCAGAACCCCAGTCGAAACCTACTTCCTTCCTCGGAGGATCTCATTCGCTCCGTTCAACGACACTTACAGATCGATTGCTTGCATATCGTGGCGGACGACCAGGGTTCAGAATTTCGATCACTGCGGGATGCCGCGGGACGAGGCAGAGACCCGAGAGAGAATCTCTCCAACTTGCTGGAGAAACACAGCCCTCTAAACATTGCCTTTAACGACGATGGAACAATAGACCTGCTCCTACTCGGCGCAGCCACCGTTCGGTGTACCGCTTGGAATGCCGATGCCGGGAACGAGGCGGCACTCCAGTGTCAGGGACTCATCCCGTCGGAGCACCGATCCAGAGCGTCCCACCTCCAACTTGAAGCACGAAGGGTACTTGTTACCGACCTGGAAGTGTTCCGCACCGACACTTGTCGTGTCATGGAGTGGAGGGCCGAGCTTAGTCGGGCGATTCCAGAGCAACTTCACCGTTCCATCAACCTCGTAAAAAGGCTGGAAGAACTCGAGGAGCAGAACGCAGCCAAGGCAGCCATCGATTATGTAGCGGCAGAACAGCGCCTCAGGTGCGGGCATTGTCGGAAGAAGTGGTCCCTTTCCGAAGGGATCGATTGTGAAAACTGCTGCCAGTTAGCAGACTACGATCCTTATCAAATAGAAACGACGCGCATCGCCTTTGATATCGGCACCCACGGTCATGTCCTCCTGGAGCCCGAACAAACGATTCGTGTAATCCCGAAGAACTCCGATGACTTTCAGGCTGTGGTCATCTATGTGGACAGGAGTAAGGGCAGAATCGGGGTTTCATGCCGAACTCGAGCTCGTTTGTCGGGCGGTGGGTCCCTACGGCCATTCGTCAACAAGCAATTCTTTGCCAAGAAACGGGAAGTGCTTGAACGGCTAGAACTGGACGATCCTCAAATCGCAACTCTCCGCACTCTTTGGCTGGACACCAGCACCGTTACGGCTCCGGATATTGGACTTCAGTCTACGCAGCCTTGGCTAACTGCCGGAATCGAAACAAACGCAACCCAAGAGAAGGCCATAGGTTTGCTGAGCGAGCTCTCAGCCGGGCAAGCCGTACTGATTCAAGGTCCCCCCGGCACGGGAAAGACCACTGTCATCGTTGAAGCAATCCGTCGACGACTTAAGGCGAATCCGAACCAATTGCTGCTCATCACCTCCCACTCCAACCTGGCCGTCCAGAACGCTTTGGAGGGGATTGTCGATGCGTTAGTGGAACAGCCCGAAATACAGCCACTGCTCATCGCCCGCGAAGAGCGAGTGCCACAGAAGTTGAGCCCATTTCGCTGCACGAGTAGAGATGATGAGCGCCTGGAAACAACCAATTGCTACTTCGCGACCTGTGCGACCGCGGCCCTCAGCGAACAGACGGACATGAACTTCGATGTGGTCATCCTCGACGAGGCGAACAAAGCGCGTATCGATGATGTGCTGCCGGTGTTGAGCCAGGGGCACGCAATTGCACTCGTGGGTGACCATCAGCAACTACCGCCGGTCGACGACGAGTTCCTACAGGAAGTGGCTGCGGGTGATGGCAAGCTCCGGAAACTTTTGAATCGTTCACTCTTCGAAGCGGTGTGGGAAGGAGGTCTGCCACAGAATGCCAAGTGCGTGCTTACGCTACAGCACAGAATGCATCCAGACATCGCCCGCTATGTTTCCCGAACGACCTACGGGGGTGCTCTCGTTAATGGGAGAAAGGTGAAGCGCTACACCTACGTTGGCACCTGGCCCTTGAACAAGGCCTTGCACTTCATCGACACATCAACGATGCAGCAGGGAAGAGAGTTACGCGGCGATCACGGCGCAACGTCGAACCATGCAGAAGCGAGATTGGTAACTCGAATGGTGGCTCTTTTGAAGAAGAGCTGTCCACAGTCGAGCGTAGCGGTGATTGCGATGTACTCAAAGCAGGCAGACGTGATACGAAAGGAATTGGGGCGCGACCTGGGAAAAGGAGTTGCTGTTGATACTGTTGATGCATTCGAAGGAAGGCAAAGCGATCTCGTTGTGGTCTCTCTGGTCCGATCCAATAGGCGAGGCGAGATTGGCTTCCTTCGTCAGCCCAACCGTCTGAATGTTGCTGTGTCGCGCGCGAGCCGCATGCTCGTGTGCGTCGGGAATGCGCGCACGCTGCGCAAAGGAGACCCAAAGCTATTTGGTGGTCTCATTGATGCAGCGCGCGAGGTGCGGGGATATCGAGGCTACAAAGAGATCAACGCCGCCTACTACTCTGTCCGTCAACGACGCGGTCAAGCCCGTGCAAATCAGACCTCCGTTCAAACGGCGGGTGATACCCCACATCCTGCAGAGTCTCGTATCCGAGGCTTGAGTCGGCTATCTCGCGACAAGGTGAATAATCGGGGCGGTGGCACCCGGCCCGTTAGTACAAAGGTCTGACATCGAAGCGACATGGTAATAGCGGATAGAACCCTCTGATACTCTGATGCCCCGGCTCGTCGCTTACTGGATCGTAACGGTCCTGGACGCCGCTGTCGCCCTTGGGGCGCCAAAATCGGAGGCGAATGCGCAAGGAAGACTCGAGGAGAAGCTGTGGGCACAGTAATCATGCACAACGTGGTGTCGGTGGACGGCTTCATCGCCGATGAGAAGGATGACGTCGGGCCACTCCACGATTGGTACTTCACTCGCGACACCCGATCACTGAGCAAGGCGACCGAGAGTTCGATCATTCCGGCGCTGGAAGTCTTTTCAAGGTCTCAGCTGCATCCGCCGAATACGTCCGTTCGATGTGGGAATGCCAACTTTAGGCGGCACTGCAGACTTGGACTCAGACATGCCCTCTCACTCCGATAACTAAAGTACGCAGTACCCAGCGGCTGCGGCATGGCATTGCGACATGAGCAGCCCCGGAAGAGCGGGGTCGCGCTAATCGCCGAGTTGGCGCTCGGCAGGACCAGGGTCGCCACCAAGCCTTTGCACCGCATCCTCGAAAGACATTTTCAGATGGGCCAGAAATTCCGGATCAAACCAGCGCATGTAAATGCTCTCAACCCGAGCATCATGCTTCTCCAGACTTCTCAAAACGTAGCGGTGGGTCAGCGACGGGCCGCCATCTAACACGCCCAGGGTTTGTCCGTCGGGATCGGCTTCAAAATCGCGCCGGGCCATGGCCAAAAGGGTTCGGCGAGCTATGGCCCATTTCTCTTCACCCATCCGGGCCCGGATCTGATCTCGACGCTCAACGTCCCATGGCCGATCACTCGTGTTCAATACCGCCCCCCCATTCCACTGAGGAGGGAATAGTACCAAGTCATGCAAAGCGCCCACACTACCTTCCCTCAGGACCTTGATACCGGACCCAAAACGCCAGCCTCTGGTCGTGCCAGTCCCTCCCGGCTCCCCACATCCGATTACCTAAAGAAACTGACGCCCAGCCTGACTTCGGTGTCAGGCAGGTACCGGCGCCAGAATGTCACGCGGGTACCGGATGTTGACAGCCAAACTTGGAACCAAGTTCCCCGCTCAACTAGGTCGGCCCAACCACTCTGCTATCTAGCGCCACTGCGGCACGACTACAGGGCATGAAGCATACAGCCCACCCCTTGGACAAAGCCACGGCGGAAAGTTGCGCCGACGAAGTGGCGGACTCTGATAGCGACTTCGTCGGAATCATGGATATTCACGTTGCGACCGTTCGGCGCGGATACGTCATCAATGTTACGTATGAAACCATGGGCGACGTACACAGACGAGTTCTACGAACCCTTGACGATGTGGACCGATTCCTCACGGAGCCCATGGATTTCAATGAAGCATCGCCCGAGGTTCAGATCTGGGACGCCGACATGGGCCTGTAGGATCGCAATCCCTGAGCCAAACTGGAACATGGCTTCCTTCGGACGCAGCGGTGAGTTCGCGGTTATCGCGCCGGCCCTCCTCATCAGTGCGGTCTTGTTTCTCTATGGCCCGGAGGCTCGGTCAGTCGCTGCACACCGGGGCCTCGGCCCGACGACCGTAACACCCTCAGCCGGAGTGGCTCCCCACTTGGTCGGTAAGTGGCGCGAAGTGTCCGACAACGGTTACCCGGTTAGTCCCGGGGCAGACATCTGTCAGTACTTCGCGGATCACCGCTACCACTGCACAGGTTACGCAGTTCAGAAAGCACCTCCCGGCACATGGCGTTACCTCGGTCCAACACATATCCGTCTTACTGCATACGGCGCCACTTTCAACTGCACTTATTCGATCACCCTTACCACGCTCACAACGACCTGTGGGGGCAATCAGGGCGTTCAAAAGTACCGGCGGGTATCGGTTCCGAGCCCGTCGCCGACTCCCACGGTCACGCTAGCGCCCATGCCTACGAGCACCACGGGTCCGATTCCAACGAAGACGCCTACCGGGAAGTCAACGCCAACTGCTACTGCGACCTTCGTTTCTTCGACACCGACGCCAGTCCCGACTTCATCACCGACATCAACGACCGTCTCACCGCCCACTCCGACGCCGACCCCTTCGCACTCAAGCATCGTCGGCACATGGATAGCCAAGTCCATTGACGGAAAGCCCGTTTCTACCAACTTTCAGACTTGCGAATTCTTCGCATCCGGCAACTTCTCGTGTACGGGCCATAACGCCACGGGCTCGGCCCAGTGGGCTATTACCGGGCCCTCCCAGCTTGTTCTCTCTTCCAAAGGCCATTCCGTCGAGTGTTCGTTCACCGTGTCGGTAACCACGCTCTCCATAGACTGTGGGGCTACCGGCTCTGACACCTACACCCGGGCGACCACTACTCACACAGGAGCATTCGAGCAGGTTGTCCGATCCGCGGCGGTACCTGCCGCCATCCTGGGTGGAACGGTAATACTCGTTGCCCTACTCGTCATCTTGGGACGAACGTCACCGCCCTCCCGAAAACGGGCGTAAACGGGGCGCTTACCCAACTCGGGACGAGGTTGCGCGCCGGCCACTAAAGGCCAAGGAAGCACTTTCAACTTCCATGCGATGCGGCCTACCTACTACAGCCCGGCCCCGATCCCGAGCAGGTGTAGGGCGGCTCTCACTCCCTCGACAAGCATCGCCCCCTCGGCAGCGAGCCGGACCACCGTGGCCATCAGGACGCCAAGCTTCCGAAGGCACCGCCTGAGCTTACGACCAGCCCTGCCGGCCTTGTCCGTATGCCGGGCCGGTGCGCGCCGCACCGAGCCGATCCGCTCTTTCACAAGCGTCCCACTGATGGTCAGTTCAGCCGACAGCATCTGACCAGTCTCGTCAGTCGCCACCGTTGCCGCGACATTTGTCATCTGAGATATCCATTCCATTTCGCATGACCTCCGAGTGAACGACTTCGAACGTCGACGAAGTCACCGGAGCCGTGGAGTGGCTGCAAGACCGCGGCTTGCCGCGCGGAGTTCAGTCTTGGGGCCGGTTAGCGGTCCGGTGATAACCAAAGACGGACGAAGTCGGCACGCCAGAGGTCAGTGAAAGGGACAACCTGATATCGCAGGCAGCAATGGCGCGACTACCTTGCGTGATCCATCCAAGCCACAGGCCAGCCACCGCTGTAGAAGGTCATGCGCCAGATGTGGACCCAGGCGTCCGGCTTCAGGCGATCTCATTGAGTGAGCGTCGGGCACTGCGCCAGCTCGCACGCGCCCTCATCGCGGCCGCCATCGACACCCACCGAGCCAAGCGCAGCCTGGGACGCCGCGACGGTCCAAACCCGAGGCGCGAGTGAGTCGCGGTTCGATATCGTCACGTTCCATGGGAGTTAGACAACGGCGCGCAGCCACGGCTGAGAGTTCTGATGCTGCGCCCCCAAATACGCCGAACTACGACCTGATCTCGGGACACTCCGAAATCATGCAGGGTGATCCGAGTTCCCCAGGCGGCCCAAGTATGGACCTCGGCTTTGCGCTCTCCGGCGACGACCATCCCCGTACCGCCCGCCAATCACCTGCCACGGCGCCTCTCCGTGCCATCGCCTATCTACGAGTCTCCAGCCAGCAGCAAGCGAAGCGGGATGGACGCGACGAGGGGCTCTCCATTCCCGCCCAGCGCGAACTCGTGATGCGCTCGATTTTGGACAAGGGCTGGACCTTCGTTGACGAATATGTCGAACCCGGTCGCACCGGCAGAAACATCCAGCGTCCTCAGTTCCAAGCCATGCTCGACCGGATTGCCGAGCAACGAGATGTTGATGTCGTTGTAACGCACAAGTTGGACAGGCTTGCGCGCAACGCCGGCGACTATCTGATGACGCGCTCGGCTCTGGAAAAGCTCGGAGTCCGCCTGGTTTCCGTTGCCGAACCCGTCGAACAGAACGCGGCCGGGCGAATGATCGAAGGCGTTCTCGCCGTGCTTGCCGAGCATTACTCAGACAACCTCTCAGCCGAAGTCAAGAAGGGGCAGGCTCAGAAAGCCAAAAATGGCGGATTCCCCCACAGGGCGCCGCTTGGTTACCTCAATGTGCGGAAGAAGATGAACGGCGGAGAGGTGGCCTACATCGAACACGATCCAGATCGCGCGCCGCTCCTTCGCCAGGCGTTCGAGCTCTACGCCACGGGTGCATACAGCCTTGAGCAGTTAGCCGCGGAAATGTCAAAGCGCGGCCTCACCTCCCGCCACAATGGCCCCCACTCACCCAAGCCGCTCACAGTCTCGGGACTGCACGGCGTGCTCACGAACCCATTCCACGTGGGCAAGGTCTGCTGGAACGGCATCAAATACGACGGGACGCATGAGCCCCTCATCGGGTCGGAGACGTTCCGAAAAGTCCAGGAACTTCTGGCTTCCCGTGCCGGTGGGCCCTCGCGTGAGCGCAAGCATAATCACTACCTCAAGGGCTTGCTTGTCTGCGGTGTGTGCGGACGCAAGCTATCGATCCAGAAATCCAAGGGCGGACGTTACACCTACTACTACTGCCTTGGTCAGAAGAGTGCCCGAGCCAATACCGGCTGCCGAGAAGCCTACGTTGCAGCGGACAAGCTTGAGCAGCAGGTCGAAAACCTCTATCGGCAGGTTCAGCTCCCGACACAGCTCGCCGCCGAGCTCAGAGAGGAATTGGAGGCTGAGTTTGTGGAGCTCATGGCGACGAATGTTGACGAACAGGAATTCCAACGGCGGCGCCAGCTAAAGCTTGCCGAGCAGCGTCGGAAGCTAATGCACGCCTTCTATGCCAATGCCATAAGCCTCGATCTGCTAAAGGAGGAGCAGAAACGCCTCGACCGCGAGGATCTGGAGGTCGAAGTGATCCTGAACCGAATTGGAGCCAAGTACACGGAGTGGCGAGATGTGCTCGACTTGGCCCTCCGCCTAGCCGAACACTGTGGAGCCGCTTACTTGAACGCGGCCCCACGATCCCGCCGCCTGTTCAACTCCGCAATCCTTTCCGAGGTCCGCGTTGCTCACGGGCGGATCGCCGGCGTGGACTACCTGGAGCCCTTCTCAGCCATATTCACGAGTTCAAATGGCCCTTCGGGCCGCGGTTCGAATAAGAGAGGTTTACTGGGAAGACTGGACGCTATTCGAACCATGCCGGAGCTTGCTGTAAAACTCTCCCGGCTACTTGGCAGCCTGGTGGACTAGCTCGCTTCGTCCACGGATCCAGGACATCGACTCGGAGGTGATGTCCATCAAACTCCGATTTTGAATTCATGGTTCCACCTTCCCCATGGATAAGGGACGAGGGCAGTGTAACGGCCACCCCAGTGCCCTCTGCCCGGGGCCAGCGCGATGCCACGAAGGGTAGGGGTGGCAGTTTGCCCGCTAGAGCTCGGGACAACTCGGACCGCTGATAATGTGAGGTGCTGCCGACCCGGAAAGCACGACGATTATTCGACCGTTTATGCCGCTTCTGTGCCTATGCGCGAGAAGGGCGGCGGCGAGGGGAGGGCCAGAATCCTTATGACAACCCAGATTGTGAGCTGCGCCATCCATCCGGCGATAGGCATAGCGCGTGTGGGCAATAGCCAGGACGGATTCTTCCTTGGTCCGGG
>Ga0070739_10008691_pt1 | contig 10322 bp, 7 predicted proteins | sample Coa_R1_7_FD_66445 | JGI IMG/M metagenome (GOLD analysis project Ga0070739, IMG submission 66445) | Surface soil microbial communities from Centralia Pennsylvania, which are recovering from an underground coalmine fire - Coalmine... | ecosystem: Environmental > Terrestrial > Soil > Unclassified ...
AGATTCATCCCACCGTCGGGGCCGAGATCCTGCAGCGCGTTCGTTTTCCTTACCCGGTGGTGCCGATCGTCGCGGCCCATCACGAGAAGTGGGACGGAACGGGCTATCCCAACGGGCTCCGCGGCGAGCAGATCCCCATCGGCGCGCGCATACTTACCGCGGTGGACTGTCTGGACGCACTGGCGTCGGAACGGCAGTATCGCCGCGCTCTGCCGCTGGACGAGGCGATGAAGACGATAGCCGGACAGGCGGGGAGCAGCTTCGATCCTCGGGTGATCGAAGTATTGAAGCGCCGCTATCGGGAGCTGGAGAGCCTGGCCCGGGAAGCACCGCTTCCGGACGCGAAGCTTTCACTGCACGTAGCGGTGGATCGCGGCGATGCGCCGGATGCCGGGTACGTGAACATTGCCTCGCGTATGCCGCCGGAAGCGCCGAGTTTTATTAACTTCATCGCGGCGGCGCGGCAGGAGTTTCAGAACCTGCACGAGCTCACGAACAGTCTGGGAACTTCGCTCAGCCTGGAAGCGACACTATCGCTGCTGGCCGCGCACTTGAAGAATATTGCGCCACACGACACGATAGCGGTTTACATTTCGGACGGTCAGATCCTCGTGCCGCAATACGTGGCCGGCGTTGATGCAGACCTCTTCGCGTCGATGCGCGTCCCCGTGGGGCACGGGCTCTCGGGGTGGGTCGCGGAAAACAGGAAGGCCATCGTGAACGGCAATCCCGCGGTCGAGCCCGGGTGCGCGGGCGAGGGGCGCCGGTCCACCGTTCTTGCCTCGGCGATTTCCGTGCCGCTGACGGGAACCGACGGCGTCATCGGCGTGCTGACGCTGTATCACAGAAGCAAAGACGCCTTCACGCGCGATCACCAGCGCCTGCTCACCGCGATTTCCTCGAAGGCGTCTCTGACGATCGAAAACGCGCTCCGGTTCCTGGAAGCGCGCGAAGGGACCATGACAGACGCGCTCACCGGGCTGGCGAACACGCGAGCGCTGTTCATGCATCTGGAGGCGGAGATCGCGAGAGCGGGCCGCGGGGGTGAGTCCCTCACGGTACTGGTTCTCGACCTCGATGGTTTCAAGGAAGTGAATGACCGCTTTGGGCACCTGGTCGGGAACAAGCTGCTGCGTCAGGTGGCGCGCTATTTGCAGTCGACCTGCCGCGGCTATGATTGCGTGGCGCGGATGGGGGGCGACGAGTTCGCGCTGGTGCTGGCGGGCATGACTCAGCCAGCCCTGGCGCACAAACGCGACGAGCTGATCCGGCTGGTGCGCAACGCGGCGGTGGAGTGCACCGGGGAGAAAATGCTGTCGGTAAGCATTGGCGAGTCCTGGTACCCGGCCGAGGGCACGAGCGCGGAAGATCTGCTGGCCGAGGCGGACCGCAAGATGTACGCGATGAAGCATGCGCGCCGGAATCGCGGACGCGCCGTTCCCGTGCTGGGCGATACCAAGATCATGGCCATGGGCCCAGTCGCCTCCACGCGCCTCGGCTGAGCGGCGCAGCCTGCACGCGGCGTCGTTAAACGCGCGCGAGGTGCAGAGCCACGATGCCGCCGGTCATGCGGCGGAACTCTACGGACTGAAACCCCGCCGTGCGCATCTGTCGGGCGAGTTCCTCCGCGCCGGGGAACTTCCGTACCGACTCCGGCAGGTATGTATAGGCATCACGCGAGCCGGAGATCAGCCCCCCGATCACCGGCAGCACCTTCGTCGAGTAAATACCGTATGCGGCCCGGAACAGGAAGTTCGGCGGCGTCGAGAACTCGAGAATGGCCGCCATGCCGCCGGGGCGCAGGACGCGAAACATCTCAGCAATGCCGCGCTCATAGCTGGCCAGGTTGCGGAAGCCGAAGGCCGCGGTTACCAGGTCGAGCGAGCGGTCCGCGACCGGCAATTGCAGAGCGTCCGACTCGAACGCCGCCGAGCGCGCCCGTTTTGCGGCGATCTTTCCGCGCGCGGCCACCAGCATGGGATGGCAGAAGTCGCTGCCGTAGACGCGATGCGCGGCGCGGCGCTGGAGGGCGAGGGTCAGATCGCCCGTACCGCAACAGAGATCGAGCGTCACGGCGTCCGGCCGGTCGAGAATCGCCGCTACGGCGGACGTGGTCCGCGCGCGCCAGTAGCGGTCGATGTTGAACGAGAGCAAATGATTCAGGAGGTCGTATCGCGGGGCGACGCGGCCGAACATGGCGCGCACCCATGCGGCTGCGTCCTGCTCGGTGCGGGCGCCGGGCGGGGTGGATCCGCTCACTGCGCCAGCGCCGCCTCGATGGCGCGCAGCACGTTCCCCTGATCGACATCGGCGGTGACGACGACCGAGCCAATGCGGTCCGGCAGCACGAAATGGACGCGACCCTTAACGGTTTTCTTGTCGCTCACCAGACGGCGCGCGATGTGAAGCGGATCGATGCCGCTGAGCGATGGAATGGGCCCGTATGCCGCCACGCAATCCAGAATGCGGCGCCCTTCGCTCTCGCGAAGAATGCGCTGCGAGACAGCGAGCGACACCGCGGCGTTCATGCCGAAGGCTACGGCCTCGCCGTGCAGGAAGCGCTCATAGCCGGTCTCCGCCTCCAGCGCGTGCCCGAAGGTGTGGCCGAAGTTCAGGATGCGCCGCAGCCCACCTTCGCGCTCGTCGGCGCTCACCACCTCCGCCTTTATGCGCACCGAATCGGAGATGGCGCGTTCGAGGGCTTCGGCGTGGTGCGCGAGAATATCGGCGGGGCGCTCGGCCATGAGGCGGAACAGCGCGGCATCGCGGATCACGCCGCATTTAACGATTTCATAAAGTCCGGCGCGGTATTCGCGCTCGGGGAGCGTGGCCAGCACCTGCGGATCGATAAACACCGCGAGCGGCTGGTGGAAGCTGCCGACCAGGTTCTTGCCGCTCCGTAGATTGACTCCGGTCTTGCCGCCCACGGCCGCGTCCACCTGCGCGAGCAGCGTAGTCGGGACCTGAATCACCGGAATGCCGCGCATGAACACAGCCGCAGCGAAGCCGGCAACATCGTTGACGATTCCGCCGCCGAGGGCGATGACCACGCTGGAGCGGTCTGCGCCCCGAGCGAGCATCTGCTCGGCGAGGTCCTCAACAGCGGCGAGGCGCTTGTTGACCTCGCCGCCGGGAAAGAACAGCACCTGGTGTTGACGGGAGCCAAGCGCATCCCGCACCGCCGGTCCGTGCAGGTTCCAAACCCTTTCCTCGGTGACGACGAACAACGTCCCCGCGGACGCCGGCAGGGCCTCGGCGATGCGCCCCAGACAACCGCGCGCGATGGTCGCTTCATAAGTGGAGTTGGCGGTTTGAACCAGCCAGGAAGGCATGACGGAGGTTTACAACCTCTGTTGTACCATCAGGTTTGGCAGCGCTCGGCTGCATCCGGCGAGAATGAATCCCGACTTTCTGGTTATAGGCGCCGGCGTCGCCGGATTGCGCGCGGCGATGGAGCTGGCACAGGCGGGAACGGTGCTGGTGGTGGCCAAGGACTCGCTGCAGGAGTCGTCATCAGAGTACGCGCAGGGCGGCATCGCCGCGGCCCTCAGCGATGACGACGAAGTGGGGCTGCACGAGCAGGACACGATTCTCGCTGGAGATGGGCTGTGCGACGTGGCCGCCGTCCGCACTCTGGTTGAAGAGGCGCCCAACGCGATTCAGGAATTGATCGAATGGGGCGCGGCCTTCGATCGCGATGGAGCGCAGCTGCTGTTTGCGAGGGAGGGCGCGCACAGCCGAAGCCGCGTGCTGCACGCGCATGGGGATTCCACGGGCCGTGAGATTGTGGACACGCTGTATCGCCGCGCCGCCGCGCAGGAAAACATTTCTTTCCGCAGCTTCGCGGCGATGACCGATCTTCTGACCGCGGGCGACGGCTCGGTGTGCGGCGCTTCGGTGCTGGACGCGGCGTCCGGCGAGCGCCTCTCGATTCATGCTCGGGCCGTGCTGCTGGCCACCGGCGGGCTGGGCCAGGTCTACAGAGAGACGACGAATCCGGATGTCGCCACCGGGGACGGGGTCGCCGCGGCGTGGCGCGCAGGCGCGGACATCGCCGACATCGAGTTCGTGCAGTTTCATCCCACGGCGCTTTTCGTGGAGGGTGCGCCGCGATTTCTGTTATCGGAAGCGCTGCGCGGCGAGGGGGCGGCTTTGAGAAATGCCGCCGGCGAGCGCTTCATGCCGCGATACCACGCCATGGGCGAACTGGCGCCGCGGGATGTCGTATCGCGCGCCATCGTGAGCGAGATGCAGCGTTCCGCGGGTCCGGTGTTTCTCGATATGACCCACCTCGACACGGCTCATGTGCGCAGCCGGTTTCCACGAATCTACGAAACCTGCCTCAGTTGCGGCGTCGATATCACGACACAGCTTGTTCCGGTGCACCCGGCGGCGCACTATTCGATGGGCGGGGTGCGAACGGATCTGGAGGGGCGCACGTCGCGGGCGGGGCTGTACGCGGCAGGTGAAGTGGCGTGCACGGGCGTACACGGGGCGAATCGTTTGGCCAGCAACTCGTTATTGGAAGGGCTCGTATACGGCGCGCGCACCGGCCGGGCGATGCGCGAGGAGGCCGGCGGGGGCCGCTGCGACGGGACTGCGCCCGCGGCGGCGATTCCGGCCATCGAGGAACACGCGGTGCGGGGGCTGGCATGGGAAAAGCTGGGCATCGTGCGTTCGAAGGACTCGATCAACGCAGCGCTGGGTGTGTTGTCCGCCGCCCAGGAGCATGGCGTGAGCGCGAAGGGCGCGGGGCGATCCGGGTACGAACTGCGCAACATGGCCGCGGTCGCGGAACTTATCGGGCGCTGCGCACTGGAGCGGCGCGAAAGCCGAGGCGGTCATTACCGCAGCGATTTTCCGGAAAAATCTCCTGAATTCCAGCGGCATTCGGTGATCTCGAGCCATGGCGGATACCGGCTGGAATAGGGGCGCGCGCCCGCTGTTTTGCATCCTCCTGTTCGCAGCCGCGGGCGCGGAGCCGCTGCGCGCGGTCGGACCGCAGGCGATCATCTGGACCGCGCCGGCCATCCTGTTCGCCTCGATGGTCATCGCCTGGGGCGCGGAGTCGGCGCAGTTCTTCATTGCCCAGGGTTTCGCGCTGGCCATCCTCGCGTGGCTGCAAACGCTGCCCGAGTTCGCCGTCGAAGCGGTGTTCGCATGGCGGCGGCAGACGCCCTATCTGATGGCCAACCTTACCGGCGCGCTGCGCATGCTCACCGGCCTCGGCTGGCCCATGATCTATTTCGCCGCCGCCTTCGTGTACCGCCGCCGAAATGGCCGGCCGATGCGGCAGATCGTGCTGGAATCGCAGCACAGCATCAATGTTGTCGCCCTGCTCGTCCCGCTGCTGTACATGTTTTACGTGTACTGGAGCGGCACTCTGACCCTGCTGGATGCGGGTATCCTGACCGCCATTTACGCGGTGTACCTGCTGCTGATGGGCCGAATGCCGCCGCAGTCGGAAGAGGGCATGGACGATCTGGAGCTGATCCCGCGAACCATCGTCAAGTCGCCCCGGCCGCGGCGAATCGCCCTCATCACGCTTTGTTTCGCGATCGGGGGCGTACTCATCTACTTCACGGCGGAGCCGTTCGCGTCCAGCCTTATGGCGCTTGGCGTAATGCTGGGCGTCCCAGCTTTCGTTTTTGTGCAGTGGGTGGCTCCTATTGTGTCGGAATTTCCGGAGCTGCTGTCCACCTTTTATTTCGCGCGAACGGTGACCGGGGCGCCGATGGCGCTGATGAACATGGTTTCCAGCAACATTAATCAGTGGACGCTGCTGATTGCCGTGCTGCCGGTCGTGTTTTCGATGAGCATGGGCGCTCCCACGGCCATCGTGCTGGACCCGCAGCAAAAAGAGGAACTGCTGCTCACCATTGCGCAGGCGCTGGTTGGTATGCTCTTCCTGATCAACATGGAGCTGGCGTGGTGGGAGGCGCTGGTGCTGTTCGTGCTCTGGCTGGTGCAGCTGGTCTTTTCGATCGGCGGCCACGTGCACACCTGGATCACCGTCGCGTATTTCGCCTGGGCGGCGGCGGAAATCGTGCGGCTGCTGACGGGTAACCGATCGGTCGCGGCTTTCGTCGAATTCAGCCGGACATGGCGGGAGCACGTGATGAGACGGACCGGATGAGCGGCATTGTCATCCGAATTTCGGATGAGAATCTGCGGACCGAGCTTACCGCCGCTCTGGCGGACGATGCCGCGGGATGCAATCTGACCATCGCCGAAGACGAAACCGGCGCGATTCACCTCTCCGCCGGTGACGATGCGCGGGAGCTCGTGCTGCCGCGAGGCGCCCCCGTGACGGCAACGGCGCTGGCGCTGCTGCGGGCCGCGCGAGCAGAGCGCGCGCTGCGCCGCTCTCACGATGATCTGCGCCAACTCGCCTGGGCGGCGGGGCACGACCTGGCCGAGCCGCTGCGCCTGATTATTTCCTACAACCAGCTGCTGGAGCGCCGCTACAAACAGCAACTCGATGCGGAGGCGATCGGTTTCCTCAATCAGACCGTTGCCGCGGCGCAACGCATGCGCGCGCTGCTCACCGATCTGCTCACATACTCGCAGGCCATCTCCGACGCGGCGCCGTCGACGGGCCCTGTTTCCATGGAAGCGATCTTCTGGGCTGCGACGATGGGGCTGCACGACGCCATTGCGGCAGCCGGAGCGCGGGTCACGCACGATCCGCTGCCCACGGTTCGCGGAAACGAGACGCGGCTCACGCAGGTGCTGCAGGCGCTGCTTTCCAACGCGGTGCGCTTTACCGAGGAAGGCCGCACGCCGGAGGTTCACGTGACGGCGCGCGACGAGGGAGAGCAGTGGCAATTCGCAATCGCGGACAACGGGCAAGGGATCGAGGCCAGGTATTTCGAGCGGATTTTCGAACCGTTTCGCCGGCTGCACGGGCGCGAGATGCCGGGGTCGGGGCTCGGCCTTGCCCTCGCCCGAGCCATCGTGGAAGCACACGGCGGACGCATTTGGGTGGAATCGGAGCCGGGTACGGGCTCTACCTTCTTCTTCACGGTTCCCAAGCACGACTGACCGCGAGGCCGGGCCGCGCCAGCTATTTTCATCGGCCGCGATTTCCGGTGAGGGATTTGAACGGGCATTTGTCGCTCTCTGGTCAGGGGCGGAAAGAGATCCGGCTCCAAGAGGAGATTCAGAATGCCAAGTCAATTCAGTTTCCAGGCCGGCAGCCGCGCTGCCGCCATCGCTCTAATCGCAGGACTCGCCGCGTCATCGACGCCCGCCGCCGTGATTGGAACGCCGCAGACCGTGAACGGCTTTACGTTCATCAACTTCGATCCGGCGCTTCCCGCGGGTTCGGTTGGGTCTAACGTGAACGGAATCAGTAACAGCGGCCACGTGGTTGGAACCACGGTGGACGCCAACAATGAATCCACGTTTTTGAACTTCACGGGCACCCCGGCGCTCACTATTCCCTTGAGCACCAGAACCGGGGCAACGGCTTTCGGCATCAATCGCGCCGGACAGGTGGTCGGCACCCAGAATGGAGCCGCGTTTATCCTGCGCGGCAACCGCGGACCGCAATCTCTGGATGCTCCCGCGAGCGCAACCAACGCATTCGGCATCAACGACTTCGGGAATATCGTCGGTCAGTTTACGAGCGGTAACGCCACTCCGGGCTTCATCGTGGAAAGCGCAAGAAGCCGGAATTTCATCACCATCAACGCGCCTTCAGGGCCCAACATCGTGAATGCCCAGGGAATCAACAACTTCGGCCTTGTTCTTGGGTTTTACCAGGGAACGGATGGCCAGGCGCACGGTTTTATGGCGAACGCAGCGGACGCGCATAATGGCGTTCTCACCGGGACGCCAGTTGCGGACCCAGTGATTCCGGTCGTAAACGGTGAGCCGGGAGCGACCTTCGTTTTCTCGCAGCTGCTGGGCGTGAACGACCGGGGCATTGCAGTCGGCTATTACGGAGACTCCACCAACAGCCAGCACGGATTCATCTACGACACGAACACAGGCACGTACACTTTCCTCGACGACCCCGCTGAGGCGTTCAACAACGGTGTCGAGGTGACGCAGATCACGGGCATCGCGGACTCGGGCGAGATCGCCGGATTCTACACCGACGCGAACGGCGCCGCACACAGCTTTATCGCCTGCCCGACGTATGCGTTTTGCCCTGACTTCCCCAACGACCTTCCCAATCAGGATCCGGTTCAGGACAGAGAGCGGCGGTGAGACGGAGCGCTGCAGGAACGGCCGGCCGAGGTCCGGCCGTTCACGCTTCCACATAACAGCTGATCCGGTGGCCGGATTCTCTTCGCGTATCCCGGTGGAGGCGAGGCATGTGGAAGAAGGTTGTCGGATATGGGCTGCTGAGTGTAGTCGTTCTGGCCGGGGCCGTCCTCGGCTGGGCGTGGCTGAGGAAACCGGCCCAGCGGCCGGGGCCGAAGATTCGTGTTGTGGCGACGCCGGAGCGCCTGGCGCGCGGGCGTAAGGTCTGGCTTATGGCCGATTGCGACGTCTGCCATTCGCGGCACGATCTGAAAAATTTTGCGGTCCTGGAGACCGGACTGGGTCAGGGCAACCAGGTTCCTGACAAGGCGATGGGGGAAATCGACATCCCGAACATCACGCCCGATGTGGAGACCGGCATCGGCACGTGGACGGACGGGGAGAAGATGCGCGCGATCCGCGAAGGCGTGGACAAGGATGGCAACGCGCTGTTCCCGATGATGCCCTACGAAAATTTCCGGCACATGAGCGACGAGGATGCGACGGCGCTGGTGGCCTATCTGGACTCTCTCCCGCCGGTGCGGCACTCTGTTCCGAAGATGAAGGTTCCCTTTTTCCTGAGCCTGCTGCTGAAGGGTGCGCCCAAGCCACTGGACCGGCCGGTGCCGCCACCGGATATATCCAACCGGCACGCGCGCGGCGTCTACCTGACCACCGTCGCAGGCTGCGAAGAGTGCCATACGCAATCAAAGGGCGGGGGTCTGGATTTAAGCAAGCACTTCGCCGGGGGCGTGAAGTTCGACGTGTTTGGGAAGGTGGTTTACAGCGCGAACATCACGCCGGATGCGGACACCGGGATCGGCACATGGTCGCTGCCCTACTTCAGGCAGCGGTTTCGGACGTACAGGAACTCCTGGCCGGAGCGGTTCACGCTGATGCCCTGGCACAATTTCGCGCAGCTCAGCGACGAGGATATCGAATCAATCTACTACTTCCTGAACGAGCAGAAGCCGGTGGCCAACAAAGTCAACCCGTTCCGAGAGCAGCAAGTGGCGGAGCTGCGGTAGCAGACATCAGACCTGGACGACGGCTTCGCGCTCGGGTGTCACCACGGTCTGTTTGCTGCGGCGCACCCAGCCCTGCAGGCGCTCCATGTAGAGATAGATCACCGGGGTGATGTACAGGGTCAGGAACTGCGAGACCACGAGGCCGCCGACCACCGCCAGGCCCAGCGGCTGGCGCGCGTCGGCGCCTTCGCCGTATCCGAGCGCGATGGGCAGCGTGCCAAACAGCGCCGCGACCGTAGTCATCATGATCGGCCGGAAACGGAGCAGGCAACCGCGGTAGATCGCATCGTGCGGCGAGCGGCCTTCTTTCTGCGCGCCGATAGCGAAGTCGATCATCATGATCGCGTTCTTCTTGACCACGCCGAAGAGCATGATCAGTCCCACGAAGGCGTACAGGTCGAGCTGCTTGTGAAACAGCAGCAGCGTCAGGAGGGCGCCAAAAACCGCCGAAGGCAGGCCGGACAGAATCGTGATGGGGTGAATGAAGCTCTCGTACAGAATGCCCAGCACGATATAGATCACGAAGATGGCGATGAACAGCAGCACCGTCAGGTTGCGGAACGACTGCTGGAATTCCTTTACCGTTCCCTGGAAGGCGGTGGTAATCGAAGCCGGCATGCGCATTTGGCGGATGAGATTGTCCGCCTGATCAGCGGCCTGGCCGAGTGCGTACCCGGGCTTCAGGTTAAACGAAATGGTAGTGGCGGGAAGCTGGCCGAAGTGGTTGATGCTGAGCGGACCCACGGTGCGCTGCACGTGCACCACGGAATCGAGCGGCACCAACTGGCCCTGCGCTGAATGAATGTACAACTTCGCCAGTGCGTCGGGCGTGCGCTGGTACTGCGGCTGTACTTCCAAAATGACCTGATACTCGTTGGCCGGCTGATAAATCATGGAGACCTGGCGATTGCCGTAGGCCGTGTACAGGGCGTCCTGGATCTGCTGCGGCGTTACCCCGAGCGACTGGGCCCGATCGCGGTCGATGTCCACCATCAGCTGCGGGCTGCTGATTTGAAGGTCGCTGTTCAGGTCCACGAATCC
>Ga0070739_10008692_pt1 | contig 10322 bp, 13 predicted proteins | sample Coa_R1_7_FD_66445 | JGI IMG/M metagenome (GOLD analysis project Ga0070739, IMG submission 66445) | Surface soil microbial communities from Centralia Pennsylvania, which are recovering from an underground coalmine fire - Coalmine... | ecosystem: Environmental > Terrestrial > Soil > Unclassified ...
GGAGCGCGGGAGCGTTCGGCGGATGCTCCGCCGCGGCGCCCGCAACGGCTGCAGCCGCCAGCGCGGCAAAGCATGGCAAAAGTAGGCGTCGCATGCTCAGAAGGGCAGCAACCCCAGCAGCAGCCGGTACAGGAAGAACGGCCGGCGGATGGCGTCTCCCACCACGCCCTTGCCGTTCACCCGGACCTCGAGCTGCCCGAGGCGGCTCGAGAGCACGCTGTTGGTGTTATCGATGTCGGCGGGACGAACCACCCCGCGCACCGTGATGGTCTGGTGTTCCGAATTGATCTGCATCTCTTTGGAGGCCTCCACCACTAAGCCGCCGTTCGGCAGCACATAAACGACCCGCGCCGTGAGCGTGGCGTTCAGCGTCGTGCTGCGGCTGGTTGTGCCCTGGCCGTTGAGTTGGGTGTTTCCGGAGACGTCGGCCAGATTGGCGAGAGGGCCGTTCGGGTTCGTCTTTCCGGCAAAGGCGGCGATCGAATTCTTGGTCGAAGAGGTGCGCTTGGTCTGCGTGGCGCCGGTAGTTACGGCCGAAGCCTGCTCGGCGACCACGATCGTCAGCAGATCGTCCACCTGGCTGGCGCGGAGATCCCGCGCCGCATCGGCCAGGCGCGATCCAGGCTGCCAGATGGCTCCGGGAGTCGCCGTCGCCGCTTCGGCGGACCGCGCCTTGGCCTCCTCGATGTAGTGATCGAGCGGGCTGGCCGCCGCGAGCTTCGGCTTCTTTTTGCCGGCCGCGGGGGTCGCCGCGAGGAGCATCGCGAGGCAAACGAGGGCTTTCCCTTTCCACAAATTATGCACAGTATTTTCCACAGCACTTGCACAACATTTTCACAGCACGCCTCTCAGCTCGACCCGCCCGGGGCCTTCGATCCGCGCCGGGAACCTCTTGCCGGTTTCGGGGTTGAGCACCGGAATGGTTTGCCCCCTGCTGCCGCAGCCCTGCGCCTGCCCTTCAAAAACGAGCCTGGCCGCGCCGCTCTGCACCTCGACATGCACGCGGTCGCCGCGCATTATGTCGGGGGGCGTCTCGAGCCACGCCGCCGGGATCGGCGAGCCGGCACGCACCGGACGGCGCAGCACCTTGCCGGCGGCTTGTTCGGCCGAGGCCGGGAGCGTGGCGGAACTCAACGCCGCCGCGCGCGTTTCGACGCGGAACGCCGCGGCATCCAGCTTTTCGCCCGCGCGCAGATCCCGCAGCGCAATCGCCGCTTGCACGGAGACGCGCACGCGAACGCGCGCCCAGACCGGAAAGCGGCGGCCGCCCGCGTACAGCACGCTGCCGTTCCACAAATCCTCGCGCAACCCCGAAAGAGGAAATTCGAGCGTGCCCTCCGGCGCCGGCCAGCGGCTGAAATCGATCAGCTCGATTTCCGCCTGCGGGAGCCGCTCGCGCATGGCCGCGCGGATGCGGTCCGGATCGAGCGGCGCTACGGAACGGGTCACGCAAAGCTCGTGCGCGGGCTCCGGCAGGCCGAACCGGGCGGCAATGCGGCGGAGTTCCGGGATTTCGAAGCGGCGCTCGATGCCCGGAGCCGGCGCAAGGCCCACCGGCGCCTCCGGCGCGGAAAGGACGGCGCCCGGAAACGCTGCGGCCAGATCCTGGAGCAGCACGTGGTCGGAGCCCGGGCCAACGGCGGCGCAGGCCGCCAGGGCGAATGCGGCGAGCGGCGTCATCGCGAGAGATTATTGACCTGCTGGTACATCTGATCCGCCGCCTGCACGACCTTGGAGTTGGCTTCATAGCCGCGCTGCGCCACGATCAGGTTGATGAACTCCTGGACCACCGAGACGTTGGACTGCTCGAGGTATCCCTGCATGATGGTGCCCAGACCCTCGGCTCCGCCTGGAGCCGCGACGGTGGGGTCGCCCGACGCATCCGTCGCGGTGAGCAGGTTGCCGCCCACGCTGTTCAGGCCCGCGGGGTTGGCGAAGTTGGCAAGCTGGATCTGCCCGGCCTGTTGCGCCGCGGTCTGGTTGGGCAGGGTATAGCTTACGGTGCCATCCTGCGCGATGGTGATCTGCTGCGCCTCGGCGGGGATGGTGATCTGGGGCTCGAGCAGGTAGCCGTTGCTGTTGACGACGTTGCCGTCCTTATCGAGCTGGAACGAGCCGTCGCGCGTATAGGCGATCTGGCCGTTGGGCATCCTCACCTGGAAGAAGCCGCGCCCCTGGATCACGAGATCGAGCGGATTGTCGGTTTGCGAAAAGTTGCCCTGTGTGAGCACGATCTCGTTCGATGCCGCGCGCGTGCCGAGGCCGAGCTGCAGGCCGGCGGGCACCACGGTCTGCTGGCCCGATGCGGCGCCGGGCTGCAGCACGCTCTGGTAGAGCAGGTCCTGAAACTGGGCGCGCCGGCCCTTGAATCCGGTGGTGCTGGCGTTGGCCAGATTGTGCGCGATGTTGTCGATGGTCATCTGCTGCGCCGTCATGCCGCTGGCGGCGCTGTATAGGGCTCGAATCATAGTTCTCCTTGGTTGGTACTCACTTAGGAACCCACCCGGGCAACCTGCTGCACGGCCTGCTGGTTCATCTCCGCGCCGATGGACACCGCCTTCTGCAGCATCTCGAACTGGCGCATGACGCTGACCAGGCGCACGGCGGACTCCGCGCTGCCGGTGTTCGAGGTCTCGAGCTTGCCCTGCTCGACCGATGTGCCGGATGGCGCGATGGGCCGGGCGCCCGGTCCGGATGCGCGAAAATAATTGGCGCCCTGCTTGGCGAGTCCGTCCGGGCTCGTGAAGTCGACCACCTCGAGCTTGCCGACGACCGCTCCGCCCTGGCGGATGGTGCCGTCGGCGGCGATATCGACCGGCCGCGATCCATCGAGCGAGACGGGCGCGCCGCCCGAGCCGCGGACGGGGAGTCCGTCCGTGGTCACCAGCGTGCCATCGGCCGCCAGCCGGAAGCTGCCGTTGCGTGTATATAAAGGGCCCGATGGTCCGTTTACCGCGAAGAAACCGCGGCCGGTGAGCGCCAGGTCGAAGGGGCCGCCGGTGGTCTGCAGCGTGCCCTGCGAAAGATCGGTCCACGGCCGCTCGATCAGCGGCATCGCGGAGGCCGATCCGGAATCGAGGGCTTCCGGATCGGCGTAAAGACTATAGAACTCGCGGTCCGCCTTATAGCCTCCGGTGGACGCGTTGGCAACGTTATTGGCCAGCAGGTCGAGCGACTCCATGCGGGCTCGAAGGCCGCTGGCCGCGGTAGCCGTTAAAGGGTCCATGGCAAAGGCGCTGGAGCAAGCGCGAGGCCAAACCAAACCGGCGTTAAATGCTGCAAATCCACGGGCAGGCGCCCATCGCGCGCGACAAAATTTTGTCACTGAGCGCGGCGCGCCAAAATCCGGTCACGGGGAGCTGCGCGATCCCGCTGAAAATGCAAGGCCGCCTTTTGGTACCGCGGCTGCATCCCCCGGCTGCGTGCACGCCTTCTCCACGACGGCTTCGTCCGCCGCGCCTCTTGCTCTGCCCCTGCCGCTCGCCGCCGCGCCGGCGCAGCAGCCCGCAGGAGATACGCCGCCGTTTCCGGACCTGATCGCGGATCTCGCCGCGCCCGAAGAACCGCCGCCCGGGTCGGCATTGCCGAAAGCCGCTCCGGCCTTACCGGCCGCCCGCGAATTCGGCGAGCCACGGAGGTCCAAGACACGGCGATCGGAATCGCAGCCGGAACGGACCGGAGGCGGAGCGCCGCAGGCGGCGCCGCCCGCGGCCGACGCGCCGCAGCCCCAGAAGCCGAATGCAATGAAACACGCGTGGATCTCTCTGGGACTTCCGCTCGAGACAGCGCCCGCTCCTGCTGAGCCGCAGAATCTGCGGATGCCTCCGCCGGACGGTCCGGAAGCCGCGGCAATCGACGCGAGCGGGCCGAAGTGCGCCATCGTCTCCGGACAGCATCCGAATCCGATGCCCGCCGCTGCCGCAACGGAGGAAAGGCCGCCGCGCGAAATGCCCGAATCGGGGCCGCGCATGGTGGCGCCGGCACCGCCGGCTCTCGAGCGCGCAATGGACACCCGGGTACCGCGGGAAGCTGCGAGAGCGCCGGAGCGGCCTCCGTCCCGGACGCCTCCGCAAGCCGGCCCCGCCTCGACCGCGCCGCCCGAAACAATTCCGATGCCTCAACCCTTCGCAGCGAGCCGGCCGCCGCAGCAAGCTCGGCCGGAGGTCGCCTCGGTTCCGGCTGCGGAACAGCCGCCCACCGAAGCCGCGAGCCCGTCGCCGGACCGGCCCGAAACTTCGTCCGGCTCTTTCGCCGCCGAACCGTCCGTCCGCCGTGCGGCGCGCCAATCCGGCGATCCGGAAACCCGCGACGAAGCGCCTGCACGGCCCATTTCACCCGGCATCCCGGCGGCTGTGACGCCGCCGGTAGAGCTTCCCGTCACCCCCTTGGCGGCGATCGGGCGGCAACCGCAAGAGGAGGATGCCATGCGTGGCGAAGGCGGGCGGCACACGGTGCAGGATGCACCGGTATCCTCCCCGTTGCGCCCGGCGCCACTCGCGTTTGCCGGCCGCCTGGTGCCGCTGCCGGAAACCGCGGCGGCGCCAACGGGGAAGTCCGCGGAGAATGCTTCGCCGCCGCGGGAGCCAGCCGCCACGGCAACACCGGCCAGCGCGGCTCCGGTCAGCGGTGCCCCCGGACACTCCGCATCTCACGAGGACGCGGACCGCGAGCGGAAGGCGGAAGACCGGCCCGCGGATACAGCCAGTAAGGCTACGGCGGATTCCGCTCCGGAACCGGTGCAGCCGTCGCCCGATCCGGCTGCAGGACGGGTGGCGGCGGCCGCGGATCTGCCGCGCCCGGTCCATACGGCTGCGCAGCCGGAGACGCGCGCCGCCGCAGCGCCCAGGCAAGCGCCACCGGCCGTGCGGGATCCGGCCCCGCCGCCAGCTCCAACCGGTCCGGCGCGGGAGATCCGGTTGCAGCTCGCGGGCGCCGGCCAGCGGGTCGAGGTCAGCCTGGCCGAGCGCGCCGGCGAGGTCCAGGTTTCGGTTCGCACGCCGGACGGAGTCCTCGCGCAGTCGCTGCGCGATCATCTGCCGGCGCTCTCCGCCCGGCTCGAGCAGAGCGGATTCCACGCCGATTCGTGGCGGGCGGGCGAAACCCAGGCGGGCGGACGGCCGGCCGAAGGGGAGCGGGCCGCGGGCGGTGCGCAGCAGAGCCGCGAGCACTCCGGCGGGCAGCGGCAATCGCAGCAGAATCGCGAGCAGGCGCGCGATCCGCGAGACAGCGCCGGCGGCCGGAACCGGAAAGGGAAAGGGAAGGAGTTCGCCTGGCTGATGTCGCCGGAGCAGTAGGGCGCGAGGCGGAGCCACGGGATCCACTGAGGAGAGAGCATGACGACATCGAGTGTGACGGGCGCGGCTGCCCAGAGCGCCGCATCGGCTACGACTACGGCGGCCACGGCCGCCAACAACAACCAGAACATGTTTCTGCAGCTTCTGGTCTCGCAACTGCAGAATCAAAACCCGCTCAACCCGACCGACGGAACGCAGTTCGTGACCGAGCTGGCGCAGTTCCAGCAGCTCGATACCACGCTGACCATGGGGCAGGACATCGGCGCCATCCGGCAGGACCTCGATCGACTGGTCGCCGCCTCTGCCGGTGCAAGCACGCCATCCACGCAATCTTAGAACGGAGATCGATTATGTTTACATCCTTTTCGACGGCACTTTCCGCGCTGAACGCAACGTCCACGGCCATTGACGTCGTGGGCAACAACCTGGCGAACCTGAACACGCCGGGGTTCAAGACCAGCGAGGTGGTCTTCAAAGATCTCGTCACGCAGTCGCTGGGAGCGGGGCTCGGGGATACGCAGGTCGGGTTCGGCGTCGGCCAGCCGCTGACCGTTCGCGAGTTCACCCAGGGCGCCATCCAGACGACATCGGGGGTGCTCGACGGCGCCATTCAGGGAGATGGATTCTTTGTCGTGCAGGACCCGAACGGCAACCAGCTTTTTACGCGCGCGGGGAATTTCCAGACCGATAAATCCGGCAATCTGCTGACGGATACCGGGGACGCGGTGCAGGGCTGGACCGTGAATCCGGCCACCGGACAGGTGGATACGAACGGGCCGATCGGCAACATTGTAGTGCCGGTCGGGTCGTTGAACCCGCCCACGGCTACGACGGCTTTCACGGTGGATTTGAACCTGAATTCCGCGGCGGCGGCGGACTCCACCTCCGATTTCTCGACGCCCATTACGGTGTACGACAGCCTGGGTAACTCGCACGTTCTATCGATCGACTTCCAGAAGACAGGGGACAACCAATGGAGCTACCAGGTGACCATGCCGGGCCAGGACGTCAGCGGCGGGACGCCGGGCTTGCCCTTCGCGATCTCCGGAGCCAGCGGCACGCTCACCTTCGACAGCGCGGGCCAGTTGACCGATCCGCCCAACGGCAGCCCGATCAACTTCTCGATCACGGGCCTCACCGATGGAGCATCCGACATGAACCTGAGCTGGAATCCGTATACCAGCGGCGGAGCGGGACGGATCACGCAGTTCGCGCAGTCCTCCTCGCAGTCGGCCAGCTCGCAAAACGGATCGGCGCCGGGGCAACTGGACTCGGTCGGTCTGGCCGATGGCGGCCAGATCGTGGCCAAGTATTCCAACGGCGCGCAGGTGGTGGTGGCGCAGGTGGCCATGGCTTCGATCCGCAATCCGGCGTCGCTGATCGCGGTCGGCAATAACGCGTTTCAGACCAGCGCACTGACGGCCGCCCCGGTGATCGGGGCGCCGGGAACGGGCGGACGCGGCGAGGTGGTGGGCGGCTCGATCGAGGCATCCACGGTGGATATGGCCGCGGAATTCACGAACCTCATCCAGTACCAGCGGGACTACGAGGCCAACGCCCACGTGGTGACCACGGCCGATCAATTGAGCCAGGACACTATCAACCTGATCCACTAATCCGCCGATGAATCCTCAGGAAGAAATTGCACCGCTGGGCGAGATCCCGGTCGAGATCGCCGTCGAGCTCGACCGGCGCGCCATGCCGACGCGCGAGATACTGGCGCTCGAAGAAGGCAGTATCATCGCGACCGGCCGGTCGGCCGGCGAAAACATCGATATCTACATCGGGGGCGTGCTGTGCGGCTCCGGAGAGATCGTGGTGATCGAGAACAGTCTGGGGGTGCGGATCACGGATTTCCGCGACGAATTCTAGGCGGCGGCTGCCCTTTCGGGCAGCCAAGCCGGGGCGCGGAAGAGGAGCTCTGGCCGATGGAATATGGGGAGCAGTTGATGGCCGCGGCCGCCGTGTTGGGCGGGCTCGCGGCGCTGCTGTGGTGGCTGCGGCGGCGCGGTTGGGTAACCGTGGCGGCGCCTCCGCGGCCCGCGGCGCGCCGCTTGCAGGCGATGGAACGGCTGGCGCTCGCGCCACAGCACACCCTGCATCCGGTGCGGGTGGGGGACGAGGCGCTGCTGGTGGCCTGCTCGCCGGCCGGCTGTGCGCTGCTCGACCGGTTGCCGGCGCAGGCGGCGGACGGGACGGTGCGGTCATGATGGCCGCGGCGGTGTTGGGGCCGGCGGCCGATCCGCTGAGCTTGCTCGGTGTGCGGGCCTCCGCGGGAGGCGCCGGCTTGAGCGTGCCGATGCAGATCGTCATTCTGCTGACGCTTCTCACGCTGCTGCCGGCGGCGGTGATGTGCGTCACGCCGTTTCTGCGCATCACGGTGGTGCTTCATTTTCTGCGCCAGGCGCTCGGAACGCAGACGGCGCCTTCCAACCAGGTGCTGCTGGGGCTGGCATTGTTTCTAACCATCGTGGTCATGTCTCCGGTGGCATCGGAGATGTATCACAAGGGATGGGAGCCGCTGGCCGCGGGCGAGGTGACGGGGCAACAGGCCGCCGAGCAGGCGGCGCGCCCGCTGCGCGGCTTTCTGCTGCGCTTCGCGCGGGAGAAGGACATCCGTCTGTTTATCGAAGTGGCGCATGAGCCGGCGCCCCGCACGCCGCAGGATTTGAGCCTGACGGTGCTGATCCCGGCCTATATCCTTTCTGAGCTGAAGACCGGCTTTCAGATCGGGGCGGTGCTGTTCCTGCCGTTCCTGGTAATCGATCTGGTGGTAGCGTCGGTGACCTTGTCGGTCGGAATGGTGCAACTGCCGCCGGCGATGATTTCGGCGCCGTTCAAGGTCCTGCTGTTCGTGCTGGCGGACGGCTGGACGCTGGTGGTCGGCTCGCTGATGAAGAGTTTTTACGGATGACCCCGGAGAGCGTGGTTCAAATTATGCGCGACGCCCTGATGCTGACGTTCTGGCTGGCGGCGCCGCTGCTCGGGATCGGATTCGTGGTGGGGGTGGCGGTCAGCCTGGTGCAGATCGCGACCTCGATTCAGGACAACGCGGTCAGCTCGATTCCGCGCCTGGCGGCTTTTCTGGCGGGATTGCTGTTCCTGCTGCCGTGGATGCTCTCGAAAACGATGTCCTACACGGTGGCGCTGCTCGGCCATCTGGAGCGCTATGCCCGCTGACCTGACCCTGCCGCTGAGCCTGCTCTACGGCTTCCTGCTGGTGCTGGCGCGGGTGGGCGGGGCGCTGGTATTCGTGCCGCTGCCGGGGGTGACGGGCGTGCTCGCGCCCGCCCGCGTGGCGCTGGCGCTCGGCTTCACGATGGCGCTCGCGCCGCGATGGCCCATGATCGGCGGACCGGCGCCGGAAATGGGCATTTTGCTGGTCTGGATCGCGCGGGAAGCGGCGCTGGGCCTGGCGGCCGGGGTCGCGGTCGCGATTGTCCTCGAGGTCTTGGGACTGGCGGCCCAGATGATGAGCATGCCGGCCGGTTATGGATATGCTTCGACGATCGATCCCAATACGCAGGCCGATGCGGGCGTGCTGCTGATTCTGGCACAAACCATGGGTGGGCTGCTGTTTTTCGCGCTCGGCCTGGACCGCGAGGTCCTGCGGCTGTTCGCCGGAAGCCTGAACGCAGTCCCTCCAGGCCGGTACGAGCCGGGTCTGCCCGCCGCGCGCGAGTTGATCGCGCTCGGCGCGGAGCTGTTTCGGTTTGCCCTGCGTCTGGCCCTGCCGGTCGTGGGACTGCTCCTGATGGTGGACATCTCGCTGGCGCTGGTGGGGCGCGTGCATTCCCAATTGCAACTGCTGAGCCTCGCTTTTCCGCTCAAGATGCTGGTTGCGCTGGCGGTGTTGGGCTCGGTGGCGGGGCTGATGCCGCGGATCACGATGGAATTGGCGGCCCACGTCTGGGCGGCGCTCCACCGGGTAATGGGAATGTAGCGGGAACTGTAGAGACATGGCGGACCATTCCGGAAAGACGGAAGAACCGACACAGCGGCGCCTGGAGAAGGCGCGCCGCGAAGGCCAGTTCGCGGCGGCGCGGGAGCTGGTTTCGGCGGCGCAGTTTGCCGTGTTCCTGTCTTTGGCGGGCGCAGGGGGCGCGGCTTGGCTCGCCGGTCTGGAACAATCGCTGCGGAGATTGTTCCTGCTCGGCTTTGCGGGCCCGCTTTCGCCGGCGGACCTGACGCATGTCGCGTGGGCACTGTTCTGGCGCCATGGACTGTCTCTGGTGGCGGCGGGATTGGGCGTGGCGGCGGTCACGCTCGGATTCCGGCTGGTGACCACCGGTTTTGGGCTCAGTTGGAAAAAGCTGGCGCCCGATCCGGGGCGCTTGAATCCGCTGGGGCGGCTGCGGGATCTGCCGCGCCAGAACCTCACCACGCTCGCGGAAGCGGCGGTGCTACTCCCGGTGTTTCTGTGGGCGGTGTATCGCGCCGCGAGCGAGAGGCTGCCAGCGCTTCTGGCGCTGCCGCTCGGCAGCGTGGAATCCGGGTACCGGTTTGTGACGGCATCCCTCGCCGATCTTTTCTGGAAAGCGGCGGGGCTTTTCCTGTTATTCGGCGCAGCCGATTTCTACCGGCAGCAACGGCGGCACCGCCAGGATCTGCGGATGAGCAAACAGGAGGTCAAGGAAGAAGTCAAAGAGCAGGAAGGCAATCCGCAAATGAAGGCGAAGGTGCGGCGGCTGCAGCGCGAGCGGGCGCGGCGCCACATGATGAAGGAGGTCCCGCAGGCGACGGCGGTGGTGGTGAACCCCACGCATTACGCCGTTGCCATCCGGTACCGCATGGAAGATATGGCAGCGCCCCAGGTGGTTGCCAAGGGAAAGAACTACCTGGCGCGGCGCATCCGTGAGATCGCGACCGCGCACCAGGTGCCGATTGTCGAAAACCCGCCGCTCGCACAGGCGCTCTACAAGTCCGTCGAGGTGGGGCAGGAGATCCCGCCGCATCTCTACCGGGCGGTGGCGGAGATTCTGGCGTACATCTTCAAGCTCATGAACGGGCGGAGGCCGGGAGCATGAG
>Ga0070739_10008693_pt1 | contig 10322 bp, 8 predicted proteins | sample Coa_R1_7_FD_66445 | JGI IMG/M metagenome (GOLD analysis project Ga0070739, IMG submission 66445) | Surface soil microbial communities from Centralia Pennsylvania, which are recovering from an underground coalmine fire - Coalmine... | ecosystem: Environmental > Terrestrial > Soil > Unclassified ...
GAGCAGGAGCTGCCAGGGCGGCACAGAGTTGTGCGGCAGGTACCACGACCTTTTCCGCGTAGGGAGAACCATCGAGCGCGACGAGGACACGCAGTGGACGAGCAAGCGTATCCCGCTCGGCTAGTGGCGAGAAACCTCCTTCACGTAAGACAAAGACAGGTACGGGACTATAGCGGGCGACCATCTGCGCTACACTGCCGAGCAGCCACCGTTTGAAGCCTGTCCTTCCATGGCTACACAGGATGATCAGATCAACCTGCTGTGTCTGGGCAAATGTCAGAATCTCTTGTGCCGGGCTGCCTATGAGGACCTCTGTTTTTATCCCCACTCCATCGAAGAGACCCTGCTCATCTGCAGACAGAACCTGCGTAAGGTAATCCTTCGCTGCGGCAATGTCCGCCTCCAGATTCACATCTAGCGGCACCGGCACTGCGTCTGCATCAGCATGCTCCATATCTGGAACAACACGTAGCAGGGTCAAGGTCCCACCGGAGGTATGTGCAATACGCGCTGCAATTGGCAGAGCTTGTTCCGCACGTGTCGATCCGTCCAGTAGGGCCAGAATATGTCGAAACATAATAGTAACTCCTTTCAGCTTTCTTCGCTATATTCTTTAATTTTCTCGACTTACTCTTTATCTTTATTATGGTATCTTGCGTATCACTAAACAGTCTCAAAATCTGCTGACAGTGTCCCAGGTTGATCTCAATATTCCAAGTCGCCCAACTCAACGCAGAGATCGTGGAGCAGAGACCGTGGAGCGTGCAAAACGTATCTGGAGACGGTGAAGAAACGCTTGCGGGTGCGTACTTATCAGCTTGCCATCACCTGCTCAATGGCCCTTGATGAGGATGTGGCTAGTATCATCACCAACACAACAGGATATAGCAAACAGACAGATAGTGCTGGAGGCAACGAGCTTCCCATGGGTGATTGCCTCGAAGTCCGACTGTACCTTTGCGGGCAGGGAGTTGCGCCCCTCCAGGAGAATAAGATGAATTATAAGAGTACTTCACTTAGGCTGCGACGGGGCGTGGCAGGAACCTCTGGTCCATAACCCATACGCAAAAGCAGTTGTGGAAAGCCTACGCGCTCGATCATATTGTGGAGCATGAGCCGTACGTCGGGAACTTCGATGGGTTGATTCAAGAACGAGGCCCAGACCCCCTGGGAACGTGCATACAAGAGGACGCGTGCTAACGCCTGTCCTGCCATGAGCCAATCGTAGGTCCTATCTACATCTGTCCCAAGCACTGCAAGAACAGGCGATCCTGTGGCAAGCTGACGATCACTTGCAGCTTTTCCATTGCCCAGTCTGAACGTTCGTCCCGCTCTGAGACTTGCTTGAGATAGCAGATCTCCAAAGCTGAGTGCATATGCTGGAATACCATCCTGATTACGACTGCGACTGGGACGAGCCCAGAGTGCCAACTCGCGCCGGAAGTGTTTGTCCGCCCATTGCATCCCATCGCCCAAGACAATCAGGTCTGCCACAGCATTGCGTTCTTCCTCACCTTGCACAATATAGAACCAGGCTCCTTCTGCATGAGCCTCCTCCTGCAACGCGATGAGCATAGTTTCTGGCACTTCTCGCTTTTCAAACGCCTGCCGATTGGTGTGCCGTTTCCTGATTGCATCGAAGAGCGCGTGCTCCTCTCTAGTGGCATCTCTCTTGTTCCCTAAACGAATACGGGCTAGTAGATCTGGATCATCAGGATCAGGGAAGGTTGCAGTGGTTCCCGCGTACCCAAAATGCCGGAGGGCAATTCGCAGATGCAACAGGGCAGCACCGCAACTGATCGTTAACTCACGATCATCAGGATCAATGACGGCCAATGCACGCGTTCTGTCGGCGTACAGTTCAACGGTATCATCCTCGATCTTGAACAGCCAGGGCTGTGTATTGTGTGCTGAGGGGGCAAGGATAGCATAGTTTAAGAGAAAGTATAGTTTCTCAGCGGCTGTTCCTGCTGCTGGAAAATCTGTTTCCTGGATATCCCAGGGATTGAGGTGTGTGATAGACATACCGATTTCCTTTCTTCTTGTCAGCCATTGAGAGTGGCGGCTGGTCTTGGTGACGCGGCCTATTCTATAAGCAGATCACTTCTTGTGAGAGGGTCGCCTCCTTTTTCTCCGATGTAGGAAAGGAAGAGATACCCCTCTAACTGCTCCGATGTCAAAGCTACCAGGTAGGATGGATAGCTGCTTCTCTCAGGAAGTTTCGGTAGATAGAGCGTTTCTATGATATTCGCCTGAGCAAACGTGTCATCTTTAATGTCGTAGTCTATGTGAGGAAATCTCCCACAAGCGTCTTTTAAGGATGCATACGTTTGACTGCGGAATGCAGTGTATTCTTCTAACCTGCTCCGAAAAATTCTTTCCTTCGCTTTCCTTTCTATCTCTTCCTGCGCTCTTTGCTCTTTGCACTTCTGTTGCTCTTCTTCCAGGAGTTCTGTGTATTCTGCTTGCACGTGTTCGTCACTGGCTAGTTTTGGGTCTTTTCTTAGTATAGCCTCTAGCTGTTCTAGAGGAGATGCTTTGTATTCTTCGTTTTCATATATTCTGTCATTTAACCTTCTCACTACTCCTGTCCACAGGAAGTAGAGATTTTTTAAATCTTCTCTATCTACCTTTCCTGTGTCACCTTCAGCTGCTTTTTGCGTCTTTGCAAAAGACGCCCAGAAGTAATGCTCAACAGCATACTTCTTCATTTTTTTCATGAGTTCCAGACCGATATTCGCCTCTTCCTCGATGATCTGTTCTTTCGTCATGCCTGGTCGCTCTGGTTGTTCTTCGGAACCCGCATAATATCCCTCTAGCCCGGTATAAGGCAGTTCGTGTTCCAGACCGTCTTTGCCTCTATAATGGGGATTACCAACAATCTCTGCTGCTCTTCCTCTACGTACAAGCTCATACGCTTCGTACTGTCTTTCGTACTGCTCACACTGTTCTAGAATGATCTCACGAATTCTCTGCCAGCGTTCGTACTTTTGATCTTCGTCCAGGTCGTGGGCTACATCGGTCTCCTCGTGTTCAAGGTTATAGAGCGCTCTGCCAAGTTGCGGCCATGCATGTTGAATAGAGGGCTGTCCGACTAGTTGCTGTTGAGAAATCGGCATGGATTCGCCGATGGTCATGTTGTCTTCCATAGTAACACCTGCTTTGTGCCGTGAACGTTGTTCTGGCTCATTGGAAAGCTCTTCCTTAAAGAGGGATGCTTGCTACCACATTCCGGTCACTATGATAAAAAGCGTAGGTGCAGGATGAACTGAGTGATGACTAGGATGACCTCAACCCTCAATTTATCCTGCACTCATACAAGGTTTCATCCTTTTCTCCTGAGAGAACTTACAATCTCTTCGTACTCAACACAGGCTTGTTCATACAATGGTCCTTCTTCCGCATGCCATACCGCCTTGACGATGGCATGCTTGGAGAGACCCTGGTCGCGATAGCAGGTAACCTGCGCTCGACGAGTGACTTGTTCAGAGATTTGCCAGAGTAATCCCTCTATGACTGCTGATCGCCTCGATTCATCAAAAGAGGTTTTAGCCTGCATCTCTCTTCCTCGTAAAGTGATCAGTCCTCCCTTCGTCGCGGCAGCGTGAAGGGCTTCATGTTCGATCCTACTTTTTTCCATGTGCGTCAGGGGGCTGGGGACAGCCTCTACCGGCCTGACTTTCTCCCACGACTTACTAAACATCTTTCTCACTCCCTTCTTGAAATCTTGTGATTACCATGTCTTCTCAAGTGCAGAGAAGCAGCCGGAGTAGATTTTATAGAAAGCAGTATTACTACCCTTTCAACTGCCGCATCTTCTCTCTGCTTCACTGTAACTGATCAACATCACAACGGTATCTAAATAACTCGCACAATATCACAAAAGGATATCGATTTGCGGTACTCATGACACGATCAACTCAGTAGTGTCCTATAGCCATTCATTGTGATGCTATTGTGATGCTAATGGATATATGGTGATGGGGCTGTGAGGTAATAAGGGTACTATAGAGGTGATGACAAGATGAGTGACGTGAACATTTTAGAGGGCCGACAAGATAATGTCATGATGGAAGAACGCAAAGGAGGTCTCTATGTTCCCTCTCACCGTAAATCCAAGAATGGTTTCAGAAGATGATTTTCCGGCGTCTGGGACACCTGCTGAGCAGTTGTGTTTCCTCTTGAACTATGCAGTGCTTGCGCCCTCCGAATACAACACGCAGCCATGGCTCTTCAAAGTTAGTGGGAGGACAGCCGAGCTCTACGCTGATCGATCGAGACGGTTGCCCATCGTTGACCCAGAAGATCGTGAGTTGACAATCAGTTGTGGCGCGGCACTGTTCAATCTACGTGTCGCCTTACGACAATTTGGTTATACAGACGAAGTGGAAGTGCTCACTCATCCAGATGCGCCTAATGTGTTGGCACGCGTCAGCCTGGGTAGTAGTAGGGAGGCTACCGAAGAAGACCATCGGATGTTTCAGGCGATTCAGCATCGGCGCACCAATCGGCATGTGTTTACTCACCAGTCGGTTCCGGCAGCTTTACTTACTACCTTGAGTGAGCTGGCAGAAGGCGAAGGAACCTGGTTCCATGTGGTGCTTCGAGAGGAAACTCGACGAGTCTTGACCAACTTGATTATGATAGGTGACCGTCTACAATGGGCCGATAAGCAGTTTCGTCGCGAATTGGCTACATGGGCGCGTCCGGCTCACAGCCAGGAGAGCCATGACGGACTTCCAGGATATACACAGAGCAAGGGAAGCTTTGCCACCTCGATCAGTCCATTCTTGATCCGCACCTTTGACATGGGAGATGAGGAGGCGCTAAAGGACCATCTGCTTGCTGCTGGCTCGCCAGTGCTTGCAGTACTCGGGACAGTTAACGATACCTGGCATGACTGGCTGGCAGCGGGGCAGGCGGCAGAAAAGCTTCTCCTCTATGCGTGTGCCGAAGGAATCCAGGGTTCGTTCCTCAATCAACCTGTCGAGCTTGCCTCTCTCCGCTCGGTCTTACGCGATTTGATTGGACGGGGAGCCTTTCCGCAACTCGTGCTCCGACTGGGCTATGGTCCGCCTGTTCCGCCCACCCCGCGGCGTAGTGTGAGCGAGGTCCTGCTTCTGTGAGTTGTTTCATGACGGTATCTCCAGTGACCAGTAGTGAACTGGAAAATCAGGAAAGCAAACATGGGCAATACGAACTGCAAGTAGTTCTGTGAAACCAGGGAGAGCTTCCGTAGCTTGCTAAGACAATAGCGCTGACATAGACCTTGTTTTGTGGTTACCAACATGGTATGCTTAGAAAAAACGTTCTTCTTTGCTAACTGCATCAGGAGTGTTATGTTTCCGGTTTCTCCCACCAGGTCCAATGGTTCTGACAGCACGCTTTCGCAAGATGAGTACTTATTCGGTTGGGACTCTACGCCTGGCATTGTCTCAGTATGGGCGAGTCGGGATGGACACGCGCTTGTTTGGCGACGTGAGGGAGCGCGTGTTCGCTATACCAGGGAGCGTTTTCGTCCCTGGCTCTTTGCCACCTCGTTGGCTGATCTTGCTCACCTCGGCTCAGCTTTGCTCCCAGCAAATGCTCCGAGGGCAGATACTGCCGCGTTCAGCTATTACAAATTCGATGGCCAGGAGGAGTCCTATGCCTATCTTATCACTGCTCGTGATGGACGTGAGCTTGAGCGGATGATAGTGGCGGGGGCTTCACGTAGGCTGGGACGGAAGATCAGTAGCCTGAACGATCTGGAGAATACATATTACCGTGTTGGCCCTGTCGAACAATACCTTATGCTCACCGGACGGGTCTATTTTCGAGACATGGTTTACAATGACCTGCACCGTTTGCAACTGGATCTCGAGACAACCGCGCTTGACCCGCACCGTGGACGTATCTTTATGGTTGCCATTTGTGATAATCGTGGGTTGAGCACTACGCTTGAAGCTCCCACTGCCGAGGATGAGGCCCGCTTGATTACCGATCTCTGTGCCCTGATTCGGGAGCGCAATCCTGATGTGATTGAGAATCATAACCTGTTTGGTTTTGATCTGCCCTTTCTAGAGCAACGTGCTGCTCTGCTGAAGTTGCCACTTTTGATGGGGCGCGAGGGTGGCTCGATGGTATTGGAGCGACGCGAGGAAACGTTGGCAATAGGGCCGGAAGCTCGCCCCCGCACGCGCTATAGCATAGCTGGGCGGGAGTTGATCGATACCCTCGATGCTGTGCGCCGCCATGATTTTGTCGTGCGCGATATGCCCAGTTATCGCCTCAAAGATGTCGCTCGCTATTTCGGCATCGCGACTGCTGAGCGTGTGTATCTGGAAGGGGCTGCTATCTTTGAGACGTACCGTCAGAATCCTGAACTGGTACGCCGCTATGCCCTAGATGATGTGGCTGAAGTGGATGGTCTCTCAAGACGGCTATTAGGGGCTCCATTTGCGCTGGCGAGCATGGCTCCACGTCGCTATGAACGCTTAGCCTCGGCTGGGCCTGCAATGGGCATTCTCGAACCTATCCTTGTCCGCGCTTATCTGCGTGCAGGTGCAGCGCTTCCCTGCCAGGCTGCTCAACAAACTACCGAGAATGGATTGCATGAAGGTGGAGCAGTTCACTTGTTTGCTGAAGGGGTTGCTGAGCACGTGGTGAAAGCCGATGTTGCCTCGCTGTATCCGTCACTCATGCGTACCTTCCAGATTGGTCCGGCGTGTGATCGTTTAGGTGTGCTGCTGACTATTCTTGGTCAACTGACAGACTTGCGTCTCGCCCATAAAGCGGCAGCACGGACGGCTCCACGAGGCTCAGTGGAAGCCAATGCTCACGAGGCTACCCAGGCCGCGATGAAAATCCTGGTGAATGCGGCTTATGGCTATATGGGTGCTGGCGCTATGGCCCTCTTTGCAGATAGCCGTGCGGCGGGAGAGGTAACGAGGCAAGGGCGCGAAATACTCAACCAGGTACTGAAATCGCTGCAAGAAGCTGGTATGGCGTTAATCGAAGCTGACACTGATGGCGTCTATTTTGCCGTGCCGGGCAACTGGACGGAAGAGCAGGAGCGTGCTTTAGTGGATGAGACTGGAGCAAGCTTGCCTGCCGGTATCCGCCTCGAATACGAAGGACGCTACAAGGCAATGCTGAGCCATGAAGTGAAAAACTACGCCTTGCTGACCTATAGTGGACAGTTAATTGTGCGTGGTGTCGCGTTGCGTTCGAGTCGGGCTGAGCCATTCGGTGTGCGCTTTCTACGCCAGGCACTCCTCTGTATCATGACCAATGATATAGTTGGTCTCCGCGATGCTTTTCTCGCGACTGTTGCTGCCATTCGCAATCGTAGTCTCCCGGCAGCAGATATGGCGACTCGTGTCCGGCTCTCTAAAACACCGGAAGCTTATCAAGCATCCCGCGCTGCACATCCTGAGCCCGCCTATGAAGCCTTGCTCGCTGCTGGACGCACCCGCTGGTTCCCTGGTGAGCGCGTGCGTTTCTATCGTAGACAGAACAAAAGCTACGTCTGGTTGCCGGATGAAGGCGAAGAAGTGTCGGCTGACAGTGATTGGGAGCAGGAGGAAGAGATAGACGGCACCATACAAGAAAAGCAAATCCCAGCCTCTCCTCAAAGAACACCATTCGACCATCGCGACTACGATATAGAACATTACCTGCGCGTACTCGTCACCTCCTACGCTGCACGACTCCGCAAAGCATTTGCGGCTGAAGACTTCGAGCAACTTTTCCGCGTGGATGGTCAGTCAGGGTTGTTTGATCAACCTGTTGAGGACATTCATCCACGCTGGATTGGTCGGTAGGGGGAGAGTCCTCTTTCACGGGTAGGTTTTTTGGTGGGGCGGCATGCGTGGCGCGAAATCGGCGGTATGTAACGCTTTCTCTTTCTCAGGAGACTAGAATTTGTCTCGAGCCTCTCGTTCAAGACGGCTACTCTGGATGCATTCCTTCTGTTCCAGGAGGAACAATAATGATTGATATGAACCGAGCCATAGTAGAGATTCTTGCAAGGCGAAAGCAGGTACTACCACAGCATAGTCTGTTGGTCGGGGTCAGCGGAATCGACGGGAGTGGCAAAGGGTACCTTACAGGGCAGATTGTTTCCCAACTCCAGCGACAGGGGCAGAAGGCTGTCGGCATCAATGTGGATGGCTGGTTGAGGTTGCCATATGAACGCTTTAACTTAGAACGGCCAGATGCACATTTTTATGAGCATGCCATCCGTTTTGACGACATGTTCACGCAACTAATTCTGCCACTCAAGGAAAAACGCACTCATGATCTGGTTGCAGACTTAGTGGAAGAAACAGCAAGCCAATATCACTCATATCGGTACCATTTTAAGGAAATCGACGTCATCGTGCTCGAGGGCATCTATCTGTTCAAGCGTGCCTATCGCGAGTATTTCGATCTCGCATTCTGGGTAGAGTGTACCTTTGAAACGGCTCTGGTACGTGCTTTACTTCGTAGCCAGGAGGGCTTGCCATCAGACGAGACGGTCCGGTCGTATCAGACGATCTATTTTCCTGCTCAACGCATCCATTTTGCTCAAGATCACCCACAAGCCACAGCTGATTTTGTCATTGACAATGATCCTCTTTTGCATGGTCACACGAGCGAGGAACTCTGACCAGGCATCCCTGATGTTCGAGGGCTTGACAGGCAAAACGGGATCCAGTCTGCTTTGGTAATGTACAATAAGCACAAGACCATCAATTATCAAGCAAGATAGAGTAGTGCAGCCCTGTCTACCAAAAAGGGGAAAGAATGAAACGCGCACGCTTTTTCGCCCACAGCCATTATCACGAAGGAATCCTGGCCGAGCCCGGCATCCTGCTTGACGAAGCGGGGCAACTTCACCGTGAGGATGAGGTAATATTTCTGCCGCCGGTTGTCCCACACTCAGTCATTGGTCTGGCTTTGAACTTCGCGGATCATGCTGCCGAACTGGCGATAGCAACACCTGAAGAACCTGCGCTGTTCTTCAAGCCACCGAATACCTGGATTGGACATCGAGCGCCTGTTATTTATCCAGCGGGTGTGCAGTATATGCATTACGAGGTCGAGCTGGCGGTGGTGATTGGGCAACGCTGCCGCAAGGTGCTGACGAGCGATGCGCTCTCGGTGGTGCGTGGCTACACCATTGGCAACGATGTCACAGTACGAGATTTCATAGGAAATTTCTACCGTCCACCTGTCCGTGCAAAGGGTTGGGACACGTTCTGTCCTCTCGGCCCTTATCTAGTGACAGGGGAGATTGCGGACCCACATGCGTTGCAGTTACGTGCCTACGTCAATGGTGAGTTGCGACAGCATGCCAATACACAACAGTTGCTGCGTAAAGTACCGGAACTCATTGAGTTCATAAGCAGTTTTATGACCCTTGAGGCTGACGACGTTATACTGACAGGTACGCCACGAGGTATTTCCCATGTGTATCCTGGGGATGTGATGCGGCTCGAAATCGATGGCATCGGAGCACTCGAAAATCCCGTTGTGGCAGAAGGTTAGGCATTGTAAGGAGAGAAGGTCATGCTCGACACGCAATGGATCCAACCACCTTTCACTATCGTGCGTGCTGCACATGCGGAGTATGTCGTCACTGATCTGGCAAAAGCACGAGCGTTCTATGTTGACTTGCTGGGCTTTGTGCTGAGTGAGGAGACAAGTGATACACTCTATCTGCGTGGGTATGAAGAGCGACTGCATCATAGCTTGGTACTGCGCCAGGGACCGGCTCCTGCCGTTGATCATATCGCTTTTCGTGTTGCAGCCCCAGGTGATCTTGATCTACTGGCACGCTTCTATGATGCTATAAAGTGTCCAATGCGCTGGGTGAGAGAGCAAGAGATCGGACAAGCGCAAGCCTTGCGGGTACAGGACCCCCTCGGCTGCACCGTCGAGTTTTTCTACGACATGACAGCGGTTGAACGTATGTTACAGCGCTTTGATCTCTATAAAGGCACACACGTTTTGCGCATCGACCATTTCAATATTCATGTCCCTGACGTCCAGTTGGCATATGACTACTACAAGCGCCTGGGCTTTCGCTGTTCAGAGTACACCGTGACCGATGGGCCAGACGAGAAATTATGGGGAGCCTGGATGTATCGTAAGCCAAGTGTCCACGATGTAGCTCTGATGAACGGAGTTGGGCCACGCTTGCACCACGTGGCCTTCTGGATGAGTGATACTCAGAGTATTCTACGGACTTGTGACGTGCTCGCTGCTGCTGAGCAGGGTGCAGCCATTGAGCGTGGTCCTGGCCGTCATGGGATATCTAACGCCTTTTTTCTGTATCTGCGCGATCCTGACGGACA
>Ga0070739_10008694_pt1 | contig 10321 bp, 5 predicted proteins | sample Coa_R1_7_FD_66445 | JGI IMG/M metagenome (GOLD analysis project Ga0070739, IMG submission 66445) | Surface soil microbial communities from Centralia Pennsylvania, which are recovering from an underground coalmine fire - Coalmine... | ecosystem: Environmental > Terrestrial > Soil > Unclassified ...
CTCTTCCGTCTAAAGACCCGCCTGCAGGTGCAAGGCAACGCAGAGATATCGACTGACAACCGACACGAAATACGCAAACATGGGCAGATCGGTGCCGCCCTCTTCCGCATCGTGCAAGAGGCCCTCACCAACGCCTACAAGCACGCAAATGCGACCGAGATCGCGGTCCGTCTCTCCTACTTACCACGGGCTATAGAGGTCGAAATCCGCGATAATGGACAAGGCTTGCAAGGTACCCTCGCTCACTCCGACCCCTCTAACGAGAAAGCACGTCAACGTATCTACTCTGGACATGGCTTACATAGCATGCGCGAACGGGCCGAAGAGTTGGGAGGAACCCTCGAGATCATATCATCACCAAACGCTGGAGTTACAGTAGAAGTCAATATACCAGTTGTATAAAAAGGAGTCCATAATGGCAAAGATACGCCTGATGATTGTAGATGACCATGAAGTAGTACGTATGGGCATGCGTGCCGCGTTTGAATTGGAGCCGGATATCGCTGTCGTCGGCGAGGCCAAAAACGGAGCTGAAGCGGTCGCAAAAGTGGGAGTACTGGCTCCCCAGGTTATTCTGATGGACGTACGCATGGATAAAATGGGGGGTATTGAAGCCTGCCGCGAGATAAAAAGCGCTCACCCAGAGGTCTCCGTTATCATGATTACCTCCTACACCGACGAAAAAGCCGTCCTCGCCTCCGTCATGGCCGGTGCAAGCGGCTACCTCATCAAGAACGCAAGTCGCTCCGAGCTACTCAAAGCCGTCCGCCTCGTCGCCTCTGGCCAATCTCTGCTCGATCCCGCTAAGACCAAACAGACCATGACACGAGTAACAAAGCTGACAACAGGCACTCCACAGACCCCCGGCGACGAACTTACCGAGCGCGAACGCGAGGTCCTGGCCCTTGTTGCACGAGGCTATACCAATAAACAGATCGCCGAAGCATTAGATGTCAGTGAGAAAACGGCCCGTAACCATGTCAGCCATATCCTGGAGAAATTAGGGCTTGCACGCCGTAGCGAGGCGGCGGCGTTCGCGGTTGAGCACAACCTTGTCCCGCCACGTGAACGGGAGGACGCATAGGGAGCGTATAAGGAGAGTATCATGCTAAGAAAGGGGATACACTTTCAGATTGCTATAGAGCATATCGGCATTTGCGCCGCCGTCAGCCGTTGTAGCAAGGAACGCAATATAGCCGGTCGTGAACGTTGCGTCACTCCATGTATAAAGCCAGAAACCATTGACATAAAACGATATACTATTAGTCCCCGCAAAAATCTGCAATGTGTTTGTCGCATTGGTACCCGTTTTTAGGTGAGGAGACGTAGTATCCTGGCGTGTCTCATTCCCCGACCCCGTGCTAAAATTGCCGGAGCGCGATATCTTGTAATTTCCTTGATTGTCTATCTCGAACAAGTATCCAGAATAGGCTCCCAACGTCTTTGGGCCGACGCGGAAAAAGACGCCGCCAGTATGGCCACTAAGAATCGTCAGGTCCACCGAGAGCGCAAAATTCGTGTATTGGTGCCCTTCCTCAAGACAACCCTGCAGTTGACCCTTCCCGAGAACATCCGTACTGACCGTCACATGATAGCCATCCTGCTCAAACGCACAATGGCTATTCTGGCCCCACTGGGCGGCTACTGTCGCCGCATTAGTTGGATCATTGAGGGGGTCTGTATAGCCTGGCGTGCCAGCCGTCACGGTCTGAATCGCCCCGGCAGTGGCAGTCGCCTGAGCTTGAGTTATGGCGGTCGCGTTAGCAACGGCAGTAGAGGTTGCTCCAGCAATTGCCGTGGCAGTTGCATTGGCGGCACCTTGCGTCACTGTGGCAATAGCCTGTGCAGTGGCGGTGAAATTGGGCGTTGGAGTCGAGATTTGAGTCGGTGATGGAGTTCCCTGTACCGTTGCTGCTATGGTCTGTGTCGCACTTCCATTTCCGACAGGACTTTTAGGAGGAAATAGCACTGCATAGACACTTATCCCTATCAGAGCAAACAGACCTAATAATGCCAGGACGAGTGATGTTATGAAACGAGAGCGAACGGGTGATACAGGTCTTTTTACTCTGGAAGGTGTTGGACGTGGCGTCGATACTGGACGTACTGGTGCTACAGGGGTATATGCACTGCTTGTGTGAACGGCCGGAGCTTGTTTTATCACAGGAGGTACGAGGGGAGCAGCACGTACTGTAGGCGCATTTGCTTCAACTTCGGCTATTGGCGTGGCGACTCCAACACCCTCAAGCTGTTCCCACAGCGGATCGCTTACCTGCTCCTGTACAGGCACTTTACTATAGGCAGCCTGCCAGAACGCATCTGCTAACGCAGTCGCACTCCCATAGCGTTGTTCAGGCTTCTTCGCCAGAGACCTTAATACCACTCGTTCCACTTGAGGAGAAATCTCTGGTGCAAACGTGCGGGGCGATGGGGGCTGTCTCGTCATATGCATGGAGACAACGGCAATCTGATTTTCAGCCGTGAAGGGAAGTCGTCCCGTGACCATCTCGAACAGCAGCACACCCAACGAGTACAGGTCGCTGAGTGCATTCGCCTTCTGGTTAGGTTCAAACAATTCAGGCGCGACATAATCGACGGTTCCCAACACATCGCCTGTACCCGTTAGGCGTGTTATATCGTTCGTAGTACGCGCAATACCGAAATCGGTGAGATAGGGCGTTCCCTCAGCATCGAGTAAGACATTCGAGGATTTGATATCGCGATGGATAATGCCTTGCTGATGCACATAATCGAGAGCATCAGCGATCTGTCGCAAATAGGAGCAGGCATCGCCAGGAGAGAGCCGCGCACTACGAATATGAGCGCGGAGTGTGCCGCCCTCCATGAAGGGCATAACAATATAATATAGCGTACTTCCATCGAGTGTGCTTTGACCTGTATCATAAATAGGCACCAGATGTGGATGCCTCAAGCGCTGCATCAGGCGTGCCTCACGAGTGAAACGCTTGAGCATCTCCTCTTCATCCCGCTTGAACACCTTCACGGCCACCAGTCGCTGCAGGGCGGTATCAAGGGCGAGGTACACATCAGCCATGCCGCCTTTGCCTATGAGTCGCTGCAATTCATACCGATCGAGGGTTCTTCCCTCTAAGCCTGACATACAATTTCTCCAGTGAACTCTGTTCTACAGCTCTTTCTTCCGAGAGATATAAACCGTTCCTCCTGCACACTATACCACGAATAGGGACACTGCTCAACAGTTCTTTTGAGAGATGTAAAAAGTGGCATGAGAGACTTCGTGTGCCGCCCAAAGTCTCTCATGCCACTTTTTACACCTCTCAAGGGAACTAGTGTTTCGGTTTCGGTTTATAGACGTTGAGGCCGACTTTGACATCTTCCCGGCCAGGAACGGAGATATTCCCCTCGGTACTGGCGATAGTGATCGATTTGCCACTTGATGACAGGCCGAATTCCTGGTTCAAGTCAACAGTAATGACTAGTTTGTTGCCTTCAACGGTCATTTGTATGTTCTTCAAGCACATTCCTCCCAATTATGTTATATGCAATTTAAGGATACGTCGAATCACTCACCTCTCAACGTCCCCTGTACTCGACAGTACAATGCTATCATAACACGAAATGCAAAATATCCGCACTTGTTCCTCCTCAAAAAGTACCGTTATCAATCGGTGCGGCGCTTTCTTCCCTTCCCGTTCGACGGGGAGGGAAGAAAGCGCCGCACGTTCCCGCGAAGCCGAGCGTAGGGCCATGCCAATGACTGCGTTGTTTGAGGCCACGCCAGAGAACTGCTTGAGCGTAGACTCAGCTCACTAGCTTCTGGTGTCAAGCTGCGTGCTTTTGTTTTCCCCATGGCAATAGTACATTACCTCTTGCCAAGCTGACATCAGTAGGATAGACTCGAAGCAGTAAGCCCTGCGCGAGGATCAGAGCTGCCCCTATCCGAGAGTACGCCTCTACCGACGGACAGTCGGGAAGTTTACGTCTGTGGGAGAAGCGCACAAGACCAAACCTGGATGGCCATCAGGGAGGGCCATGCTTCCGTGAACCAGAAACCCATCTTGTGAGGGATGGGAATCCCGGCCCAGTCAATGGACCGGGAGGATGTCAACTAGCCCCGTTCCAGCGATGTCGTCTGACGAACGAGAGGAGCTCGTAAATGTTCCGTAGTAGAAAGGCCCATCAGGTCCTGGGTCGTATACATGTCTCGTTCTTGTAGGAGCATAGCCACCAGTCCAGTCCAACCCGTCTGGTGGCTAGCACCCAGACCAAGGCCAGTCTCTCCGTGAAAGAATTCATGGAATAACAGGTAGTCGCGCCAGTAGGGGCCATGTTGGAATAGTTCATTCTTGCCGTTGCAGGGGCGATACCCTGACTCGTTGGGGAGAAAGAGCTGTATCAGGCGCTTGGAGAGGTTATGGGCCACCTTCTTCAAGTTCAGATATTCGCCGGAACCGGTAGGATATTCTATTTTCAAGTCATCACCATAGTAGTAAAAGAACTTCTGCAGGGACTCGATCAGCAGGTAGTTGATAGGAAACCAGATGGGGCCGCGCCAGTTGGAATTGCCACCAAAGAGATCGGTCCGTGACTCAGCTGGATCATAGCGAACAGTATACTCGACGCCATTGGCGTGAAGCACATAGGGATGAGCAGCGTGATATTTACTTAGTGAGCGAATGCCATAGTCACTCAAGAACTCTTCGGGATCGAGGAGATGTTTGAGCAAACGCTTCAGGCGCTCTCCATGTACCAATGAGAGCAGGCGACGTTCGCCAATACCGGGTTGCTGTGTGTGAGAGACCAGTCGTGTAAGCTCAGGACGATTATTGAGAAACCAGAGCAGGTGTCCTTTGAAGGTGGGCAGTGCATCAAGGTCATGCGGCTCAAGTACCTCCACTGCACATAAGGGGATAAGTCCGACCAGCGAACGGACCTTCATTGGAACATAGGTATCATGTTGCAGATGCAGCACATCGTAGAAAAAGCCATCTTCTTTATCCCAGAGCTGTATCCCCTCGTCAGCGATATTGTTCATAGCCGCCGCAATAGAGAGGAAATGCTCGAAAAACTTGAGGGCAATGTCTTCGTAGACGTGATTGGTGAGGGCAAGCTCCAGAGCAATCGTCATCATGTTTAAACAGAACATGCCCATCCAACTGGTCCCGTCGCTCTGCTCGATGTAGCCACCGATGGGCAGTGGCGCGTTGCGATCAAAGACGCCGATGTTGTCCAGACCGAGAAAACCGCCCTGGAAGACGTTGTTGCCCTCCGAGTCCTTACGGTTTACCCACCAGGTAAAGTTGAGCAGCAGTTTATGAAAGAGGCGCTCCAGGAACATCCGGTCTGCACAGCCACGCTGCTCTTGATCGATTTTGTAAACACGCCAGGCAGCCCAGGCGATCACAGGTGGGTTAACATCGCCGAAAGCCCACTCGTAGGCTGGAATCTGCCCGTTGGGGTGCATGTACCATTCACGCATCAATAGTTCGAGTTGGCCTTTAGCAAAATCACCATCGATGAGAGCAAGGGGAATACAATGGAAGGCCAGGTCCCAGGAGGCATACCAGGGATATTCCCATTTATCGGGCATAGACATGACGCGCTCGTTGTAGAGGTGTCGCCATTCACTGTTGCGCCCATATTGGCGTTGCGGAGGCGGTGGCGGTTGGGCAGGGTCCCCTTTCAACCATTGATCAACGACGTAATGATAGAACTGCTTACTCCACAGCATGCCCGCCAGCGCCTGTCGCTGTACGCAGCGTTGCTCTTCATCCATATGAGGTGGATGCAGTGCATCATAGAACTCATCGGCCTCTTGTTGGCGCAGATCGAACGTCGCATCGAAGTCCGTAAAGGGATCAGCAATCGCATTGTTCTCAGTCCTCTGCATCAGCCGCAGTCGCAGGGTAATACTTCCTCCGGCGGCAATTGTTCGTGTATAGAGCGCCGCCGCTTTCGTCCCCACACCTGCAGGATTGACTGCCTCGTATTTTCCATGAATCAAGTACTCGTGGAAGGCGTCTTTGACATAAGGAGTGGCCCCTGGAATCCCGTAGAGACGTTGAAAATTGGTGTCGTTTTCAGTAAAAAGCAGGGTATCTGCCGCTTCACAGTACAGGTAATAGTCATCCAGGAGCGGATGACGAGCCTCTATACACAGGCAAGAAGGTGCCTGGGAACCATTGGGCAAATCCTCGTGCCGTTGCTGTAACACTGGTCGCCTATCATCTATACCCCAGGACCAGGTGTTGCGAAACCAGAGTGTTGGTAATAGATGCAGTGTCGCCGCCTCAGGCCCACGGTTAATCGCACTGATGCAAATCAGGATATCCTGGGGTGCAGCCTTAGCATATTCAACGCACACATCGAAATAGCGGTTATCGGCAAAGATGCCAGTATCCAGTAGCTCAAATTCGGGGTCTTGCCGACCGCGCCGGGCGTTCTCCTCAATGAGTTGCTGATAGGGAAAGGCAGCCTGGGGATACTTGTAGAGCATAGACATATAACTATGGGTGGGGGTGCTGTCCAGGTAGAAGTAGACCTCTTTCACGTCTTCGCCATGATTGCCTTGTGTCCCGGTTAATCCAAACAGACGCTCTTTAAGGATCGGATCGCGCCCATTCCAGAGTGCGAGGGCAAAGCATAGGCGCCCCTTGTGGTCGCTGATCCCTGCTAATCCATCTTCATTCCAACGATATGCACGGGAGCGGGCAGCGTCATGCGAGAAATACTCCCAGGCGTTCCCGTCGGCGCTATAATCCTCCCGCACTGTGCCCCAAGCGCGTTCACTCAAATAGGGACCCCAATGCTGCCAGGCTTTGTAACGCCAGGCATCGCTTTCCGTATCGAGGCGCTTATATTCAGCAGTAAGGCGTACTGACTGCGATTCCATAGACCAACCTTTCAGGCAAAAAGAGGCGCTCTAAGCGATGGTATCCAGGTTCTACATGGAAGCTGTATGAGATGATGATGCATGGTACACAACGGTATTGTATCATATCTCGCAAGGCTGAGCGGGAGAACGATTGGGCAATTGGGCAGCATAAAGGCTGCCCCTACATGGGGGAACCATTTACCCGACGCCATATACCTGCTATAATGAACACTGTTATTTATCTACCCCTCAAGTGCCGGTAGTATGGAGATAAGTATTTTATGAGCATACTAGAAGGACAGCATACCCCTACGGTCCTGCAGAAAGCACTAGGAGATCCCTTGCGTTCCGAGCAACGGACGGGAGCACTGTTACCCCGTGTCCTTTCACGGGTTGACATGCTCGTCATTTTCATTGCTATTGTCCTTTTTATTCCTAACGCCTCCATTGTACAAGCGACACAGGGAGCCGGTATCATCACCTACATTTACTGGATTATCGGGGCGGTGACATTTCTCCTTCCAGGGGCAATCGTCACAGGGCAACTCAATCGCTTCATGCCGGTTGAGGGCTCCATCTATGTCTGGACGCATCGGGCGCTTGGGCCACTATGGGGCTTCTTTGCAGCCTTCTGTGCCTGGTTCCCTGGCGTTTTAGTGCTATTGGCCGCCGGCGATAGCATCATCACGCTTCTCCAGGGCATCTATGCGCAACTCGGGGGTACAAACACTAACTGGCTTGGCGACCCCTGGCAGCAGGGTATCATTGTTCTCTGCATTCTCGTTATCGCTGGCTGGCTCTCTACCTTCCCTTTGCGCCTCCTGATGAAGTTTGCAAAAGGTATCATCGCGTTCTATGGAGTTGCTATTTGCATTGTCGGGCTGGCAGGAGTTGCCTGGCTGCTGAGCAGTCATGCCCCACAGGTCTCACTCACCGCTAGTTCACTTAACTTTTTTGGAGAACAGAACATCGTCTTGTATGGTGTGATTGTGTTAGCGCTACTAGGAGTTGAAGTTCCCCTCAACATGGCGGCTGAAACAAAAGAAACCAATGCAGCCACGCTCTTCCTGCGCTGGGGGCCCTTCATCGTATTGGCTGCCTATCTGCTCTGTACATTTGGGGTAATGGCAGTCGTCCCCCCAAACGTCTCAGCTTTCACTTACTCAACGCTCACTGCAGTCGATCTCGTTTTCGGCGCTCCCATCGCCACACTGGTTGGTCTGGTCTTCATCGCCTTCTTCATCATAGTCATCATCCTGTATAACATTGCCTTTGCACGCATTTTGTTCGTCTCAGCACTGGATTCCCGTCTCCCCGCTGCTCTGGCGAGAGTGAACCGCCACGCCTCACCAATGCTTGCCATCATCCTACAAACAGGAATTGCGCTCTTTCTAGCTCTCTTCACCTACTTTTTAGGCCCATTGCTCTATCCAGCAGAAGGGGCAAACTTTTCTCTCAAGGTCTACAACGTCTCGCAGGCCGCAACAGCCGTTATCTGGTGCATCTCCATGATCATTCTCTTCCTGGATTTACCTTTCCTGCTGCACCGCTTCCGGACATTGCTCAACAAAAAGCCCGAACAACTCATAGCACCTGCCTGGGTTCTCTATCTTTGCTGCACCGTAGGAGGATTGGCAAGCCTGCTCGGTATCTGGACCACCCTGAGATACTCATGGGAGGCTGCCCTCATACCTGATAATCAATGGGGAATTATTGTCAGCGCGTGTACCATCGCCTGCATGGTCATTGGTCTGCTTGGCTCAGCATACCCACGTCTTTTGAGCAACCTTGAAGAGCAGACTGCTATCGCTAGAGAAAATGCACGCCTCTACAGTCAATTAAGCACAGCTTATACCAGGCTCAGCGAAGTTGATCAGCTCAAGGATGCCTTTCTCGTCACTGCTGCTCACGAACTGCGTACTCCCCTCACCATCATGCAGGGATACCTCGAACTCCTACGCGAGGTGGAAGATGCTGATCCTGAGCTCCGACGCTCGTTCATCAATAAGGCATGTCGTGCCTGTGATGAACTGGTCCTCTTGCAGGCAAACATTATGGACGCCAGCCGCATAGAGATCGACACTGCCTCCCTACACTACTCACGTCTCTCTCTACAAGAAGTCACTCAGGCTCTTGTTGACCTCTTTGAGCCATTGATTATTCAACAAGAGCGACAGATCACAGTGGAGGTCCCTGCAGAGATTACGGTTTGGGCTGATGAAACACGTCTGAAGCAGGTGCTCCATAACCTCATCTCTAATGCCTTACGCTACTCGTCGCTACAAACACCAATTCATATCATTGCTACAGCAGAACCGGAAGAAGGTCTGGCTCGTATTGATGTGATTGATCGTGGCTTTGGCATACCTCCCGACAAACAGGAAGCTATCTTCGACAAGTTTGTGCGCCTGGAACGCGATATGCATGGCACTACGCGAGGCAGTGGCCTCGGACTCTTCATCACCCGACAACTCGTCGAGGCGATGCAAGGGAAGATTACCGTTGAAAGCAGTGGCATCCCCAATGGTGGCTCGACCTTTTCTTTCACACTCCCACTTGCTAAAGTTCACTCATGATGCTTTCGTCGAGAAGGGAAAAGGCGACATGAATTGCCGCTTAGGTTCGGCGTAAAATCTGAATGGCGGTGAAGTATCCTCCGCTTGCTCGATCAGACTGGCCTGTTCTAGCGCTGTCGCAAAGTCTTGCACACGAGCGAAGCGCTGCTCGGGATTTTTGGAGAGTGCCTTTAGCACCACCTCTTCAACAGCAGGAGAAACATGCATCCCTCTTTCCCCAAAGGAAGGAGGTGGAACCAAAAGATGTTGATAAATAACCTCATCAGCAGAGCCGGAAAAGGGACATGCTCCACAGAGCCACTCATAGACAACTACACCGAGTGCATACTGGTCGCTGCTTCTGCGCGGCTTTCCCTGTAACTGTTCGGGGGCAGCATAGAGGACAGTTCCTTCAAAATCATAGGGAATTGCACGTATTGCATTTTGGCTATATGAAGGAACAGCAATGCCAAAATCACCAAGCAAGACCTCATTTTTGGGACCCAACAGCATATTGTGTGGCTTGATATCACGATGAACCAGTTGCTGATCGTGAATGTACTCTAGCCCACTAGCAACCTGCTTCACATACGAGACAACGAGGTCCACTGACAAGCACGTCCCCTTGGGATGACGCTGGCGCAAAGTCCCATGCGGTGCGTAGCTCATCACCAAAAAAGCCATACTCCCCTCCACACCAAAATCTAAGGTACGCACAATATGCGGATGCTCCAGATGGGTAAGCGAGTAGACCTGCATGAGAAATCTTGTCGCATCCTCCTGGTTGAAATATCCATCGAGTATCTTGATAGCCACCGGCATGTTATCGAAAATATGCTTACCGAGATAGACCTCAGAGAAGCCATTCTGTCCCAGTAAGCGGACCAGCCGATACATGCCCAACTGTTGA
>Ga0070739_10008697_pt1 | contig 10317 bp, 10 predicted proteins | sample Coa_R1_7_FD_66445 | JGI IMG/M metagenome (GOLD analysis project Ga0070739, IMG submission 66445) | Surface soil microbial communities from Centralia Pennsylvania, which are recovering from an underground coalmine fire - Coalmine... | ecosystem: Environmental > Terrestrial > Soil > Unclassified ...
TAACCAGCGCGAGGATCTTGCAGTCGCGGGCGACGGTGCCATAGTAAAAATCGGGTTCGGTGCGGAATGTTTCCGCCAGGCGCACGTAGAGAGGACGCGCCGCTTCTTTGGTGGTCGCCTTCCAGGACTGGCGTGCCCGCTCGCGCTGCCTTTCCAGCTCGCGCTCGAACTCCTCTTCGGCTGCGGGCGTGATCACCCAGCCCCGCTGCTGGGCCAGATCGCGAACGAAATCGGGCCGCAGACCCAGGGTATCGTAGGCATAGAAAAGGTCGGCTCCCGTGAGCACGGCTGGGCGGCCTGTCGTGCGGTCAGCCTCCAGGCGCTTCTCCAGCGCGCGCAGCGCGGGGACGACCAGCCGGGCATACTTCTCCTCTTCGTTGCGGAGGACCGTGGCCACACGTTGCAGGCTCTCCACGAGCTCAGGATAGGCCGCACGCATCAGCGTGGTGACCTCGCCCGCCATCCGGTACAGCACCGGCTCGCTCTGGCCCAGCCGGCGGGCGTGGTCGCAGGCACGCCGGATGATCTTGCGCAGAACATACCCGCGGCCCTCATTGGCCGGCAGCACGCCATCGGCGATCAGAAACGTTGCAGCACGACTGTGGTCAGCCAGAATGCGCAAAGAAACATCATCCTCGGGGTCCTCACCGTAAGGATGCCCGGTCAGATCAGCGGCAAAGTCAATGAGCGGCCGCAGCAGGTCGGTGTCGAAATTGCTGATCTTGCCCTGCAGCATGGCCGCGACCCGCTCCAGTCCAGCCCCGGTATCCACCGAAGGCCGCGGCAGCGGCGTCAGGCGCCCCGAGGCATCGCGATTGAACTGCATGAATACCAGGTTCCAGATCTCGACGTAGCGTCCGCAGCTGCAGGGAAAGGCACAGTCGGGATGCCCCTGCTCGCTCGCTTCGGGGCCGAAGTCATAGAACAGCTCCGAGCACGGCCCGCAGGGGCCTGTGTCGCCCATGGCCCAGAAGTTGTCTTCTTCGAAGCGGCCGATGCGCTCGGGCCCGACGCCCGCCACCTGCTGCCAGAGCTGGAAAGCTTCGTCGTCGCTGGTGTGTACGGTGAAGTAGAGCTTTTCGGCGGGCACGCCCCACACGTCGCGCACCAGCTCCCAGGCATAGGCGATCGCCTCGCGCTTGAAATAATCGCCGAAGCTGAAATTGCCCAGCATCTCGAAGAACGTGTGATGGCGTCGCGTGCGCCCTACCAGCTCCAGATCGTTGTGCTTGCCCCCGGCACGCAGGCATTTCTGACAGGAAACGGCGCGGCGGTAGTCCCGCTCCTCGAGGCCCAGAAAGATGTCCTTGAACTGATTCATGCCGGCATTGGTGAACAGCAGCGTTGGGTCGTTCACCGGCACCAGCGAGGAGCTGGGCACGATGCGGTGTCCGCGGGCGGCGAAGAATTCCAGAAAGGATTGACGGATTTCGTTACTTTTCACGGGTTACCCTTTCCGCGCGCAGCCCCGTGGCCCGCTCGCTGTGCGCGTCGCGGAAGGCGGAAGTGGCTGCGGGCGATTATGGCAGACTCGCCGGGGTCGTGCAATCCGCTCTACATGGCCTCCAGCAAATGTCCCAGCCGGGCCCGTTTGGTTTGCAGGTAGCGCCGGTTATGTGGCGTCGCCGGCGGTTCGCAGCGCAACCGCTGCACGACGCGCACGCCGGCCCGCTCCATCTGGCGGATCTTTTCGGGATTGTTCGACAGCAACCGGATGGAGCGGATGCCGAGCCGGTGCAGGATCGCTGCCGGGAACTGGTAGTCGCGTTCGTCGGCGGCAAACCCCAGGCGGCGGTTCGCCTCGACTGTATCGAGGCCGCGGTCCTGCAGGGCATAGGCGCGGAGCTTGTTCATCAGGCCGATTCCACGGCCTTCCTGCGGCAAATAAATCAACAGGCCAGCCCGCGCCCGGGCAATGCGGGCCAGCGCCAGCTCGAGCTGGCCGCGGCAGTCGCAGCGCTGGGAAGCGAACACATCGCCGGTGAGGCACTGCGAATGAATCCTCACCAGCGGGGCGCGCACGCGCTCGGGCCGCCCGTGCAGCAGGACCAGAGCGTTCTGGCCGCCGGTGGGATCTTCGAAACCAAGCAGGGTGAAGCGTCCGAAGGGCGTCGGTAACCGGGTCCGCGCCACCAGTCGCGGACGCGCTGTTCGCCGCGGCATAGGGAACCCGTTATTATAGCAATCGGTATCCGCGCTGCTGGATGGCGTCGTGACAGCACCCGTCTCCGCAAAAGACCTGCTGTTTACCGAGCTGATGCGTGTGGCCGCCGCGGCCTCCGTCGCCGCATTGCTCGCGCGTTTTCGCACCTTTCGCCATGCGCTGTTCGGCACGCCCCGCCATGACGCGCGCATCATGCTCCTGCTCGTGGTGCCATTTTCTTTGGGCGTGGTGCTCCGTCTGTCTGGCTATCCCTTCGCGGACCTCTCGCTCGAAGGCGCCCTCCTGACGGGTCTGGTCAGCGGCCGGCTCTGGGGACCGACGGGGGGCGCGCTGATTGCGCTGCCCGCGCTGGCGCAGGGCGAATGGCTGGGCGTGCTTCTGGGAGCGGCGGCCGGATTGATCGGAGGCGCGATCCGAGATTTCGTTCCCGATCCCAATGTGCTCTGGGATTTCGGCCCGTTCACCTTTCTGAGCGTTCCCCGCCGGCTGTTGCGGCTGTGGCAGCAACCCGAGGCCATCTGGCCGCTTCTGCCGCTGGGGGCCTGCATTCTGCTCGAGCTGTCACGCCCGCTGCTTGCCCGGTGGTTTCCCGACCGCAGTCTGTTCTTCCTGCCGGCGGGCCATGCCTGGCTGCTGCTGCTCGATCTGTTCGCCAGCGTCTTTGCAGTCGCTACGCCGATCAAGATCTGGAATAGCATTCGCCTCGAGCTGAATTTGCAGGAAAACCAGCGCATGCTGCTGAAAGCGCGCATGGATGCTTTGACCAGCCAGATCAACCCGCATTTTCTTTTCAACACCCTGAACACCGTCGCCTCACTGGTCCGGCAGGAACCCGACCGCGCGCGCGAGGTGGTGATTAAGCTCTCGAATATCCTCCGCCGCATCCTCCGCCAGCACGATACCTTCGTTCCGCTGCGCGAGGAGCTGGCCTTTATTGACGACTATCTGGACATCGAAGTGGCGCGTTTCGGCACCGATAAACTCCGGTTTGTTCGCCAGGTGGACGGCGAGACGCTCGATGCCTTTGTTCCCACCATGTTGCTGCAGCCCATCGTCGAGAACGCAGTGCGCCACGGGCTGGCGCCCCGCCTCGAGGGAGGCGAAATTTGCCTGCGAACGCACCGCCGGGGAGGCCGTCTGGTTGTCGAGGTCGAAGACAACGGGATTGGCATTTCGCCGCTAGAGCTGGAGGAGATTTGCGATCGCGGTATTGGAATCCGGAATGTGCGGGAACGGCTGCGGCTGCTTTACGGAAACGATTTTCAGTTCGAAATCACCAGCCGCCCGGGCGAGGGCACGCGCATCCGCATCGAAATTCCCGAACTCGCACCGGCGCTGCCGGAAACCAGCGCCACGACGTGATGGCCGTTGGCTCGGGGCCATCGCCAGGCGGTGCAGGCAGGCCACCTGCGGCATGTCCCGCTGCGAGCTGACAGGGGCCGCGCGAAGGGGAGGTTCCATTGCAGCGCTCGGGAAGATTGACCGGCAAATACACGCTCATCACTGGAGGTAGTTCTGGCATCGGCCGGGCTTGCGCTCTGGCCTTTGCCGCCGAAGGGGCACAGGTGGCCGTGCTCGGGCGCCGGCGCGATTCTCTACAGCGCGTCGTGGAGGAGATCGCCGCTCAGCAGGGCTCGGCGATGGCTGTCGTGGCCGATGTGACCGATGCCGCCGCCGTCCGGCATGCTCTGGAGGCCATCGCAGAGCGGTTTCCCGCACTGCACGTGCTGGTGAACAATGCCGGGACCAGCTACGTAGGGACGATCGAGGAGACTCCGGAAAAGGACTGGGAGCGGGTGCTGGCGGTGAACTTGACCGGGGCGTATCTGGTAACGCGGTCTGCGCTGCCACTGCTGCGGCGAGCCGGCGGGGCGGCTGTTATCAATATTGCCTCTGTCTACGGGCTGGTCGCGCGACCGCGCCGGGCAGCCTATGCAGCGGCCAAAGGGGGGCTGGTTCAACTCACCCGCGCCATGGCTCTCGACCACGCTGCCGAACGGATTCGCGTCAACTGCATCTGCCCGGCGCTGGTGGAAACCGAAATGCTGAAGCGGGTGCTGGGCACCGGCCCGGAGGCCGAGCGCGAACTGGCCGACCGGATTGCCGAGCTACCGCTGGAGCGGGTTGGCCGGCCCGAGGATGTGGCCTCTCTGGCGGTCTATCTTGCCTCCGATGAATCGTCCTGGATGACGGGCGCGGCCATCGCCCTCGACGGTGGACTCACCGCGAAATGACGGACATCGCCACTGTCGGGCAACAGCGCACCCCTGTCGACGAGCGCCGTTCGCCGGCGGCGTCAGCGCGTGCCACTGAAGCCGTTGGGCTGGTCGGTGCCAAAGTAACTTTGCCCGTTGGAGCCGCCGCTGGCGGCCTCGTCGCCCGTTTTGTAGATGTACTTGATGGCGTGTTTGAAGATCAGCAAGTTCGGGCTGCCGTAGCGGGTGAGCTTGATGCAATCGCGATCGTACCACTCGATGGTTCCCTGCAGCACCTCGCCATCGGTGAGCACGACGGCCACCGGTGTTCGCGCCTGCATCTGCTTAACAAAGTAGAACTCCTCGGCGTGCGTCTGTTCCGGCGGCGTGGGCTTCTTTCGCGGCTGGGCAGCCGGCGCGAAGGATTCTTTGCCTCCGCCGGCGCCTACAGGGGGTCGCATCAGTTTCCGGTTCAAGGTCCTGCTCCTTGGTCGCCTTTGTCAGGCGTTGAGAATGTCTCCGTCGTGCCGGCTGCGCCCGTTCGGTAGTTCACAGCCTCGGGTTCCGACCTGTCTGCGCCCGCGCACTCCACCGGGCGACGCTGGCGGCCATCTGCAACTCGCGATGGAGGTTCCGGCGCATTCCGGAAGCCAGACGGTCGAGGCTGTGAATGACCTCGGTCACCCATTCGCTATCGACCTGCCTGCCGAGGCTCTCGAGACGGGCCTGCAGATCGGGGTAGCGCACATTCCCCCCTGTGAATCCGCAGGAATACCGCAGCAGGTCTGTAGCCGCACTATAGAACAACTCAAGGATGTTTTCAAACTCGCCGGCGTCTGGCTTGACCAGGCGTTCGACTTGCGCGAGAGCTTCACCCAGAGCACCGCAAGCCGCCCGTTCGAGCACGCGCACGACTGCTTCACGCAGGGCCAGCCACCGGGGCAAGTCCAACCGCAGGGCGAGCCCGGGGCGGCCATGCGCTAGGTGGGCCACCAGCCGGCGTTCGTCTGACTTCAAGTCCGGGCGCCGGGCGGCTAGAAAGTCTTCCAACGCGGTTGCCGCCACCGGCGCGAAACGGAAGACGAGGCAGCGCGACCGCAACGTCGGCAGCAGCGTTTCTGGTGCAGGTGCCAGCAGGATAAACAGGGCTGTTTCCGGCGCCTCTTCGAGGGTTTTCAACAGAACCGTGGCGTAATCCCAGCGCATGGTGTCGGCCCCGGTCAGGATGAAGATCCGCCGGCGCAGCCCGGGCGCCAGCTCCGCAGCCCCCTGCACGGCCCGCAATTGCCCCATGCGCAGAACCGGCCGGGCCGCCGGGCTGGTCCGCCGGACCGGATCGGGCGGCACCAGCCAGACGTCCGGATGCGCCTGCACGATCAGCGGCACGCGCTCCACGGTAGCCGCATCGGGCTGTTCGCCGCGTTCGGCCAGCGCGGCGGCGATCAACGCTTCGGGCTGCTCGAGCTGCCCGATGGCCCGACAGGCCGAACAGCGTCCACAGAAGTTATCGCCACCCTCGGCGCAGTTCACCGCCCGGGCCAGCATCACGGCCAGAGTGAACTTGCCGATACCGGCGGGACCGGTGAAGAGCAGTGCATGAGGCAGTCGGCCCGAGCGCAGCATCTGTCGCAGCACGCCGACCACGCGTTCGTTCCCCACGAAAGCTTCGAACCCCATCGTCCAAACTATCCTTGGAGCCGCTGACGCAGCACTGCGAGAATCTCTGCGTGAATATCTTCGGCCGAACGTGCCTGCCCGGACTGCACGCCCTCGACCGTCACCCAGTCCGGCCGTCTGGCCAGCCCGTCGTAGACGCTCGAGGCCTCCTCGAGATGCTGCCGGCTGGATTCCTGCAGGTCACCCAGAAGGCCACCGGAGCGCACACGAATGCGCTGCAGAGCCTGCTCCACCGGGAGCCGAAGATAGATCACCAGCGTTTCCCGAGGAATCGCGAAGATTTCATATTCTAGCCGCTCGAGCCAGGCCAGGAACGCGGCACGCTGCTCAGCCCGAACGCGGCCTCCTTGATGCGCCAGGTTCGATCCCACATAGCGATCGGCCACCACCAGGTGACCGGCGGCCAGTGCCCGTTCGAGGTGGGGTCGGGCTTCCAGACGATCGCCCGCATAGAGCAGGGCAGAGAAGTGCGGATCTACGGTTTCGATCGGGCCGAACTCGCCGCGCAGGTAGCGGCCCACCATTTGCCCGAAGAAGGACTCATAGCGGGGAAAGCTAAAGACGGTTACAGCGAGCCGAGCCTGTCGCAAGGCGGCCACAAGCAGCTCGACCTGGGTGCGTTTGCCCGCACCGTCAATGCCTTCGATGGCTACCAGTCCGCGCCAGGGCTGCATCGCCGTTGTCGGTCAGTGTATCCACGGCTGCCAGCACCGGCAAACATCGCCGGTCGGGTTCGATCGCTGGATGCTACAATCGCGCCGTGAGCAGCACCGCTTCGACGCTGGCTGTTTCCCTCGAGAGCGTTCGCACGCGGATCGCGGCGGCGGCCCATCGCTCGGGTCGCCCGGCCGCGTCGGTCACGCTGGTCGCGGTCACGAAAACCGTACCCCCTGAAGCCATTCGCGAGGCCTACCGGCTGGGCGTGCGCCACTTCGGCGAAAATCGCGTGCAGGAACGCGAAGCCAAGCGCCCGGCCCTGGGCGAGCTGCGTGAAGCCGTCTGGCACATGATCGGGCATCTGCAGCGCAACAAGGTGCGCCGGGCCATCGAGCTGTTCGACCGGCTCGATTCGCTCGACAGCCTGCAGCTGGCGGAAAAGCTCGAAGCCGTCGCAGCCGAACGCGGCGTGCGCATTCCGGTTCTCATCGAGGTGCGCCTGGCACCGGAGGAAACCAAAGCGGGCATCGAACCGGAAGCCCTGCCGGCCCTGGCCGCGCACGTACTGCGCCTGCCCCATCTCGAGCTCGACGGCCTGATGACGGTGCCCCCCTTCTGCCCCGATCCGGAGCAGGTGCGGCCCTATTTCCGCCGGCTGCGCGAGCTGCGCGATCGGCTGGCCGCGCAGCTCGGACGTCCGCTGCCACGGCTCTCGATGGGCATGAGCCACGATTTCGAAGTGGCCATCGAAGAGGGCGCCACGGAGATTCGCCTGGGCACGGCGCTCTTTGGATTACGCCAGCCGTGAGCCCACAGTTTGGTCCGCCTGCTGCCGAGTTGCTAGAATCGCCGGAAGATCGCTCGAGAAAACAGCGCCTTCGATGACGCCAGCCAGAACCAGCATTCGAAGCATCCAGCGTGCCCTGGTCGAAGCGGGAGTGGACGGGTGGCTCTTTTATGACTTCCTCCATCGCGACCCGATGGCCTACAGCGTGCTGGGGCTGGGCCGAGGGCTGGCCAAACGGCGCTGGTTCTATTTGATCCCCGCGGCGGGGTCGCCCCGGAAACTGGTGCACCGCATCGAAGCACTGGCTCTGGAGTCGCTGCCGGGCCGGCGCTTGCTCTACGCCTCTCGGCAGGAGCTCGAAGCTGGATTGCGGGAGTTGCTGGCCGGGGTGAAGGTGGTGGCCATGCAGTACTCGCCGCAGGCCAGGAATCCTTACGTCAGCACCGTGGACGCCGGCACCGTCGAACTGGTCCGGCGCAGCGGCGTGCGCGTGGTCAGCTCGGGCGACCTGGTGCAGCAGTTCGAGGCCTGCTGGACCGACCGGCAGCTCGCCAGCCATCTGGCCGCGGGACGCAAGATTGACAGGATCGTGCAGCAGGCATTCCGCCAGGCCACCGCGGCCCTGCGGGCCGGCAGGCGACTGACCGAATACGATCTGCAGCAGTGGATGGCCGAGGCGTTTCGCCGCGAAGGGCTCACAGCGGACAGCGCGCCAATCGTCGCCTTCGGGCCCAACAGTGCCAACCCGCACTACGAACCGACGCCAGCCCGCAGCGCAACGATCCGCCCCGGAGGCGTGCTGTTGCTGGACGTCTGGGGCAAACTGGATCGACCCGGCAGCGTCTATTACGATGTGACCTGGGTCGCGTTTACCGCTGCCGGGGTGCCCGAGCGCGTCCGGCGCGTCTTCGAGGTAGTGCGGCAGGCGCGGGACGCAGCCATCGCTTTTGTTCGCCGCGCCGTCGAGCAGCAGCGCCCCGTGCGGGGATGGCAGGTGGACCGTGTCGCCCGCCGCGTGATCGAGCGGGCAGGCTTTGGACCCTACTTTACTCACCGCACCGGGCATAACATCGGCACCGAAGTGCACGGCAACGGTGCCCATCTGGACAGCTTCGAGATGCCTGAGGATCGCCGCATCCTGCCGCGCACCTGCTTTTCGGTCGAACCGGGCATCTATCTGCGAGATTTCGGCATTCGCAGCGAGGTGAATGTGTACGTGGACCGCCGACAGGCCCGCGTCACCGGGGCCGTGCAGCAGAACATTCTGCCCTTGCTGGCAGAGACGGTCGGGCAGGCAGGGAAATGACGCGGGCAGCGGCTGGGATGCGCAGACGGCTCCGCGCGCTGGGCGTCGCTCTCGCCGGCTGGCTGGTGCCGGGTCTCGGTTACGGGCTGATCGGCCGCTGGGGGAGGGCGTCTGTCATGTTTGCCGCTGTCAGCGCGCTGGCGCTGACCGGCTATCTCCAGCGTGGCTACGTCTTCTCCTACCACGTGGCCGACCCGTTCGGCCTGCTCGGTTTTCTGGCTGACGCCGGCAGCGGCCTCTATTACTGGCTGGCGGGATGGCTCCAGCCTGCAGGGCCGGATATCGCAAGGGCGAGCGGCGACTACGGAACCCGTTTTCTGGCAGCCGCCGGCGTGTTGAACATTCTGGCGGCCTTCGACGCCTATGCGCTCGCCCTGGGCGAACGGGAATGACAGGAGGCAGGTTCCCCCTGCGATGAATCACTTCGCCGATATGACGTGGTTTGCACTGGTCCTGTCCGTGGCGCTGAGTCTGCTGGGCCGGCGGACACCCCGCGAGCGCCTCCGGTACGCTATCGTTAGTTTCGCTGCTTTTGTGCTCCTGGCGGTGGCTGTCGGGTGGCTGATGTATCCCTTCTCGCGCTGAACGCCTGCGCGAACGGTGTGCTGCCGCACCCCTGACTTCGAGTCTCATCGCGGACGCTCCAGAAGAGGAGAAGAGAAAAGGCGGGGCGACAGTACTCCCGCCGCCCCGCCTGGACCCGAAGCTCAGGCTTGGCTGCTCATTGCTTCTTCAAATAGCCGCAGGCTGTTGCTGTACAGCCAAGCTGTGTTGAATCATAGGCCAGAGTACCGGTTGCAGAAATAAAGCCTTTGGGGTTGGAGTTAATGGTGCAGCTCTCGGAACACGTGTTCGGCAGATTGAGCGTAGAGGCTTTGGAGCCAATCCACTGGTAGGTCAAGTGCCAGGTCACCCAGAGAATCTGACCGGCCGGCACTGTGATTGTGCAGGGCCCGCTTTGTCCGCAGGGTGTCCCATTCTGGTTGACCATGTCGAAGCTAGATAGGTCTTCGGTGAATCCGGAGGAATCGAACACCAGAGCGTGAACCGAGTTGGCACCCATGGGACTCAAATTCGTGGCCTGGAAGTCTACCTTAACGGTCTGATCGCTCCCGGTTGTGTTCTGCCAGATCATGTTGTAGTAAAACTGCCCTGGATTGGTGGAGACCACGGAACCTTTGCTGTTCGTGACGATGGCAAAAGTTCCCCCGGAGTTACCGGCAACGGCGTTACCCGAGCAATCCGTCAGGAGGTCGAACTCCGAGTCGGTCAGGAAACAGCTAGGACCCGGATTGCAAGCGCTGCCTACCGAAACCTGGATGTGAATGTTGTCCACCGGAATATTCAGTTTGTTTGGGTCATTGCTGCTAATGTGGATCGTCACCGCGTAGTTGCCATCCGGTGCGGAGAAGTTGCTGATCTGGATGTTCTGGGTGGTCGTGGAACCATCGTCTTGGATCGAAAAATTCGCGGGGAGCGTGATCGCGCCCGCGAGGGATGGCGAACCGTTGGCTGTGAGCGAGATTGTGTA
>Ga0070739_10008699_pt1 | contig 10313 bp, 8 predicted proteins | sample Coa_R1_7_FD_66445 | JGI IMG/M metagenome (GOLD analysis project Ga0070739, IMG submission 66445) | Surface soil microbial communities from Centralia Pennsylvania, which are recovering from an underground coalmine fire - Coalmine... | ecosystem: Environmental > Terrestrial > Soil > Unclassified ...
CGATCGTCGTCGGCATCGTGCCTGCCTTCACTTCGCACGCGCGCGCGAGCGCGCGCCGCCGACGGTCCAAGCCCACCGTGACGGTCCCCTTCCGAGGCGGTCGGCATCGCCTCGTCCCCGCGAGCAGTGTAAGGACGACCGCGGTCCACGCGCCAGGGACGTTTTTCCCCCTCCGTCGTGACGCACCTGACACTTGTGAGACGACGAGCGCGAACGTGCGCGCGACGAGCGTTCGGTTGCGTGTCAGTACGGCCAGGACCACTCCGCGATCTCGGGCATGTCCTCGCCGTAGGTGCGCGTCCACTGCCGCGCGCGCACGCGCGCGTCGAGCATGTCCTGACGCAGCCGCGCGGCGCGTTGGCCGAGTCCCGGGACGCGGTCGACGACGTCCATGACGATCCGGAACCGGTCGAGATCGTTGAGGAGGACCATGTCGAACGGCGTGGTCGTCGTCCCCTCGTCCTTGTAGCCGCGGACGTGGAGGTTGTCGTGGCCCGCCCGCCGGTACGTCAGGCGGTGGATGATCCACGGGTAGCCGTGGTAGGCGAAGATCACGGGCTTGTCGGTCGTGAACACCGTGTCGTACTCGCGCTCGGACATCCCGTGCGGGTGCTCGGTCTCGGGCGCGAGGCGCATGAGATCGACGACGTTGACCACGCGCACCTTCACGTCCGGGAGGTGGCGACGCAGCAGGTCGGTCGCGGCCATCACCTCGAGCGTCGGGACGTCCCCGGCCGCGGCGAGGACGACGTCGGGGTCGCCGTCGGTGTCGTTGCTCGCGAACTCCCAGATGCCGACGCCACGCGTGCAGTGCAGGATCGCTTCCTCGATGCTCAGCCAGTCGAGCGACGGGTACTTCTGCGCGACGACGACGTTGACGTAGTCACGGCTGCGCAGACAGTGGTCGGCGATGGACAGCAGGCAGTTCGTGTCGGGCGCGAGGTAGACGCGCACGACCTCGGGCTTCTTGTTCGCGACGAGGTCGATGAACCCCGGGTCCTGGTGCGTGAACCCGTTGTGGTCCTGGCGCCACACGTGGGACGTCAGGAGGTAGTTCAGCGACGCGATCGGCCGCCGCCAGCTCAAGGTGCGGCACACCTGCAGCCACTTCGCGTGCTGGTTGAACATCGAGTCGACGATGTGGGTGAACGCCTCGTAGCACGAGAACAGGCCGTGGCGTCCGGTGAGCAGGTACCCCTCGAGCCATCCCTGGCACGTGTGCTCGCTGAGGATCTCCATCACGCGACCGTCGGGCGCGAGGTGCTCGTCGACGGGCAGGACCTCGGCCATCCACGTCTTGCCCGTCGCGTCGTACACGGCGTCGAGGCGGTTCGACGCCGTCTCGTCGGGACCGAACAGGCGGAAGTTGCGGTACGGGGCGTTGCGCGCGAACACGTCGCGCAAGAAGCACCCGAGGACGCGCGTGGGCTCCGAACGGGTCGTCCCCGGCTTCGACACGTCGACGGCGTAGTCGCGGAAGTCCGGGAGCGCGAGGTCGCGCAGCAGCAGGCCGCCGTTCGCGTGCGGGTTGTCGCACATCCGCCGGCGGCCGCGCGGCAGCCAGTCGACGATGTCGGCGCGCGGCCGGCCGTCGTCCTCGAAGAGCTCCTCGGGCCGGTAGCTGCGCATCCACTCCTCGAGGAGCGCGAGGTGCTCGGGGCGCGTGCGGACCTCGGCGAGCGGCACCTGGTGGGATCGCCACGTGCCCTCGACGGGCTCGCCGTCGACGACCTTCGGACCGGTCCACCCCTTCGGCGTGCGCAGCACGACCATCGGCCAGCGCGCCCGCGACGCGTCGCCACCGTTGCGCGCCCGTGACTGGATGTCGCGGATCTCGTCGACGACGTGGTCCAGCGTGGCCGCGAGCTGCTGGTGCACACGCGCGGGCTCGTCGCCCTCGACGAGGTAGGGCGTCCACCCGTATCCCTGCAGCAGTGCGGTCAGCTCGTCGTCGGTGATGCGGGCGAGGACGGTCGGGTTCGCGATCTTCCAGCCGTTGAGGTGGAGGATCGGCAGCACCGCGCCGTCCGTGACGGGGTCGAGGAACTTGTTCGCGTGCCACGAGGTCGCGAGCGGTCCGGTCTCGGCCTCGCCGTCGCCGACGACGCACGCGACGATCAGGTCGGGGTTGTCGAAGGCCGCGCCGAACGCGTGCGACAGCGAGTACCCGAGCTCGCCGCCCTCGTGGATCGAGCCCGGGGTCTCGGGCGCGACGTGGCTGGGGATGCCGCCCGGGAACGAGAACTGGCGGAACAGCTGCGCCATCCCCGGCTCGTCGCGGGTGATCGCGGTGTAGATCTCGCTGTAGGTGCCCTCGAGCCAGCAGTTCGCGACGATCGCCGGCCCACCGTGCCCGGGCCCGATCACGTACATCACGTCGAGGTCGCGGCGCACGATCTCGCGGTCGAGGTGGGCGTACAGCAGGTTGAGGCCCGGCGTCGTGCCCCAGTGGCCGAGCAGGCGGGGCTTGATGTGGGCCGGCTCGAGCGGCGTGCGCAGCAACGGGTTCGCGAGCAGGTAGATCTGCCCGACGGACAGGTAGTTCGCCGCCCGCCAGTAGGCGTCGATGCGGGCCAGCTCGTCGGGTGCGAGCGGTGACTCCTCGATGGACCTCACGACCGCCCAGTCTTCCCCCATCGCTCAGGTCGTGACGCCGCGAGCCGATCGGTACCGGACAGGCCGGACGCGGGGCAGATGTGAACGCGCAGCTCGACGCCGACTTCTGGAAGCGCCACATCGATCTCGGCCTCGCGCTGTACGGCGTGTCGATCGCGTGCAGCCTGGCGTACCTGGTCGTCGTGCCCGGGCCGAGCCGGCACATCCTGTACGGCATGGCGGGCGTGGCGCTCGCCTCGGTGCTCGTCGTCGTCGCCCTGCCCCGTGACGCGATCGTCGCGTCGCCGCGGCGACTCGTCTTCTTCTACACGTGGACGGTCTTCAGCATCGCGTTCGTCCTCGCGGTCACCGCCCTCGACGGTGGCGCGCGGAGTCCGCTCGCGCTCCTGCTGCTGTTCGCGGTCGTGTACTGCGCGCTCGCGTACCCGCCCTACGCGGTGGTGTGCGCGACCGCGCTCGCAACGATCGGCTATCTCGTCGTCGCGGTGCTCGAAGGTCACACCGAGCCCGGCCGCCCGCTGATGATGGTCGTCGTGCTGACGGGTGTCGGGGCGGTCTCCGCGGCGGCGGCCGCCGCACGCGAGCGCGTCCGGCGCACGCTGGACCGGCTCGCGACGTACGACGGCCTCACCGGCTGCCTGACCCATCGCGCCTTCCACGACCGCGTGACCGTCGAGGTGGCACGGGCCGTGCGGCACGGCCACGTCGTCGCGCTCGTGATCGTGGACCTCGACCACTTCAAGGCCGTGAACGACGCCAACGGCCACCTCGCCGGAGACGAGATGCTGCGCCGGGTCGGCGAGGTGCTCGGGCGCGAGCTGCGGGGCAGCGACGCGGTCGGGCGCGTCGGCGGTGACGAGTTCGCGCTCCTGCTGCCCGAGACCGACGCCCGCGGCGCGGTCGCGCTGGCGCAGCAGCGTCTCGCCGACCTCGCCGCGGACGGCATCGGCGCGACGTTCGGCGTCGCGCAGAGCTGCGGCCGGTCGACGTGCCCGGCGACGGGCGGTCCGTCGGCGGCCGACGACACGCGCCTGCTGGTCGCGGCCGCGGACCGCGCGCTCTACGAGGCCAAACGCGCAGGACGTGGCCGCGTCCTCGCGGCGTCGTGCGCGTGCGAGGCGACCGTCGCGACGGCGTGACGCGTCCCGGGTCCCCGGGAGCTACGCCGTCTGATGACGGGCGAGCGGGCGCCGGATGGGCAGATCGACCAGCTGGCGCGACACGGGCGCGCGGTTCACGACCACACCCACGACGTTCGCGCCCGCGCGCCGCAGCGACTCGATGCTCGCGAGCACGGCGCGCTTGCGACTCGTCTTCATGTCGAGCACGAACAGCGCGGCGTCGCACTGCGACGCGATCGTCAGCGTGTCGGCCAGCGCCTCCGCCGGTGGCGTGTCCACGACGACGAGGCGCATCGTGCGCAGGTCGTCGAGCACCTGACGGAAGGCGCGCGCGCCGAGCAGGCCCGACGGGTCACCGACCGCCACGCCGCTGGGGAGCACACGCAGCGAGCTGCCACCGGGTGCGCGGCGGAGCGCGCTCGCGATGTCCGCGCCTTCGAGCACGGCGACGAGGCCGGGCGCGCGCTCGATGCCGAGACGCTCGTGCACCGCCGGACGGCGGAGGTCGGCGTCGACGAGCACGACCCGGTCGTCGAGCGACGCCATCGCCTCGGCGAGGTGCACGGCGACGAACGTCTTCCCGGCGTCGGGGCTCGCGCTGACGATCGCGACCGTGCGCGGCCGTCCCGCGCCCTCGAGGAACATGAGGTTCGTCCGCAGCACGCGGAATGCCTCGAGCGTCGCGGCGTCCGAACCCCTCGGGATGCGCGCGAGCACAGGCAGACCGAGGTCGCGCGTCACGGTCTCCTCGTCCGTGCCCGAGAACCGGTCGCGGCGCGTGTCGCGCACCACGAACAGCTCGGACGCGAGGAGGAACGCGAGCACGAAGGCGAACAGCGCGTCACGCGCCGGCTTCGGTGAGACGCGCTGCGGGCCCGCGATCGCGGGCGTGAGCACCTCCATCGCGTCCGACGCGAGCGAGGTGCGTCCCGCGCGTGACGCCACGGCCGCGTCGAGCTGGCTGGTGAGGCGGCGCCGCGCGGGATCGCCGGGCGAGAGCGCCGCGAGCTGCCGGGTGAGGCGGGCGATGTCCGAGTCGACGGAGGCGAGGTCGGACTGCACCGTCCCTGCCTGCTGCGCCCTGACCGCGGCGACGAGCGCGTTCGTCTCGCCCTGCACCAGCGCGCCGGCGTCCCTCGGTGAGGGCCCCGTCCCCGTGATGAGCATCACGCCGAGGCCGAGCCCGGCGACGATGTGGATGCGCTTCTTCGCCGCGGCGAGGTCGATCCGCAGGTTCGACCGTCTGATCGCGTCGCTCAACACGTCGTCGGACCCGGCGAGCTGCGCGTACGTGGTCGTGACGGTGTCGAGCGCGGTCGGGTCGGCGACGTTCGCGATCGACGCGGCGTCGACGCGTACGAGCGACGCCGCGCCGTACTGCGCGGGCCGTCCGACGCGCACGAAGTACGTGACGACCGCCGCCGCGATCGCGACGATGAGCGCCTTCCACCAGTTCTCGAGGATCGTCCGGAAGTGCTGGGCGACGTCCACCGACGGCCATCCTACGGGCGCGCGGAGCGCGGCCCGGGGCGCGCCCATTCGGCGAGGTCGGGCTAGCGCGAGGTCGGGCTAGGTGGTGCGACGGCGCGTCAGCAGCGTGATGCCGGCCGCGACGACACCGAGCGCGCCGAGCACGATGCCGACGATCGCGAGCGCGCGTGCGGTCCCGTCACTGGTGCTCGCGGACGACGCGGCGGTCGTCGCGCTCGCGGGCAGCTCCTGCGCCGAGCCCTTCACGAGCGTGACGACGGGTGCGGGGTTGTCCGGCTCGGGTCCGCCCTTCGGGGTGTCCTGGATCCAGCGGACGACCTGCCCGTTGCTGTACGTCTGCAGCGCCTTGAACTCGATCTGGTCCGCGGCGGGCAACGGGCCGGCCGAGATCGTGAAGCGCTGGAACTCACCCGGCTTGATGGTCCCGCCCGACCAGGTCACCTCGGAGACCGCCTGGGTCACCGGGCCGTCGTCGGTCTGGACCGGCTTCGGCAGCTTCGTCGTCACCACCGTGTCCGTCCACCCGGGGACGGGCTCGACCGAGACCGACGGGATGGGGTGATCGGTCGGCATGAACAGCTGGACCTGGACGGTGTTCGCGTCGGCCATCTCGTTCGGGACGGAGAACGACAACGTGGCGTCCTGCCCGACGACGGCCTGGTCCGGTGACACGGTCACGTGCGCGGACGCGGGCACGGCCCACGCGAGCACGACGGCGACCGCGAGGAGGACCGGAACGAGTGGACGGATGCGACGCAACCCTCTGCTCCTCGTCGGATGATCAGTGAATCGGGACGTTCAGGGTGAACGTCGATTCCTCGGTGTCGCTGATGAGCGCGGACACCGACACCTGCCACGTCCCCGGGAAGGGGACGCGGAACGCGTACGACGCATAGTGACCGGGACCGAGCCGCAACAGCGGGACCGCGATCGGCGCGATGCCCTTGCCCGGCTCCGAGAACGTCACGGTGTACTTGATGACGTCGGCCGGCCCACCGTTCACGGTCACCGCGGTCAGGTGGACGTCGTTGGGTCCCGCCTTCGCCGGCGTCACCTCGATGTCGTAGAAGCGACCGGACTGCTCGACGGTCTTGAAGTACGGCAGGCTCGCCGCGGTGTACGCGGGCGGCGCGTTGACGAGCAGCGCGGTCACCGCGAGCACGAGGACCGCGGCGACGACCTCTACCGCGACGGACAGGCGCAGCCGGTGCACCTCGGCGCGCTCCTCGTCCTCCTCGGTCCAGTCGTCGTCCTCGTCGTCGCGGAGGTCCCCGTCGTCGCCGTCACGCCCGGTGCCGCCCGCGCCACCACCGCCGACGGTGACCGCGACGCGCTCGTCGTCGGGGACGAGGTCGGGCACGTACGGCTCACGGAGGCGGCGGTGCACGACGTCGCGGCTCAACGCGGCGGCCGCGACGACGACCACCACGAACGCGAGCTTCACGAGCAGCAGGCGCCCGTAGTCGGTCGACGTGAAGGCGTGCAGCGACCCGACCTGGCGCCACGCCTGGAACGACCCCGTCGCCACGATCGCCGCGATGCACCAGAACGCGACGCGCGAGAACCGCGGGACGACACGTCGCAACAGCACGGGATCGGGGATCGGGAGCACGCATGACAGCAGCAGGGCCAGCCCGCCGAGCCAGACCGCCATGGCGCCCACGTGGACGACGTCGGCGGGGAGCGCGAGCCAGCGCCACCGCCCGGTCGACGCGTGACCGCCGAGACCGGGTGTGGCGACCATCGCGACCGCGATCACGACGGCGAGGGGGCGCCACCAGGCCGCGAGGGGAGGCGGGTCGGTCCGCTGACCGTCGGTGTCCGCGCGGACGAGCAGTTGCCGCAGGAACACGACCGTCACGAGGAGGAGCACCGCGCGCAGGATCGTGACCTCGCCGAAGCGCGTGTGCCAGACGGCTCGCAGCTGCGTCGTGTGCAGCGCCGAGGACAGCGGGAGCCCGGCCGCGTACGCGCCCTGCAACGCGAACGCCGCGAGCGTCGACACGAACGCGACGATCCAGGCACCCCACACGATGCGCCCCGCGCGGCGCGAGGTCCGGCCCGACGGCCACGCGGTCACGACGAGCACGGCCGCGCCGACGAGCAACGCGAGCGAGGCGAACACCAGGAACCGCGCGATGCCGTACACGACGCCGACCGTCGTGCTGCCGCCCTGCGCCGTGAGCAACCGGCTCGCCAGGCTCGTGACGTCGCCGACCGACGGATTGCCGACCGTGATCGTGAACGCGCCCTGGACGGGGTGCGAGTCGGCCGAGATGACGCGCCACGTCACGACGTACGAGCCGTCGCGCAGCTTCGGCACGTTCGCGGCGACCTCGCTCCCGATGCCCCGCGGGTGGTACGGCGCGCCGACCTCGATGCGGTTGCCACGCCCGTCGAACAGGCGGATCGCGCCGATCGTCGCGGTGACGCTCTCGTCGTAGTGCAGCGTCACGCTCTTCGGCGAGCTACCGAGCGTCGCGCCCGCGGCCGGGTCGGTGCTCTCGAGGATCGCGTGGGCCGACGCCGTCCCGGCATCGAGCGCGACGACGAGCCCGACGAGCAACGCGCACGCGACGAGACGGTGGACGAGCGCGCGCGTCATGCCAAGCCTGCTCGCTCGTCGAGCGACGGGCCGCGCTGCAGCAGCCACAGGGCGAGCAGCCCCACGAGCTCGGGGACGTGCTGCACCTCGCTCAAGGCCGCCGCTCGTCCCGTCGCGACGTCGAGGATCGACGCGAGCACGAGACACGCGACGAGCGCGGCCGCGACGACGAGCACACCGGCGGCGCGGCGCGGCCGCCACGCCGCCCACAGGAAGCCGACCCCGAGCGCGAGCGCGAACGAGCCCGCGTGGCGCGCCGCGTGCGCGGGGAGATGCGCGTCGTCGCCGAGGAGCAGCGCCGGCAGCGCCGCGCCGATCTCGAGCGCGGCGACGACCGCGAGGACGACGCGGAGCGGGTCGAACCGCCGCGCGTGCCGCGTCGTCTCCTCGCCGATCGCACCGAGGATGCGCGCGCCGAGATCGGGCACGGCGGGTGCGGACGCGAGCCGCGTGTGGCGGTGGAGCGCGCCGGCTCGCTCGGCGAACGTCCGGCACGCGGCACACCGGCGCAGGTGCTCGGCGGCGGCCGCCGTCTCGTCCGTGCCCGCCTCGCCGTCGAGGCCGGCGGACACGATCTCACGACACTGGTTGCACGTCACGGTGTGGTAGTCGTCCGTCGGGGCCAGGAAGTTCCCGGACGCGGGCGGCCGCGTCCGGACCGTGACCCCCTGCCCATCTAACGTGCTCCGGCGGTGGACGAGCTGACCAGCCTGCTCCTGGACGCGCGCGACGGTGACCGGTTCGCGCTCGCAGCCGCGATCCGCGCGAGCCAGGCCGACGTCTGGCGACTCGCGCTGCACCTCGTCGGGCCCGACGACGCCGACGACGTCACGCAGGACACCTACGTCCGCGCGTGGCGCGCGCTCCCCCGGTTCCGCGGCGAGTCGACCGCCCGGACGTGGCTGCTGTCGATCGCGCGTCGTGCGTGCGCCGACGCGGTGCGACGGAGCCGGCGCGACCGGCGACTCGTCCACCGCGCGGGAAGCAGCCGCCCGGCCGTCGTCGCACAGGGACCGGAAGGCACGGTGGCGCTGGAGTCGGTCGTGGTGACGCTGCGACAGGAGCGGCGTGACGCGTTCGTGCTGACGCAACTGCTCGGCTGCTCCTACGAGGAGGCGGCCACCGTGTGCGGCTGCCCGGTCGGGACGCTCCGGTCGCGTGTCGCGCGTGCGCGACACGATCTCCTCGCCGCGCTCGACGCCGCGCAGGCGATGTGACGCGCTCGACGCGCACCGCCGCGCGCGCGCGATCTGCACCGGCCGTCCGGCAGTATCGAGCGTCGTCATCACGATGCATACGTGCCCGGAGGAGCAACGGATGAGCACGGACGGAGCCGGACGCGATCGGTCCTCGCTCTCCCGGCGCGGCTTCCTCACCGCGGTCGGTGGTGCCCTCGTCGCGCTCGCCGGCGCGTGCTCCTCCAAGAGCTCGGGTTCGGCCGCCGGGCGCACCAGCACCGGGGTGCGAGCGAACGGACTCGACGCCGGCGTGCTGTCGATCGAGCCGTACGTGTCCGCCGCGCCCGAGCGATTCGCGTTCACGCTGGAGAACGACAACGGCGGGTTCGCGGCGGGGCCCGACTGCACGCTCTCGCTGCGGCCACCGGGCGGCGCGCCCGGCCCGGCGGTCGCGACCGCGCTGCACGCGGACGGGTTGCCCAGGGGCCGCGGCGTGTACGTGGTCGACACGCCGCTCACGCCGGCCGGGATCTGGGCCGGGGTGGTGCGCACGCCCGGGCATCCCGACGCGGAGCTGCACTTCGAGGTCACCGCCACGCCGCAGGTGCCGATCGTCGGCGGCGCGGCGCTGCACACGCCGTCGCCCACGATCAGCAACCCGATGGGCGTCAACCCGTTGTGCACGCGTCAACCGGCGTGCGATCTGCACACGGTGTCGCTCGACACCGCGATCGCGTCGGGGAAGCCCGTCGCCGTGATGTTCGCGACACCGGCTCGGTGCCAGAGCCGGTACTGCGGTCCGGTGCTCGACCAGTTGCTGTCGGTGCAGGACGCGTACAGCGGCCGCGTCACGATGATCCACGTCGAGATCTACAAGGACTCGACGAGCAACGATCTCGTCCCGACGGTCGCGCAGTGGAACCTGCCGGGCGAGCCGTGGCTGTTCGGGATCGACCGCACCGGGCGGATCGCGGGTCGTCTCGACGGCGCGTTCGGCACCGACGAGGTCCGCGCCCTCCTCGATCGGATCGCCGCGTAGTCAGCGCGCGAAGCGATCGATCGCGAAGGGGGCGAGATCCAGCGCGGGTGAGTCGCCGCGGACGAGCTGCGCAAGGAGGCGCGCGCTCACCGGGCCGAGCAGCAGCCCGTTCGCGCCGTGCCCCGTGGCGACGAACGCGCCGTCGACGCCGGGGACCGCGCCGAGGACGGGGAGGTCGTCGTCGCTGACGGGCCGGAGACCGACGCGCACCTCGAGGAACGTCGCGTCCGCGAGGCCGGGCGCGAGGCGCAGGCCCTCGGACA
>Ga0070739_10008701_pt1 | contig 10313 bp, 7 predicted proteins | sample Coa_R1_7_FD_66445 | JGI IMG/M metagenome (GOLD analysis project Ga0070739, IMG submission 66445) | Surface soil microbial communities from Centralia Pennsylvania, which are recovering from an underground coalmine fire - Coalmine... | ecosystem: Environmental > Terrestrial > Soil > Unclassified ...
GGAATGTCGAAGGCGAACTGCGCGCCATAGGCATTGGCGACCACGTTGGAGCCGACGATGCTCGGCGCGCTCGACGACGCCGAGCTCGTATCGGCATGCGCCGCCGACGCCACGCCCAGGGTCGGGGCACCGACCACGAAGGCCGCCACTGCGATCCGCCACCAGTTGTGTGTTCTCACCCGCCGCTGCATTTCTGTCTCCCCCCAGTCGCTCAACTGCCCAAGTAGGCGGACACGAGTCCGCCCTCCCGCACATCGGCAGGTTCGCCCACGTCGACGACCCGGCCCTTGTCGAGCACGTAGACGAAGTCCGCCAAGTCCAGCGCCGCGTCCACGTACTGCTCCACCAACAGGATGCTCATCCCCGACTGCGCCCGTTCCCGCAGAGCGTCGAACAGCTGCTGCACGATGATGGGAGCGAGCCCCATGGAGATCTCGTCCACCATGATCAGTCTCGGCCTCGCCAGGAGCGCCCGGGCGAGCGACAGCATCTGCTGCTCCCCACCCGACAAGCTGCCGGCCAGCTGCTTCAGGCGCTGACCGAGGACCGGGAAGAGCTGACGGGCGCCGGTGACGGCGTCGACCTCGCCGGTGACGGTGTAGGAGACCATCTCGAGGTTCTCCTGCACGGAAAGGCTCGGGAAGATGCCGCGGCCCTCGGGGACGTGGCAGACGCCGAGGCGGGCGACGGCGTGGGCGGGCCGGTTGTCGACGCGTACGCCGTGCACCCGGATGCGCCCCGAGTCCGACCGCACCAGTCCGGAGATCGCCCGCAGGGTCGTGCTCTTGCCGGCGCCGTTCGGACCGAGGAGCGCCACCACCGCACCGTCGGGGACTGTGAGGTTCACCTCGGTGAGGGCGCGCATACCGCCATAGGACACGCTGAGATTGTCGATCTCGAGGGCGGGAGGCTGCGCCGTGGTGAGCCGGGTGCGCTCAGGCGACATCGGACTCTCCGAGATAGGCGGCGCGGACGCCGGCGTCGGCCCGGATCTCGGCCGGCGTGCCTGCCGCGATCCGGCGGCCGAAGTCGAGCACCGTGATGGTGCTGCAGACCTGCATGACGAGGGCCATGTCGTGCTCGACGAGGAGCACGGCGGGCTCGCCGTTGCCCCGGCCGCCGACGACGCTCTGCAGGATCTGCGAGAAGTGCTGGGTCTCCCCGTGGTCGAGGCCAGAGCTCGGCTCGTCGAGCAGGAGCACGCGGGGATCGGTGCACAGCGCCCGGCCCAGTTCCACGAGGCGGCCGAGCCCGGTGGGCAGCTCTCCCGCCACACGATTGGCGACGCGCTCGAGGCCGACGAGCTCCATCACCTCGGCCACCTTCTGCTTGCGGGTGGCGCGTCCTCGGCCGAGGAGCGCCCCCGGGTGTGACGATTCCCAGGCAGCCACCAGATTGTCCTCGACGCTCATGCGGGTGAAGAGCTCGAGCCGCTGGAAGGTGCGGGCCATCCCCGCCCGGCCCCGGCGATGCGGAGGCCAGCGGTTGATGGTCGTCCCGTCGAAGACCACCTTGCCCTCGGTGGGTGCGATGAGTCCGCACAGCACGTTGAACATGGTCGTCTTCCCGGCGCCGTTGGGACCGATGAGCCCCGTGATCTGCCCGCGCAGGACGTGCAGGTCGACGCTCTGGAGCGCCTGGAGCCCACCGAAGCGCACGGAGATCCCGTTGGCGGAGAGGATGGCGCCGGCAGGGGCCGACGCCCCCGGGCCCGCCGGGCCGGCGGCAGGCACGGTGCCGGTGTCGACGGCCGAGGGCGATGTGAGGTCAGACGCCACTGTGGGCCTCCATCGCAGGGCCGTGGCTCCGCACACGGACGTCGAGTGCCGCGACCCGGGCGCGGCGCGGCCGCGGCTTCAGGATGCTCATGGAACGGCGTGCTTCCGCCTGGGAGATGGCGAAGGTTCCCTCGGGGTTGCGGCCGAGACCGATGACACCGAGCGCCACACCCAGCTGGATGTAGTTGTGGGCCGCCGTCGGGATGGGGAGCAGGCCCAGGTACCCGACCATGTAGGTCACCGCGCCGATGATCGCACCCGAAAGCACCGAGCGACCGCCGAGGACGACGAGCAGCACCGCCGTCAGCGACACCGAGAACTGGAAGTTCATGGGGTTGAGGGCCTGCTCGGCCGATCCGAACAACGCGCCGGCGAGGGCCGCGATCACGCCCGAAGCGACGAAGGCCCCGAGCTTGGTGATCGTCAGGTTGACGCCGAGCATCTGGGCGGCGAGGGGCGAATCCCGGAGGATGAGAAGGCGGCGACCGATGGGGCCGCGGCGCAGCAGGAGGGCGGCGAGCAACACGGCGCCGAGCACGCCGAGACAGAGCTCGTACATGGCCGTGGTGGAGGCGAACGACACGCCGAAGATGCGCGGCCGGGGAGCGATGATGCCGCTGATGCCGCCCGAGATCCTGACGTCGTTGAAGACGACGCCGTCCATGATGAGGGCGAAGGCGAGCGTTGCGAGGGCGAGGTACAGACCCTTCAACCGCAGCGACGGCAGCCCCACGATGATGCCGAGCGGGACGGCCACGGCCATGCCGAGAAGAGCAGCGCCGAGGAAGTTCGACCCGTTGTGGCCGGCCAGATGACCGACGATGTACGCACCCACGCCCACGAAGCTGAACTGCGCCAGCGAGATCTGCCCTGCCCAACCGGTCAGGACCACCAGGGTGACGCCGACAATGGCGAAGATGATCCCGACGGTGAGGATGCCGACCTTCGGGCCGGCGACGATGTTCGGCAGGAAGATGCAGAAGACGAAGAGGGCGACCCCGATGAGGGTCGATCGCCGCGCCCGCTCGGCGTGAGCGACCTCGTCCGCCTCGAGACCGTCGCTCGCCTGGGAGGCGGACACCGAACGCACGGCCATGCCCGATTCCTTCAGCTGGTTGCCGAGGACGATGAGGGTGATGAAGAGGATGATGAACGGCGCCGTCGATTCGATGTTGGCGGTCAGTCCGCTGGAGCTCCACTTGTGGGGAATGGACTGGATCACGCCGATGACCAGCGCGCTGCCGAACGCCCAGGGGAGGCTCGTGAGCCGGGCGATGACGGCAGGGGCGAAGGCGCCGAGCACGACCAGGAAGAGCTGGTTGGTGTCGAGCACGAGATCCGGGCTCAGGAGCACGCCGACGAGGCCGCCGAACACCGTGCTCAAGATCCACGAGGTCCGGCGCACGTTGTCGCCGTTGATGCCGATGATCGAGGCGAGGTCGCGGTTGTCGACGACCGCCCGAGTGGCGGTGCCGAACCGGGTGTGGCGGAGCAGCCACCACAAGGCCCCGCCGGCCAGACAGGCGATCACGAAGGTGCCGAGCTGGTCGTAGCCCACGAAGAGATGGCCGGCCAGGTGGAACGAGCTGCGGGGGATGACCGGCTGCAGTCCCCGGGCCTGGCCGCCGTTCCAGACGATGACCACGATCGCCGTGAACAAGGCGATCATGGCGATGGACACGACGATCGGGACCTCGGCGCTGAGTCCGGCGAGCGGACGGAAGAGCGCCTCGAAGATGTACCCCACGAGCGGGGCGACCACGAGGAGGAGGAGGGGGAGCGCGATCCAGGCGGACCAGTGCCAGGCGTCGTGCATCTGCCAGTAGACGAACGCGCAGATCATGGCGACGGCGCCATAGGCGAAGTTGAAGACGCCTGTCGTCTTGTACGTGAGTACCAGCCCCATGGCGGCGAGGCCGTAGATGCTGCCGGTGAAGATCCCGATGACGATGAACGGGAAGTACGCGCTCATGCCGTCACCGGGTCCCGATCACCGCGACGCACTGCTCGGTCGTCACGACGCAGATGCCTGCACGAGCTGCGCGTTGCAGAAGAGGCCCGACGCCGGTGCCCTTCGCACGAAGTCGTTGCCCTTCACCTGCGTGTCCATGATGCAAAGGTTGACGCCGTGTGACGACGGCGTATACGGGCCCACGGCGCCGCCGGCGTCGTAGTTGTGCAGGGAGTTGAGCGCCGCCATGAGCGAGGCCCGCGTGGGATTGCGGCCCGCTTGGAGCAGGTTGTAGATGAACATCTGGCCGGCCAGCCAGTCGAGGAAGCCGAACCCGCCCGGCGCCGCGCCCGGGACGTACTGGGCCAGCTGTTGCTTGTACATGTTCTCCATCGGTGCGCTCTCGTTGAGCGGCAGGAACGGAATGGTGACGTCGAGCCCCTGGGCCGCCGACTGGCCTGCAGAGGAGATCTGCAGCGGCGTGTACCCGTCGAACGTGGTGGCCGTGTACGGCATGGAGAAGTTCTGCTGCTGCATCGCCTGCAGCAGCTTGGCGTTCCCCGTCACGTCGAGCGTGGTGTACACGCCCTGGCAGCCCGCCGACTGCATCTGCGCCACGTCGCTCTCGAGCGAAGCCGACACCGGCGAGATGGAGTAGTCGGTGTAGCAGATCGATCCCCCGAAGCTGTGCTGGTACACGTAGGCGAACTGCTGGGCCGCCTGCGCGCTGATGGCGATGCTGTAGGCGAGGAAGGCCATCTTCTTCGGCAGGTACCCGGCCGACTGGGCCAGGGCGAAGGCGCCGTCGCCGATGTAGAAGGGACCCGAGCCCGGGGTCTTCTGGTAGCAGCTGCCGCCGTCGACCGAGAAGTAGGTGGTCGACTCCGACCGGTGGCAGTCGATGGCGAAGCCGTAGTCGGGGATGTTGGCGGCCTCCATGTCCTGCACCCCGCCGCCGTCGGCGTCGGACGTCGATCCCACGAAGGCGAACACCGGCTTGGCGATGAGCTGGTCGATGTCGGCCTTGTTGGTGGAGGTGTTCTGCTGGTCGTCGAGGCTGTTGCTGGCCACGTCGAGCTTGCGGCCGCAGATGCCCCCCGCCGCGTTGACCGCGTCGAAGAGGGCGTTCACGGCCTGCGCGCCCTGCTGGAAGCTTCCCTGCAGAGGGCCCGTGATGCCGCTCACGTTGCCGAGCTCGATCGCCGACGCGGTGACACCCGGCGCCGAAGCGGTGTTGCCGGCGCTGCCCGAGCAGGCGGCCGCCTCGGCCTGGGGCGTGTAGCTGAAGGACGTCGCCGGGGCCACCGTCGGGTTGCCACCGCCGCCGCCCCCACCGCCGCCGCCCCCACTACCGGTGCCGGTCTGGCTCGAGGGTCCCGAGGTGGGCGCGGTGGTCGCCGTGGCGCCGGCTCCCGCCGTGGCGCCGTTGTTGGCGCCGTTCGACCCCCCGACATCGGCTCCGCCGCCGGCGCCCAGGTACGGGCCGACACGGGCGCCACACGCCGTCGCCACGATGCTCATGACCAGCACCACCGCCACTGCCGGGCTGCGGAACCGCATCCGCCTGGGCGCGCCGACCACGATGCCAGCCTTCGTCCCGAAGGCCCGGGAAGTCCTGCTCTGCACGTCCCCCTCCTCGACTCGGCGCCGCCGCCGCCTCTGTCGCTGCTCCCCCGATGCGCTAGGGGAACGGGCGCCGGGTGGGAACCTTTCGTTCCGGCGGGCCAGGAGAAGCATGCCCGCTGACCAGCACCGACGCCGCGGCTCGGTCACCTTAGCTGACATCGACGTCAGGCTGCCTTGGCCCTGCGACACCCCCCTTGCCGTCGCGGACCGGACGCGCCGGTCCGGATCGCCCTGCTACCCAGTGTGCGCCGCGGACAAACAGGGCGACAACGTTTTGGGCACAGCCCGGGCGGGGATCACCGCACTGGGCGACGGCCGTCCCTCGGCGTGAGCCCGGCAGTACGCTGGCAATTGCGCCACTTAGGAGGGTGTCGTGGCAACGCGGAGCGATCGGCTGGGGACCCGTGGGCATCGCCCGGCACCGTCCGGAGCCGGCGAAGTGGACGACTACGTCACCGGGGTCGTCCCGCAGCTGCCCCCGCGCAATCCCTACGTCCCCGACCCCTCCGACACCCGCCACCTGCGGACCTTCACCCAGACCGCCCAGGTCCCGGTGGTGCCGGGCCCGGCCGGATACCGGGTCGACCCGCGCTTCCTCAACACCGGGCAGGTCCCCGTGTATCAGCGCCGGAAGGTGCCGCTGGGCCTGCGGGTGGCGGTGTGGCTGGTGGCGCTGCTGTTGCTCGTGGCTGTCGCGGGTGTCGTGGTGCACCAGGTGCGCCCTGCATGGCTCCACCGGCTCGAGGTGGCGAGCGGTGCGAGCGCACCGACCCGGTCGTCTGCCGGGTCGACCACCGGCACCGGCGCCTCCCACCCGACGTCGTCGACGCCATCCGGCTCGACCCGCTCGTCAGCGCCGGCGCCAGGCACGACCACCCTCAAGTCCCCGAACGGTGTGGTGGTGGCCGACGTGACCAACCCGGCGGCGGTGACGGTGAAGGTGGCCGCCTCCAAGTTCACCGTGGTGCTGCTCGCCCACGGCTCGGCCTGGGTGTCGGTGACCGTGCCCGGCCACAGCGCGCCGATCTTCGCCCAGGTGGTGCCGGCCGGCGCCGACACCTTCGACTCGCTGAAGGGCGGCGTGACCCTCGAGATCGGGGCCAGCCCCGTGGTGCTCGAGGTGCAGGTGAACGGGAAGACCGTGCCGGGCTGGCAGTTCGTGCCCAAGGCGGCCCCCTTCACGATCTCCTTCGCCTCGGCCTCGGCCAAGCACTGAGGACGGCCCCGACACGGCGTGGCTGAGCATCACGCCCGGCCGGACGAGCACCCCGCCCCGGGCCGGCCGGACGTGACGACTCAGATCTACAGGCCGAGACCCCCGAGCGTGCCCGACAGCGCGCTCGTGCCCAGCGTGAAGCACCACACCCCGTTGAACTGCGGCGGGATCTCCGTGCCGGTCGAGATGGGCAGGGTGCCGCCCGCCACGTCGGTGCCGCTGCCCACGAAGACGCTGTCGCCGGCGATGGCGGTGCCCGACGACACGGCGCCGCCCACGGGGAATGCCCACAACGGCAGCCCGTTGTCGGCGTCGTAGGCCACGATCGAGAAGCCGGTGGTCGACGGGGCGAACACCACCCCGTTGTCGTAGGTGACGGCCGCGTAGGTCGGCAGGGAGACCGGTGCCTGCCAGGTGACAGAGCCGCTGGCGGCGTTGACGGCGTGGAGCGAGGAGACGCGCAGGGGATCGCAGGTCGGTCCGAGCTGAAGGAGGTTCGCCACGATGCAGATCAAGGTCGTGTCGAGGCTCACCCCGCTCGTCTGGACACCGGCCCCGGAGAACGGCGCGGGGATGGCGGTGGATCCGAAGAGGGTCGGTGCCCCGTTCGCTGCGCCGAGGGCGCCCGATCCGATGAAGCCGCCGATGGCGCCGGCCAAGGTGCTGCCGGTCTGGCCCGGCTGGGCGATCTGGTTGCCCCAGATCTCCGTGCCGGCGAGCTCGTTCACCGCGTACATGTAGCCGTCCTTGCCCGCCTCGATCACCGCCTTCTGCCCCTGCACGGTGGTGAGGATGGGCGACGATCCGAAGTCGTCATCGCCCCCGTCGGCGAACGACGCGTTGGCGTACTGGTTCGGCGGTTCGGACCAGCGCCACACCAGGCAACCGTTCTCCGAGTCGACGGCGGCGACGCCCTCGAGCTGTGGGGTGGGCTCGGCCGGCGAGTTCGGGCAGGACTGCGGTGCGACCGGCGCGGCCGGCGTCTCGCTCGTACCCTGCGGGCAGTTGCCCGTCGTCAGGACGATCATGCCGTCCGCGGTGGCCGCCAGGTCCACCGACGGGGACGACCACACGTCGCCGCAGCCGTCGGTCGTCTGAGGCGCCGATTCCGTGGTGTCGGTGGCATTGTTCTCGGGCTCGAACTTCCACAACAGCGCGCCGGTGGCGGCGTTCAGCGCCTGCACACCTGGCGGGGCCGATCCTCCGGGGGACTCGTTGCTGTCGGATCCGACGACGACCTCGGTCACGCCTGCCGGTGTGGTGAGGACGACCGGCGACGACTCCACCTCCATTGCGCTCGTCGGATGCGCCGGGTCGAGGTTGACCGACCACAGGCACGTGCCGTCGCTCGCCTTCAGAGCGAACAGGCTGCCGCCTCCGCCGAAGAACACGGTCGTCGTGCCGTTCACGACGGACACGGCCGCGCTCGACGCGATCTCGCTGTAGGACACGGCGTGCTTGTCGCCGGTGACCGTGCCGCCCGCGGCGCAGCTGTAGGACGGCTGCACGACCGGGAACTTCCAGTTGACGGCGCCGCTCGTCTGGTTGATCGAATAGAAGGTGCCGCCGCCGTCACCCACGTAGACGTTGTTCTTGTAGACCGTCGGTGAGGCGGTGACGGGCTGGCTCGTGTTGACGAACCAAGCCGGCGCCAGGCTCTGCACGGACGTCTGGCTGATGTCGGTGCAACTCGACGCCGCCGTGCGCTGCGGATCGTGCTGGTACATCGCCCACTGGTCGGTGCAGTTCGACGGCGCCGGCGTCACGAACGCCTTGAGTGAGGGCGCTGTGGAGAGTGCGCCTCCACCCGTCGCCGGTGCTGCGGCCAGCACCCCGATCATGACAGCCATCCCCGTCGCCGACATGGTGAAGCGTCGGGGCCAGTTCGCGCCGAAGCGGCGGCCCGCTCTCCGTCGCACCCACATTTCGGTCTCGCTTTCCGCCCCCCGAGACCCGAGCCCCGCAGCCGCCCCGTTCTTCCGCCCGGACACCGCTGCGCCGGCCGGTGTGAGCTGACACCGGCGGGGAGCAACATGACATCGCAGTCAGATAACTGTCAAGGGCGGCGGCCCTTGCGTGCCTGCGATGGGTCAGGGGCCCTCGCCGCCGGCGGCCGTGCATGACCGGGGGTCGAACGCGGCCAGCGACTCGGTGGCCGCCGTCGGGGTGGACAGCGAGCCCGATGTCGGGGCGGTCGTGGTGGTCGTGCCATAGCCGTAGCCGGAGCCGGTCGTGGTGGTGGTCGTCGTGGGTGTGACGCCGGCCGGAGTCGTCACCCCCATCCCCGTGCCCACGAGCAACGCCACCTTGGCGCCGGCCGGGAGCGAGCTCGCGCTGACGGCGTCGAGCACGACGGGACCGGTCAGCGCGCTCGCCACCTCCTGCGCAGCGGCCTCGCCGGACGACGAGCCGTTGGCGTACTCGACCATCGTCTCGGCCGGAGAGCTGCGCGCGTAGGAGGTGTTGGTGGCGAGAACGTCGAATCCCTGGCCCTCGAGCGCAGACGCCGCCTTCGTGGCGTCGGAGGAGAGGCCGGTGCCGCTCGTGACCGTCATCGGAATGTCCTGGGGCCGCGGCAGCGCCCTTCCCGTCATGGTGTCGACGTTCGCCTGCACACCGAGGAACTGGTCGATGGTCCGGCGATCCTCGGGCTGGCTCGGGAACTCGATGCTTCCGTAGTCGTAGCCCTGGTAGTAGAAGTCGAGTCCGCCGTGCACCTGCACCGGGATCGTGTACTGCGGCGCGGCCCCCGGGTTCACCGAGTGGAAGGTGAGCACCAGGCTGACCATCTCACCGAGACCGAGGCCGCTGTCGACCTGGAGCTGCGGTGCCACGGCGGCGACCAGCTGCTGATCGGTGATCGGGTTGGCGAGGCCCTTCTTCTGCACCGCCGATGCGAGCACGCGGATGAACTCGTGGTCGCGACGGATGCGGCTCAGGTCGCTCTCGGGATCCTGCGGCCAGTAGTAGCGGTCGGTGGTGGTGACGTTCGGCGGCTTGTACTGCAGGTGCCGGGCCCGGACGACGGCGAGGGCCTGGAAGCCGTTCAGGGTCTGGCAACCGGTGTTCGGGATGTACAGCGAAGACTCCAGGTCGAACAGCGGCATCGGGAAGTACATCCTGATCCCGCCCAGCGCGTTGACCACACCCTGGAAGCTGTCGAAGTTGAGCTCCACGTAGTGCTGGATGGGGATCCCGAAGTCCTCCTCGATGACCGCCACGAGCTGGTCCGGCCCCTGGAAGAGGGCGGCGTCGATCTTGTTGGCGCCGGTCGTGCGGGCGTTCGGCACGAAGAGGTCGCGCGGCAGCGAGAGGATGGCCAGCCGATGGTGGTCGGGGTCCACGTGGAGGACCATGACGACGTCGCTGTTCACGCCGGTGACCCCCTGGGAACACAGTCCGAAGGCGGGGTTCTGCGTGCTCAGCGCGCAGCGCGAAGTGGACCCGACGAGGAGGATGTTCTGGGCCTGCGCTTCGGCACCGCTCGTGGCCGTGGCCTGCAGGTGCTTGACGTCCACCCGGCCGATCTCGTGGTTCAGGTACTCGACGTACCCGATGCCCGCCCCGACGATGACGAGGACGAGCGCGCCGACCACGAGGCCGGCGATCTTGAGACGCCGGTTGCGGCGGCGGCGGTGCTGCGACCGCCGCAATTCGGCCCGCGTGGGGGCATGCTCCGCTGCGACGCCCCCATCGGCCACGGGAGGCGACATTACCGTTGCGTCACCCCCCTGAGGGCATC
>Ga0070739_10008702_pt1 | contig 10312 bp, 9 predicted proteins | sample Coa_R1_7_FD_66445 | JGI IMG/M metagenome (GOLD analysis project Ga0070739, IMG submission 66445) | Surface soil microbial communities from Centralia Pennsylvania, which are recovering from an underground coalmine fire - Coalmine... | ecosystem: Environmental > Terrestrial > Soil > Unclassified ...
AGTATCACAAGTATCTACATTTTGAAAAACAGTAGTTGGAACACTGATCTGGTTTGAAACTGTAATTGTGAGGTTTACTCCTTCATTGCGATAGAATTGTTGTACTGATTCCATACCGGATTGTGAATCTCCGGAACCGGTAAAGATTTGTTGGATTTCTGATTGTGATGGAGCAGGAGAATTATTTATTCCGGCTGGTATAACAATTAGTTTATAAGATTCTCCTGGTTTATGTGGGGTTTGTGGCAAAGAAAGTGCATTAGCAGTTGGTGTTGGACTTGGTTCTGGTGTGGATGATGGCTTTGGAGTTGGTGATGGGGTTGAAATTACTTCGTCAGGTTGCAAAGGAATTGTACCAGAAAGGATACTGGCTAAATTATCTGCTTGACTGGAGTTGTTATCAACTGCTTTTGTCTTTACGGTTTCTCCATTCGCATTAAGCGTTACACTCAAATTTTGCGCAACTCCTTTAATTGCAGAAACAACTTTTATTAGAGGTTTTTTAACATGATTTGCTTCCAATGCCCAAGTGGTGCTATCCACTTTTTTCCAAGAAGCTTGCTCGACTTTATTTCCGGAAGCCACTTCATATGTTTTACCTTTTTTATGTTTTAGAGTTGCAAAAAATCCTGAATTTTGATATTGGTCAGACACTTGCATAAACTCAGCAGATCCTTTGCTATGCTTTGCCAGGTTTTTTAATTGTTTTGCTGCAATTTTAGATACATCCTTATCAAGTTCTGACAAGTTAGGTTTTTTGATATTTTTTACCGGTAGAACAACTTCTTTGAGCGGACCGCTCACATTTGAAACAACTTTAGGGTTTGCATTTGGCGCGGATTCAGGTTGTATTGTTGCCTTTGTACTGATTACGTCAGTAATTCCGGCAATGCCGGCCGGGGTTATAACTTTAGATGTATCGAGTTGACCAAATGAGGTAGATGGAATTTCTGTGTTATTAAGATTATACAGATCTGGTTGCACTAATGCAGCTTTTGCTGGTTGAGCAACAGCAATCTGCACGTCTGCAATCCCAGATCCAAAGGTTGCTAAGGTAAAGCCAGCTGTTACTATCCTTGCAGTATTCTCACCAGCATTATTAGCTAAACTACTGTTATTTGCATCTGTTGACGCATCTACTGATTTAGCAGCAATTTTTTTTTCTCTTCTTAGTGCAGCTCTAGCTTCGCTTGTAATGCGTTTAGCTGATTCTCTCCGTTGAGCCCTATTCCATTGTGAAGGATCGCCATCCAGTACAGGCGCTACGTGTGGTTGATATTCGTGTCCTCTAGACATAGGTTTATATCCTATAATATTTTGCTGAGTTTGTCAAGTAGGATATTGACATCATGTCACATCTTAATTACTCTGTCAAGCTGGAGCAGACTTAACCGGTGTTTTGATTTGGATGAAGGTCTTTTTGCTATTTATTTTGATTCTAATCCTTCGTGAAGAATTTGCCGCATAAGAGTTTGATAAGGAATATGCAATTTTGCTGCTTTTTGTTTTGCCTTTTCCACTAAAGACTCTTCTACTCTTAAAGAAATTAAACGCTTAGTGGGCTTAAGGTTAGGCAAACCAACTTTTTTGAAGTCAGAAGGTTCGAGATACTCTGAAAAATCAGTTTTATCCAACCATTCTGTCCCGCCCGTCCGCGCATGGGGCCGATGCCGAAGTCCTAGATGAGATCGCCATGATTGAGGTCCCGCCCGTCCGCGCATGGGGCCGATACTTCCTTTCTTGGCGTCATGGCGCCAATCTCACCAGCGCGACTCCCTCGAAGTCTTCGATTTTGTGCGCCGGCTTGCCATGGTAACGAATCGCGAAGCCTTGGTCGGTGTCGGTCGCGTAGACGAGGACGGCCACTGTCCTCGGCCGCGCCTGCCGTACGACCATCTCCCACAGCCCTTCACGGACCGGCGCCGATAGACGGCCGACGAACACGCCCTCGCTGATGTACAGCATGAAGCGCGTTAGCTCGCCGCGAAGTTTCCCCGGCGCCCGATCCACGAGGAGGACTGTCACCCGTCCTCCTCTCCCGCCGCAAGCGCGCGTTCGATGTCCGGAAGGATCCGATCCAGGAGCCGCTCTTTCTTTATGACGTCCCGGCACGCGCGTCTGGTCCGACCCTCCAGGTCATTGGTTCCGGCCCGTACAATCTGGAAGGCGACCGGGATGCTCACCTCCGCCTTATACAGATCGGCAACATCGAACACGAACGACCGCATGTGGCCGGTATGGATGAACCCGAGCCCCGGGGAGTAACCGGCAGCGGCGATCGCGGCGTGACACACGCCGTACAAACATGCGTTGGCCCAGGACAGCGCCCGGTTGGTCGGATCTGGCCCTCCTTCGCCTTCCCACGATCGCCCGCTCCATGGCACCCCGGTCTCGCGGCTGGCCCGCGCGTAGGCTTCGCGCACCCGAACGCCTTCCATTCCGCGCAGCTGTCGCAGGGTCAACGCGGGGTCCGGCGTCTCGGCAAAGCGCATCCGGTACATCACGGCGGCAATCCGCTCCCGCGCCCGTTCGCTCGAGGCCAGCCGCGCCTGCCGCTGGAGGTTGGTCGACGAGCGCGTTACCCCCATCCCCTCCGCGTAGTACCGTACGCCCTCCTCACCCGTCCAGGCCACCAGGCAACCGTTATCGGCGATCGCCCGCATTGCAGCATGCGTGACGGTAGTCCCGGGGCCAAGCATCAGCAGGAGAAGCGACGCGCACGGCACCGGTCGCACGCCGTCGTCGTCGTGCAGCGCGATAGCCCGCTCGTCCTGCTCGACGCGGCAATGCTCCGCATAGAGGTAGCTCCAGCGGTCACGAACGCGCGGCTGGTGGTGGAGATTTGCTGGCATCGGGCGGCAGGGCCGGTTACCTTACCGCTACAGTAGCACGGATGTTGCGATTGCGCCCGCAGAAATCCGCTGCTCCAACTTTGTATGGCGTTATATATGGCGCGATGCTACAATGACCATACGATGCAGAAAACCACTGTCTATTTGTCGGACGACCTGAAAGCCGCGTTGGAACGAGCGGCCGCGGAATCACGCCGGACGGAGTCGGCCATCATTCGCGAAGGGCTCGAGGTCGTTCTGGCCCGTCAACAACCACGCGCCCCGCATAGCGGCATCTTCGACAGCGGGGAGCCGGACCTTTCAGAGCGGGTGGACGAACTACTGGCCGACTTCGGCCAGTCGTGATTCTCGTCGACACAAGCGGGTTGCTTGCCAACTACGATCGAAAGGACCGACACCATGTTGGTGTCGCCCGCATACTCGCCCGACCGCAGCGCCGCATCCTCTCTCCGTTCGTGCTCGCCGAACTAGATTACCTTATCACTCGCATCGGTGGGCAGCGTGCCGCACTGATCGTGCTCGATGATGTAGCTCGCGGTTCATTTGAGCTACAGAATTTCGGACCTGACGACGTTGCGGCCGCGCGAAGGGTCATCGAGCGCTACGCTGGCCTAGGGCTCGGGCTCGCCGATGCATCTATTGTCGTCCTGGCGAATCGATATGACTGCCATGACGTGTTGACACTCGATGGCCGGCACTTTCGAGCTGTACTCGGACCCAGTGGCAAGCCATTTCGGCTGTTTCCTCACGACGAGACGACGGAAAGCACGTGATCGAGTTGACCGTCCGGCAGCATCAGACAGGAATTAACCCGCGCGACGCAGCCGTGCCACCAAGACCGGCGGAATCTCCGGATAGTTATCCCAGCTAAAGACCCGCTGATCCGTTCCCGGCGGAAAGGCCGGCTCCTCCAGCGCATCTATCGTCAGCCCGGCCTCGAAGAAAGGCCCCAGAAGCTTGTGCAGCGGCCGGTCGAAGTAGTACTGCGGCACCGGCTGCCCGGCCAGCGCCGCCCCCTTCTTCGGCGTCAGATGCAGATACTCGCGCACCTTGACCGAGCGATGAATCACAATCTCACCGTCCCGATCCTCCTGCTCAGCGGCAAGCGAGATGCCCGTCGTGTTGAAGCACGGGTGAGCGCTGGCGAAGACAAAGCGGCCGCCGGCCCTGAGCAATCGCGGAAGCGAACGCGCCAACGGTTCGAGCGCCGGCATGTCCATCAGGACCATCGTCGAAACGGCCGCATCGAATCTCCCCTCGCCCAGCGCCAGCAACGACTCCTCATCGGTGGCATCGACTACCCGGTACTCGATCGCGTCGTGACCGTTACGTGCCTTCGCCAGCTCGATCAGTTGATCGCTGACGTCGATCGCGACAACTCGCGCTCCCAGTTCCGCCAGCCGCCGGCTGAAAAGTCCGTTGCCGGTGCCGATGTCCAGAACCGTCTCGCCCGGTTTCACCGCCAGCAGTCGCTCGACCGGCGGCCGAACCAGAACGGCGTGCCAGTCATTTGGCGTCGCCATCCACTCGTCCCAGTACCGCGCGTTGCGGTTCCACGCATCCCGAGTCTCGTCGCGGAGCCGGGTCAATTCTTCTCTTTCCATGTCTGCGGTAGCCCCTACAGAGCATATTGGATCACTCGGGCCAAATCACCGCCGAACCGTGTGCTAGGGTCGAGGGAGGGGGGTGCTGGCGGCGATACGAGTGCCGGTCAGAAATCCCACCGGGAGGCCGAACGTGCTCGATTTGGCGGAAGAACTGATGCTGCTGGCTCTGGACGCCGAGACCGGTCGGATCCACGACGCCGCGCGTACCGCGATCGCGTTCGGGCTGTCCGGAGCGGTCCTGATGGACCTTGCTCTGACCGGGAAAATTTCCATCGACGACGGCAAAGTGCAGGCGATCAACTCCGCGGCGACCGGCGACCCTGTTCTCGACACCGCTCTAAGGCAGATCGAAAATTCCCCTCGCCCACGAAAGGTCGAGGACTGGGTCAAGCGTCTGGCCATGGACAGATGGGGCAGGAGCTTCCTGGAGGATGAGATCCTCGAACGCCTGGTGAGCCAGGGAATCCTGCGTCGCGAGGAGCATCGCATCCTGCGGCTAATCCCGACCACCCGCTACCCAGAGCAGAACCGGGCTCCGGAGCGCGACCTCATGGAGCGGCTGCGTGCCGTGTTGATCGACGGCGACCTGCCGGACACCCGCCTCGCCGCTCTCATCGGCCTGCTGCAGGCGTGCGGCCTGGTCGGCGTTCTGTTCACCAAGAACAAGCAGGCGAAGGACCGTGCCGCGGCAATCGCGCGGGGCGAACGAACCGGAAAGGACGTGACGGCTGCCGTCGAGAAGGCGACCGAAGAAGTGGTAACGGCCGCCATAACGGCAGCGGTCGTCGCGGCCACGATCTCCGCCTCGACATCCGCCGCCACTACCACGAGCGTGACCTCCTGAGACGGCATCACGCCCGACGAGACACGAAGGTCGTATAATCCCGCCAATTCTGCTGCCGAGGCCGGGCAGCCAGTACCGCTTGAATCGCGCGGATGATCGTGCCGAACTCGCTGTGGTCGATACCGACGAGGATTGCGCAACCGGGCTGCTACTATTACCTCACGCTCGGTGGCGAAGCTTGTGCCCGCTGTCCGGATTCGCAGGAGAGACAAATTATGGCTGAGTCGGTCGATCTCTACAACACCACCTACGGCAATCTCGAGATGGACGCCCAGGAGCAGGTGCGTCGTGAAACCTACGGCGAGGATCTGGGCCAGAGCAGCTGGCTCACCGTGGATGAGCTGCGCCGGTTCCTCAACTGGCTGCAGATTGGCACCGATTCACATCTGCTCGAGGTCGGCTGCGGCTCGGGCGGTCCCGATCTATTTGCCGCTCAGCTCACCGGCGCTCGCGTCACCGGCATTGATATCAACGAGCACGGCATTGCCGTCGCGAACAAGATGGCGCAGGATCGCGGCCTCGAGAATCAAGTCCACTTCGTGCAGCTCGATGCCGCGTCCCAACTGCCGTTCGACGATCAAACCTTCGACGCCGTCATGTGCATCGACGCCATCATTCACGTCCCGGGAAGGGCTAAAGTCCTCGCCGAGTGGCGCCGCGTCCTCAAGACCGGCGGTCGCGCCCTATTCACCGACTCGACCATCATCACCGGGCTGGTCAGCAAAGAAGAGATCGCCACCCGCAGCGCGATTGGCTACTTCGATTTCGCCGCTCCGGGTGAGGATGAGCGCCTGCTGCGTGAAGCCGGCTTCGAGGTCGAGCGGGTCGAAGACGTGACCGCGAATGCCGCCCTGGTTTCCGGCCGCTGGCGCTCGGCCCGCGAGAATCACCGGGACGCGCTGGTCGCGGTTGAGGGCGAAGAAACCTTCAACGGCCTGCAGCGCTTCCTGGGCACGGTCAATACGGTCTCAGAAGAGCGTCGCCTCTCCCGCTTCGTGTTCGTCGCGCGTAAGCCAGACTAAGAAACCGGAACAGTCTCCTTCACCACCTGCCCGGTCTGAGCGCCCCGACCGGCATTATTCTGCCGAATCTTCGGCAGAACATCCTTCCCGTACCCCTCCAGAAACGCCTTCTGATCCGGTCCGGCCGAATGAAAGTAGACATGCGTAAAGCCTAGGTCGATGTACTGCTGCGCAAACCGCACGTGATCGTCCGGATTCGCCGAGATACACACCATCTTCTCGATCGTGTCCGAGCCGACCGCCTTGCCGTTCTCGGCCGACATCTTGGGCGTATAAATCTTCTGATCGAAGAGCGCCGGGATGTACGTTCCCGCCCAATACTTCTTCTGGCACTCGATCGCCGCTTGCTTGTCGTCGGTATACGCGACGTTGACCTCGATCAGCCGCGGCATCGTCGCCGGGTCCTTGCCGGCCTTCCGCGCCCCTTGCACGAAGTTCTGCATCATCTTCTTGTAAATGTCAGGCTCCTTGCCGCCGACCGAGATCAACCCATCGCCGTATGTGCCAGCAAACGTCGCGCTGTCCGGAACCAGCGATGAGACGTAGAGCGGCGGCGCCTTGTCCGGTCGCGTGAACAACCGGGCCTTCCTAGTCTCGAAGTACTCACCATCGAACGAGACATCCTCACCCGACCAGAGCTGCCGAATCAGTTGAATCGCCTCACCCAGCATCGCCTGCCGCTCGTCATACCCCGGCCAGAGACCCGTCGCCGCATACTCGTTAAGCGCCTCACCGGTCCCCACGCAGAGAAACGACCGGTTGGGCGCCATCACCGCCAGCGTCGCGGCCGCCTGGGCGATCACCGCCGGATCGTAGCGGATGATCGGGCAGGTGACGCCGGTCCCCAGGCCGATCTTGCTCGTCTTTGCTGCCGCCGCACCCAGCCATGTCCAGACAAAACACGCCTGCCCGGCCTCCGACCACGGATTGAAGTGATCGCTCGCCTCCAGCGAATCGAACCCGGCTTGCTCCGCGGCAATCGCGTACTCCAGCAGCTCGTTCGGGCCATACTGCTCCGGTCCCGCTTTCCATCCCAGCTCAACCATGATCCACCTCCCTCGTTTTATCGAACGGGCGGGCAGGTTCCGTGCCGGTACTATTGCTGCAAGCCGCTGACAATCCCCGCGTATTTATCGACCAGCGCCCGCGCCTCGCGATCGGTGTTCGCCTCGGCCACGAGGTGGAACTGCGGCTCGTCGGGGTCGGGCAAGACCAGCACCCACTCCTGCCCGAGCTGAATCTTGATCCCGTCCAGCGTCCGGACGCGCCGCTCCCGGTACTGCTCACCCAGCAGCCGCATCACCCGCCCCTTCTTGTCCCACGGCGCGGCCACGTTGGTTTCTTGCACGTGCCAGGCGGGAAGTCCGGCTACCACCTCCTGAAGAGTCGCATGGACGTTGGAAAGCAGCTGCAGCATCGAAACCAGGCTGAACATCGCATCGAACGATGGGTGCAGCGCCGGAAAGATGATCCCACCACGCCCATCCCCGGCCAGCATCACGTCCTTCTGCGCCGCCGTCATCAGCGCCTCCGGGTCCAGCCGGCTGCGTAGTACCTTGCCGTCATACTGCTCGGCAAGCTGCTCGAACACCGTCGGCGCGTCCACCGGCACCGCAACCTTTGCCCCCTCATGCCGCTGGTAGACCAGGCATGCCAGGGCCGCCAGTACTTGCATCGGCGAGATCACCTGCCCTCGCCCGTCCACGATCTGCAGCTCCTCGCCGTTGGGACCGATGATCGCCCCTAGGTCGAACCGCAGCGCCGAGACAATGGTTCCCAATTGGCTCACCGCCGCCTCGCGTTCCACCACCGACCGGGTGAGCTGCATCTGTCCCCGCCCGGCATTGAGGTCCACGACGTGCGCGCCCAGAGCCCGCAGGATGGGCGGCAGGATGTCGCTGGTCGTCCCGAGCGAGTAGTCCACGACCAGCCGGTAACCCGACCGCGCGATCGCCTCCCGATCGACCCGATCGAGAAACGCGTCCGTGTAGCGCTCGATCACGCCCGGCGCGTACGACGTCTCGCCAATGTCGTCGATATGCGCCCGCCGGAAATCCTCCCGGAAGTAGGCGCTTTCCACCTTCCGCTGGCTGCTCTTCGGTAGATCCATGCCTTGTTGATCGAAGAACCGGATCGTTGCCAGCGTTCGATCGTATGTCGACACGCCGACGTGCAACCCGCCGACGGCATCGGTGACGCAGGTGTAGAAGCGTCCCACCGGCGTCGGTACCGCCGCCAGATCGAGCACGTTCACGCCCGCCGACGGCAGACCGGAGGTCAGCGCCCGCCCGAGCATCCGCGACGGCACCGCCAGGTCGCGCGTCACCGTCACATCACAGCCGATCCGCAGCGTCGAGCCGTAAGCCGAGCCAAGCCGGGCCAGCGCCTCGGGCGTGAAGTCGACGTTGATCAGCCCGCTGACACCGTGCCGGCCGAAAAGCACTCGCCGCCCCGCCGAGCCCCAGATGATGCTGGCCGAGACCACCGCCCCGGCCTCGACCTCCTTGTGCGGCCAGATCTTGACATTCGGCTGCACGATCGCCCCACGGCCGACGATCGTTTGATCGCTGATCACCGCGCCCTCGAAGACCACGGCGTTGGCCTGGACGTTGCATTCGGTGCCGAGGATGCTGCCCCGTATCTCGCTCTGCGGCCCGACGAACGAGTTCCGCCAGACAATGCTGCGATCGATATGCGCTCGGTCGTTCACAACCGTGTTGTCGCGAATCACCGACGGGCCGTGGACGATCACGCGGGGACCGATCTTCACGTCGTGACCGAGATAGAGCGGCGCGTGCAGCTCCGCCGAGCCATCGACATACGCGCCTTCCTCGCGCCAGATCCCGTCGCGCTCCGTCGCCTTCCCCCAGTCGATCTCCACCTTGCCGGCCAGCACATCCCGCGTCGCCCGCACGTACTCCTCGATGCTTCCGACATCGGTCCAGTAGCCGCCGGCGACGTACCCGTAGATCGGCAAGCCCTCTTTCAAGAGCAACGGAAACAGATCCTTGCTGAAATCGAACACCTGCCGCGGCTCGTAGTACTCGAAGATTTTCGGGTCGAGCACGTAGATACCGGTGTTGATCGTGTCGGTGACGACCTCGCCCCAGCTCGGCTTCTCCTGAAACTGCCGGATTCGCCCGTCCTCAGCAGTGACGACGACTCCGTATTCCAGCGGGTTCGGGACGCGGTACAGCACCAGCGTGGCGATCGCCCCGGTCTTCTTGTGCGCGTCGATCGCTCCCTTGAGATCAAAGTCGGTCAGCGCGTCGCCGCTGATAACCAGAAAGGTGTCGTTCAGCGTATCCGCCGCCTGGCGCACGCTCCCGGCTGTGCCGAGCGGGTGCTCCTCGACGCTATACGTGACGTTCATGCCGAGGTCGGCGCCATCGCCGATCTGCGTCTGTATAAAGGAAGCCATGTACTGGACGGTAAGGATCGCGTCCTGAATGCCGTTGCGTTTGAGCAGCAGGAGGATGTGCTCCAGCATCGGCCGGTTCACCAGCGGAACCATCGGCTTGGGCCGGCCGAGCGTCAGCGGCCGCAAGCGCGAGCCCTCGCCCCCTGCCATCACGACGGCTTTCATGCGTGCACCTCCACCCCCCGCACCTGCGCCACGTACTCCAGGCGCGTCAATAGGTCTTGTATCATACGCGGCCAGACAAACGTGCGCGCCGTCGCCCGGCCACCCTGCCGCAGCCGCTGCGCCTCATCCGGGCGCTCCCGCAGTCGCCGCACCTCGACGACGATCTCGCGCGGATCGTCGGTATCGAGCACCACCGCGTTCCCCTCCGGCTGCGCGTAGTCCTCACCGGTCGATCCCACATACGCCAGCCCGCCGGCGCCCATCACCTCCAGCCCGACCAGCCCGAACGGCTCGTGCCCACTATTAGCAAGTACGCCATCCACCGCCGCGTAGAGCGGCGGCAGCAGATCGTCCGGCAGGAAGCTGGTCAGGTTCAGCACATCCTCGCGCGTGCCGGCAAT
>Ga0070739_10008705_pt1 | contig 10308 bp, 18 predicted proteins | sample Coa_R1_7_FD_66445 | JGI IMG/M metagenome (GOLD analysis project Ga0070739, IMG submission 66445) | Surface soil microbial communities from Centralia Pennsylvania, which are recovering from an underground coalmine fire - Coalmine... | ecosystem: Environmental > Terrestrial > Soil > Unclassified ...
ACGCGGGGTTAGCAGCAGCGCCGCGGCAGCCCCGGCCAGGGCGATCTCCTTGATGATCTGCTTGCGGCCGCGGTCCAGTTTTCGCCACGCCTCACGGACGGCCTTGAAGTCCGGATCGTCGGGATCCGATTGGACGGCCAGGGCGGTGGGCGAGGGGTAGCCCGCCAGGGGCATGAGGTCGGACAGGGGTCGGCCCATCCAGTCGGCGATGGACTGGAGGTAGTCCAGGCTGATGCCGCCGCCACGCCGCCAGCGGCTGACTTGAGAGGTGCTCGCGCCGATGGCTCGGGCGAGTTCGGCAGGCGTCAGGCCCCGCGCTTTGCGGTAGGTCTCGAGCTCGGCGGCGAAGGCGCGGGTATCGCCGCGGGGGGTCTGCTCGTACACGGCAGCATCGTAGCCCATGCGCGCAGTACGCGCAATAGAGCAGATTGCGCGCATTGCGCCTGCGCGTACTGCGCGCTACGCTAGAGCGTGCTGCGTTCATGCAGCGACCGTTGTATGCACGCAGCACGCACCCTGGAAGGAGGTCGAATGGACGGCCCAATGCTCACCACCGAGGAAGTGGCCTGGGCGCTACGGGTGGACCCGTCGACCGTCCGCCGTTGGATCGCGCAGGGCAAGCTCCGCGCCTCACGTCTGCCGGGACGCGGCTTCCTGCGCGTCAGCCAGGCCGAGGTCGACCGGCTGCTTGCCGCGCCGGCACAGGCGACCAGTAGCACCTAGAGGAGGCGCCTAGCGGACCACCACGGGGCCGCTGCTGGCGTCCGGCCCCAGCCCATCAGGCGCCAGAACACAGCGCAACGCCCCCTCCTGAACGCTTGCAACGCGGAGGGGGCGTCAGGTGAAAGGGGCCTACGGAATGAACACCGTTCCGCAGCGCATCATAGTCGAACGCCCGTCGTGTGCATCGGCGGAGCCGGCCACGCTGCAGCAGCAGCTCGGCCGCGCACTCCAGCGCGCTAGCACCCCGGAGGCGGCCTGCAAGCTGTTTATCGCCGCGGAGGCGTACCACACGGCGGCGGTGAGGCGGCAGGAGGCTGAAGAAACGGCCAATGCGTGCCTGGACCAGGAGACGGCCGCCAGGAACCATTACGAGGAGGTCCTGGCCGACGTGCTCGGGGTGCACCCGTGAGCGGCCAGCCGACCACGGGGCCGTGGCGCGTCGAGCGCTGGCTTGAGAGCGGGCCGAACATGCAGGTTGTCGGCGCCGACGACCAGGTCGTGGCCATCGCCGCCGGGCTGCTGCGCCCTGTGGACGAGCTGGAGGCCAACGCGCGACTGATCGCTGCGGCGCCTGATCTGCTGGCGGCCGTCCACGAACTCATGGACTGCGGCCCATCGCCACGAGTCAGGGAGTGGCGCATTGCGATGGCGAAGGCAGAGGCCGCAGTCGCCAAGGCCGAGGGGCGGCAGCCATGAGCGAGCCTGAGACCCGCGAGACCGAGCGGGAGTACGCCTGGCGCGTCTATCCGAACGACGCCCAGGAGATCCTGAGCCCCAAAGACTCGCCCTCGACCAGGTGCCGCCAGCCGCTGTGCCGGGCGCCGGTGTGGTGGGGCGTGACCGCGGCCAAGGGCCGCCGGACCTGCTTCGACATCAAGCCCGACGGCACGCGCACGGCTACAAACCACTGGCGCACCTGTAGAGACCGGCCGCGGCCGCAGCGTGCCCAGCGTGCTGATCCCACGCACGCAGCGAGTGCTGCGCAGACAGACAGAGGAGGAGGTCAACCGTGAATGGCATGGCTCTTTGTGCCGGGGCTGGTGGCGGAGAGCTCGCCATGCGCATCGCGTTGGGCGACGCCTATCGCTGTGTCGTCTACGTCGAGCGCGAAGCTTACGCCGCAGCCTGCCTCGTGGCGCGGATGGCGGACCAGACCCTGGATCCAGCTCCTGTCTGGGACGATGTCCGAACCTTCCGAGGCCGACCGTGGCGTGGCACGGTGGATCTCGTCTCTGCGGGCTTCCCGTGCCAGCCACACAGCAGCGCCGGCAAGCGGCGGCACACCGCCGACGAGCGCTGGATCTGGCCGGACATCGCTCGGATCGTTCGCGAGGTTGAGCCCGGATGGGTCTTCCTGGAGAACGTGCCTCCCCTTGTTCGGGGCGGACTCGACCTCGTTCTCAGGGATCTGGCCCTATGCGGGTTCGATGCGGAGTGGGACGTGTTTTCGGCAGCGCAAGTCGGCGCGCCGCACATTCGCGAACGCCTCTTTGTACTGGCCCACGCCCAAGCGGGACGCCGCGAGTTGGTGGCCGACCCCAATGGCCTGCGCCACGCCCCGGATCAACCGCAGTCCGAGCCACGGGGCACGGGAGCGGCCAACGCTCGCGTTGGCCGCGACACTCTGGCCGACGCCGACGGTGGGCGACTCAGATCGGGCCAGCCTGACCTTCGGCCACGGCGAGGGCAACCCAACGCTGGTCGGCGCAGCGATGTTGTGGCCCACTCCAACCAGGATGGACGCAGCGATGTCGGGGGGCTCGATGTGGCCGGCCAGAGGGAAGTCACACTCGGGCACGACGCTGACCGATGCAGCGGTGCGACTCTGGTCGACGCCGACAGTCAACGACAGCAAGCACCTCGGCAACCCCTCGCAATGGCGCAGGAATCATGGCCGTGGAGCGCTGAACGTCCAGGACCTGGACGTTCAGCGCTCCCTGTCTTCCCGCCTGGACGCACCGACTTCGGCGCCTGGCGGCAGGTTCTCGCGGTCGAGCCGTGCCTTGAACCCGCGGTTCGTCGAGTGGCTGATGGGGTGGCCCGATGGAATGACCGACTGCGGGTTGCCGGTGAGGGGATGGTCCCGCTGGCTGCAGCAGTCGCGTTTCTTCGCCTTCGCGCTCGCCTCACGGGAGTGACCCGATGAGGGCCAGTACCGAGCGCCGCCTGCGGCAGGCGGCGCCGCTCGACGAGGCCGACGCACGGCGGAGCTATCCCCTGCCGCGGTTCATCGCCGAGGAAGTGATCTCGCGCGAGCCGCTGGCGCGCGTGCCCTACGACCAGGCCGAACCCGAGACGGAGCCCGAGACAGAAGCCGAGCCGGAGCCGCGGGCGACGGCGGGCGAGGTCTGGATGCACGTGGTCTATGCCCTGGCCATCATCGGCGTGCTGTTGCTGGGGCTGCTCATCGAAGGGAGGGTGCTGTGAGCACGAAACTCACGCTTGAAGACCTGCGCCTGGACAAGGGCGCGCACAAGAGTCCTGAAGATGGCCTCTGTGTCATGGAGGCCGTGGCGTACTTCAGCGGCATAGAGCACACGGACCACCCGCCGTGCGTCAGCCCGATCATCGGAGCCTTCCTGCGCTCGTGGAACGATGGCCTGGATGACGAGCAGCGCCAGCGGCTCAAGCCGTACATCCTGAGAGTTGTCGGCACGAACACTGGCGCAGCCGACGAAGACCGCCGCGCGTGGATGGTGGTGGACTGGCTCACGCGGACCCTTGCGCCGGCGTGGCTCGAACGAGCGAACCTGAACGAGCACGCAGCCGCGCTGCGCGCCCTGCCGGAGCTGTCATCATCGGAACTGGCGGCGCAGGCGCAGTCCATCGTTGAAGCCGCGCGCAGCGCGGCGGACGCCGCCTGGGCCGCCGCCTGGGCCGCCGCCTGGGCCGCCGCCAGGGCCGCCGCCAGGGCCGCCGCCTGGGACGCCGCCTGGGACGCCGCCTGGGACGCACTTCGACCTACGGTCGAAGTGCTCCAGCAGTCCGCGTTTGAACTACTCGATCGTCTGTGCGAGGTCGGACGGACGGAGGCTGTCTCGTGAGCATCGACCTGGCAATCCGCGATCGCGACCCCGGTGAGCTCGCGCTCGCGTTCGTGGCGCCGCTCGAGACGATCAAGCGGCAGATTCAGCAGCTTGAGGAGTTCAAGCGGGAGATCATGGTGAAGGGGGTCGACTACGGCGAGATCCCCGGCACCGACAAGCCCACACTGCTGAAACCGGGTGCGGAGAAGCTGGCGCTGGCCTTCGGGCTGGCGCCAGTCTTCGAGCACGCCAAGGTCATCGAGGAATGGGAGCGCGGCTTCTTCCACTACGAGGAGACCTGCCGCCTGGTCAACAAGCGCAACGGCCAGGTGGTGGCCACCGCCAGTGGCTCCGCCAACACACGCGAGCCGCGGTATCGGTGGCGCAAGGCGGAGCGCGTCTGCCCGTACTGCAACCAGCCGTCCATCATCAAAGGCCAGGAGCGCTTTGGCGGCGGCTGGATCTGCTGGGCGCGCAAGGGTGGCTGCGGGGCGAAGTTCGACGCCGCCGACGAGCGGATCACCCAGCAGGTTGTCGGCAACGTGGAGAATCCCGAGCCCTGGGAGCTCTGCAACACCGTGCTCAAGATGGCCCAGAAACGGGCGCTGGTCGCGGCGGTGCTCATCGCCACGGGCGGCAGCGGCACCTGGACCCAGGACCTGGAGGACCTGGTGCCCGAGGGCGGCCAGGTCATCGACGCCCAGAGCCGTCCTGTGAGCGAGGCGCCTCCAGCGCCACCACCGCCGCAACGGCCGCCGCCGCGGAACATCCGCCAGGCCGTGGCGCGCGACCTGGTCGAAGCCAAGGGCAAGCAGAACTGCGCGGACTGCGGCAAGCAGACCGAAAGCGAAAGCCTCGAGAAGAGCGCCATCGAGCGCTTCGGGCGGCCACTGTGCGTGGCCTGCTTCAACCGTGCCTCCGACGCCGCCGCGGCGGCCAGTGGTGAAGACGGAGGGTTGCCGTTCTAATGGTGCTTGCCGTCGAACCCACGCCTGGCCTGGTCCAGGACGAGCCCCTGCCGAGCGTGCACATCGGCCCGCGGCTCAAGCAGCTGCGCGAGCGCGTGGGCCTCAAGCAAGTCGAGATCGCGCGCCTGATGCACGTCGACCCGGCCGTGCCGAGCACCTGGGAAGGCGGTAATCGCTACCGTCCAGTGCCCGGGAACCGCCTGCGGGAGCTCGCCGAGCTGCTTGAGGTCCCCGTGCGCGAGCTGCTGGTCGGCTGCGACGACCTGCTGCCCAGGCACCTGCGACCCGCGCCCGATCCGCCGCCGGCAGCAGCGCCGCCGCTGACGCCGACCATCCAGCGGCAGGCCGGGCAGAAATACTGCCCGGCCTGCCGCTGGCACCCGTGCCGCTGTCCGAAGCCGCTGGAGGACGAGACCTGCCCGTGCCGCTACTGGCGGCAGCCCGACCGGGCGGCGCGCGAGGTCTCGATCAGCGCCTGGACATTCGACATGCCGTTTCAGCCCAGGCAGCAGCTCTGCTGCCTGGGCTGCCATCGCCACTACTACACGGGCCCGGGCTATGGGCCACACCGCTGCACGGCTGGAGGGTCCTAGTGATCGCTGCTCTACGCGAGGACACCACCTACGCGGAGATCGAGGACGACGAGCTCGAGGGCAAGGATCTGGACGCGATCGAGCGCTATGTGCGCTTGCATCAGATGGCGGTCCAGACGCACGCCCTACGCTCGCTGGAGGCCGCGCTGAAGATTGGCCAGGGGCTGAGCGCGGCCCGCAAACAGCTCAAGCACGGCGAGTTCAGGTCCTGGTGCGAGGACCGCTTCCAGTACAAGGACCGCCACTGTCGCAACCTGATGGCGCTCTGGGCAAATCGGCAACGCGTTGCCGATTTGCTCGAGTCGGACCCGGACCTCTCGCTGCGCGGCGCGCTCGCGGCCATCAACGACAAGCTCAAGGAGGGCCGGGCCCTTGCGCCCGGTCGCACGCCGCTGGAGGTCGCGCCCACGCTGCCGTGGGAGCTCGACATCCGCGAGCTGGACGCGGCCGATCTGCCGACCGAGTGGGACGGCAGCGTCGACCTGGTCGTCACCAGCTGGCCCTACGGCGTCGGCGAGAAGCGCGAGGGGTACGTCGATGTACCCAGCTTCGCGGAGTGGCAGTTGCTCGCCAGCGAGTGGGCCGAGGCGCTGGTGCGTGTGCTGAAGCCCCACGGGCGGGTGGCGCTAGTGCTGCCCGTGAGCGTGCGCAAAGGTGGTCCGCGGCCGCTGGCTGCGTGGGGCAACGTCGTACTGAACGGCGCCGGCCTCAAGTACGAGACCACCATCGAGTGGCCCAAGGGACAGGGCGGCCAGACCGCCAACAGCGTGCCGCGCGGTTCGGTCGACTCGCCGAACGCGCTCACGATCGCCACGGGAGCCGAGCAGATCCTGGTCTACCACCGCGGTGACTGGAACCTGGGCCGGCCAGGCGAGCCGAGCGACCTCGAGCACGAGGACTGGCTCGCCTGGACCAACGGCATGTGGACCATCTCGGGCGCCACCGACCCGCTGGGCTACCCGTGCGTGTTCCCCGAGGAGCTGGCGCTGCGGCTCATCAAGCTGCTCAGCTTCCCGGGCGACACGGTCGCCGACTTCCACCTGGGCAGCGGCACCACCGCCAAGGTGGCCGCCCTGCTGGGGCGCCGCTTCAAGGGCGGCGACATCAACCCCGAGGCCGTCAAGCGTGCACGCGCCCGGGCGAGCCAGGTCCTGGTGACGCCGGCGGGGGCGAAGCAGGCGAGGGCCGACCTGGTGGCAGCACCATGAGCGGCCGCCAGCACATCGCCGAGGAGGGCGCGCACCGCGACTACTTCACGATCCTGCCCAATCTGCTGGACGTGTGGCGCGACGAGCGGGGTGAGCCGCTCGAACCGTGGGCCGTGCGCGTGTACTTCCACTTCGCCCGGTTGTGCGGCACCAGCCGCGATGGGCATGTGGAGGAGTCCGAGCGCGAGACGGCGGCGGCCTGCGGCGTCTCGGTCGGTACGGCGCATCGCGCACGGGCACGGCTGGCCGAGACGGGCTGGATCACCCTCGAGTATGAGGGGCCGCCCGGGCACGAGGTCGCCTACATCACACTGGTCGACCGCCAGCAGGAAAACCACGCCTATTGGGTCAAACTTAGACCCAGGCGCGACCGAACTGGTTTGCGCTCATATATTGAGCGCCAGCGCTCCAATAGTGAGCGCAACGGCCCGGACGACGATTTGCGCTCAACCGGGGAGCGCCAGCGCTCAATATATGAGCGCGGCGCTCCGGAATTGGCTCCAGTCCGGAGCGCAAACGACATCCCTTCCTCTTTAAGAGAGTTAAAGACGGAAGACGTTAAAGAACAAGAAGAAGCGCGCGCAGCGCGCGAGGACAGTCAAAAGCCCGGGAGCTTCGCAGTCACCAAGACGCGGGCGGTGACGTTCTGTCGCGGCTGTGGCCGCAACCTCACGTCAGAGGCGTACCAGGCACATCTGCCGTGCCGCCAGGCAGCCCCGGGGCCAACCTGCCGACGATGTGGCGGCCGACTCGGCGGCGTCTCGCCCGGGCCAGCCGGCTTCTGTGGCAACTGCTGGTGGCTTGGGCGCCAGGCCTTCCACGCGGCGCATCCCGAACGGCCCATGGCCACGCTCAGCCACCAGGAGGTCATCGGCGCGATGCCGCCGCTGGAAGCTGGGGTCGGCACATGAGCGCTGGCGTGCACCGCGAGTGCGAGCTGTGCTGGCTGTGGATCTGCCCCAACATGGAGGCGCACCCGGTCGGCTGGCGCATCTGCCCGTGCTGCAGCCCGGTGGCCGGCGGCTGCGAACACCAGCAGGCGCTCGGGCGGGCCACGCCGCTCAAGCCGGACCAGGAGCGCGAGCTGGTCGCGTTGCGCCGACGCTGCTTTGGCCATGAGTAGGCCCCTGCAGCCGCGGCTCCTGGACGTGCCGATCGCGGCACTCGCACGTATCGATGTCGATGAGGCGAACGAGCTTCTGGTCGCGTGGGGTCACCGCCTGGGCCCGGTCCATCGGCCATTTGGCATGCAGGCCTTCGTGCTCGGTCTGCCCGAGCCCGTCGCGGTAGCCGTGTCCGCCAGCACCGTGAGCAACACGGCGGCGGGCTACCGCCGCGGTGAGCTGGTGGAGTTGGCGCGCCTTGGACGGGCACCCGCAGCGCCCTGGGCGCTGCGGGTCATGCTTCGCCTGTGGCGGGAGCTGTGCGGCCCCCGCTGGCCGTACTGGCGGCCCCTGGCGGCGATCTCGTACAGCAAGAACGCCGACCACTCGGGCGACCTGTACCGCTTCGACGGCTGGGAGCGGGCGGCGGACAACTGCGGTGTCACCGGCGGCGGCGGCGCCTGGTCGCGTCCGCGCTACAGCACCGACCCTGCCAAGGGACCGAAGAGCCTCTGGCGCTGGAGATACGTTCGTGACTAGGCCGGTGCGCGTGGTGGCCGAGCGGCGGCGCCGTCCAGCCAAGCCGCCGCTCGAGGAGCCCGAGGCGCACTTCCAGCGCGAGGTTGTAAAACTCGCCCGGGCGTTCGGCTGGCGCGTCTACCACCCGTGGCTGAGCGTCCACTCGGCAAGCGGCTGGCCCGACCTGGCCATGGTGCGCGACGGCCGCTTCCTGGTCGCCGAGCTCAAGACCGAGACCGGCCGGGCGAGCCGCGCCCAGCAGCTCTGGCTCGAGGACCTCGCCGCGGCTGGGGTCGAGACGCACCTGTGGCGCCCGCACGACTGGCCCGAGATCGCCAGGGTGCTGACTGGCGCCCAGGTGGGGGCCAGCCGTGGCTAGGGGAGGGCGAGCGCCTGACCCTGGGCGCATTCTCAACTACACGACTGAGGTCAGCGTCGACAAGACGGTCTCGGAGATCGAGGCGGTCCTGCGTGCCAAGGGCGCCCGCAGCATCACCGAGGTCTACGGCCACGACGGCCGCATCATAGCCGTCGAGTTCATCTTCGACACCGGGTGGGGACCGCGTCCGTTCTTGCTGCCCGCGAACCCGGACGCCGTCCTCGGCCTGATGATCGAGCGCAGGAACGTGGGCAAGTCGGCCTACTGGCGTGGCTACATCGACCCACGCAAGCCGCCGCGGTCGCTGGTGGAGCAGGCCGAGCGCACAGCCTGGCGCACGATCAAGGACTGGGTCGAGGCACAGATGGCGCTGATGGCGACGCGCCAGGTGACGTTCGAGCAGGTCTTCCTCCCCTACGCACTGGTCGAGGAAAACCGCACCCTGTTCGATGTCTACGCCGAGCGGCAGGCCGCGCTGCCGCCGGGCGAGCCCCCTCGCTCGTGAGCGGGTGTCTGGCGCCGGTCGAGCCGCGTTGCGGCGAGCCGCAGTGGCGCAATGCCGATGGCCTGAGCCCCGACCACCTGTGCGCGCGGCACCACGCCGAAGGCTGGCCCGGCTGTGGGTGGCACCGCGAGACGGCGACCAGCCCGTTTTCGGGCGAGCGGTTCAGCTACGTCGTGCTCGACCACCCCAGCCCGCCCATGCGCATCGACCCGCACTGCCTGATCCGCCTGGTGGGCACGCACGCGCCCTGCCATGGCCAGTGCGACTGCTGCGCCGATCCCTTCGTGACCGACCTCACCCATGTCGTCGAGCACACCAGCTGGGGCTACGTGGCCTCAAGCAGCGTGTGCGGCAGCTGCGGCACCAGCTGCGTCCGCGACCACGACTGGCACGCCAGGCGGCGAGCTGAGGACGCCGCGGCGCGAGCGGGCGCACCCCGGGCGCCAGCGTTCAACGGCGATACGGTCGCTGAGCCAGCATACGCATTCTGAGAGGAGACTCTATGCCCACCGTCGACCTGCGGGTACGCCTGGAGCTTGCCACCGTCAACTGCGCCGCCTGCGGCTGCATCTTCGCCATTGCCCGCGAGTGGCTGGCCGATCTCGAACGCACGCATCGGACCTTCTCCTGCCCGAACGGGCACGGCAACGTCTTCCGGGCCCAGTCGCCCGAGGAGCGCCTGCGGGTGGAGCTGAGGGCCGCGCTCGAGCGGCTGGAGCTTCGGGATCAGCAGCTCGCGCGCGAGCGGGCAGAGTACGACCAGCTCGCTGCTCGGCACGCTCAGACCGAAAAGGAGCGGCGGAAGCTGCTGCGTCGGGCGACCAACGGGGTGTGCATCTGCTGCCACCGCACCTTCCAGAACGTCCAGCGGCACATGCAGCGGGTGCACCCCGACCAGGCGGCTGCGGCCGGCGCGGAGGCCTGATGGGTGGGGAGCACCTGGTCAAAGCGCCGCCGTACATGATGACGGTCTCGGTCGCGCTGCAGAGGGATGCCGCTGATCGGCTGATTCGCTTCGTCGAGGAGTTGCGCGCTGACGGCATCACCGTCAGCGTCAGCGGGCCGCCATCGAGCCTGGTGCTGGCTGAACTGGCGGCGATGCGTGCTGCGTTGGAGCGGCGGCTTGAACGCGAACCCGGCAACACTGAGGCCCTGGAGCTGATCGAACGTGTAGCCCATGCCGAAGCCATGCAGCGGTTTATCCAACGCTTTGCTGAGCCGCACTCGTGAGCCGCCGTTGAGCGCGATTGACCAGTGGCCGGACCACGGCTGCTACATTGAGGC
>Ga0070739_10008706_pt1 | contig 10308 bp, 11 predicted proteins | sample Coa_R1_7_FD_66445 | JGI IMG/M metagenome (GOLD analysis project Ga0070739, IMG submission 66445) | Surface soil microbial communities from Centralia Pennsylvania, which are recovering from an underground coalmine fire - Coalmine... | ecosystem: Environmental > Terrestrial > Soil > Unclassified ...
CAGGATCAGCACCGCCCGCTGACGCGAGGTCAGGTACTGCATGCCGGCAATGAGGGCGAGCCGCACGCTGTCGCGGGTGGCCACGATCGAGGCCGGGTCGGCGGCGGCGGCGGAGCCGATCAACGTATCGGGGATCGGGCTCAGCCACGCGACATCGGGGTCCGCCGAGTTCGGCGGGGCGGCCGGGTCATCCGACGGTGCGCCCAGTCCCGATGGCAGCACTCTGCGGCTGTGGTGCTGCCGGGCAGTCAGACACGTGTTGGTGGCGATGCGGTAGAGCCATGTCCGCACCGACGAGCGCCCCTCGAAAGAGTCGAACGAGCGCCACGCGCGCAGGTAGGTCTCCTGCACCGCATCCTCAGCGTCCACCAATGAGCCGAGCATCCGGTAGCAATGAACCACAAGCTCACGACGGTAGGGCTCGGTGCGGCGCACGAACTCGTCGTTGCCCGAGGCCGTCTCGATCGAAGCAGGCACCCGTCATCCCCTTCGAGGCGATAAGACCTCAAAGCTATCCGACCGATTCCTTTCGCGGATGCGCGAAGTCTGCCTTTGCGACGGTGCCGGATGGCACCTCGGACCCGAAGGAGCAGCATCATGCGCAAGCTGAGCGTGTCGACCCTGGTGACCCTGGACGGCGTCATCCAGGACCCGGGCGGATTCGGTGAGACCGAGCAGGGCGGCTGGGCAAACCCGTACTTCACGGCGGAGGCAGAGCAGAGCGCGCTGGAGCATCTGCAGGCCGCCGACTACTTCCTGCTGGGCCGAGTCACCTACGAACTGCTTCACAAGAGCTGGGGAAACATCAAGGGCGGGGCGTACCTGGACCGGATGAACGAGATCCCGAAACTGGTGGCCTCGACCACGCTGACCGGACCGCTGCCGTGGAACGCAACGGCGATCAGCGGAGACGTGGCCGCCGAGATCGGCCGGCTCAAGCAGGAACCGGGCGGGGACATCGAAATGTACGGCAGCGCCACACTGGTGCAGACCTTGATGCTGCACGACCTGATCGATGAGTTCCGAATCGCGGTGCATCCGCTTGTACTCGGCGGCGGAACCCAGCTATTCCCCCAGGGCGGCGTCAGCGCGACACTACAGCTCACCGATGCCCGCACACTGGATTCGGGTGTAGTTAACCTGACCTATGCGCAGCCCTGAGCGGTGTGCACCGAGGCGATGTCGGCCGGGGCCCTCACCCGGCCGGTTTCAGCGGAACCGTTCCAGGCGACTCCCAGTCGACGCTGACCCGGTGGTCCGTGGCGAGAGCGTGCAAGGCGCACGGTTCCCTGGGCTGGCGAGGGCAGAGGATCCACACGTCGGTCGCCGTCGCCCGGTAGAGGCGGTATGGCGACGAGCCGAGCACGTCGTCTCGCGTCACCGGGGTTGCTCCTCGGCTGTCCGGGCCGGGGTACACCGCGAGAGCTGCGTCGAGATCGTCGCCGGACAGCTCCCGGGCTGTGCCGACCGCGTACAGGGCGCGGCCGTGGTACGGCGCGACAGTGGAGTCGAACACGACGAGGCTGACCTGCGCACGCTCGGCGAGATTGCGTGAGTGCCGAGCATCGGTCGCGGAGATCCAGTAGTACTGCCGCAGTCCGGCGCTGCCGAAGTAGACCGGACTCGTCCATGGCCGGCCGCGCGAATCTGCGGTACCCAGGGTCAGATAATTGTTCGTCTCGAGCAGCGCCAGCGCGTGTGCGCTGAGTTCCTGTTGCGTCATCATGGTCCTTCTCCTCGTGGCGCAACGGCGATCGCACGTCGGCAGCGGGCGACCGACCCGGACATCGTGATGGCGACGATCACGCTTCCGGTCATCGGGCCAGCAGTTCGTCCAGCCGCTGCATCGAGTCGCGCACGCCGTGTTCCATGCCGCTGGCGACCATCGCGTCGCGGCTCTCGACCGTGGTGTAGACGGAGTGCATGTGCAGCCGGGTGCGGCCGCCGCCGAGGTCGTCGAATCTGGCCGCCTGGAGGCTGACCTGGTTGGGCGCGCCCTCGTACTCGAAGGTCTGGATGATCAGTTCGTCCGGCACCACGTTGTGGAACACGCCGCGGAAGGCGTACTCGCCGCGCTCGTCGGCGTGGACGTAGTGGTAGCTGCCGCCGGGTCGCGCGTCGTATTCGAACTCTTTCATCGTCAGGCCGCACGGGCCGAGCCACTGCGGCACGATCTGCGGGTCGGTCCACGCCCGGAACACCCGCTCGCGGGGCGCGTCGAATTCCCGGACGACGTCGATGAAGGGGGTACCGGGCTGGGCGGTGATCGCGGTGTCGTTCATTTCTCCTGCTCCTTCATGCTTTCCAGGACCTCGTCGAGCCTGCGGAAGCGCCGCTCGGCCTCGAGTCGGTATTTGTCGATCCAGCTGGTCAGCTCCTCGAGCGCGGCCGCGTTCAGATGGCAGGGGCGCCGCTGGGCGTCCCTGCTGCGGGTGATCAGGCCAGCCGCCTCCAGCACGTGGATGTGCCGGGAGACCGCCTGCTTGGTGATGGCGAACGGCTCGGCGAGCTCGTTCACGGTCGCCTCGCCGCGGGAGAGCCGGGCGATCATCGCGCGGCGGACGGGATCGCCCAGCGCGGCGAACGCGCGATCCAGCCGCTCCTCCGCTTCGTCAATCGTCATCGTTATCAATCGCTCTCTTTATCAACTAATATGTTGAAGATAGGCCTGCGGCGGCTTGCTGTCAACAGCCCAATGAGACTCTCCTGTGGGAAACTAGAGCGCTGATCTGCAGGAGGGCCCGCGCGTCACGCGCTCAGCGCGAAAGGTAAGGGACAGTCATGCTGATCGAGCATCGTGGCCGCAGTCCCGTGGTCCCCGCATCCGCGTACGTCGCGCCCACCGCCGTACTGTGCGGCGCGGTCGCGCTCGGCGAGCGCGCCCGGATCCTGCACTGCGCGGTCCTTTCCGCCGAGGATGGCGAGGTACACATCGGCGCGGACACGGTGGTGATGGAGCACGCGTTGATCCGCGGACGCGCCGGACACGATGCGCTCATTGGTGACGCGGTGCTGATCGGCCCGCATGCGCACGTCAACGGCGCAGTCGTGGAGGAGGAGGTGTTCATCGCGGCCGGGGACCCGGCTCGGCTGTTCTCCCCCGACCAGCACGACGAGCTATGGGAAGTGCAGCGCGACCTCGACTTCCCGGGCACGGTCTACGGCGTCACGCGGGACACGCCGATGCGCGCGATCATGGCGCGGCAGACCGAGTTCTACGGCGCGCACCGTGAGGACCGCATCATCAACGAGTAGCTGCCGAGGAACGGCCGACACGGCCACGAGGTGTGCCGGCGGGATGTGCCTGGTTCGCCCCGACCGGCGGGTGTTTGCGTCCAGGGCTTCGGGGCAGCCGGGCGAAACGATCCTCACGCCGAGCAAGGAGGCGAACAGGTATGGCGCAGCGCCGCAGTACCACGACACCCACCGGCCGGCTCAGCGTCCTGCGACGCAGGTCGTTCTCCCGTCAGCTACCACCGTTGGACCTGCGCACTCCTTCAGGCCGGCGCCTACCCTACTGAACGTGGATCGATCGAGAGGCGACTGGCGGTAGCGGCCAGTACCGCACACTCCATCTCGCGCTGTACAACCTAGGGACCGCCGCGCGGCGACATCCCGCTTGACGTGTGCTATCGAACCGGTCGGTATCTACAGACCTTCCTTATCATCGTGGACGAATTCAACACACGACCATCCCAGCCCCCTGTGCCCGAAGCTCCGCCGCGGCGGGGAATAACCCGGCGGGTCCTGTTTGCCGCTGGAGGCCTCGCCGTCGTGGGCGCTGCCGGGATCGCGACCGCAGCGGCAGAACTGTCCGGCTCCGATTCCCCGGCTACCTCCCCGACCTCCCGGCTCACCGGCTCCGCACGAACGCCGCGCGACGCGGCATCCAGTGGACCGTCCGGCACGCCGCCGCCCGACGTGCCCAACCCGCAGACAATCGACCCCGGCCAGGTGCAAAGCCGCCCGGAGTACTACGTGAACGCCGGACCGAAGGTGATCGCGCTGACCATCGACGACGGCCCACACCCGATATACACCCCGCAGATACTCTCCCTGCTCGAGCGCTACCGGATCACGGCCACCTTCAACATGATCGGCCGCCAGGCCGCCGCGCACCGATCCCTCGTGGCGGAGGTCGCCGCAGCCGGACATCTGGTTGCCAACCACACCTTCGATCACACCGACCAGTCAAAACTGCCCCTGACCGCCGTCCGCGCCCAGATCGAGCGCACTAATGCCGCACTGCACGCCGCCGGAATCAACCCCGCGGTTTTCCGCGCGCCGTACGGAGCCTGGTCCCACACAGTGTTCGAAGCCTGCGCCGAGGCCCGGCTGCGCCCGGTGGACTGGTCGGTGGACCCGCGTGACTGGTCCCGGCCCGGTACCGAGACGATCATCCGCCGGATCATGGCCGCAACCCGCACCGGCTCGATCATTCTCGACCACGATGGCGGCGGCGACCGCTCCCAGACCGTTGCCGCCCTGAAGGTCGTCCTGCCCCAACTGCTGGCTGCCGGGTACCGCTTCACCAGCGTCTAGCTGTAGTGTCCCGCAGCGTTGTTGACGCGGGTGATCGGCGCTTGGCCTGCGAGTGCGGTGTGGCACCGATGGTAGTTGTAGCTGTGTAGGAATGCTTCGAGTGTGTCGCTGCGTTCGGTGTTTGACGTGTACGGGCGCTGGTAGGCCCATTCGTCGAGCAGGGTGCGGTTGAAGCGTTCGACCTTGCCGTTGGTCTGTGGCCGGTAGGCGCGGGTGAGCTTGCCGGCCGCGCCTAGTTCGGTCAGGGCCTGGCGCCACAGGCAGCTCTTTCGATAAGCCCAGGCGTTGTCGGTGATCACCCGCTCGATGCGGTCGATGCCGTGGGCTGCGAAGAATGCCGCAGCCCGCAGCAGGAAGGCGGCGCACGTGGCGGCCTTCTCATCCGGGTGGATCTCGGCGTAGGCCAAGCGAGAGTGGTCGTCGAGCGCGGTGTGGATGTAGTCGAAGCCCGTGGTGCGGCGGCTGGGCGGGTTCGCGGCGCGGGCCTGGGCCCGTCCGCGGGCGCGCCAGCCGCCGCCGTCGGGGATACGCCCGAGCTTCTTGACGTCCACGTGCACCAGCTCGCCGGGCCGCTCGCGTTCGTAGCGGCGGATCACGGTGCCGGTGGGCCGGTCCATGGAGGCCAGCCGGTTAAGGCCGTGGCGGGTCAGGATCCGGTGCACCGTGGAGGCGGGCAGGCCTAGGATCGGGCCGATGCGCGCCGGGCCGAGCTTGCGTTCCCGACGCAGCCGGCACACCTGCGCTTCGATTCGCTCGCCGGTGCGGTGCGGGATGTGGCGTGGGCGGCTGCAGCGGTCCTGCAGGCCGGCCTCGCCCTCGGCGCGGTAGCGGTTGACCCACTTGTAGCCGGTGGCGCGCGAGACGCCCATCTCCGCGGCGACGTGCGCCACCGCGCGACCCGAGTTGACGCGCTGGACCAGCAGCCAGCGTCCGTACACGGTCAGACGGGCATTACGGTGGGACATGAAGACCTCCGTCGTGCGGTGAGCTTAGACACCTCCACCACACCGGAGGTCTTCGTGCCGATCAAGACCAACGAGCGTCAACAACGTCCATGGGCATTACACCTAGTCACCCGCTTGTCGGTCAAGCTGGTGATGGCGAGCGGGCTGGTCCTGACCGGCGCCGGGATCCTGTGGGCGACCCAGGCGCCGGTGCACGGGGGCTTCTGGTCGAACCTGGCCGGCCCCTTCTTCCTGACCGGGAGCGTGACCTGGGTGTTCATCCCGGTCTCGATCGGGGCTCTGGTCGGTGTCACCGAGCGCGACGCGGGCGTCGCCTCCGGACTGATCGACTCCTCCCAGCAACTCGGCGGCGCGATCGGGATCGCCGTGGCCTCAACCGTCGCGGCCGCGCGCACCACCGCGCTGATCGGCCACGGCCATGCCACCGCCGTCGCGCTCACCGATGGGTTCCACCGGGCCCTGTGGGTCTGCGGCCTTGTCGGCCTGAGCGCCGTCTTCGTGGCGCTGATCCTTGTCCGGCGCGTGACTGAGCCGAATTCGTGAGCCCGGCTCGATGCCGCATCAGGGCCTGTGTGGAAGGTCTCGCTGGGCCCGGCGCCACATGCCAAGCAGGCCCTACGGTGCGGTGACGAAGTCGATCAGGGCCTCGACCCGTCCCAGCAGGGTCGGCTCCAGGTCTTTGTATGACGTCACGGCGCCGAGGATGCGCGACCATGCCTGGCGTGGGTCGAGCGGCCAGGAGGGGTCCTTGCGGCGCAGGCGCTCGCAGACTCCTTCCTTCCACTCCTCCGATCGCGGCACTCTGGGCCACGCTTCGAAGCCCAGCACCTGCGGTTTGACGGCCTGCCAGATGTCTACGTACGGATGGCCGAGAACCAGGACGCTGTCTTCCCGGCCCTCCTGGACCTGGCTCGCGATCCTGGTCTCCTTCGAGCCCGCGACCATGTGGTCCACCAGGACGCCGAGCCTTCTTCCCTCGCCCGGCTGGAATTCGTCGACGATGCCGGGCAGATAGTCGATCCCGTCGAGCAGCTCCACGACCACGCCCTCGATCCGCAGGTCGTCGCCCCAGACCCGCTCGACCAGCTCCGCGTCGTGCTTGCCTTCGACGTAGATGCGGCCTTCGCGCGCCACTCTCGCGCGCAGCCCGTGGACCGCGCGCGAGCCGGACGCGGTACGGGTGGCCGGACTAGTTTGCTCGGATTTTGATTTGGGTCGCACCAGGCTGATCGGCTTGCCTTCTAACAAAAAGCCCGGGCCGAGCGGGAACACCCGGTGCTTGCGGAAGCGGTCCTCCAGGGTGACCGTGAAGCCGCCCGGGGTCTTCTCGACCCGTACCACCGCGCCGCAGAAGCCGGTGGTCACCTCCTCGACCACCAGGTCCGCTACCGCCTCGACCTCGGGTAACGGGCGGTTCGCGCGGCTGAACTGTGCACTGCGCGGCAGCAGGTCGTCCGGTCCGTACTGCTTCGGCCTGGGGCCGCGATCGCGGGGGTCCACGCGGTCGAGCGTAGCGCCCGGCTTCGCCGCGGCGGGCGCGGCGGCTTCGTGAACAGCGCTCGGCGATCGCGGCCTGCGGCTGAAGACTGATCCCGGTCCCGCGCCGTACACTGGACTCACCTCCATTGGCACTCACTCGCCCCGAGTGCCAGGAGCGCTCGGTGATCAGGCCGCTACAAGAGCGGGAGGTGGTGGGCATGCGCGAGGATCCAAGGCCGGGAGACACGGTTTTCGGTGAATCCAGGCTCGGCGAGCCGCGGCTCGCGGACTCCAGGGTCGAGGACCCGAGGCTCGATCGCAGACGCCTCGAAGTGCTGCGCGCGATCGTCCAGGACTACGTCTCCACTCAGGAGCCGGTCGGCTCCAAGGCCTTGGTGGAGCGGCACAACCTCGGCGTCTCCCCGGCGACCATACGAAACGACATGGCCGCGCTGGAGGAGGAGGGCTACATCCACCAGCCGCACACCAGCGCCGGCCGGGTGCCCACCGACAAGGGCTACCGGCTGTTCGTGGACCGACTCTCCAGCGTGAAGCCGCTGTCCTCGGCCGAGCGCAGCGCCATTCACGCCTTCCTCGGCGGCGCGGTGGACCTCGACGACGTGATCTCGCGCACAGTCCGGCTGCTCGCTCAGATCACCCGGCAGGTCGCGGTCGTGCAGTACCCGTCGCTATCCCGCTCCGCGGTGCGGCACGTCGAACTCGTCGCGATCACGCCAAGCCGGATCATGCTCGTGCTGATCACCGACACCGGCCGGGTCGAACAGCGCTTCGTCGAGACCATCCCGGTCAGCGAGACGACCGTGGCCGACCTGCGCGCCCGGCTCAACGCCCTGATCGTCGGGCACCGGCTCTCCGAGGTGCCGAGCCGGGTCGACGACTTCGCCGACCAGTTCCCGCACGAGGACCGCCCGGCGATCGACTCGCTGGTCGCGGCGCTGCTCGAGGTGATCGTGGAGCAGCGCGAGGAGCGGGTCGTGCTCGGCGGCACGGCCAACCTCACCAGGTTCCGCCAGGACTTCCCGGACACCATCGGCCCGGTGCTCGAAGCCCTCGAGGAGCAGATGGTCTTGCTCAAGCTGCTCGGCGAGTCCACCGGACCGTCCACGCTCACCGTACGCATCGGGCACGAGACCGGGTACGAGGGACTGTCCGCGACCTCCGTCGTCACCAGCGGCTACGGTCGCGACGGAGATACGGTGGCGCAGCTCGGCGTGCTCGGTCCGACGCGCATGGACTACCCGGGCACTATGGGCGCGGTCTCAGCCGTTGCTCGTTACGTCGGGCGAATTCTGGATCAGGCGTAGCCTGGTCCGTCGGCGAAAGCTGTAAGTAGCACAACAGGCACACGCAATCGCATCACGCAGGCAGTGTCCGAATCCGGCTGGAGTTACACGAGTGGCGACCGACTACTACGCGGTCCTGGGGGTACGGCGTGACGCCACCCAGGAGGAGATCAAGAAGGCGTACCGCCGTCTCGCTCGCGAGCTGCACCCGGACGTCAACCCGGACCCGGAGACCCAGGAGCGGTTCAAGGAGATAGGGCTGGCCTACGAGGTCCTGTCCGACCCGCAGAAGCGCCAGGTCTACGACCTCGGCGGCGACCCGACCCGCAGCTCCGCCTCCTCCGGCGCGCCGGGCGGCGGCTTCGGCGCCGGCTTCGCGTTCAGCGACATCATGGACGCGTTCTTCGGCGGCGGGGCCTCGCGCGGGCCGCGCTCCCGGGTGCGCCGCGGCCAGGACGCGCTGATCCGGGTCGAGATCGACCTGAGCGAAGCGGCCTTCGGCGCGCAGCGGGACATCCAGGTGGACACCGCGGTGGTCTGCCCGACCTGCGCCGGAGACGGCGCCGCCCCGGGTACCTCGCCGGTCACCTGCGACATGTGCCGGGGTCGTGGCGAGGTCTCGCAGGTCACCCGTTCGTTCCTGGGCCAGGTGATGACCTCGCGGCCGTGCCCGCAGTGCCAGGGATACGGCACGGTCGTCCCCACGCCCTGCGTGGAGTGCGCGGGCGACGGCCGGGTACGCACGCGCCGGACCTTGACCGTGAAGATCCCGCCGGGCGTGGACAACGGCACCCGCATTCAGCTGGCGGGGGAGGGCGAGGTCGGCCCCGGCGCGGGCCCGGCCGGGGACCTGTACATCGAGATCGTCGAGGAGCCGCACCCGATCTTCCAGCGGCGGGGCGACGACCTGCACTGCACCGTCACCATGCCGATGACGGCGGCGTCGTTGGGCACCAAGATCCCGCTGGAGACCCTGGACGGCTCGGTGGAGCTGGACATCCGGCCGGGCACCCAGTCCGGCCAGGCCATCACCCTGCGCAATCGGGGCATCCAGCATCTGCGCGGCACCAGCCGGGGCGACCTGGTGGTGCACGTGGAGGTACAGACCCCGAAGAACCTCGACCCGGAGCAGGAGGAGCTGATGCGCAAGCTCGCCCGGCTGCGCGGCGAGGAGCGCCCGGCCGGCACCTTCGCCCCGGGCAAGCAGGGCCTCTTCTCCCGGATCAAGGACGCGATCAACAACGGGTGACGGCCGGCCGCGAACCACCGCCTACCGCTTTGACGACAGCTCACATGACCACAGTTCATAAATGACCACAGTGCCCGTGTTCCGCGTCGAGGCGGAGAAGATGTCCGGACCGGCGATCCGGCTGGACGGTCCCGAGGGCCGGCATGCCGCGCTGGTGCGCAGAATGCGGCCCGGCGAACGGGTCGACCTGACCGACGGCGCGGGGCGGCTGGCCGAGTGCGTCGTGCGCTCGGTCGGCGGCTCCGGCGATCCGGCGCTGGAGCTCGACGTGCTCGAACACCGCTCGGTGCCGAGGCCGCGGCCGGCCGTCACGGTGGTGCAGGCGCTGGCGAAGGGCGATCGCGGCGAGCTGGCGGTCGAGATGATGACCGAGGTCGGCGTGGACGTGATCGTGCCCTGGTCGGCCTCCAGGTCGATCGTGCAGTGGCGCGCCGATCGCGGCGAGAAGGCCCTGGCCAAGTGGCGCTCGACCGCGGCCGAGGCGGCCAAGCAGTCGCGGCGGTCGTGGTGGCCGCAGATCACCGAACCGGCGACGACGGCGCAGGTCGCGCGGCTGCTGGACAAGGCGGCCACGGCAGCGGTCCTGCACGAGGACGCGGCCGGCTCGCTCGCCGACCTGACGGTCGATCAGGAAGGCGACATCGTTCTGGTCGTCGGCCCCGAGGGAGGGATTTCGCCCGAGGAATTGCGCGCGTTCGCGGACGCTGGCGCGGTCGCGTACCGCATGGGACCGACCGTCCTACGCACGTCCACCGCTGGTACCGTCGCC
>Ga0070739_10008708_pt1 | contig 10307 bp, 6 predicted proteins | sample Coa_R1_7_FD_66445 | JGI IMG/M metagenome (GOLD analysis project Ga0070739, IMG submission 66445) | Surface soil microbial communities from Centralia Pennsylvania, which are recovering from an underground coalmine fire - Coalmine... | ecosystem: Environmental > Terrestrial > Soil > Unclassified ...
GTCGTCAGCAGTGTCACGGGAACGCCGGCCCGCGTAAAGTCCGCAAAGCCGATCGCCTGCTTGCGCCGGGCCTGCTGCAGGACAATCAGGCTGGCGACCGAACCGAACGGCGTCAAATTACCCGCCAGCGTGGAACTGCACGCCACCACCAGCCAGAGAAAGTGGGCATGCGGCAGATGCGGCACGAGCGGTCGCAGCAGCAAGACGGCGGGCACGTTGCTCACCAGATTGGAGAGAACGAGCAAAACGGCGCTCGTCGCCACCAGTTGAGCCAGCGGGCCGTGCTTCAGCCAGGCTGCAGTCTGGCCGACCATTTCCGTCAGTAGCCCCGACTGCTCCAGCCCGCGCACAACCACAAACAGCGAGGCAAAAAAGAGCAGCAGCTCCCAGTCCACGCGCTGGTGAATGCGTTCGGCAGGAACACGTCCAAGGACAAAGATCAGTGCCGCCACAGCCAGCGCCACCAGGGGAAAGGGATACCCGAACATCCACAGCACAACAACCACAACGGCCGACACCGAGCATTTCAGCAGCAAAACCCGGTCCACAGGCGTCTGCAGCGAGGCCGGGCGGCGGGGCAGCACGCCGCGCACCTGATCCCCGTAGAGCAAGGCGAGTACGCCGAGCTCGACCCCCAGCCCCGCCAGCGCGACCGGTCCTAGATGCCCCAAAAAATCCAGAAAGGAAAAACCAGCCGAGACGCCTACGAGCGCGTTCTGCGGATTTCCGGTGACTGAGGCGGTCGAACCGATGTTCGACGCCAGAGCCAGAGCGATCAAATATGGAGTCGGCGGCAGCGCCAGCTCGTCACACAGAGCCAGGACGATGGGCGTGAAGACCAGACAAATCGTATCGTTGACAAAAAATGCCGACAGCACCCCGGCCCCGAAAACCAGCAGCGCCAGCAACTGAAATCGCGTACGCGCCAGCCGGGCCAGCCAGCCCGCCGCCCAGGCAAAAAATCCGGAAACCTGGAAATGAGCTACCAGGATCATCATGCCCAGCAGAAAGGCCAGCGTGCCCCAGTCCACAGCGGCGAGGGCCTGCTGGGAATCGAGGACCCGCACCAGCACCATCGTCACGGCTCCGCAGAACGCGGCTGCTGTGCGGTCCAGATGCAGACCGAGATTGCTCTCGACGGCAATCAGCAGGTACGTGGCGCTAAAAATCGCCGCCGCCAGCCATTCGCTCCGTAGCTGCACGTTCAGACCCGCTTGCTGACAACCCTGATGAACCGATCCGACTGTGCGTTTCCCGGCTGAGTCTGGCTGACCACCCTGCGCCCGCTCAACCAAAAAGCATGGAAGCCGGTGGTGCGGGCAGGGGCGCGGTAAGCTCGCCCGGCAATGGGCGACCGCGCCCTATCCACAGAACCGCCGCTCCCGAAAGCAGCCCGCCGGCAACCACGACTGTCTCCCAGGCCAGCCCGGCGGCCATCACCAGCGAAGCCGGTGCACCGAACGGCAGCAGCAGTGCCACCAGAGCAGCCTCGCGAACCCCGATGCCCCCCTGCGTCAGCGGCACCAGTGCGGAAAGCTTGGCCAGCGGCCAGGCGAACACCCAGGCCTGCCAGGGCAGTTTCAAACCGCAGCCGGCTGCCAGCAGGGCGGCCAAGCCGAGGAATCCGCACTGCGCGCCTAGCGAGAGCATCCATGCCGCCGCGATCTGCCCGGGCCGATTCAAGCAAGTGCGCCAGGCGCGGCGCAAACGCACCAGCCGGCGGCGCGCAGCAAACGATCTCCGTCCGAGCCATCCGAGAAACTGCCAGGCGAACACCGCTGCCAGCGTGGCCCCCAATAGCGCGCCAGCGAGCACGCGCGGGCTACCCAGCCTGATGGCAGCGTGTCCCGACACCGCAACCCCGACCAGCGCCAGCACGCCGAGCGAAAGCATGTCGATGAAGCGATCGAGCACGCTGCCCAGGACCACCGCCGTTGGATTGCGCGCCAGCCGCAGCGCCAGGCCCGCTCGCAACACGTCTCCTCCCACGACCGAAGGGAGGAAGAGAACACCGAATAAACCTGTCGCGTAGCAACGGAGCGCACTGCGAAGCCCCAGGCCGGCCCCGGCAGCGTTCAGCACCATCCGGTACTTCAGGACGCCGAGCAGGTGCACCCCTAGATATCCCGCCAGAACCAGCTCCCAGAGTCCGACCGGCAGGCCATGGATCGCCTGCCAGGTCTGCCGGAATGGCACGAGGGCGAATAGGACAGCTAAAATGGCCACGCTCGCGGCCAGGCGGAACAGCCACCGCCGCCGCAGGGAAGTGGGCGAAGCCGTACGCATCGGCGCCATTATCGGCCGCGCTTCCCACAGCGGCAAGGCGGGATGGCCGGAACGGACGCGGCCGCCGAGCCAGAAGCATCATGATCACGCACTGCTCGATCCTGCTCTGGAGCTGAAGAATGAAAAAGAAGATCCGTGTGGTGCAGTACGGTGTAGGTCCCATCGGTGCCGCCATTGTGCGCCTGATGCGGCAGAAGCAGGCTCTTGTCATCGTGGGTGCCATTGACCGCGATCCGGCAAAGGCTGGACGCGACCTGGGGGAAGTGGTCGGTGCCCCGGATGCGCCCTGGGGGATTCCCATTTCCGCTAACGCTCAGGAGGTGCTCTCCCGACCTACGGACGTGGTCGTGCACGCGACCTCGTCCTCGCTGGCTGAAGTCGCCGAGCAGTTGCTGCAGTGTCTGGAAGCAGGCGCCTGCGTCGTCTCGAGCTGCGAGGAACTGGCGTATCCCTTCCGCCGCCATCCGGAGCTCTCGGCACGGCTGGACGAAGCGGCCAAGGAAGCCGGCGTGACGCTACTCGGCACAGGCGTCAATCCGGGATTCGTCATGGACAAACTGGTGCTGGAACTCTCGGCAGCCTCGCAGCGGGTGGACCATGCGCGTGTGGTCCGCGTGGTGGACGCCGGCAGGCGCCGCCTGCCGCTGCAGAAAAAGGTGGGTGCGGGACTGACCGTCGAGCAGTTCCAGCAGGAGGTGGCTGCCGGCACCATCAAGCATGTCGGCCTGCCGGAATCAGCCGCGATGATTTCCGACGGCCTGGGATTCGATGTGGACACGATCGAAGAGACCATCGATCCCGTCATTGCCAGCGAAGCCGTGCGCACTGAATACCTGGAAGTTCTGCCCGGGCAGGTGGCCGGCATCCATCAGGTTGCTCGAGGACTGAAGAACGGCGAAGAAAAAATCTACCTCGAACTCAACATGTACGTCGGTGCCGCAGAACCCTCCGATACCATTGAGCTCCAGGGCGATCCTCCACTGCGCCTGGTAATCCCCGGCGGTACGCCCGGCGATTCGGCCACGGCCTCCATCATCGTGAACTCGATCCCAGCCCTGCTGGCAGCCCCGGCTGGGTTGCGGACGGCACGCGATTTGCCGTTCTGCTTTTTCCCACCGCTGGCCGAGCCCTGATCGGCTCTAGCGCCGCCGGCCGACTCCGGCACGGGTGCCGGAGTCGGCAACGGGTGCGAACTCGACGCGGCGCACAAACGGATCAATGCGTTCGGCGCGCACGCGCAGCCGCTGGCCAAGCCGAAACCGGTGGCTGCGGCTGACCAAGGCGTGGTCAGCCTCCCGCCAGACGAATCGCTCCCCATAAAGGGCCTCCAGCCGCGTCACCGGGACCAGACCTTCCACAAACACCTCCAGCAGCTCCACAAAGAAACCGAATTTCTGCACCGAGACAATCAGCGCGTCGTATTCCTCGCCCAGATGCTGCTCCATGAACTGCGCCGTCTTCCAGTCCGTCAGCTCGCGCTCGGCCTCGTCCGCCCGGCGTTCGGCTTCCGAGGACTCGCTGGCGATTTCCTGCAGCTCGGGCAGGTGGTAAGGAGCCGCCTCGGGCGGCTGGTCGGGATGCGCCAGGGCCCATTTCAAAATGCGATGTACCACCAGGTCGGGGTAGCGGCGGATGGGCGACGTGAAGTGGGTGTAGTGCTGCGTCGCCAGCGCAAAATGTCCGAGCGGCTCGGCCGCATAGCGTGCCTGTTTGAGCGAGCGCAGCATCAGGTAGGAGAGAATGCGTTCCTCGGGCCGCCCGGCGATCTTCTCCACCAGCCGCTGGTAATGCTGCGGGCGCACTTCAAACGACGCCGGCAGGCCCACCTGCAGGGGGCGCGGCCTCCGGCCGCGCTGTCGGCCGCCCCGCCCCGTCTCGGTCCGCCCGTGCCGCACGCTGAGCACGCGCTCGACGGCTCCGGGAACCCCCAGCGAATATCCGAACGCCTGCGCCAGCTCCTCGAACTCGAGCACCTTGGCCGGATCTGGTGGCTCATGGACCCGGTGCAGGATCGGCACGCCACGCCGGGTTAGATAAGCCGCCACGCGTTCGTTGGCGGCAAGCATGAACTCCTCGATGATCCGGTTGGCCATGGTGCGCTGGCTGCGGCCAATGGTCAGAATCCGCCCCAGCTCGTCGAACTCGATCACCGGTTCGGGCAGGTCGAAATCAATGGCCCCGCGCTGGCGGCGGCGTTCGTAGAGGATCAGCGCCAGCTCTTTCATCAGGTGAAATCCATCCACCAGATCGCGGTACTGCGCCACAGCTTCCGGATCGCCCTCGAGGATGCGGTCGACGGCCGTGTAGGTCATCCGGGCAGCCGAACGAATGACTCCCGGAGTGAACTCCACGTGGTGGACCTGCCCGCGGGCATCCAGGCGCATCAGCACGCTCATCACCAGCCGATCCTCGCCCGGCCGCAACGAGCAGATACCGTTCGACAGCTCCTCGGGCAACATCGGAATCGCCCGATCCGGGAAGTAGACCGAGGTGCCCCGCAGCCGGGCTTCCTGGTCCAGAGGGGAGCCGCGCGGCACGTAGTGGGCCACGTCGGCGATGTGCACCTGCAGCTCATAGCCGTCAGCCAGACGGCGCACGTAGACGGCGTCGTCAAAGTCCCGCGCGGTTTCCCCGTCAATCGTCACAATGGGCAGGGCGCGAAAATCGCGCCGGCCCTCGAGCGCCTCGGCCGGGACGACGGGAGCAATCGTGCGCGCCTGCTCGCGAACCTCTGGAGGAAAGACATGGGGCAGGTGATGCTTACGCACGATGATTTCGACGTCCACACCGGCATCCCCCGGGCGGCCGAGCACCTCCACCACGCGGCCCACTGGCGCCAGGCCGGCGCGCGGGAAGCGGGTCAATTCGACATTGACCGCTGCCCCCTCGAGCTCCGGTACGGGGCTCCGCACCGCTCGTTCCTTCCAGCCTTCGGGAAGCTCCTGGCCGGGCGGAATGACGATCTCCTGCAGCCGCGGTTCGAAGGGAACCACGAATCCCCCGCCGCCCCGCGGGGTGTAGTGGAACACACCGACGACCGCCGGATGGGCGCGGCGAAGGACACGCACGATGCGACCCTCTCCGCGGCCGTCGGGCCGTCGGCGCTCAAGCCGTGCCAGCACTTCATCACCGTGCATGGCATCGCCGAGCTGCCCGGGGGGAACGAACAGGTCCCCTTCGATCCCGATCGGGTCGCGCGGCACGACAAAACCGTAGCCGTCGCGATGCACCACAACGCGCCCGACAAACAGGCCGGCTGTCAGCCGGGCCTTTGGCAAAACCGACGAGTCCTTCGGGCGGCGCAGCCGGTAACGGTTGCCGGCCAGGGGCTCGACCACCCCTTCGCGCACGAGTGCCTGCAGGAGCTGCCGGAGATGGCGGCGTGCGTGCGCTTGCTGTTTTTTCCCACGCAGGCCGAGCGACTCCAGCAGCTCCTCCAGCGTCATCGCAGACGCGTGCTGGAGCTGCTCCAGCACAGCGGCGCGGTCCGGCCGCCGGAAACGCTGCGACGTGCCTCGTTTCACGGCCATGTCAGGATTGGCGTCGGCATCGCGATAATCTCGTAGCGCCCGTCGGGCCTTCGCGCCAACGCCGGAGCATACAACCCCAGCCACCGCCTCTGCCACCACAGTCCCCGGCGATGTGCCTGCGGGTCGGCGAACCAGTACTGCCACAGCACCGCACGCACCTCCGCCGGAGGCTCGCCGCCAAACGGATCCCCGGCGAACAGCTCCAGCACCGTGGGCTCCCCGTCGAGCAGACACTGCTCGATGCGCAGCACAAAGGGAGACTCCGTCCACGGTCCCAGCGAGGCGAACCAGAGGTTCCAGTCCAGACGCGGCTGATAGGGTGCGAAAAAGCCCGGCGGGCGCGCCGGATCCTGCGGCTTGTAGCGGAACGGATACGCAACCCAGGTGTGCCCGTCGCGGGAACCCTGAAACTCGATCTCGTAGCGGGCCCGCGTCATCACTCCGAACAGGCCGTACAGATTGGCCACGCGAAACGGCTCGAGCCAGACGACAGGCGCTGCGGGCAACGCAAGGGCTGGCGAGATCTCCGCGAGCAGGTTCGCCCCGGTTGCATAGAACATCCAGAGGCAAAACGTGAGGCCCGCAACGGGTCCGAGGACCGCGCGCAGACGCTCGCGCCAGCGACCCTGCCGCATACCCGGGAATGATGGAGGCGTACTCTGTGGCTGCAACTGCAAAAACGCCGGGCCCTGCGCCTCGCGCAAATCCACCCAGCTCATCTCAGGACGGGCGGCAGCCAGACGGCGCGGCAGCAGACCGAGCCGGGCAAGCAGCCGGTCGTCGAGCAACCAGAGACCTTCGGCCAGTGTCAGGTAATTCAAAAAAGTATAGTTGGCGGTCAGCAAAATTCCCGTTTGAAAAACCGTGGTCAGCAGGAAGAGCGTGACGCGGAAGGGCCGTGGCAAAAACAGCATCCACACCAGGCCCAGCTCGAGCACGAGCGTGAACAGGGCCGTAGCGGCATGCACGCAGTGGGGAAGCTGGGCAGCGTACCAGGCCAGCCAGGTGGGCAGCGGGTTGTTTTCGTAGTAGTGGTCCATGGCCGTCAGATGCCGCCACTGTGGGTCGTGCCCCACCAGCTTCGCCACGCCCGACTCGAAGTAGATGCGGAACCACTCCCACCGCAGCAACCAGACCGCCACCCGGCGCGGCGGCTGCTCCAGCGCCCATCCCGGCCGCCGTCCTTTCGGTGCCAGCAGTAGAGCAAACAGACTCGCCGCCAGCAACATGCCATCGGACTGATAGGAAGAAAAATCTTCCGCTGCGGTCACAAAAGAAAGAAACAACACAAAACAGAGCGCAAGCATCGCGCGGGACCACAGGTTCAGCACAAGCAGCACGGCGGCCGCCATGCCCAGCCAGCACAGCGCTCGCAGTGCAAAATCGCTGCTGTTAACCCACAACACCGTCGGAGCAAACCACAAACCTCTCCAGCCCAAAACGTGCCAGACTTCTTCCAGGTACACCCGAGCCGGCAACACACCGCGCGGACCGATCAGGCCGCAGATTTGATCGTGCAGTGAAAAGAAGGCGGAAAAGTAGATCAGGCCGAGCGCGCGCAGGAACAGCCAGCGAATGCCCACCAGCTGGACCGGTCCGAGGGCCGGCTCCCACAGCCAGCGCGCCAACAGCCAGCCCAGTCCCTGCGGCGCCGGCCACCGTAGAGAGCCGCCGGCATCCTGTTCTGCGGCCAGATTCACAGCGGTCTATGCCTGCTGCAGCTTTCGGCGGTGCAAAGACGACGGTTCCATCGGTAACGGTTGCGGGCCACCCAGTCGTAGATACGGGAAGCGATGGCGTGCAAGCCGGGCAGCTCGAGCAATTGCCCCAGCCAGCCCCAGCCGGGCAGGGCACGCGCTATCTGGGCCCACGCATCCACGCCGCTGTAGACACGACCCTGCGCATCCATCGCCTGCATCCATCGGCGTGCCGCGACCGGGTCTATTTGCGGAAACTGTTGTGGCAGATCCGGGCTGTACAGGTCCACCAGCGCGATGCGTCCCTGCGGGTCCCAGCGGCGAATCCGGTCGGCGCTGCTCCGGCACAGGCCGCACCGGCCATCGTAGAAAACCGTGAGCGCGGGCATGGCGGTCTCCGCCACTGCTCCCGATTCTACGCCGCCCGCCGCTGCCGGCGGCAGCTATGCGCGCCGGCCACGGGCCCACACTCCGTGCGCCAGCAGCAAAACGACCGTCACCATCCCAATCGCAGCCAGCGCTAGCCAGATGTGTTCCGGACCGCGGGCCGGCTCTCCATAGTGCTGCAGCAACCGCCCGCCAATCTGCCCGGCCAGAAAGTAGCCCAGCGCAATCGGCAGAAACGCGTAGCCCATGAAGACGCCCTGCTGACCGGGCGGGGCGAGCCGCGAGACGTATTCGTAAAACCGGGGTGCCTGAATCATTTCGCCGATGGAAAACACCACCAGTCCGGCCACGGCCGCTCCTACCCAGCGGCCCGCCGCCAGCGTGAGCATGGAAAACACAGCCAGCACCACCCCGGTCACCATGGCGCGCTCGGGCGACAACCGCGCCGTCAGCGTGCTCACCAGCACCTGAAACAGAATGATCATGGCGGCATCGATCGCCAGCAGCCGCCCGATGGCTGCGTCACTGAGCGCCGGCGTCATGTAGCGGCGCACATACACCGGCAGGACGACAAAGAACGCATAGAACATGACCCAGTAACCCGAGAAGATCAGCAGGAAGGAAACGAAGCGACCGTTGCCGAGCACGCGGATCATATTGCCCAACGCCTGCGCGACCGAACCGACCTGGCGGGGCGCCCCGGGAGCCTCGCGGAACAGCAGCAGCACCAGCACGCACATGGCCAGCACCACGGCCCCGCAGAAGCGAAACACACATTCGAGTCCGCACGCCTCCACGACCCGGGCACCCACCACGGGCCCCAGCGCTCCGCCCGCGTTGACCACCGTGTAGTAGATCGAATAGCCCAGCGACCGCACCCGCTCGGTCGAGGCCGTGGCGACGGTTCCCACCACGCAGGGCTTGACCAGTGCCGGCCCCAGCGCCGTCAGCAGCAAGATCCCCAGCACCACCGCGTACACCGAGAGATGCTGCCGCACCGGTTGCATCCATGGAGCCGATACGGAACCCAGCAAAAAGTAGCCCGTTCCCGCCAGCACATAGGCCAGAGCCAGCGCCCGGCGAAATCCGAAGCGATCCGCCAGCGTGCCGGCCACCACCGGCAGCGCGTACACCGCCAGCCCGAACCAGCTCATCACCTGCCCGGCGGCCACGTCCGACAGCCGCAGCCGTTCGGTTAAAAACAGCATCAGGAAAGCCTGCTGGCCGTAGAAGGCCAGCCGCTCGAACAGCTCGCTGAAATTCGCCACCCAGAACGAAGAATGAAACTCCCGACTCAGTCGCTGCCACCACGCGCGCATGCACCCATCCTGTCCTGCCGCAACCAGGCAGCAGGCGCGCTGATTGTAGCCGAAGCAGGCGTGTCCGGGGGGCTGTTTTCTGCCCCGGTGGCGGCTGTGCTAACATCGGCGGGCCAGTCCCAGCGACTGCGCTGCACCCGGCTCACCACGAGGAAAAAATCGTGCCCGATTCCACCATGAAAGCGCTGTGCAAACCGGCTCCGGGACCCGGGGCGAGCCTGGTCCGGGTGCCTGTGCCGGAGGCCGGCCCTGGCGAGGTGCTCATTCGCGTCCGCGCCGCCTCGATCTGCGGCACCGATCTCCACATCTACAACTGGGACGCCTGGTCGGCCGCCCACATTCGTCCGCCGTTGATTTTCGGCCACGAATTCTGCGGCACCGTCGAGACGCTCGGGCCCGGCGTCAACGGCTTGCAACCCGGCCAGCTCGTCAGTGCCGAAATGCACATCAGTTGCGGGCGCTGCCGGCCGTGCCGGCTCGGGCAGAGCCATGTCTGCCAGAGTCTGGAGATTCTGGGTATCCACCGCGATGGCTGCTTTGCCGAGTTTCTGCGCGTACCGGCCAGCAATGTCTGGCCGCTCGACGGGCAGATTCCGCTCCGCTATGCGGCGGTGCTCGACCCGCTGGGCAATGCCGTGCACACGGTGTTGGCCGGCGAGGTGGCCGGGTGCAGCGTGGTGGTAACCGGCTGCGGACCGATCGGGCTGATGGCCATTGCGGTGGCCCGTGCCGTTGGCGCTGCGTTGATCGTCGCCACCGAGCCCAACCCCTACCGGCGGGCGCTGGCCGAAGCGATGGGTGCCGATCTGGCCCTCGACCCGGCCGCTGAAGATCCGGTGCCGCGCGTCCGCCAGATCACCGACGGCGGCGCCGATGTGCTGCTGGAAATGAGCGGGCACCCGCTGGCCATTCAGCAGGGACTGGCCATGCTGCGTCCGGGCGGCCGCGCCTCGCTACTCGGCATCCCCCGCGAGCCCGTTGCACTCGATCTCTATGGCCTGCTCATCGCGCGCGGCATCACCCTGCAGGGCATCTTCGGCCGCCGCATGTACCAGACCTGGGTGGAGATGACTGCGCTGCTCCAGAGC
>Ga0070739_10008709_pt1 | contig 10307 bp, 11 predicted proteins | sample Coa_R1_7_FD_66445 | JGI IMG/M metagenome (GOLD analysis project Ga0070739, IMG submission 66445) | Surface soil microbial communities from Centralia Pennsylvania, which are recovering from an underground coalmine fire - Coalmine... | ecosystem: Environmental > Terrestrial > Soil > Unclassified ...
GGTGCTGGTGACGTTGGTGGCCGGCTGCGAGGCGAAGGTGTACGGCGCATCGCCCGGCAAGCCGTCACCGCGGCGCAGCACCCCGGTTGCACCGCTGGTCCAGTCGGTCGTCCCGCCTCAACTGGCACATGTTGGGCCGCTGGGCGGACTGCAAGCCCGGATCCAGCAGGCCAGCGAACAAGCCGCCGCCGACGGCGCCACCCTCTCAGTTGCGGTGCTCGACCGCGCCACCAACCAGCTGGTCGCCAGCGGCAATACCGAGGTCATCGCCACAGCATCGGTCGCCAAGCTGTTCATCGCCGACGAACTGTTGCTGCAAGAGTCCCAGGGCAGGACCACGCTATCCGCCGACGACCGCAGCTCATTGGACGCCATGCTGCAGTCATCCGACGACGACGCCGCGGAGAAATTCTGGAGCCAATCCGGCGGCGAGCAGGTCATCAGCCAGGTCGCGAGCCGCTATGGGCTCACCGCTACGCAACCGCCCAGCGACGGGCGCTGGTGGAACACCATCAGCTCGACAACCGACCTGGTTCGCTACTACCGGATGCTGCTCGACGGCGCCGGCGGCCTGCCGCCCGAGCGGGCCAAGATCATCGTCGACGACCTCGCCCGGTCGACGCCCACCGGAGTCGACGGCTACCCGCAGCGGTTCGGCATCCCCGACGGTCTGTATGCCGAACCGGTTGCCGTCAAGCAGGGCTGGATGTGCTGTATCGGCGAGGACTGGATGCACCTGTCGACCGGAGTGGTCGGCCCGGACAGCCGCTATGTCATGGTGGTCGAGTCGCTGCAGCCCTCTGACGATGTCACAGCGCGAGACACGATCACCAAAGCCGTCAAGACTATTTTCCCGGCCGGTCGCATCTGATCGCGCCGACCGTGCAGGTTATGGGCGTGGATTCGCCGAATTCTCGCCTATTAGCTGCACACTCGACGCAGCGCACCTGCCGCTAGTCGAGCAAATCCGGACGCCGTTCGCGGGTGCGCTGCAGCGAGGCCTGCTCGCGCCAGGCCGCGATGCGCGCGTGATCACCGGACAACAGCACCTCGGGCACGTCAAGACCACGCCAGCTCGGCGGGCGGGTATAGCTGGGCCCTTCCAGCAGGCCGCGGGAATGCGAGTCGTCTTGGTGCGACAGCGGATTGCCCAAGACATTGGGCAGTAGCCGCAGCACCGCCTCGATCATGACCAGCGCCGCCGACTCCCCGCCCGGCAACACATAGTCACCGATCGAAACCTCTTCGACCCTCATCCGGCGGGCAGCGTCATCGATGACCCGCTGGTCGATGCCCTCGTAGCGGCCGCAGGCGAAAACCAGGTGCGCCTCGCTGCTCCAGCGCTGCGCGGTAGCCTGGTCGAACAGCACACCCGCGGGCGTCGGCACAACGAGAAGCGTTTGACTCGAACAGATTTCATCGAGGGCTTCGCCCCAAACCGGCGCCTTCATCACCATTCCGGGACCGCCGCCGTAAGGAGTGTCGTCCACCGAACGGTGCACGTCGTGGGTCCAGCGCCGCAGGTCGTAGACATTCAGCTCGACCGTGCCCGATTCGATCGCCTTGCCGGTCAACGACTGTCGCAGCGGATCGAGGTACTCGGGGAAAATCGTCACAACGTCGATACGCACTAGGTTCCCAACTCCAGCAGGCCCTCGGGCGGGTCGATCTCGACAGTGCGAGAGTCCAGCGACACCGATGTCACTATCGCGCTGACGAACGGCACCAGCAGCTCGCCGGCATCGCCGCGGTTGATTGCCAGCAGTTCACCGGCGGCGGTGTGGAGCACTTCGGCCACGGTGCCGATATCCTGCCCCGTAATCGTGCGCACCCGAAGACCTTCCAGCTGATGGTCGTAGTACTCGTCCGGGTCGTCGATCGGCGGCAGGTCTGCGGAGTCGATCACCAGCAGGCTGCCGCGCAGCGCGTCGGCCGCATCCCGGTCGGCCACCCCGGCCAGCCGCACCAAAAGTCGCCCGCCGTGCGGCCGGGCCGCATCGACAACATAGCTGCGCTCATCGTCAGATCCCTTGGCGCGCAATACCGATCCTGGGGCGAACCGAGTGTCGGGCTCGTCGGTGCGTACTTCGACGACGACTTCGCCGGTGACGCCGTGCGCTTTCGCCACGCGCCCGACCACCAGGTCCATCAGCCTTGCGTTTCCGCTACTGGTCGGTGTCCACCACGTCGACGCGGATGCCGCGGCCGCCGATACCCGCGACCAGTGTGCGCAACGCGGTCGCGGTGCGTCCCCCGCGGCCGATCACCTTGCCGAGATCATCGGGGTGCACGTGCACTTCCACGGTCCGGCCGCGCCGATTGGTCACCATGTCGACCCGGACATCGTCGGGGTTGTCGACGATGCCGCGGACCAGATGCTCGACCGCGTCGACGACGACGGTGCTCATCGCGCCACTCAACTCTCGGTCGCCGCTTCGCTCTGTTCGGCGCCCGCGGCCGGCTGCTCCGCCTTCTCGTCCGTCACCGGCTCAGCGGCCTGCTCGGGGTCAGGAGCCTTGTCCGGCTCGGCCGTCTTGTCGGCCTCAGCGGCTTTCTTGGCCGCGGCTTTCTTGGCCGGGGCCTTTTTCTTCGGTGTCGCGGCCTCGGTGGCAGGCCCACCTTCGGCGGCGGCGAGCGCGGCGTTGAACAGCTCAAGCTTGCTCGGCTTCGGTGCCCGGGTCTTCAACTTGCCCTCGGCGCCCGGGATTCCTTTGAACTTCTGCCAGTCACCGGTGATCTTCAGCAGCTTCAAAACCGGCTCAGTGGGCTGAGCGCCCACGGACAGCCAGTACTGCGCACGCTCGGAGTTGATCTCGATGAGGCTCGGCTCTTCCTTGGGGTGGTAGCGGCCGATGATCTCGATGGCGCGGCCGTCGCGGCGGGTGCGTGAGTCGGCGACCGCGATGCGGTACTGGGGATTGCGGATCTTGCCAAGCCGGGTGAGCTTGATCTTTACAGCCATGGTTAAGCGGATTCTCCTGTGGGTGTCACGCTGCAATTCAGCGACCGTGGCGGGATGCCAGGGTCCGGTTTTGCCTCGCGTGTCTGTCTCGCCGGGCGACACCTAAAAAGGCAAGTCACGCGGCGGACAGCCGCCAATTGTGCCAGAGCAGTCCCGCCCCGTCGAAATCCAGTCACTGGGCGTCAGGGAGTCCGGTCGAAGCACTTGGCCTCGACGCGGCGGCTCATCCGCCAGCCCTGCGGCGTGCGCACGAACTCATCGTCGTACCACAGGCCCAGCAGCATGGTGTTGGGCTTTTCGCCGCCGAACACCATCGGGTTGAAACAGAAGGTCCGCGCCGTGGCGGTGTCGCCGTCGATGCGGATCGACGGCAACCCCAGCATGTGGGCGTAGTTGGCGAAGTTCGGCAAAACCTCGGCCAGCCACTTCTTGACCTCCGGGTAGCGGCCAACTATCCCGTCGAAAGCGCTGTAATCGATATAGGCATCGGGGGTGAACACTTCATCGAGGTCGTCGAATCGACGCGAGTCGATGGCGGTGGAGTAGTCGACCAGCAGCTGCTGGATCTCTAATCGGTCGGAGATTTCGGCCTGGCTCAACATGGGAATTGATTGAACACGATCCGGCACTGAAGGCTACGCTCAGCGACCATGCGAAAGCTTGTCTCCTGTTTCGCTGTCGCGTTCGCCGCCGTGGTCGGATGGCACGCGCCCACCGCTTCGGCCGACGCCAGTACTCAGCCGGTGGGGTCGGTGGCGATTCCCGACGGCCCGGCGCAGACCTGGATCGTCGCTGATCTCGACAGCGGGCAGGTGTTCGCCGCCCGCGACGAGAACGTGCGCCACCCGCCGGCGAGCACGATCAAAGTGCTGTTGGCGCTGGTGGCGTTGGACGAGCTGAACATGGACTCGACCGTCGTCGCCGATGCCGCCGACACCGAGGTGGAGTGCAGCTGCGTCGGCGTCAAACCGGGACACACCTACACCACGCGTCAGCTGCTCGACGGCCTGCTACTGGTGTCGGGCAACGATGCGGCCAACACGCTGGCCCACATGCTGGGCGGCCAGCAGGCCGCCGTGGCCAAGATGAACGCCAAGGCCGCCGCGTTGGGTGCGGCCAACACCCAGGCAGCCACTCCATCGGGTCTGGACGGGCCGGGCGGCTCCGGCTGGTCGACCGCGCATGACCTGGCCGCCATCTTCCGGGCAGCCATGGCCAATCCCCTCTTCGCCCAAATCACCGCGGAGCCGTCGGCGCCATTTCCCAGCGACAATGGTGAGCGCCAGATCGTCAACCAAGACGAGCTGCTGCAGCGATACCCGGGCGCGATCGGCGGCAAGACCGGATTCACCAACGCCGCCCGCAAGACGTTCGTCGGGGCCGCTGCCCGCAATGGACGCCGCCTGGTCATCGCCATGATGTACGGCCTGGTGCACGACGGCGGGCCCACCTACTGGGACCAGGCCGCCGGCCTACTCGACTGGGGATTTGCACAAGGCTCCCAGTCGGCCATCGGCGCGCTGTAGCCGATCGACGTCAACCACGCCGGGCCTGCCTTCTGCGGCCACAGGCGTGCTGGGCTAGTCTGGCCAATGCCGTTGCATGCACTTCTGCAGTAGCCGAATGCGGCTAGCCGGCATCGCGTCGACACGTCGACGCTCCCGTGGGTTGAGGCCAACAGCCCTTACTGAACCTTTCGCTGATTCACAGGCGCCGTAGGCGCGCGCAGGAACACGAGGACTCACCATGGCCAACCACCACAACGTTACTGCTGCCCCCCGCCCCGGCCAGAGCGATATCAACGTCGACGAAACGTGGGTTGATCGCCTGGCCGTCGTATCCGTGAGCGGCTGCGTCGACATGCTGACCGCTCCGTCCTTGGCGCAGGCAATCGACTCCGCGCTCGCCAAAGCCCCATCCGGCATCATCGTCGACCTGTCCAACGTCGACTTTCTTGCCTCCGCCGGTATCAGCGCCCTCGTCGCAGCCAGCGACAGCATCGGTCAGTCCCGTCGATTCGGCGTCGTTGCCGACGGAGCGGCCACCCACCGGCCGCTTACCCTGCTAGGACTCGACCAGATCATCGCGCTGTACCGCACTCTGGACGATGCGCTGAGCGGCCTCGTTGATGCATGACCGTTGCCCCGTATGGGTCGGCATGTCACATGAACCAGTCCAGTGAGCCAGCAATTCGCTGCGTCGAGGAGTCACCAAGGCTCCTGAGAGCGCACTTCGATGCTGACCCCGTCGCTGCGGCACAGATGCGAACCGAACTCAGAAATTGGCTTGCGCACCACTTCGCGCCCGACGACGAGCGGGTCAACGACGTGGTCTTAGCCGTCTACGAAGCCACCGCCAACGCCGTCGAGTTCGCGTATCTCGGCCGACCCGAGACGGGCAGCGTCGAGGTGTCCGCAACCCGCGAATCTGACCGCTTGTCCGTCACGGTAAGCGATGAGGGCAAGTGGCATTGGCCGACTGTGGATCCGGCGCCAGCTTCCCGGTTGCGGGGCCGCGGCATTCCGTTGATGAAGTCGCTCGCAGACCACGCGAAACTCCACACCTGGCATACCGGGACGCGGGTGCATTTGGTCTGGATGGGGCTGTCCTGAGACTCGGCTCAGCTCAATCGTCGCCCGGCACTTGGGCTATCGCGTCGAGTAGCGATACCAGAAGCGGTATCCGCTGCGCTTCGATGTCAGGTTGGGGCAGCACTGCTTGCACGATGGCCGCGCCGTCAAATGTGTTAGCGACCATGGCAACCACTGCGGGAAAAATGTCTTCCGGAAAGCTATCGGCGCCAGGCAGCGCCCGGGAGACGTCGTAGATCTTCGCGCTGTACTGCTCGAGGACGCTTTGCAAAGTCTTCTTCAGCTTTTCGTCAGTGCGCGCAGCGACCATCAGTTCGTACAACACCGCGTTCGTCGGATTACGGGTGAGGTCGCGAAGGATGGTCAGCACCGCCTCCAAAGGTGGCCTGTCGGCCGGTATTTCGGCGACCTGCTTGGTGAACAAGTCCAGCTGTCGCCGTGAGACCTCATTTGCCGTGGCCGCCATGAAGTCGCCCATGGTGGCGAAGTGACGAAACAGCGCGCCGTCGGATACCTTGGCGCGCTTGCTGATTACCGCAGCTGATGCTCGCGCGTACCCTATCTCGGCGATGGTTGCGATGCTGGCGTCGAGCAGTCGGGCGACGGTTTCGTCGCGGCGCTGCTGCTGAGTTCTCGCCATGTCAGACGTGTGCCCCTTGCTGCTGTTGGTGGGCCGCTGCGCGCAAGAACCGGCCGGACTTGATCGTCTTTCCGTAGCCGTCGCGGAACTGGCCGTGTCGGCACACCACCGCGCCGCCCACACCGGTAGCGACGACAGCTGCATCGTTGCGGTTGACCATGCGCCGCAAGCCCCCATAGAACTCAACCGGCTCTTCGTAGTAGCCGTCCACCGACTCGTCTAGACCAGCCGGATCGATGACCACAAAATCCGCGCGGTCGCCCCGGCGCAGCGTGCCGGCATCCAGCCCGAACCAGTCGGCCACTTCGGCCGTCAGCCGATACACCGCGCGCTCGACGCTGAGAAAAGGAGTGTCTGCGCGCTGCGCCTCTAGCACGCGCTTGAGCAGCCGCAGCGGATAGTTGTAAAACGCCATATTGCGCAGGTGCGCGCCCGCATCGGAGAAACCCATGTGGATACTGGGTTCTGCGGCAAGCTTGTTGAGCTGCTTGGGCCGATGATTGGCGACCGTGGTCGTCCACCGGACATTTCGCTCACCGTTTTCGACCAGCACGTCGAGGAACGCATCCAATGGATGCACGCCGCGCTCGTCGGCGATCGCCCCAAAGCTCTTGCCGATCAATGACTTATCAGGGCACTCGACAATCACCGCGTCATGGAAGTCGCGATGCCACAAGGCTGGTCCAAACTTTTTGCGGTCGAATTCGCGGCGGAATCCGCGCCGGTAATCGGTATCAGCGAGCAGCTTGTTGCGCTTGAGTTGGTCGCGCAGGTGCAATGCTGCGGTTCCTGCGCCGAACTCTTCGAAGACCGGCAAATCGATTCCATCGGAATACAGCTTGAACGGTACGGGCAGGTGCTGCAGCCGAATCTGCGAGCCCAGCACCGCGTTGAGCAGCCGCGTCCCTGGCCCGAAGGCATACACCGCCCCGGGCGCCGACTTCGTGTCCGCCGACACCAGAAGACTCATCCGCACAGGCTTACGGCGCCCCAACATGTGGCTGCTGGACAAGAAGAACAGCAGCGCCGATGACGGCTTGGCTACGTTGGGTGCGCTTTGCAGGATTCGGCCTCGACTGCGCAAAACCTCGATCAGCCTGCGCCGTTCCCGCCAGGTCGCGAATGTCGACGGCAGCGCACGCGACCGGTATCGGTCGCCGTCGAGTTTGTCGATGGCCGCATCCATCCCCGACATACCCAGTAGCCCTGCATCGAGCGCCTCGTCCAGCAACGCCGACATCCGCTCCAATTCGCTGTCGGTCGGCCGTGCATTGTCGTCGGTGGCCCGGCCCAGGCCGAGCACCGCAGTCCGCAGATCCGAATGGCCGATGAGCGAGCCGACGTTCGGCCCCAGCGGCAGGTCATCAAGTGCCGCAACGTATTCGGCGGCCGTCGACCAGGTCTTCTCGGCTTGCAGCGCGCCGAGCACGTACTCGCGTGGCACCGCCTCGACCCTGCTGAACAGATCGGCTGCGTCGGCCGCATCGGCGTAAATCGTTGACAGCGAACAGTTTCCCAGCAGCACGGTGGTGACGCCGTGGCGCACCGATTCACGCAATCCCGGGTCGAGCAGCACCTCGGCGTCGTAATGGGTGTGCACGTCGATGAAGCCCGGTACCACCCACTTGCCGGCCGCGTCGATCACTTCCGGGCAGCCCGTCTCATCCAGCGGTTCGGCTGATACCGCTGCGACCAGGCCGTCGCGGATTCCGAGCGTGCGCGGCTGCGGCGAACGGCCGGTGCCGTCGAACCACAAGCCGTCGCGAATGATCACGTCGTAGCTCACGGCGCCTCCCTGGGTGTGTCCAGCGAGCCTAACACGGTTAGTAAGTACTTACAATCTTTTTTGCCGGCGCGTCCGAGTGACTTGCTAGAAGGCCTTAGCGAGTCCGTGTTGTAGTCGGTGCGGTCGTGGTGATCGGTTGCGGGCTCGGTATGACGAGTCCCGGTGGCACGTCGTCGACGCGCCCGGCCACCGCAGGAATCACGATCTGGCCTCCTTTCTGGGCGCATTCGTCGGTCTCGACCGTCACTTTCATCACGCCGCGCAGCGGGCCGTGCTCCTGCGGTTGCAGTGAGATGACCTGTGTGGTGGTCTCGTTTGCTGTCGTCCCGTTCGGCCCGAGGCAGGGGAACTGTACGGTTTCTGGCCGCGACTGCCAGGCGCCGTCCCGGAAATCCAGGATGAGGACGTGGGTGCCGGCTGTCGTGCTGATCGTTTGGTGGTTGTCGTCGTCCAGCAAGACTGCGTTGGCGACGCATCCGGTAGGTGTGCACGACGTGCGGAAGGCCCACCACGTGGTGACATTCGGTGGCTGCGGGTCGGGCGCGTCATTGTAGGTTTGCTGCGCACGGTTGACGTCGATCTGGTATGTGCCGTCGAGCATGGCCGGCGGCGCTGCCGGGGTTTTGATGGTCGGGGCGGCGGCCGCAGCTGTGGTGCTCGTTGTGGGGACGCTGACCTGAGGTGCCGTCGCCTGGTTATTGCGGGTGAGCGTGATGCCGGCAAGTAGGCCGACCAATGTGAGCACCGCCCCGGCCGCCGACCCCAACAAGATCCACGGCCACCGGCGACTCGCCGCGACCGGTGTAGGGGTTGGCGGCACGGTACTGCGCCGTCGAGGCAGCCGCTGCGCCAGCGTGGTCATCAGCGACTGCCGGACGCCGCGAGGTTTGTAGTGCGTTGCGGTTTCGGCTTGGCTCGCAAGCGTCGCTTCGTCGGGGTAGTCGAGGGTAAGAACGGCCTCGGGGCTGCGATCACCTACTGAGACGCCGGCCATCCCGACCAGCGCATCGGCGAACGCGCGACAGCTGGCGAATCGGTAGGCGGGGTTTTCGCCGAGCGCGGTGGACAGCGCGCCGTCGAGACGCCACAAATCCGGGTGCCGATCGGCGAGTTTGGGTGGCGCCGCGTTCAGCCGTTGGCTGACGTCGAGATCCTGGTACGGCGGCGCACCGGTGAGCAAATGAACTGTAGTGGCCGCCAGCCCGTACTGGTCGGCGCGCTCGTCGATGTGCGAGCCAGTCAGCTGCTCCGGCGCGGCGTAGGCAAGCGTGTCCGCGGGCAGCTCGCTGCGCGTCAGCCGTCGGGCCCTACCCAGTTCGCGTGCTAAGCCGAAGTCCGCCAACAGGATCCGTGGTTCACCGCCGCCCGGATTAGTCAGAAAGATGTTGGCCGGCTTTACAGCGCGGTGCAACATCGCGCGTTGATGCGCGTAATCCAATGCCCAGGCGATGGCAGCGACGATCGACAGCGCCTCACCGGCGGGCATCCCGGCCGGAAACTGCTCTCGCATGAGCTGCGCGGCATTGATGCCGTCGAGGTACTCCATCGCGATCCACAGCTGCCCGTCGAACTCGCCGCGGCCACACACCTCGACGATGTGCGGGTGATACAGCGTTGTGGCGATCTCGGTTTCACGGTGAAACCTCTCGCGGAACTTGCGGTCCGCTGTCATCGACCGAGGAAGGACTTTTAACGCGTCCTGGCGGGGAAGCGTCGGATGTTGAGCGAGATAAACCTCACCGGTGCCGCCAGTGCCCAGCATCCGAACGATGGTGTATCCAGCAAAGGTCGACCCAGGGGCCAACGGCATTCACCGATCCTATCGGCGGTCGGCGCCCCGCGTCTTGTCAGAACAGCCGGCCTCGCAAGATCACGAGGTCGGGGCTTCTCAGCACGCCGGGTCCTTGCCGCGGATCGTCGTTGTAGCACAATAGGTCTGCCGACGCACCATGATCCAAGCTCGTCCGGCCCAGCCAGCGTCGGGCATCCCATGACGCCGCGCCCAGCGCCTGGGTGGGACTCATCCCGATGCCCTTGAGCGCCTCCACCTCGTCGGCGATGCGGCCGTGGACGACCATGGTGCCGGCGTCGGTGCCGGCATATACCGGTACGCCCGCATCGCGTGCCGCGGCCATCCGCGAATAACACTTGGCATGCAGGTCGCGCATGTGCGCGGCGTAGGTTGGGTACTTTTCCGCCGAAGCAGCGATGCCGGGGAAGTTCTCGATATTGATCAGTGTGGGCACCAATGCGGTGCCGCGCTCGACCATCAGCTCGATGATGTCGTCGGTGACTCCGGTGCCGTGCTCGATGCAGTCGATCCCGGCG
>Ga0070739_10008713_pt1 | contig 10304 bp, 7 predicted proteins | sample Coa_R1_7_FD_66445 | JGI IMG/M metagenome (GOLD analysis project Ga0070739, IMG submission 66445) | Surface soil microbial communities from Centralia Pennsylvania, which are recovering from an underground coalmine fire - Coalmine... | ecosystem: Environmental > Terrestrial > Soil > Unclassified ...
CCTCCGCCCGCCGGTAACGGCGTCTGACGCGACTGGTCGATCAGACCGAGCAGCGTCACCGTCGGATCGCCCGACGGACGCCATGGACAGCTCGACGAGGACGCGCACCACGAGAAGAAGTCGTCGAGCACGCTCTCGAAGCCTGCTGCCTGGTCCTCGACCATCTGTTCCGCCGAGATCGACGGGTCGATGACGCCGTCGAGCACCATGGCCCGCACGTGGGTCGGGAACAGATCCGCGTAGGTGAGGCCGAGAAGGGTGCCGTAGGAGTGCCCGATGTAGGTGAGCTTGCTGTCGCCGAGGGCCTGGCGGATGCGGTCGAGGTCCCGGGCGGTGTCGACGGTGCCGACGAAGGGGAGGACGAGGCCGCTCGCCGCCGCGCACTGCGCGGCGTAGCTCTGGTCGTTCTGGACCACGGCCTGCTGTCCGGCTGCCGTCGGGGGATCGGGATCGGGGAGCGGGCCCTGGGTGGCCGGACCGCCGGTCTCGCCACAGGTCACAGGCGCGCTGCGGTCGACGCCGCGGGGATCGAAGGAGACGATGTCGAAGCGCTGGAGCAGGCCGGCGGTGAGCACCGACAGCTCGCTCGGCAGATCGTCGATGCCCGAGCCGCCGGGGCCGCCCGGATTGATGACGATGGAGCCGATGCGTGCAGCCGGGTCCTCGGCCGGGTGGCGGGCCACGGCGATGGCGATGGTGGGGCTGGCCGGGTCGGCGTAGTCGAGCGGCACCGTGACCGACCCGCACTGCAGGCCGCGCTGACACGGCGCCCAGGCGATGGGCGTGATGGGGGGTCCGGGCACGGTGGTGGAGGAGCCGGCGTCCGCTCCCGGCGTCGCCGCCGCCGATGACCCCGCCGTGGCCGTGGGCGCGGCGTAGAAGGGATTGTCGCTGCCCGCGATGGGGGCGATCGTCGTCGGCCACGCCGCCGACACGGCGACCCCGACCACGACAACGAGGACCACGAGGGCGGCCCGCCGCACCGAGCGCATCACCGGAAACTGTGGCACGGCGCACCGGTGCCGAGCGTTCGGGCCGGGAGCACCCGGCCGGCCGTCCTGGCGGCGGCCGGTCCGACGCCGCCGTCCTGGCAGACTGCGAGCTGCATGCCGGAGCTGCCCGAAGTGGAGGCCCTCGTCCGCTACCTCGACGAGCAGACCGCAGGGGCCGTCGTCAGCCGCTGCGAGCTCGCCTCCATCGCCGCGCTCAAGACCTTCGACCCCCCGGTCGACGCGCTCGCCGGCACGACGGTCGCCGGCTGGCGGCGGCGCGGCAAGTTCCTCTGCATGCAGACGAGCGGTCCGTGGCTGGTGCTCAACCTCGCCCGGGGAGGTTGGGTGCATTGGTGGGACGTGCCGCCGAAGGCGGCCGTCCGGATCGGCGGACGCGGTCCCTTGGCGCTGCGGGTCCGCCTCGAGGGAGCGCGCGGGTTCGACGTCACCGAGATGGGGACGGAGAAGCGACTGGCCGTATGGGTGGTGCGCGACCCCCAGGACGTGGAGGCACTCGCCACCCTGGGACCCGAGCCCCTCGACCCGTCCTTCGACCGCGGCGCACTCGCCGCCGTCCTCGCCGGTGAGAAGGGGACGGTCAAGAACGCCCTCTCCCGGCAGTCCCTCGTGGCCGGCATCGGCAACGCCTACTCCGACGAGATCCTCCACGCCGCAGGGCTGTCGCCCTACAAGCCGGCCGGCTCGCTGTCCCACGAGGAGCTCGACCGCCTGTCGACGGCGCTCCACGAGGTACTCGAGGAGGCGGTCGGCCGGGCGGTCGGTCTCGGCGCCTCGGAGCTGAAGGGCGACAAGAAGCGGGCCATGCGCGTCCACGGCCGCACCGGCGAGGCCTGTCCGGTGTGCGGCGACGTCGTCCGCGAGGTCTCGTTCGCCAATCGGTCGCTGCAGTACTGTGCGACCTGCCAAACGGGCGGCAAACCGCTGGCCGACCGCCGCCTGTCGCGGCTGCTCAAGTGACGACCGGCTTCGGGGGCCGGGCGCAGAGGTCCTGACCGGCTCGTCGGCCGGCAGATGGGGGAGGTGCGGGGTGGCTGAGGTCGAGTTCAACCTGGCGACGGTCCACGAGACGGTCGCCGGCAAGATCCCCGACCGGGAGTGCCTCGTATGGGGCGACCGGCGCTTCACCTTCCGCCAGATGACCGAGCGCACCCGCAGGCTCGCTTCCTATCTGCACGGCCGGGGCCTCGGGCTCCACACCGAGCGCTCCGCTCTGCAGTCGTGGGAATCGGGCCAGGACCATCTCGGTCTGTACCTCTACAACGGGAACGAGTATCTCGAGGGCATGCTCGGCGCCTACAAGGCCCGCGTGGCGCCCTTCAACGTCAACTACCGGTACGTCGAGGAGGAGCTGCTCTACCTGCTGCGCGACGCACGGGCGACGGCGCTCGTGTACCACGCCGGCTTCGCCCCGACGCTCGCCAACGTCCTCCCCGACCTTCCAGATCTGAAGGTCCTGCTGCAGGTGGCCGACGAGTCGGGCAACGCGCTGCTCCCGGGTGCGGTCGACTACGAGGAGGCGCTCGCCGGCGCGTCTCCCGAACCTCTGGGGCTCGAGCTCTCCCCCGACGACCTGTACGTGCTCTACACCGGCGGCACGACCGGCATGCCGAAGGGCGTGCTCTGGCGCCAGCACGACATCTTCCGCGCCGCGATGGGCGGGCGGGTCTTCGGCACCTGGGACCTCATCACCGACTACGACGACCTGGTCGCCAAGATCCTGCCGGTCGACAACGTGCGGGTGCTGTCCATCCCGCCGCTCATGCACGGTGCCGCCCAGTGGGCCACCTTCTATTACATGACGATGGGCGCCACCGTGCTCTTCCCAGACGACACCCGCCGGGTCGAGCCGGTCGACGTCTGGCGCACGGTCGAGCGCGAGAAGGCGGTCGGGATCACCGTCGTCGGCGACGCCATGGCGAGGCCGCTCGTGGAGGAGCTCGAGCGCGGGTCCTACGACACGAGCTCCCTGATGGCCTTCGGCTCCGGTGGGGCCATCATGAGCGAGGGGGTCAAAGCCCGTCTGCTCGCCAAGCTCCCCAACATCGTCATCTCCGACGTCGCCGGAGCGTCCGAGACGGGTGCACAGATGGGCACCGTCTCCGGAGGCGGCAACGTGGCCACGGGCACCTTCGTCCCCGGGCCGGGCACCGTCGTGCTCGACGCCGACATGAAGAAGGTGCTCCAACCGGGCGAACCGGGCGACGGCTGGCTCGCGCAACGGGGATGGGTGCCGCTCGGCTATCTCGGCGATGCGGAGAAGTCGGCCCGCACCTTCCCGACCATCGATGCCGAGCGCTACTCCATCCCCGGGGACCGGGCACGGTGGCTGGCCGACGGGAGCGCCATCGAACTCCTCGGACGCGACTCGGTGACGATCAACTCGGGCGGGGAGAAGATCTTCGCCGAAGAGGTCGAACAGGCGATCGTGCACCATCCGGCCGTGGCCGACGTCGTCGTCGCCGGGCGCCCGAGCGAGCGCTGGGGCCAGGAGGTGGTCGCCCTCGTGCAGCTCGCCACGGGCACCTCGGCGACCGCCGAGGACATCATCGCCGAGGCCGGCAAGCACCTCGCCCGCTACAAGCTGCCGAAGGCCGTCGGCTTCTTCGACACCATCGTGCGCTCCCCTTCGGGCAAGGCGGATTACCGCTGGGCCAAGGAGCAGGCGGCCAAGCTCTGACGAGCCGCCGCCCGCCCGCACCGGAAGACCGCACGTGGAAGACCGCAACACCCCCGGCTTGTACATGGAGCTCGGCGACCTCGAGCCCGAGGACTACGGGCGCGAGCGGGCCGGCGAGCTGCTGCGCCTGCGGGGCGTGTCGCGGGTGAGCTGGTGGGCGAACTGCCGTCCCCGGCGCGAGGACTACCGGTCCAAGGTGCCCGACGGGACCCTCCTCGGGATCGCGGAGGTGGACGACGAGGAGTTCCTCGCCCCTGATCCTCCCCCCGGGGCCATCGGGCGGTACTTCGCCCGCTACCCGCGTCCCAGCCAGGGCGTGCTCACCGGCAAGCCGACGACCGGGCTCCTCGTGGTCTGGATCGCGCCCAAGTCCCCCGACCGGGATCAGGCCCTACGGGACTGGGCCGACTTCGTGCACATCCGGCACATCGCGGCCGCCGGCATCCCGGGATTCACCCAGATCACCCCGTACGTGCACGAAGGGGAAGGCGACCCCCGCTTCCTGCACCTCTACGAGTTCGACTCCGACGACCCCGAAGCGACGTTCGCCTCGATGCCGGGCCTGGTGGCCCCCCGGCTCGGCGGCCAGGACAGCCTCGCGTTCGAAGAGTGGGCCGATCTCCGCGCCGCGGGCGGCTACACGGTCTACGTCAACACCTTCGCCCTCCTCGGCGCGCGCGACGTGGACGACTAGCCGCCGTCCCGAGCGCCCTCTTTCACCCACGACCGAACCACAGCTGGAGAGATCCATGTCCTTCGTCCTCGTCGACCGTCCCCGACCGCACGTCGCCCTCGTCACCCTCAACCGCCCCGAGCGCATGAACGCCATGGCCTTCGACGTCATGATCCCCCTGCGCCAGACGCTCGAGGAGGTAGGCCGCGACAACGACGTCCGCGTGGTGGTGCTCACCGGTGCCGGTCGCGGCTTCTGCTCAGGCGCCGATCTCGAGGACCCGGGCCACATCCCCCACATCGAGGGACTCACGCTGCCGACGATCGCCCTGCGCTCGATGGAGCTGCTCGACGACGTCATCCGCCAGGTCCGCGCCATGCACCAGCCGGTGATCGCGGCCGTGAACGGGCCCGCCATCGGAGGCGGCTTCTGCCTGGCCATGGCGGCGGACATCCGCATCGCGGCCGACGACGCGCTGTTCCGCGCCGCGGGCATCAACAACGGGCTCACCTCGACCGAGCTCGGCATCAGCTATCTGCTGCCCCGGGCCATCGGGTCGTCGCGGGCGTACGAGATCATGCTGACCGGTCGCGACGTGGATGCGGCGGAGGCGGACCGGATCGGTCTGGTCTCGCGGGTGGTGGAACCCGAAGCGCTGCTCGACGCGTCCTACGAGGTGGCCGAGCGCATGATCGCTCTCAGTCGAGCCGGGGTGGAGCTCACCAAACGCCTGTTGCACGCGAGCCTCGACGCGGCAAGCCTCGCCGCGCACATGGACCACGAGGGCGTGGCCCAGCTCTACGTCCGGCTCACCACCCAGAACTTCGAGGAGGCCATCCGGGCGCGCAAGGAGAAGCGCGACCCGGTGTTCCGGGACTGACCCCCGACGCGGTCGCGGCAGGTCGGAGCCGGTCGCACGGGCACCGGGGTCCGGCGTCGCGGCCCCGGCGCCCGCGCCAACCGTGGGATGATCGGCTCGGGCACGCAGCGGCCGGGGGACCGCCCTCGTCGACGGGCGGCGGCGCAGGCGTGCCGGGGAAAGGGGCGCAGCATGCGGGTTCCGCTCACCGTCGGGGACTTCCTGGAGCGAGCCGCCCTGGTGGCGGGCGACCGGATCGCCATCGTCGACGAGCCGGGGACGGCCGGATCGCTCGGGAGCGTCACCTATCGCGAGATGCACGACCGGGCCCGGGGGATGGCGCTCGCTCTCGACGAGCTCGGTGTCGGCTTCGGCGAACGGGTCGCCATCGTGAGCCCCAACTCGGGCCGCTTCCTCACCGCCTTCTTCGGGGTGAGCGGCTTCGGCCGGGTGCTCGTGCCCATCAACTTCCGGCTGAACGCGGACGAGGTGTCCTACATCGTGGAGCACTCGGGCGCCTCGGTGCTCCTCGTGGACCCCGAGCTCGACGCCGACCTGGCCGGCGTCGACGCCAAGGTGCGCCTGCTGCTCGACGGCACCGCCGACGCCGAGCTGTTCCGGCCGGCGCCGCCGGACGCCCAGCCGGCGCGATGGGAGCCCGACGAGGACGCCACCTGCTCCATCAACTACACGTCGGGCACGACGGCGCGGCCGAAGGGCGTGCAGCTCACGCACCGCAACTGCTGGCTCAACGCCACCGTATTCGGCTGGCACACCACCGTCACCGACCGCGACACCCTGCTGCACACGCTGCCCATGTTCCACTGCAACGGCTGGGGGATGCCCTACGGGATGACGGCCATGGGCGGCAAGCACGTCGTGCTGCGCAAGGTCGACGGCGAGGAGATCCTCCGGCGCGTCGAGGAGCACGGCGTGACGCTGCTGTGCGGTGCCCCTGCCGTGGTCGCCGCCATCCTGAGCGCGGCCCAGGCCCGGGCCGAAGCCGGCCGGCCCGTCCCCGGGCGCGACCGCGTGCGCATGGTTGTGGCCGGTGCGCCGCCACCGTCGAAGACCATCGAGCGGATCGAGACCGAGCTCGGGTGGGAGTTCATCCAGATCTACGGCCTCACCGAGACGGCTCCCCTGCTCACCGTGAACCGACGGCCGCCGGAATGGGACGACCTCCCCGCGGCCGAGCGAGCATCGCTGCTCTGCCGGGCCGGGGTGCCCGCCGTCGGTGTGCGCATGGCCGTGGACGAGGAAGGCGAGGTGCTGGCCCGTTCCAACCACGTGTTCGAGGGGTACTGGGCCCAGCCCGAGGAGACGGCGAAGGCGCTCGAGGGGGGCTGGTTCCACACCGGTGACGGGGGTCGTCTCGACGGTGCCTACACCGTGATCTCCGACCGCAAGAAGGACGTCATCATCACGGGCGGCGAGAACGTGTCGTCGATCGAGGTCGAGGACGTGCTCTACCAGCACGCGGCCGTGGCCGAGTGCGCCGTGATCGGCGTGCCCGACGACAAATGGGGCGAGACCATCAAGGCCCTCGTCGTCCTGAAGCCCGACTCCGCCGCCACCGAGGAAGAGATCATCGGGTTCTGCCGGTCGCGCATGGCGCACTTCAAGTGCCCGACGTCGGTCGAGTTCCGGGACTCGCTGGTGCGGACGGCCACCGGCAAGCTCCAGAAGTACAAGCTGCGCCAGCCCTTCTGGGAGGGCCGCGACCGAGCCGTGAACTAGCGCCGCACCGCCTTCTCCCTCGTTGACAGAGACTGACACCCGTGTCAGGCTCTGGCCGGGTGCAGCAGGGCACCCGTGGTGGCACCGGGGCGGCACTGGTGCCACGGGGCGGAGGTGGATGCCATGCGGTTCCGCAGACGCGCGGCGTGGGGTGCATCGTCGATCGGGATCGTGGCTCTGGCCGTCATGGCCTGGGGCGGCGTGTCCCTGGCGGCGAGCGGCGGTGGGTACAACCCCGACCAGAACGACTGTCCCTGGAATTCGGGGGCGTGGAACACTCCCCCGAACACGGTCACACCTGGATGCCACAACTTCGCCGCGAACGTCGAGACCGGCAACACGACGAACGGCGACCCGAACTCGAACAACACGCGCTTCGCCGAGTTCGGTATCGACGAGCTGCCGAACAACCCGGGCAATCCGAGCTTCGGCTTCGAGGAGAACGTGGGAGACCCCGGCACGCCTGACTCACCGCATTCAGGATGCCTGGCCGCCAATACCGACGGCACCGGCGGCGGCACCGGCGTGGGTTGCGGTGACAACCCGAACGGCGCGGGCTTCTCCTCCACCTGGGACTACTACTTCATCTACTGCCCGGTTATGGCAGCGCTCCCCGTCGGCTCGACGCCCGACGCGGTGGGCACCGCAACCATGGGCGCGGTCACCGGCCCGGCGCTCTACCAGTGCTCGGAGCCGTACGCCCAGCCGACCCTCACCGTCGACAAGGGGACGCAGACGGCCCTCGACCAGATCCTGACCCAGGGCCTTCTCGTCTACATCGGTGCCGTCGACAATCTCGACAACGGCGAGCACGACGGCTTCTCGGGCAACAACAACACCGACGGTGCGCTCAACGGCTCCTCGGACGGCGGCGGCGCGGTGCTGAGCCTCACCCCGCAGAGCGCTGCCGACTCGCCGACCGCCGCGCACCCCGAGGGACTACTCAACGCATCCGAAGGTGAGTGCGCCGACAGCATCTGCTTCGAGGCCACCACCCAGCAGCAGACCGTCTACTACGGCTGCACCACGAGCACGTCGTCGGGTGCCTACAACGGCACGAGCGGAGCCAACAGCCCGCAGAACAACGCGGCGGACGACCAGTGCACGACGAGCCAGCAGTCCACCAACGCCTACCAGAACAACACGCCGGCGAGCACCCAGGAGTCGTACAACTGCAACGGCGGCGGCCCCGACACCACCGAGACCGCCTGCTACACGAACCAGGACGGGACCAGCAATCCCGGCGGCGCCAACGCCTATCGGCAGGGAACGCCCCAGCAGGTCTACGCCGAGCCCGGCATCCAGACCTACCAGGACCCTGATCCCCAGCGCTCCCCCGCGCTGCCCGTCGCCACCCCCGGCCTCTATGCGGGGACGTGCGGCGTTTACGTGAACGACGGCGGAGGTGACGGCAACCCGGGACTGAGCGGCCTGCTCACCGGCGGAGCCTTCAACCTCGACCCCGGCTACATCGGTCCGTCACAGTGCTGAACGCGGCGCCTCGCGTCGGTCTCTGACGCGAGGCGCCCCGCTCGCCCGACGCGACGAGCCGACCAGGTGAGAAGTCGGGGTGCGCCGAGCCCATTAGGGTCCGGGCATGGACGCGCGGCACTTCCTGGGCCTGGAGCCGACCGAGGACCCGCTGCACTGGCGCCTGCCCGTCTCCCCCGGTATCTCCACGCCGGGCCACTTCCTCTACGGCGGCTGCGCGCTCGCGGCGGGGATCGTCGCCCTCGAGGAGGCGGCCCAGCGCCCCACCGTGTGGGCCTCGGCCCAGTACCTGTCGTACGCGCCGACGGGGACCGACGTCGACTGGGAGGTCGTGCTCCCGGCCGTGGGCAGGAACAGCGCCCAGGGACGCGCCATCGCCCGCGTGGGTGACGTGGAGATCATCACCGTCAACGCCGCCCTCGGCCGGGGCAAGCTCGACCTCGAGGGCACCTGGGTCGACATGCCCGACGTGCCGTCGCCCGCCGAGTGCCCGCTCCAAGAGGTACCGGACTTCTTCGCCGACACCATCCTCACCCGGGTGGAGCACCGGGTGGCGAAGGGCAGGCTCTTCAGCCAGCTCGACGGCAAGCCCGGTGCGGCCGATTCCGCCTTCTGGGCCCGGCTGCCCGGGCACCTCGACGTGTCGGCAGCGACGCTGGCCGTCATCGGGGACTACGTGGCCGGGGCCGTGTCGCAACCGCTCGGACGGCGCACCCTGTCGCGCAGCCTCGACAACACGTTGCGGGTCGCGCAGCTGGTGCCGACCCAGTGGGTGCTGTGCGACATCCGCATGCACGTGCTCGCCCACGGCTTCGCCCACGGTGAGGCGCACCTGTGGGCGGAGGACGGCACCTTGCTCGGCACGGCCAGCCAGTCCATGAGCGTGCGGCTGTGGACCGACGACACCGTCTTCACCCCGCCCAAGCCGCCCGCCGGATCGGAGGTCCGCCGATGACCATGTCCACCCGAAAGATCGGTTCGCTCGAGGTGACGGTGGTGGGCCTCGGCTGCAACAACTTCGGAGGCCGTATCGACGAGGCCCGCACCGAGGAGGTGGTGGCCGCCACGCTGGATTCGGGGATCACCTTCTTCGACACGGCCGACATCTACGGCGGCACGAAGAGCGAGGAGTTCCTGGGCCGGGCACTCGACGGACGGCGCGACCAGGTCGTGCTCGCCACCAAGTTCGGCATGCGGGTGGACGACGAGCGCCAAGGCGCCAAGCCCGACTACGTGCGCCGCGCCCTCGAGGACAGCCTGCGGCGGCTGCAGACCGATCATGTCGACCTCTACCAACTGCACGCTCCCGACGCCAAGACGCCGATCGCCGACACCCTCGCCGCCCTCGACGAGGCCGTACGACAGGGGAAGGTGCGCGAGATCGGCTGTTCCAACTTCTCGGCCGACCAGCTACGACAGGCGCACGACGCGGTCAAGGGTGGCGCGGCGCGCTTCGTGAGCGTGCAGAACGAGTACTCGATCCTCCACCGTGAGCCCGAGCGCGAGGTGCTGCCGGCGTGCGTCGAGACCGGCATCGCCTTCATCCCCTACTACCCGCTGGCGCGAGGGCTCCTCACCGGCAAGTACGAGCGGGGCAAGCAGCCTCCGGCCGGCACCCGTCTGGCCGGCATGCCGAGCGACGACTACCGGCGCGTCGCATCCGACACCAGCCTCGCAGCCGTGGAGGGCCTTGCCGCCATCGCCGATCGGGCCGGCCGCAGCCTGGTGCACCTGGCCATCGCCTGGCTGGCGGCCCAGCCGGCCGTGGCCTCGGTCATCGCCGGTGCCACCTCGCCGGGTCAGGTCGCCGCCAATGCGGCGGCCGGCGACTGGGTGCTGAGCGACGACGAG
>Ga0070739_10008715_pt1 | contig 10302 bp, 10 predicted proteins | sample Coa_R1_7_FD_66445 | JGI IMG/M metagenome (GOLD analysis project Ga0070739, IMG submission 66445) | Surface soil microbial communities from Centralia Pennsylvania, which are recovering from an underground coalmine fire - Coalmine... | ecosystem: Environmental > Terrestrial > Soil > Unclassified ...
AGCCCGGCCGACGGAGCATTTGGCGAGTCCGTGTCCCGCCCGGTTCGATCCGAAACCGAATTGAATCGCAAGGTGTCCGGCCAGCCTTCCAAGCAACATTCCAAATACCGATCGCAATCGAAAGAGAAGCACCAATGACCAAGAAAGCCCGCAAACATCCGGAATTATCGCGCGCCGGCAACGGAAGCCGCAAAAACTCCGCCGCGCAGACAAAAGGCCAATTCGAGCGCGACCCAAAGGGACGAACCGGCCAGTTCTCGGCCGCGGGCGATCCCGCGCTCACGAAAAAATAGATCTACTTGCGCCCGTGCTGGAACGGGTGCTCTTTCGATTCCTGATCGTTGGGCAGGTGCGGCGTCCGATCCTGCTCCGCAAGCTGGGCCGCGCCTGTCCGCGTCGCCTGCTTCGCCTCACGGCACTCCACTTCGTGCGTGCTGAGCTCTTCCTGAGTATTGAAGTAGCGGCCGCATGCATTGCAGCGGAATTGGTTTGTTCCCGGTCCGGCTGGAGATGGCATCACTCGTTTGACCGCTGGCGCGCCACGCCGTTTCGCCTGCCTGCGGTTGCACCGCCGCTTCGTTCGCCCTCGTTCACCGCTGAACATCGGGAAGAGAGGATGAATGTGGCGATCCAGCCACACAATCCCCTCGAAAGCGTCTCCCTGACGCCACACCTGTAACCCGCCCAAATTATTGACGGTCAAACACTTCGGTGTCCTGCTACAATGTGCCTTCAGCTACAGGCCAATGTCTGATGCGCTCCGAAGGAGACGATGTGCGATTCGAGACCACCGTCCAACGTCCCGTTGAGATCAGCGGTACCGGGCTGCACCACGGAGTTCCCGTCAACGTGCGGATCGTCCCCGCGCCGCCCGGCGCCGGCATCGTTTTTGTTCGCACCGACCTGGAGCGGTTCGAAGTGCCAGCTATCTGGCGCTATGTCGCACGTGTCAGCTATGCCACCAGCCTGATGCGCCAGAGTGTCCTTATCTCCACCACCGAGCATCTGCTGAGCGTGCTCTACAGTATGGGCATCGACAACGTTTACATCGAGATCGACAATCTCGAGGTGCCCATCCTCGACGGCAGCGGCAAGCCCTGGGTGGAACTGCTGCGCGGCGCGGGCCTGAAGACCAGCCGCCGGCGCAGGAAGTACCTGTGCGTTCGCCGGCCGGTTACCATCGAGCACGGCGATAAACGGATCTCGATTCTTCCCGCCGATCGGTTCCTGCTCACCTGCGATGTCTTCTACCCACACCCGCTGATCGGCCGACAGTGCATCGACCTCGAAGTCACGCCCGACCGCTACGCTCGCGAGCTTGCCCCCGCGCGCACCTTCGGCTTCGAGCGCGATCTGGAGCAGATGCGTGAGATGGGCCTCATTCGTGGCGCCTCCCTGGACAACGCCGTCTGTTTCCGTGACAACGGCAACGTGCAAAATCCCGGTGGCCTCCGCTTTCCCGACGAATGCTGCCGTCACAAGGCGCTGGACCTGATCGGCGACCTTGCGCTCATCGGCCGTCCGCTGCTGGGCAACGTCATCGCCGAGCGCGCCGGGCACGCCATGCACGCGGCGCTGGTGGCGAAGATCATGTCGGATCGCAGCCTCTACGAAAGTCTCAGCTTCGACCAGGTGGCCACACGCGTGGCTCACGCGCTTGTTTCGTAGTCTTCCGAACCTCCTCACTGCGGTTCGCCTCGTTCTGGTTCCGTTCATCGCGGCAAGTCTGTGGAATCATCAGCCCCGGCGAGCGCTCGCCCTGGTTTTCCTCGCCGGGGTGACCGACGCCATCGACGGATGGCTGGCTCGCCGTTTCGGCTGGGCGACCCGCATGGGCGCTTACCTCGACCCCGTGGCGGACAAGAGCCTTCTCGTGACGCTTTATCTTTTGTTCGGCATAACCGGAATCGTTCCGCTCTGGCTGACGGCAATCGTCCTCGGGCGCGACATCTTTATCCTGTTAATGGTCGCAGCCGGTTTCGCCTTCACGGATGTCCGCGAATTCCCACCATCCGTTTGGGGAAAGCTAAGCACGATCGTGCAGATCGGCGCGGCAGTGGGCTTTCTGGCTAACGCTGCGCATATGCCGTCCGTCCCCTCGTCAATGATCGAAGTGTTCGTATTTGCGACAGCGCTGGCCACGCTGTGGAGCGGTTTTGATTATGGCCGGCGCGGTTTTTCGATCCTGCGCCGCGTACGCATTGACGCTGGCCAGTCGCGGCGGTAGTCTGAAGTTGTGCCGGCCGCGGTGTCCCGTTACGAAGCCTCACGCAGCTACCTGTGGACCGGTGTAGCAGCCCTCGCGTTCACTTCATTCTCCGCCTGGGTTGCGCTGGCCTGGCCCTGGGCCTGGATCGCCACCGCGCTGCTGTTCTTCGGATCCATTCTGGCCTTCGCCCTGGGACTGCTCCCCGATATCGAGGTCCACGAAAGCCACCTGCTGGTCAACACCCACCGAATTCCCTGGAACCAGATCGCGCGCCTGGACGCAGTCGCCACATTCCCGCTTGTCGTGCGCGTCACCTTCCTGAACAACCGCTCCATGGTGCTGGTCTATGCCGGCGACGCCGACGCCCGCCGCAGTCTGCTGCGCAATCTGCGCCGCTACTCGCGTGAGGCGCTCATCGACGGCGCGCCCTGGCGCACGTTCTGGAATGAGCATCCCGCGCCTGCCGCGCAGCCTCGCAAAGTGCAGACTCCTCCGCAGCGCTACCCCCTGCTTCTGGCCGAGGATGAGGCCGAGGTGGAGCGCATGTTCCAGCAGTTGAAAAATGCCGGCCACCTCGACCTGGAGCCGCGCAAGGCTCCCGAGGACAAGTAAGCGCCGCCATAGCGCAATCCCCTGAATGCTGAGAGTCTTCCGGCGCGCCTGGCCTTATATCCGGCGCTATCGAACGTCGCTTGCGCTCGGCATCGGCGCGCTGATCATGAAGGACCTCCTCGGCGCCCTCCTGCCCCTCGCCATCGGCCGCGGCGTGGATGCGCTCACGCATGGCTTTCGACTCGCGCTGGTCTATCGCTTCGCCGTCCTGCTGGTCCTGCTCTCTGCCGGCAAAGGCCTGTTCATGTACTGGATGCGCGTCATCCTGGTGAGCATGTCGCGCGACGTGGAATACGACATCCGCAACGACCTCTTCGCTCATCTGGTCCGCCTGGCGCCCGAGTTCTACGCCCGATCACGCACCGGCGACATCATGGCGCGCGCCACGAACGATCTGAACGCGGTGCGCATGATGCTTGGCCCCGGCGTCATGTACTGGACCGAAACGATGTTCACCTTCATTTTCGCGATCGCCATCATGGTTGCGGTGGACTGGAGACTGGCTGTCATGGCGCTGCTGCCCGCTCCGCTGGTCAGCCTGGTCGTGATCTTCTTCGGTCAGCGGATTCACGATCGCTTCGAAAAAATTCAGGGCATGTTCTCCGATATCAGCAGCCGCGTCCAGGAGAACCTGGCCGGCGTTCGCGTGGTCCGCGCCTACGTGCAGGAGCGCGCTGAAACCGAACAGTTCGAGCGCCTGAACATTGCCTATATCGGCGAGAACATCCGCCTGGCGAAGCTGTCCGCCTTATTCATGCCCCTCCTCCAGGCGCTCATCAGCATCACCTTTCTGATCCTGCTCTGGGTCGGCGGCTATCAGATGCTGCGCCACCGTATCACGCTCGGCAACTTCGTCATGTTCAACACCTTCATGGGGCTGCTGGTGTGGCCGATGATCGCTCTCGGCTGGGTCGTCAACTTGATGCAGCGTGGCATCGCCTCATGGGACCGCATCATGAGCATCATGGACGAGCAGCCCGCCATCGCGGCGCCGCCGCGGCCGGCTGAGTTGTCCACACCCGTGCGCGGCGAGATTGCATTTCATCGCGTGAGGGTTAGCTACCCCAGTGGTGACGCGCTCGCGGGAGTCAATCTCACGATTCCAGGCGGCCGCACGGTGGCCATCGTGGGCCACACCGGAAGCGGTAAGAGCACGCTGGTCAGCCTGATCCCGCGCCTGTTGGATCCCACGGCGGGCAGCGTTACCCTCGATGGCGTCGATCTTCGGGCCCTCGATCCCGAGGAACTCCGGCGCCAGATTGGTTTCGTGCCGCAGGAGACCTTTCTGTTCAGCTCCACGCTCGCCGCCAACATCGCCCTCGGTGTTCGCGATCCCACGCGGCAGGACATCCAGCGCGCCGCGGAACAGGCCGGCCTTGGACCCGACATCGCGTCCTTCCCGAACGGGCTCGAGACAGCCATCGGCGAGCGAGGCCTGACCCTGTCCGGAGGTCAGAAGCAGCGCGTGGCAATCGCGCGCGCCATCATGCGCGACCCCGCGATCCTGATTCTCGACGATGCGCTTTCCAGCGTCGATACGCTCACCGAGGAGCGCATCCTGAACGGCCTGGCGGAAGTCATGCGCGGGCGGACCACGATCCTGATCTCCCATCGCGTCTCCACGGTTCGGCAGGCGGATCACATCTTCGTGCTCGAGCACGGCGAAATCGTGGAGCAGGGCTCGCACGCCGAGCTCGTCGAGAACGGCGGCTACTACGCCGACCTCTATCAGAAGCAACTGCTCGAAGAAGAGCTGGAAGCGATTTAAGCCCGCCTGGCCATGACGAACGCTCGATCGCGCGGCGTCATTTTCTCGGCGGCGTAACGGATCAGCAGGCGCGGCGCGGTGGCGCGCCAGGGAGTGAGGAAGCGCACCACTTCCGCGGGCCTTTTCGGATACGTCTCCTTCAGCAGCCAGCCGACCCCCTTCTGGACCATATCGTCCGCATCGTCGGCCAGCTGCGTGGCGATCCGGAAGATCGCGTCCGTATTGCGGCCCTGCTTCGCTTCCTGAAGCAGCGCCACGGCAGCGCCCCGCCGCTTCCAGCGATTCCGCGACCGCGTCCAGCGATCGAGTTCGCCGATGAGCGCGGGTTCGTTCGCAATGCACGCCGCGAGGAGCCACGAAGCCACTCCATCGCAGTGTGCCCAGTTGCGAACATAGCGGTCGATCCAGCGCTCGAAGAGGCGGAACTCCGCGCCGCCGCATTCACGCGCGAAGCGGCGGCACAGGTAACAGGCGATATTGCCTTCTTCCAGCGGCCCTCGCCAGAGAGCCTCGCATAGGCGGTTCCGTTCCGCGACCGGCCACTTCCGGACCGCGCTGTACACGAACGAGACGATGGGCGAAAGCGCGGCGCGCCGCACTCCCATCGTGTTCACTTCGTGGCGAAAGAATCTTCGCTGGCCCTCCGCGAAGACGGGATCCACCGCCGCGTTCAGCCGGCGGCGGATCTCCGCCAGCAGTTCGTCGACGCTCAGCGGTGCTGCTCGAACCAGGCGATTATCTTTTGCTCGAACAGTTCGGGGCATGTTCCCAATGCGGCGGCGTGACCGGCGCGTTCCGGCCTCCACAGCGCCACGTGCGACGGGTTGGCCGCTTCGATTTCATCGGAATGGTCGGCAACCACATTATCGTCCTGCTGTCCGTGAATCAGAAGGACGGGAGTGGCGCTCGCCGCGACCGCCGGCAACGCCGACACCGAGTCCAGATCGACCCCATAATGCGCCTGCGCATAAATGCTCGCCGCGTCCATCGCCGGCCAGAAAAGCAGACGCTTGAAGAAGAGATTTATATGGAAATGCTGCGCGATGCGATCGTAGCCGATCTCGCGCAGGGAACTGAAGGCCGATTCCACCGCTACCGCGCGAAACCGCGGTTCCACCGCGAGCGACTGCAGCAGGATGGAGCCGCCCATCGATTCGCCGAGTCCGTACAGCCTCTGCGGCGGGTGGTTCGTATACAACCAGTCGATCCACGAGTGCACATCGCGGCGCTCCAGCGCGCCATAGGTCGCGATCGCGCCGCCGCTCGCCCCGTGCGCGCGGCTGTCCGGGGAGAGCACGGCATAACCGTGTTTGAGGAACAGCGGCGCGTACCCCATGGCGCCCGTGCGCGAATCCGCCATCCCGTGCAGCAGAAGGACGGCGCTGCCGTTGCCGTGCACGGGCTCATACAGCCACGCGCGCAAAGGCGTGCCGTCGAACGCCGGGATTGCGGCGGGGCGCAGCAGCGCGTGGTATGTGCGCGCAAGCTGCTCGGCGCGTTCAATGGGCGGGACCGTGCGCGCGGCAGCGGGGATGTGGAACGCGATATCGCAGAGCGCGACGCCGACGAACGCCTCCCATCCCAGCACGGTGACCGCCGTCATCGCCAGCACCCACGGCCAGACGCGGATGTGGCGGCTCAGTCTGAATGTCAGGGCGGCGGAAGCCATCAATACCTCATACGCGTAAGGACGTTGCCGCGTTGCCCTTATTACGCGTGCTTACACGCATCTGACGGTACGATGGAGGGCGATGAGCCGCGCGCTGAAGTTCGACGTCGTTTGTCCCAACAATCACAATCAGACCATTCGTTATACCGAAGAGGAGTTTGAGAAGGCGGTGAAGTCCGGCACGCTGGTGCTCCATTGCAATACGTGCGATACCAGCTGGAACCTCTCGCATCAGGAGATTGCGAAAATGCGGAAGGAGTTCGCGAAAGAGGGCTGAGCGCCGCCCCTGGTCGCTCAACCGCCCGGCGCTGCTGCCGTCGAATCGCGTGGGACCAGTTCCACCTGCACGCGCCGGCAGACCGGACCCGACGGCTTGGCGATTTCATCGATCACCAGGCCCGCGGCTACCGCGCCCATCGATTCCATTGGCTGGCGCACCGTGCTCAGGGCCGGCGTGCACAGCGAGGCCGCCGCGACATCGTCGAAGCCGATCACCGAGCATTGCTCCGGGATACGCACGCCCGCCCCCAGCAGGGCGCGCATGGCCCCCAGCGCGGTCATATCGTCGAACGCCACCAGCGCCGTGAACGGCCGTCCCCGGCCAAGCAGCTGCTGCGCCAGCGCAAACCCGCCCTCGAAGCTCGATGCCGGATTCGCCGACTCGGCCAGATCGACAATCAGCTCGGGATTGAGTTTCAGGCCCGCGCCGTCAGCGAACGAGCGCACTCCGTTCCAGCGCGCGCACGTGTCGGCCAGGGCCTGCGGCCCACGAATAAAGGCGATATCGCGATGCCCCAGCTGGTGCAAATGCTCCACCGCGGCGAATGCGCCCGCCTCGTTATCCGGCAGAACCGAGCTGATGGCCGACGTCTCCAGTTCCCGGCCGATCAGAACCGTGGGAATGCCCCGCCGCTGCAAATCGCCGAGAATGTCGATGTCCAGGAAGAGCCAGTTGGCCACAATTACCAGACCCTCCACGCGCCGGTCCAGCAGCATCTCCAGGTAGCGCTCGAAGCGCGCGGGGTCATTGTGCGTATCCGTAAACACCGGCACGTAAGAGCACTCGTACAGCTTGTTCTCGATACCACGGAGCACCAGCGAGCAGTACGGGTCCGTTACGTCGAACACCATCACACCAATTGACTGGCTCCGCCGGTTGCGCAGCGAGCGGGCGAAAGGATTGGGCCGATAGCCCAGCTTGCGCGCGGCCTGCTTGATGCGCGCCTTGGTCTCGGCGGGCAGGTACCGGGCCAGCGGCGCATCGTTGAGCGTAATGGAAACCGTCGTCGGTGAAAAACCGCTCTCGCGCGCCACATCGCGCATCGTCGCTTCGCTCTTTTGCGGATATTCCGTATCCGGCGACATGCCCTTGCCTGTCCCCACTGTATGGTTCGCTCCGATTGGTTGGCATCTGATCCTATCACAGGAGGGAATCTACTTGACAGTATGCTATTGTTACCATTTAATAAACCGAGCTACACGAGTTGACGGAGCGGCGGACCCGCTTTTCTGATACCGTCAATGCAACCATGAGCACCGCCCCGGAGACCGCTTCCGCGCCAAAACTGCGCCGCGCGCTTACGCTGTGGGACCTCATCCTCTACGGCATCATCGTGCTGCAGCCCACGGCGCCAATGTCGGTTTACGGCGTGCTCAGCAACCGCGGCCGTGGGCACGTGGTCACCACCATCCTCATCGCCATGGTGGCCATGCTCTTCACCGCCATTAGCTACGGCCGCATGGCCCGCGCCTATCCCAGCGCCGGTTCGGCCTTCACCTACGTCGGCCAGGAGATCAATCCCGCCCTGGGTTACGTGACCGGCTGGAGCATGGTCATGGACTACATGCTGAACCCCATCATCTGTTGTATCTGGGTCAGCCAGCAGGCACACCTCTTTGCGGATGCCATCCCGTATTGGGCGTGGGCCATTTTCGTAGCCTTTCTGTTCACGTGGTTCAACGTTCTGGGAATTCGCGCTTCAGCACGAATCAACGCCACGCTGGCGGCGGGAATGGGCGCCGTCGTCCTGCTGTTCTTCGTCACCGCGGCGCGGTATATCTTCGGGCATCACGACGGCCTCCCGTTCTTCACCCGTCCCTTCTACGATCCCGCGACTTGGCAGACCAGCGCCGTGCTGGGCGGCACATCCATCGCGGTTCTCAGCTACATCGGGTTCGACGGCATCTCGACCCTGTCCGAAGAGGCCGAGAATCCACGCCGCAACATTCTGCTGGCTACCGTGCTCACGTGCATCGGTGTCGGCATCCTTTCCGCCATGCAATGCTACGCGGCGCAGTTGGTCTGGCCCGCTTCCAAACCCTTTCCCGACGAAACCACGGCGTTCGTGTACGTCGCGCAGCGAACCTGGGCCCCTATGTTCGCCATTCTCGGCATGACGCTCGTCGTTGCGAATTTCGGTTCGGGCATGGGGGCCATGCTCGGCGCGGCGCGGTTGTTGTTCGGAATGGGCCGCAGCGGAGCCCTGCCGAAAAGCTTCTTCGGAGCCATTGAGCCGAAGCGCCACGTGCCCCGCAATAACGTCGTCTTCATCGGCGCGGTCACTCTCGCAGGCGCATTCCTGCTCAACTACGACCTCGGCGCCCAGATGCTCAACTTCGGCGCCCTGATCGCCTTCATGGGCGTCAATCTTGCGTCACTGGTGCGCTACTACTTCCGCGAGCGCCAAAAAACTCTGGGCAATTTCCTCCCGCCGCTGCTCGGGTTTTTGATCTGCCTCCTTCTCTGGCTGAACCTCAGCCCCAAAGCCCTGCTGCTCGGCTCAGTGTGGATGGCGGTGGGCATTGCTTTCGGCGCCTGGAAGACCCGCGGCTTCCGGGGCGAACTCGTCAATTTTGATATCCCCGCGGAAGACGAGACCTGAATTCCATGATTCGACCGATTCTTTTTACCTGCTCCCTCTGCCTGCTTCCGACCCTTTTCGCCGCCCCTCCCGAAGCCGCCCCCGGTTCGCGCACTGACATCCGCGACGGCTGGTTCCTTCAGCCCTCCGACCAGGTGCAGGAGAAAGGCGAGGCGCTTTCGGCCCCCGGCTACCAGGCAAAGCACTGGTATCGGAGCACCGTGCCGGCCACGGTAATGGCCGCGCTCATGAAAAATGAAGTCTATGCGGACCCGTACTTCGGCATGAATCTGCGCTCCATTTCGGGCGTGAATTATCCCATCGGGACGAATTTCTCCAACATACCCATGCCGCCCGGGAGCGCGTTCCGCACCGCATGGTGGTATCGCACCCAGTTCACGCCTCCGGCCGATTATCGCGGCCGCCGCATTCAGCTGCACTTCGACGGCATCAACTTCCGGGCGAATGTCTGGTTGAACGGAAAGCAGATCGCCGGCGCGGACACCATGGCCGGCGCCTGGCGCCTGTTCGAGTTCGACGTTACCGATCTGGTCCATCCGGGAGCGCCCAACGGCCTCGCGGTCGAAGTATTCCCGCCGACGCCCGAAGATCTGGCCATCACCTTCGTTGACTGGAATCCCGCGCCTCCGGACAAAGGCATGGGCATCTGGCGCGACGTCTATCTGACCGCGACTGGTCCGGTGGCCATCCGTTTTCCGCAGGTGATCACGAATCTGGACCTGCCTTCGCTCGACAAAGCCCACCTCACCGTCACGGCGGAGGTGCGCAACCTCAGCGGCCACGCCGTGAAAGGCGTCCTCAAAGGACAGATCGACAATATCGAGTTCTCGCAGCCGGTCACGGTGGAGCGCGGCGAAACGAAAGTGGTCACCTTCACGCCCGCGCAGTTCCAGCAGTTGAATATCGCCAATCCGCGGCTGTGGTGGCCGGTGCAGGTCGGCCCACAGAATCTGTATGACCTGAACCTTCAGTTCGAGACCGCCGGCGCCGTATCGGACCAGAGCACCACCCGCTTCGGCATCCGCCAGGTTACCAGCGAGCTGGACAAAGGCGCCGAAGCTCCCGTATCCCTCAACGGCCATGGGCAGGCCTATCCCAACAGCCATCGCATCTTCAGCATCAACGGTAAGCGCATCCTGATTCGCGGCGCCGGCTACACCTT
>Ga0070739_10008716_pt1 | contig 10301 bp, 7 predicted proteins | sample Coa_R1_7_FD_66445 | JGI IMG/M metagenome (GOLD analysis project Ga0070739, IMG submission 66445) | Surface soil microbial communities from Centralia Pennsylvania, which are recovering from an underground coalmine fire - Coalmine... | ecosystem: Environmental > Terrestrial > Soil > Unclassified ...
AGCCAGTAGGGACCATTGCTGGGGTCGCCAAATTGTGCGTCGCTGCAGAGCTGACTTTTTTTCTGCGCACTGAGACCAACCCACATTTTCCAGCGTGTGTAATGGAGAGTTTCTTCCTCTGTTTTATTTTTTCGCTGGGTAGCTTCGGCGTGCTGGGCGGCCGCGTGAACTCTGCGGGGACATCCGCAAACCAGCTGTCGCCGTTGCCGTTCTTGGCAGCGTCGTGAGGGGGCGTTTCGAACCGGTCGGCTGGTGGCGATCCGGTCGGCTGGCGGCGCCAACAATGCCGAGGTGCGACAAGCGTCGCTCTCGTCGACAGCCGCGACTTCGTCCTGGTCCGTGCTGCCAACATTCTCGTCGAGGAGATCCTGCAACTCTTGTCGCACCTCGGCATTGTTGGCGCTCAGTTCGATTGCTCTCTGAATGCGGCGCCGCCAGCCGACCGGTGCGGAAGGCTGCGCTTTTGCATACGAGCCTTTCTCGCCCTTTATGTCCAAGCCGGAATGCTCACGCAGGCGGCGCCCACGGCGTGCCCGGCGATCGGTGCCGTAGAGTGAGCCGTTTTGGCTGCGACCATAGGGCGGCCCTTCATGAAGTTCGGTGACGATCACGAGCGTTCCTCCTTATACGTTGCCGCGCGCGATTGTGCGAAGAAGATTACCCCATTGACCAGACCTTGCCGCTGGCCAGTAACCTCTGGGCCCTTTGCGTAGCCGGCACGCGTGTGCCGGGATGGAATGGCCTTGGCCCAGCCGAGTTCTGTTGCTCGTCTGGGCTATTACATTAGAGGGCTTCGCCTTACTCAGACGATGGCGATGTCTTTAGACCGCACATTCGCGCTGCCACCTCTTCTCCGAAGATCTCAGCGATCTCCGCTTCGTAGTGCTCGCGATTCTGTCCCGTCCGCAGCATTTCATCCAGCCGGCTGCAAAACCAGACACTAAATCGCGGACTACAGTACTGCGCCAAGTCCATAGCCACAATGCGAGGGACCCGGGTTCCTCCGGGGTTGACGAGATCCTCAACGGGAATTCCCGTTCTCCTCGCCGCGGCTTGTAGATACTCTTTCGTTCTCCGACGCCGCCAATAATCCGGCCAACGCTTTCCCGTCGCGCGACAGATGGCCGTGGCGTCGCCATAGGTCTTCGTGCGGAATTCCTTGAACAGCTCCAAGGCTTCTTGCTCCAGCTTCTTGAACGCTTCGGATTGCATGATACACTCCCCTTTCCTGTACGATGCCGTGGTGGGGAAAGGCGGCCAGGGCGTTCCCCCCAGGGTGGAATGCCATAAAAATCAGCCTTCGACGATATTGTCCTGGTCATCATCTTGGGCCTGCATCACCAGACCTTCGCACAAATGGCGCCAATAATCGGCCCACTCGCTGGGATCAATGACCTGAATCTCCCCGCCACACCAAATCAACCGAATTCGTTGGCCATTGGGACGGGGCCAGGACAGCTTCCAGTACCGCCCGCCCAAAAACTCCTCCATCGCCTCATCGAGAGTATCTCGATAGACGAGCTGCCCCGCATCGTTTCCCTCCTCATCCGCCCCCCGAAGCTGGTATTCGGTCATCTTGCAATCTCCTTTCCTGTACACTTGCCCTTTTTTCCCCCTGGCTGTCGTCGGTTAGCGCTTGCCGGTGTCTGGACTGGACATTTAGCACGCTGGCCATGTTCTGGAACGGCGCGGTTTGAGACCGAAGCGCTACCGGAACCGAGGCCCAAGGATGCTCTGGCAAGTTACACCCGTTTCTCCTTGATGATTTGACCGTTGACCGCCTCCATGACCAAGGATCCCTTCCACGGCGACTTTCCGTACCGCGGAGTGACAAATCCTTCGACCTTCACGGGGAAGCCGTTAGCCCAGGGGGCGGCGTTGACATCAAAGCCACCAACCTTCCTAAATCTTCCTCAGCCGTTTCTGACGGCACCTCACAGATCAACTCGTCGTGGACGTGCAGGATCGGGATCAAGCCCGCTAGTTCCGCCAGCAAGACGGCTGTCGCCAGCAGATCGCGGCAAATCGCCTGCGTCAGGTTTTCTGCCCACTTGCCACCGTACATCGTCGTGTCGCCGCGAACGGAGTCATAAACCAAGGTTGGCTTTCGTTTGGCCGGTAATCCGAGCAAAGCGCAATAACCGGGCACGCGATCTTCTACCCGGGCCAGCCGATACACCACCTCTCGACCGCTGGGCAGCTGGACCACCAAGTCGGCCCCCCGCATACGGAAGACGCACTTGCCAGCCATCTGATCCCGTCCAGACTGTGCCGTGGACATTGCGACATCATCTAATTGCTGCCACAAGCCCTTGCGCCGGAACACTCGTCCCGTATCGGGAATGCTGCCGGCCGGATAACCGGCGATCGCCGGATAGCTGCTGCGGTAGGCCTCGACCACGGACTCGGCTGTCGTGCCTGCGGCTTCGAGGTCGATGCCGTCCAGAGCACAGTTCAGGGCCAATTTCGGCGCGGACATACCGTAACCGCAGCCGAGGATGCCAATCTTACCGACGCCGCGCTCCTTTTCATCGGCCTTGGTGCAGGGCCGGCCGAAGAGGGTCGTGGCCAGGTCGAGGTAGACGTCCTCGTCGCGATTGAATTTCTCGAACAGCCGCTGCTCATCTGCCAGCCAGGCCACTCCCCGGGCCTCGACCGCTGCATAATCGGCAACCAGGAAGAGCTTACCAACTGAAGACAAGAGAGAGCCGCGGGTCAGTCCGCCGATGGCATCGGAAACGCTGAGTCCCAGTTCCTTGATCGAGGCGATCGTCAGTTTACCATCCCGATATAGAGCGAAAAGCTCCTGCGTCGGGAACTTTTTGACGCGCGGCTTGGGCAGATTGTGGACCTGGAAGCCTCGGCTGGCCCAGCGTCCCGTGCCGGCTTGGTGGTAAACGAGCAAGTCGCGCAGGCGATGGTCGGCTCCGACGGATAGGACGGCCCGAGCCAGTTTGGGGCCCGCGATGCGGCTGGTCAGCAGACGAGCCTGAATTACCTGGACGACGGGCTTTGGCAGGTCGCCGTCAAGCAGTACCTCGACTCCGTCGAGGTCTGCCTCCGGATCGGCCACGAACTGCTCAAGCAGCTTACGGGCCAGGGAAGGCAACTTGACGCCCTTTGACTCTAGCCATTTTCGAACCTTTATGGGGCTGCGTGTGTTCTCTAACTCGCAGCCGCTCAGTTCCTTCACCTCGGCGTTGATCGCCTCCGTTTCGGTCCGTTCCATCGCGATCAGCCGATTGGCCAAATGGACATCGAACCGCACGCCACGGGCGTTGAGGCGGCAGTGGTGCTGGATGACATCCGCTTCCCCATAACCAGCGACCCTCTGATACACGGCACGCAGAATCAACACGTCGGCGATGTTATAGCGGATCATCGGCACCAGATACCCAGGCTGAACCGTGGGATACGGGTACTTGCACAGTTTTTTCACGAGAATCCGACCTGCAGGATCCTTGCCGACACCGAGGATCGCCAGACCGAGGTCATCCAGGGCACCCGGATACCCGGCCGCCCGCGCCGCCGGCAGGGTGTCGTACCAGCGTTTCGGGACGTGCGGCCAGAAGCGCTTGGCAAGGTGGTAGTCGAAGTCGGCCAGATTATGAGCAATGAAGACCTTGTTTTTCCGGATGACGTCGGCCACCTTGGCCGGCATCTCATCACGGACGTGCAACTCGATTGACGGCACGACGCCGTACCCTGTAGGCACCATGGCCTGGGTGGACAGAGGCGGCACATGCCCATTGGGCCACAGGTAGCGGGGAACCCAAACCACCAACTGAGAATCGATCAGGAATACCGTTACCAACGGTCGTGTCGTCGGGTCCGCCGCATAAATGCGGCCCCCGACCGTACGGAGGTCAGACGCCGATTGTGTCTCGACGTCGAAGAACACCACCTCATCGGGGGCATGATAGAAATCGAGGATGGGGTAATCGGCCTCCATGCTGTTAATGTAATTTTTTTGTGTCAATATGTCGAAAGAAAAAACAGTGTAGCGGAAAAGAAGTAGGACGCTGGGATCAGACGACAAGAACACCGGTAACGACCACCAGACCTTGAGTTCAAGAAGGTGTCGCCATGTTTCTAACATCTTTTTCTTGGTAACTAACAACACACATAAGTGGACTTTAGTACATTATAGCTATTAACAACTCTCGCGCGAAAAGATATAGAAAACATGGCGGCACCTCGATATCGGGCTTGTCTTCCAGGAGTGCTGCCATGTTTTGCAAAAGTTTTGTCGAACAATAATCCCTTGCGCCCTGTTGACGCGAGGCGGCAACAGGGCGCAAGGGATTGCTGCCACGTTCCGGAAAATCTCTGGATGAAAAGATGCGGAACACAGGGTTACAGCGAAGGGGGCAGGTCGCCGATCGCGAACGGCGGCGGAGAAGGAGGATCGACCGGCACGGTGAGCGGTACGTCAGCATCCACCAAGCTGTCCGGGCTGATGATCTGTTCGTTGACTGCGGTCGGCTGGTTGACGGCGCCAACGCGAAAGCGGATGCCGATCCGCGAGTCTCCGTGCGGTCGGATGTCGCAGACGATTTCGCCCGCTGCATTGGCCTGAAGAACCTGCGCCCAGTCCTCGGACTCGCAGCGGCGACTGCTGATCCAACCACTGTCGCAGACTTTTTCCCACGACCGCGCGAGATCGTTCTCGCTCCCGCGAACGATGACTTTCCAACCGCGACCACTGAACCGGTTCGCGTCGGCTCCCGTCGCCGGTTGGGCCTGGCAGACAGCGACGAACAGGTCGATCAGATCCTGGGTACCGCCGCCGAGATCGGCGTGCTCCAGCAGCGGGAACCCCAGTTGCTGAGCTATCGCGGCCAGCGACTGCGGCGAGGAGAAGTACGTGTCGATGACGTGCGACAACACCGCATTCGCTGCCGCGACCAAGTGCGGGCCACCGAATCGAAGCCGGGCGGCGTCTTCGATGCCGGCCGCCCGACAGGGATCGTCCCAGTTAACTCGGCTGGTCAGATGCACATAAATGAAGCGCCGGCCAATCTGTCGATCATCGGCGATGTCGGGGGGAATACGGATGTCGGTGACAATCAGACCGGGTAGCTTGGTTATCGGCACCGGGCCGACGTAGAGGCGGTGTGCGGCAAGGCCAATTTCCAGTTCGAGGAACGGATCGAGAGCTTGTTTTGCGGTATATCGTTGCCTCATAGCGAGCTTGAGATATTCGTTGCATGTCACCAAGCTCGTCACATCCGCGGCTTCCGCTAATAACTGGTGCCAGCGCTCTGTAGAGGGCGTCCACGAGACCGCTCGCGGCTGGACTCCCAGGATACCGGCGGCCACGCGCGGCGTCGTGGTTTTTGCCGACCCACTGGGCCCCGTCGCCAGGATAAAATACGGCTGTCCGTGCGAGACTTCCGCACAGCCCGCAGCGGCGAGGCAGTGTTGTAGATAGTCCCGGCGAAGACCCGGGAACACGGCCTCCAGTGCCGCCCATGCCTCATCGAGCGCCATCCGCTGATTCAAGGGAACGTAACGTGGCGCGATATCGGGCCGCTGTTGATATTCTGAGGCGGGGACAGCAAGGGTGTACCTGTATTCGATGGCGATGTGATGAGAATAAACGCGGACGCCGGGGACGATCAGGATAGGCGGATATCCGTATGGCGTCAGTTCTGTCTGCGTCTTACTGAACCGTTCGACTTGCTCGGCGTCGATGACGACCTCCGGACCTTTCTCGGTGTTGATTTTATACTGTACAGCGGGCAGGTTGCGGACGGTCTCTTCGATGCTTCGGGGATAGGTCACTGCGCCATCCACACTGGTCCAGCGGCCAAGCTGCCGGACCATATCATCCCCTGCCGTGAACACACTTTTGATTCGGGGATCATCAGCGCCGTGATACGCCTTGAGCGCTGCCGAATACACCAGGCGAGCCAGCCGGCCCTGCAGGCCAAGTAGCTGCTCGATGATGATTGCCGCATGGGTCCAATGCGCCAGGTTTTTTACCAAGGTCTCTAGCACAGAGCTGCCTGTTGAAGGCAGTAATCTATGCCAGGGGCGAAAACCGTCACCTTCGGCATTACAATGATGACAAAAAATGCCGCCACCGAGAACAACGACCGGATCACCGTGGCTGCCTGGGTGGGGATTGATGGGGCAATGTTCGTGCGGATAGCGGCGCCCGAGCTCAAGGCCGTGGTCGCCGAGCCACTCTTCGATCGCTGCCTGATCCACTTGGCTCGTGAAAAACATGCCAGCTACAGCCGGTCCAACATCCGTGCTCATGAGCAGATTACTTCTCCAGGTGGGTAGCTCGTTCGGGCAATGACCTCGAAAGTGCATTTGGGGTCGAGTTGCTTGAAATGGAAACCACCGCAGGCCGCTGCTTCTTCGGCGGTGAGACCATGGGTGGGTTCAAACACAAGATGCAGGCCGCCTCCCTTGGAAAACCAGTACATCTTCGGCCGCGGGTGGATGATCAGGGCGAGGGCTTCAAGCTGAAAAGGCTGAGGCCGCTGATCGGGCGGCAGATCATGATAATCGACATCGAGGATGGCGAGCTGCTCGATATCATCCCATTCCAGTACATCATCATCGGCGCCTCCGGCCAGCGCATCCGCGAAGCTGGAAAACATAGTACCAGCCGATGCTGGCTGATGCTTCTTGCGGCGGACGATGCGCAAGTTGCAGGAGTCATGGTTTTGGCCAGGGGCCGCCGAGATCGGCGCCAATTCCAACTCGCCACCCTGCCGCAGGCCCATGATTTGTTCATGGGTTAATTGGTAGCCACGACTGTGGACCACTTTGATGAGCTTGGTAACATTCGCTGCAAGCAAGGGATCGATTTTGTCCGCGTACACGGATCGATCGCCTTCGAGCAATTCCGCGATCAGCTTCTTGCCTTGAGCGGGCAACGTGATACGTAGCAGCATCCTTGCCTCCGATTTGAATGTCCGCCCGAAAAGAGTCCGGCAGGCCGCGTGGATCCTGATGGACTACGGTCCCAGCTTCGCTTTGACCTCATCGACTATGCGTTTATGTTCGCCGTAAACTTCACCGAGCCGGAGTTTGTTCTCGGAAATGGCGAAAAAATCGCGGAGTTTCGTGAACATGTCGGTGTTGATGGGCTGACATCGGGCGCTGGTAACGACGTATTCGTTGCCGGCGCGGCTAGTTTCCAGGCGATAATCAGTTTCGGCGACGAACCTGGTCCACGGCATCTGCAGCTTGCCCGTGACCTTGTGGGCTTCACTCTGCGCGAGCCACTCCGGTGTTGCTGGTCGAGCTAATTCGTGCAACGCCACAAGAGGACCGCGACAGGCCGCGCCCTTCGCGCGCCACGTCGCCGGAACTAACCCTTCATGCGTCGGGACCAGCACCAGAGCTTCCACTTCCTCTTTCAGGCCGGATGCTCGATCTTGCGGCGCTAGACGGACCGTCACGAGCTTCTGGGTGGCCGGTATACGCTCCGCCCAGTGGTGATGGGCCGTGCAGAACCACATGGCCGCTGGCGAGGGAAGGAGCGTATAATTGCCGCTGGACTTCAACACCAGGTTCCCTGTGCGCACATTGGGCAGTGACCTCTTGGCGGCTTCGACTCCTCCACCGATTTCGTAATAGAGAAAAAGGTAGGGCGTTGCGTTGCTCGGCGACACGCAGGGCATGGCCACCGTCGAGCTGGCATTCATTCGGTTATCGATGCGGATTTTCCCGGTTGCCACGCCTGTTGGCGTCACTTCACTCGTTTTCGTGCTCGCCATCTCAGCGGCCATCTTTTGCTGGTATTCGGACAATAATGATTTCGTTTGCATCCTTTCGTGCCTCTTTTTGGTTGGCTGTCGTATCAAGCAATCCATGGAATCAGTGTAAATAACAAATTACACTCTGTCAAGTAAGAATCCTTGGGAAAGCCGAAGAGAATGCCGTTGCTTCCCAAAGCTGAGCCGACTGCTACCTGTTCAGAACCAATCCGCTTCCTGGCAGAGACGGACTGTTCCGCGTTCTTGTTGCCCGGCAGAAGATTAGCCGGCCCAGAGTCACGCTTAAGGGATGGAATGCATCATAGAGGCCGGCGGCCGCACACAGGCCGACGGCGGTAATCGAGGGTCCATGTAAATGCAGCCAAGTTCGATCGAGGGCTGTCCTGTACGGTAACTGGACCGTCGGCCACGCGAACCTCCATCAGCCTTCCGTGACAAGCCGTAAATTGAGGTCGGTCAGCAGCGGCAGCGCGGCAAACTGCCGTCGGTCAGGCTCATAATCCGGGTCGAGGCCATGCCCGAGCGCTGATCGACGCCACCAGGATCTTTGCTTCTCCGTCACCGCGGAGGCGGGGACTGAGGTCCAGCCGCCTTCTAGATCAGGCAATTCGCAGGGTTCCCACTTCCCATAGACAACAACGGAGTTGACGCGGGAGGCGACGATCGGCTCGGCGCTGGCCGGATGCAGTAAGACGGCATATTGCCGCACCTGAGAGCCATCCGTACGCGCGAAACACCACATCAGACCTCGCGATCCATCGGCGAGCGGCAATTCTGTCGCTTTCAACCGGCCGAGCGTCTCCAGCCCGAGCACGCGGGCGCCGACACGCTTGCTGACTTTTCCGAATGCTTTTTGCGCTTGAGCCAGTACCGCAGGCGGCCAGCAGCCGGAGAGCAGATAGAGATGCCGTTCAAGGTTGCGATTACAACAAATCAATTCGGGGCGCGATTCCTCTTTTTTCACCGGACGCATGACCCGGCCCCAGACCTGCAGGGCCTTGACCGGCGACATGGTCGGAGCGCAATCAATCAGTCGGCGGAAGGCATGGTCGATGCCCTCCGCGAGTACGCCGATACTGACGATGGCGACTTCGCGACGTAGGTTGCCGGCGAGGATTGTTTGCCGGTCCGTCCAGGATGTGCTCGCGTCGATTACGGCCGCCGATAAAGCCGCACCACTTAATCTGGTAGTCAGCTCCCGAGCAATCTCGATACTAGGGACGACGTAGCCGGTGGGTCGGTCCCAAATGTCATGGTACCAGGGGCGGCTGATCTCAATGAGATCGTCCAGACGGATGCGCATGAGCGCCGTCGCACTCCTGACGGTGAAGTCGCCGTTGCTGATGGCGAGTTGATCATCGTCTATCAGCGGCAGCACGGTCGGGATCGGAACATTGATGAAACCTCCAGCCGCTGCCTCGCGGTAAGTGAGGATCGGCACGATATCATCCCAGAGCTTGCGCCAGGCCATGGTCGCCTGGGGCGAGCCTCGGAAGGGAGTCGCCGTCCAGCCTACCTTGCGACCGGGACACATAGCCGAGATTAGCGTGTAGATGTCGGCCAGGTTGTGATGAGCTTCGTCAAACTGCCATAGATCAGGCAAGGGGTTGAGCTTTCCAGCAGCGAGCAAGTTGCGGACTTTGATCGGTGTCGCCATGCGGTTGGCGAGACAGCTGCTCTCGAATTGTTTCTGGCTCATGGCTGAGGGATCAGCACCCGTTAGCTTGTGGAGCATGCTGCCCAGGATCGTAAGCGATGGACTGACGAGAAAGCTATTCGGCCGAGCCTGATGGACTTCCAGCATGCAGCGACTCTTGCCGCTGCCGGTCGGCGCGGAGTAGCAGACATCGTCATCGCGACCCAGGCAGTTTTCGATGGCCAGTGTCTGGTGCGTGTAGAGATGAGGCAAAAGCGTCAAGGAATAGTCTGCCATGATTGCAGTGTAATTAAAAAGGTGTATAATAGCAAGTGGTGGTCAACTGTATGACATTACGATAGCTGTAAAGTCATAAAGGTGAGGCGGCCTCCTTGGTCGCCATGCATCTAGTGGCGCCGGCTAAGTCTGAAAGAGGAGGCCTATTGATGAGTGGAGTCAGCAGTGTTACGACCCCAGTCAATGTTCGCATCGACAACCAAGTGAAGAAGAGGTTGGACGTCTTGCTGGAGAAGTCCGGCCGCTCACTCACGGCTGTGGTGCGGCGCTACATCGAACGCCTGGTCGATGCCTGGGAAGCAACGCCCGGAGAGCCGGCAAATGAAGAACTAATCCTCTTTCTGACTGCGGCTCAATTCGCCGCTGTCGTCCGCCGCGCCGGGAGTGAAGAGAACCTCGGCAAGGCAGTTCGGCAGCTCGTTGCGGATTGGGCCGGGGGTAGCGAGGCTACGAACCGATCATCCGTGACGAACTATCCCGACCTGCCTCGGTTGGTAGAGGCGGCACAGGGAGCATTGGATCGAATGCTGGAAGTTTACATCGAGTTGCCGTCCTACGATGGTGATTTGGCCGAACTGTTCACTGCCGCACTGCTGGCCGTGCCTGTCCGCACCATCATCGATCGA